>Ga0137465_1000832_pt1 | contig 10217 bp, 9 predicted proteins | sample EasRivERMGT828_2_FD_104906 | JGI IMG/M metagenome (GOLD analysis project Ga0137465, IMG submission 104906) | Soil microbial communities from meander-bound floodplain in the East River, Colorado, USA - East River MetaG ERMGT828_2 | ecosystem: Environmental > Terrestrial > Soil > Floodplain ... | reverse complement strand
CCGGGGTGAGGTTCTTCGCCTTGGCCGCCCCGGCGACGAGCATCTCGGCAATGATCGCGTCGAGCGCGGCCTTGCGGCCGTCATAAAGCGCCTGCTCAGCCTGCGCTTTCTGGCCTGGATCCTCGATTTTCCACCGGTCGTCGAGCTCGCGAAGCGTGACGGCACGGTCGCCAATCCGCGCTGCGGCATCCTGGCCGGCCTGGGGCACGGCCGTCTGTTGCGCCTGGGACGAGCAGGCCAGTGAGATGACAAGGCCAACGGCGATGAAGGCAATGCGCATGCGGAAATCATACTCCGGCCGAAGCCGTCTCCGATGCGTCTGAAGATCAGATAAGCTCATTGCATGCGGACCTTTACGACCCTGGCTCTTCTTAGCGCTGCCGTCCTCACCGCGTTCGCTCAACAGGAACCGACGTTCCGGGCAACAACGCAGATCGTGTCGGTGCCAACGACCGTGACCGACGCTCAGGGGCGTCTGGTGCCAAACCTCGAACAGGATCAATTCTCAATCCTCGACAACGGTAAGCCGCAGCAGATCACGTTCTTTGAAAACGAGACGCAGCCCTTCACCGTCGTCGTCATGCTCGACTTCAGCGGAAGCATGACCGCGAACCTCGAGTTCCTTCGCAGAGCAACCGAACAATTCCTGCTTCGCATGCTCCCGCAGGACAAGGGGATGGTCGGCGCGTTCAGCGATCGCATCGAGTTCAGCGGTGACTTCACCAGCGACCGGGACGATCTGATCTCGGCGCTGAAGGAGCTGCAGTACGGCAACCCGACGCGGCTCTGGGACGCGGTGGATCAGAGCATCGACATGCTGAAGCCGGTCGAAGGACGCAAGATCGTCCTGGCCTTCACCGACGGTGACGATACCTACAGCAAGATCGGGTTCGGAACGGTGCTCGACCACGCGCGAGAGCAGGAAGTGATGGTCTACGCGATCGGTCTGCAGTCCGAGTACTTCAACGGCCAGCGGAAGGTTCGCTCACAACCAGACCGGTCTCTTCGGAAACTTGCCGAAGAGACGGGCGGCGGCTATTTCGAGCTGAAAACGACCGATGAACTTGGGCCGACCTTCACGCGAGTGGCGCAGGAGCTTCACAGCCTGTACACGCTCGGCTTCACGCCGTCGGTGCTTGACGGCAAGGAGCACAAGCTCGATGTGAAGATGAAGACCCCCACCCAGACCGCGCGCGCGCGCAGGACCTACGTCGCATCAGCCGCGCGGCTGTCGAACACCAATTGATCGAACCGCGAAGGCCGCGAAAAACACGAAGAGTCACCCGCCGGAAATCGCCGGGACGATCTCGACGACATCACCATCCTCGATCGGATGGTGATCGACCCCGTGCGTCAGCATCTCGTCGTTCACCGCGAAGTTGAAGATCGTGTCATCCAGCCGCGCAGTGAGGTCCGGCTGGATGCGGCCGAGCGCTTCGACGAGCTGCGCGATCGAGTGCACGGGCTCGGTGATGGTGAGCGTGTCAGAGCCGCGGCGAAGCATGGCCGGCAGGCGAACGGTGACCGCCATCACGAGGCCCCAAGCGCTGCCTGCAGCTCGTTGCGCCAGCTTGCCACCGGTATACCTTCGTCCGTCAGCCGCGAGATGTCATAGAAACGCGATAGCATTGCGTCAAACTCGGCGCGATCGATGTGCTCGCCCTTGTGCGCGCCGTGCCGGTTCGGTTCGTCGAACCAGCGGTCCGGGAGGGTGTCATCCTTGCGCCGCACGCCAAGACGAAAATTGATCAGGCGTTCGACGCCCATCACATTCAACCCGATGTCATCGAGCTGCGCCGGGGACAATTCGAAGCCGGTGACGTTGGCGATCTGATTCGAGAATTCCTCGAAACCAGGTAACGAAGGGCTGTTGAACAGCTGCGTCGTGAACCGGCACATGCCGACCGAGTCGCCGACGGCGTAGATGTTCTCGCAGCGGCGTACCGCGCGCTCCTTGTCCACGTAGCTCGTGGGAGACGCGCTGACCGGTCCGCCGTACAAGCGCTCCTTGAACGCCGGGTCGTCGTTGATCTTTGCGTTGATCTCGAGCGTCACGCGGTTGCGGAGGTGATCCATCCCTCGTGTCGCGACGGCGAGGCCGAGCGCGAACGCCTTGAGGATCCGTGCGTCGTGCGGATCGCTCTGCATCAGACCTTTGACGGCCATCCGGTATTTCAGCGCCTCGGGCGGGTAGTGGCCCTTCTCCACCGCGCGCGTCCCATCCGCCAGCGTGTTGCCGAATCCTTTGCGCTCCGCCGTCATGAACAGGAGCTTCTCGACGAGCGCTGGATCGCCCCACGCCAGCTCGAGACCACCCGTGTGTGCCGTCGTGATGATCCCGCGCTGGTACAGCTCGAGCGCCCATCCGATCGTCGAGCCGGTCGATGCCGTATCGAACCCGAGATCGTTGCAGATGTTGTTGAGACGAATGACGGCCTCAACGTTGTCGATGCCAAGGTTCGGACCGAACTTCCCGAGCGTGACGTACTCCGGCCCGTCGCCGCGTCCGTACTTGTCGCCGGGGCCGGTATGCAGATCGTTCAACGGCCGGCAGTTCACCGGGCAGCGGAAGCACCCTTCCATGCCTGGTCGATACGGGCCGATGTGCTCCGCATCCAACGCATCGGTCCACGTCGTCTCCTGGTTGTTCTTCGTTCCCATCGCGCCCAGCAGCCGGCTCGGCCGATACAGAAACGGCGTGCCCATCGTCGACAACGCGTGCTTGACGACGGAAGTGCCGAGCAGCTTCTGCGCGATCTGCCGGTTGTAGGGCTTGTACGGTTTTGGCGTGGGGAATTCGTGGGTGTGGCCGAGCGTGACGATCGCCTTCAGCCGCAGCGATCCCATCTTCGCGCCGGTGCCGCCGCGCGCGTAAATCGCCTTCGGCCCGCCCATGATGCCCGCAATCAGAACACCGTGCTCGCCCGCGCGCGTCACGTTGACCATCGACATGTTGCGCGCCCACACGCCGCCGAGATCGTCGGCGACACGCGTGCGCATGTCGATGTTGTCGAGCCCGACATACGGTGCCGCGTCGCGCCACTCGACCTGGCCTTCGCGAATCAGCATCACCGACCACTGCGGGCACGTCCCGTACAGCACGAGGTGATCGATTCCGTTCATCCGTAGAAACGATGGGAAGTAGTCGCCGCAATTGGAATCGAGAATCACACCCGACTCGGGCGCCCACGATGTGCAGTTGCCTCGAGCCGCGCTCGGGACGATTCCCGTCAGGATACCGGAGCCAAAGATGAGCGGGATGTCGGGGTGAAGCGGATACAGGGACTCGTCCAGCAGGCGATACAGGTAGAACATGTTCGCGCCGCGTCCCGATAAGAGCGTCTCGAGGATCCGCCGCGGCGTATAACCTGACTGCAGCTCACGCGTGGCCAGGTCGACGAACAGCGTGCGCCCCTGCGCCGGATACTCCGGCTCCTGCGGCAGCTCAGCGACGAGGCGCGCGACACGCCCACGGATCCCCATCAATTCAAGTATGCACCCCCTTCGCTCTGGCGAGCTTCGGCGGGCAGGCCCGGTGTTTAATAGTTGAATGGCTGAGACGCTGAGCGAGCAGGACTTCCGCCTCCAGGCCGATCATGCGCTGGAACACGCGGAGCAATCGCTGCTGCCGCTGGCCGATGAAGCTGGATTCGAGCTGGAACGGCAGAACGGCGTGCTGCAGATCGAGTTCGAAGATCCGGCGCCGGCCAGGTTCGTCGTCAGTCCCAATGCCCCGGTGCGCCAGGTCTGGGTCTCCGCGATGTCGCGCAGTTATAAGCTCGCGTGGTCTACCGCGTCGTCACGGTTCGAGCTGGATGGTGAGCCGCTCGACGCGCTGCTCGGTCGTCTCGTCCACGAATTTCTCGAACGCTAATCAACCAACCCGGACCTCCGCTGCGCCGGCGCGCCGTCCCGCGTCGCTTTGCGCGTCCGCGCGGCGCGCTGGTGGACGGGTCGACGAGAGGCCTTGGCGAGGGAGTGCCACGGCTTCGCCGTTATGCCGCGATGTCGTGGGCGATCAATGCACCCGCTTTCGACATTTCCTCCAACGCACGATCGGCGTCCCCGGGATGAACGTCGATCCCGGCGACGGCATCCGGGAGCAGGGTCACGCGCAGACCGGCGCTAAGCGCGTCCAGGACTGTCGCCTTCACGCAGTACTCGGTCGCGATCCCGCTCACATACAACGAGTCGATCTGACGATCGTACAGATCGCCGAGGAACGTCGTCCCCTGCGGCGTCCGCCCATCAAACGCCGAGTAGCCGGGCAAGTCCGGGTTGTCTCCCTTGCTGATCACGACGACGTCAGCCGGAAGCATCAGCTCGGGATGAAACTGCGCGCCCGTACTCCCCTGCACGCAGTGCGGCGGCCACTCCCCTCCGTAGGCGCTGAAATGGCGTGTGACCGGAGGATGCCAGTCGCGGGACGCGTATACGGGCATTCCGAGCGCGCGCGCGTTCGCGAGGTGGCGGTTGAGCGCCGGCAGGATGCGGTCGCCGCCGGGAGCAGGAAGGGCACCGCCCGGGCAGAAATCGTTCTGCACATCAACGACGAGCAATCCCGCATTGGTCCTCGCCATCGCACCCTAGGTCGCCAGAGTTGGGTTGTACTGGGGCGCTGCTGGATCGATCACTCGCGGATCGGTGGGGGGTTGCTGCGTCATCATCAATTCATTTTAGAGTTGGAACCCGTCCTTCAGCGGGTCATCTTCGTCGACATAAAAAGTGTGCTCGCCGGTGATCCACGCGGTGCCTTCGATCTCCGCGACGATCGCCGGCAGCTCGCCGACCTGCGTGCGGCGCACGACGCGCCCGCGGTGCAGGGTGCCAAGCACGCTCTCGTGTACGAAGGACCGATCATCCTCCAGCAGGCCCATGGCGTCGAGCACCGCCATCACCGCCGACGTGCCCGTCGCGCTCGGCGATCTGTCGGCGACGCCATCGCCGAAGATCGTGATATTCCGCAGATGGGCCTCGGGATCCTGCGCGGGCCCCGTGAAGATCACGCCCGCGATGCCTGACAAAGCGGGGTTCGCGGGATGCGTGACGGCGCCCGCCGCGTTGATCGACGTTCGGATGTCGGCGCCAAGCCGGCGAAGGTCGGACAACCGCGAGCCGGTCAGCGGAATGCCGATCGCTTCCGTATCGGCAATCGCATAGAAAACGCCGCCAAATGCAATGTCTACGCGCAGTTCGCGCGCGCCGATGCGCACAGGATGGCCGCCGCCTAGCACGAACGCCGGCACGTTCGCGAACGCGACCGAGTCAACGCGCCGCCGATCGCCACGCGATTCCACGCGGGCGCGCGCGAGGACGGTCCCGGCAGCGGTGTCAAACACGAAGCGGGCCTCGGGAGCAGCATCGCGCGAAAAGCCTGCCTCGAGCGAAGTCGAGGGGCCTTTTCCGAGCGGATTCGAGGGAAACAGCCCGCGTTCTAGCGCGATGGTCGCGACGGCGATGATCCCGTGGCCGGAAATCGCGCTGAAGCCGTCGTTCTGCAGGAATATGACACCGGCATCGGCGCCGGGCGAGACCGGCTCGGTGAGCAGCGCGGCGCACATGTCGCGATGGCCGCGCGGTTCAAGCACCAGCGCCCGGCGAAGCTGATCCACGTGGCGCTTCATCCAGTCGCACTTCTGTGCCATGGTCTTACCAGCGGGCCGCGGCAGCCCCTCGGTGATGAGCCGCAGCGGCTCCCCCGCAACGTGCGCGTCGATGGTCTTGAGAACGTGGAGCATGCATCTCTCGTGAAGTCAGAACGGATCATGGCGTTGGCGCTGAGCGTCGTGCTCGCCGCGCCAGGCGTCGTCACCGGCAATCCGGAATCGTCGCGTCTCCGCGCGCGCGCCTACGAGCACGCGCTCAACCTCGATTATGACGAGGCGACGCGCGACATGGAGGCGGCGGCCAAGGCCGACCCGAAGGACCCGGCCGCCGAGCGCGGACTCGCCTCGATCCCCTGGATGATGATCTCGTTCCGCCGCGGCGCAGTCACGGTGGATGAATACCTGGGTGGCGTTACGCGTCAGAACGTCGCGATGCGCGAGCCTCCCGCCGATCTTGCTTCCCGCTTCAGCACGCACATCCAGAGATCGATCGCACTCGCCGACGCGCAAGCCGCGGCGAGCCCCCGCGATCCGGACGCGCACCAGCAGATCGGCTCGACAGTGGGACTGCAGGCTTCCTATATCGCCACGGTCGAGGGACGCATCCTCGGCGCGTTCCGCGCCGCGCGCCGCGCGTACGACGAGAGCGAGACGGTCCTCGAGCTCGATCCCTCACGCAAGGATGCCGGGCTCGTCGTCGGCATGTACCGCTACCTTGTCAGCCTTATGCCACTGCCGATGCGCATGATGGCGTACGTGGCCGGCTTTGGCAGCGGCAAAGAACGTGGGCTGCAGATGATCGAAGAGGCCGCGGCCTATTCGTTAGATTCCCAGGCGGACGCTCGAATCGCGCTGGTGCTGCTCTACAACCGCGAGGGGCGGTTTGGTGATGCGCTGCGGCAGCTGACCGATCTGCAGCGCCGCTTTCCCCGCAATCGGCTGCTGTGGCTCGAGGCGGGCGCCACGGCACTGCGCGGCGGACGCCCCGCCGAAGCGGAGCAGCAGCTCACGACCGGACTCCGGATGCTTGCCGCCGACACGAGGCCGCGGATGTTTGGTGAGGAGGCGCTCTGGTATCAGAAGCGCGGAGCCGCACGCGTCGCGCTGAACCGGCTCGAGGAGGCGGAGATGGACGTCCGGCGTGCGTCAACCGGCGAGGCGCGGCCGTGGGTACAGGGGCGGGCGTACGCGGAGCTCGGCAAGATCGCCGATCTGCGGCGCAATCGCACGGCGGCACGGACAAACTTTCAACGGGCGCTCGAATTGGCCGAGCAGGACAACGATCCGATCGGTGCCGAATCGGCTCGCCGGTGGATCAACACCCCTTACAGCCGCTGAACCTTGAGTCGGGTCGTACGGAATCTGACTCGGTAGCGCGACGTCACCTGAGTCTGACCCCGGAACAGGCCATCACCGGGGCCTGACCTCAATTCACCGTCAATGAAATCGGCCTCTCTCCAGTGGCTCATCGTTTGCACTTTCGGGTGCTTGCCTGCTCGAGGTCCCGATCATGTTGCGCCGGTTGGTTCCACTTTTCGCCGCACTTGCCATTGCTGACGCTGCCACAGCAGCCGCCGCCCAATCCGTCACCGCGTTCGGGATCTTCGAGGTTCAGAACGGCCGTGGGAGAGGGGTGGCTCGGGACGGCTACGACCGTGGATATCGCGAAGGGCTGCGCCAGGGAGAGTTCGACGCCCGTCGCGGTCTGACGCTCGACTTCCAGCGCGACCAGATATTCCGCGACGGCACCCGCGGCTACGAGCGCCGCTTCGGCAACCGTGACCTTTACCGCGACGACTTTCGACGCGGGTACATCGACGGCTATCGCTCCTCCTACGCGAGGCTGCGTCGTACTCCTCCGCCGCCATACCGCGAGCGCAACGCTCCGGGTGTGTTCGGCCCTCAGCAGCGATCCGGCGGCTTCCAGGAGCCGGCGTACGCACGCGGCTACTCGGACGGCTATCGACAGGGGATGGACGACGGCCGCGATCGCGACCGGTACGATCCGGTTGGTCAGCGCGACTATCGCCAGGCGGACCAGGGGTACTACGGGTCGTACGGTTCGCGCGACGCTTATCGCAACAACTACCGCTCGGGTTATCGCGAAGGCTACGAAGAGGGCTATCGACAGGTAAACGGACGACGGTAGGAAGGGCTGAATTCCGGTAGGGTAGACCTTTTTCCCAGAGACAAAACACCGAGGCACCGAGGCACTGAGGCGCCGAGGTAAACCGGAATAAATGCCTCGGTGTCTCGGTCGTACGTGGCAGCAAAATTCGCTGTCCTCTCACTCTCGGATTCACTCGAACTCCTTCAAGACATTCGGGTACTCCCCGTCGCTGTTCGATTCGCGACGCCCGCACGTTGATCTGGTGCAAGGGGAGGAGCTCGATATGACATTGCCACTCGTCGGCGACAAGACTCACGCGGCGCCTCGATGCCTTGCCTTGATTATCCTGGTCGCGCTGGTGACGGCTCCAGCCGCGTTTGGTCAGAGTGTGGGCGGCGTGGTGAACGCTGTGCTCGCGCTGCGACAGGCCAATGGCAATAGCCCCGTCCAGCGATTCGACGGGCGTCTCTATGGCGGCAGAATCGTCGATACAACGATCACGAACGCTCCCGGCGACGCGGACCCGCTCAATTTTGCCGGGAACGACACCATCGCCTTCACGATCGTTCCGCGCAGCGGAGACGCGGCTCCGGTCACCTGCCAGGGGACACGGGCTCAGTTCGACAGCTGCGTCAGAGACAACGCGAGCGAGCTGCTCGATATTCTGTTCCCGAGAAGTCTCTCCGAGAGTCTCGCGGGCGGCGACCTCGCGCTCCATCACGCGCAGCAACTCATGTTCACGACGGTGCTGGGGGGCGCTGCGGCGCCGGACGTCGGACGGGTTCGCCGTTCTCAAACCGGCGGGCGCTTCGAGCACGAGTGGTTCCGGCGTGAAGGGTATTCAGAGAGCGATTCAGGAGACGCCTGGCAGGGGATGTACCAGTTCGACTCGATCCATGTGTCACTGGAAGGTCGGTATGCATACCAGAACGAGGACATCGAGACGCGTTCCACGTCGTTTTCGGCCGACTACCATCCGTCAGTTGAAATCGACCCCTCAGTTGCCTGGCGTGTGGGCGTCGATGCTCGCTCAGGTTTCCTCTACTCACGATCCAACGCGTTCGATTTCGGCTCCCTCGATATCGGCGGCGGTGTCTGGACGTCGGCACGGAAGGACTTCTCGCGCGTGCGGATCGGAGGCGGAAGCATGTTTCAGGGATCGAAGAGCTACCTGCCATCGATGTTCATCGGTGACGATCTGTCGTGGGCGACGGATGCCGTCGGGCACCGGGCGATCGCCTACGACCTGTCGTACGGCGGCCTCGCGGGTTATCTCCTCTCTGAACGAACATCGGTGAACGCGAAGGTGATGGAAACGCGTGCGGTCCACTCCGAGCGTGACCGTCCCCCGACACGCCTGCTCATGGTCGGCATCGCATACTTGATTGGCGGACATACGCCGATCGACTTCGGCTACAAGGTGTCGAAGGGTGGCGGCCTCAACGCGCAATCACTGTTCGTGCAGGGCAACTTTCGTTGGTAGGTGCGCCAATGCGGAAGTTTTGTCCATCGGCACTCTTGATCGCGCTCCAGTTCGTGGCGGCATCCGCACACGCACAGGAGAGCCGCACGATGGCGTTCGTCCTGGGAGCAGAGCAGAGCGAGCTGGCCGTCGACGTCAGCTATCGGGATCCGTCCGAGGTTGATCGTCGATTCAAGGGCTCGCGGCTGCTCCCGGTGGAGCTTTCAGTTCGAAACCTCTCCACCAGGCCGCTGCCGTTCGACTACGGGGACGTCAGGCTTGGTCTCAACGGTGAGGCGTCTCTGTCTCCCGCCACCACTGCCGCCGTGTTGGACGAAATGAAGCGTCTGCGCGTGTACACGCTGCTGGATCGGGTGCTGGGATCACAGTCGGACGCGTTCTTCCCGAACTTCTACCCCAACATCCAGGCACGTCTCCAGGAGGTGCGCCTGACAGATGGGGACATCGCGCCGGGCGGGGTCAGGCGCGGGTTCGTCTATTTTCTGCGTCGCCCGAACTCGGATGGAACGGCGTTCAACGGCGTCATGTGGTTGGAATGGCCGGCCGCCCTCCGTTACCAGCCGCAGATGCTGGAAACCAAGGCGGTGCGCGTGCAGACGAAAGCCGCGACGAAACCGAGTTTCAACGACACGCTGGCCCAGGTCTGGAGTGGCGTTGTCGGGCCTAAGCCGTCCTACCACAAGAGCTATGCGCTCCTCGTGGGTATCGGGAAGTACCGCAATCTGGCGCCGCTCTCGTCGCCAGAGATCGACGTGAAGAAGGTGGCTGGGTATCTCAACGCCCAGGGATTTGACGAGGTCGTGACCGTCACGGATGAATCGGTCACGGCAAAGATGCTCGAGTTCCCACAGAAGTACTTCACCGCCAAGATTCAGGGGGACGATCGTTTCATCTTCTACTACTCAGGACACGGCGTGAGCGGCGTACGCGGCACGGTGGCGACGGGCTATCTGCCTCTGGTGGACGAGGAGCGTGGAAAGAACGACCACTCGATCCCCATGAACGACCTTGTGAAGTG
>Ga0137465_1000831_pt1 | contig 10224 bp, 13 predicted proteins | sample EasRivERMGT828_2_FD_104906 | JGI IMG/M metagenome (GOLD analysis project Ga0137465, IMG submission 104906) | Soil microbial communities from meander-bound floodplain in the East River, Colorado, USA - East River MetaG ERMGT828_2 | ecosystem: Environmental > Terrestrial > Soil > Floodplain ... | reverse complement strand
TGCTCTCTCTTTCCAAAATGATTGAGGCGCGAAGAAAGAGAGACCAAAAAGAAACCGGAGCAGCCTCGAAGAATGCTAGCTTAAAAAACGCGCCCAGTGGTACGAACGTAGGGGTCCACTTCACTTCGCCGGATACAAGATGAATGCATCAGTTATCTAAAGGATTTCGCGGGGCTCGACTTACGAACGGTATCTCCCGACCGCTTGACTGCGGTGATGATACACGGAAAGCGACAATCCGAAGCTATTGCGCATCTGCGAGAGGGTACCATCTTCAAGAAATACTGGTTCACTATCTCTTCAGGCCAGGGACCTTCAGATGGACATTTCGAAACGTTTATAACAGGCGACGCATTACTCAAGATTCAGTTGCCATTGTTCTTAACGGGCCCCCCCGGCGCTGGCAAAACGACGTTAATCAGGCGTCTTGTTAACGTCATCGCGAACAGCCCGTCGCCCGTTTTACCTATACTATTAAGCTGTAATAAATTGACGGATATTTCCGTCTCGGGCCTTTTGCATCACTGCGTGCAGAGCCTCGCCAATAGCCGCTATAAGACGAGCCTCAAGGACCTCAAACGGAGAATGTCTGAAGGAGCTGTTAGGCTCTTTTTCGATGGCTTGGACGAAGTCGGAGAGAAAGCTAATGAAACTCTTACGTCGATTGAATCGATTGCTAGCACATACGAGTCTGCATTTCCTGTAGTCACGGCAAGAGATACGCATTCTTATGTTGGTTGGGGGGCTGCCTTGCATCTTCATTTGGTCCCTTTCAATGATTCCCAACTGCGAAAGTTTTGCCAGAACTGGTTTACAGCAGAGCCTTCCCATTTGCGCGAGATTGAGGTCTGGCTTAGCCAAAATCCTTCAATGAAGGAAACTGCGCGGACCCCGCTGATAGCAGCATTGCTGTGCTCCCTGGTTGCCGGTCATGCCGACCTTCCAACCACTGAGATTGAACTGTTCGAGCAACGATTCGAACTGTTACTCGGTAAGTGGGAGAAGGCGAAGGGAATCACGCCGCTAACCTACGATCGAAGACAGCGTTATTTTCACTTTATCATGGCAGTAGCATTTAAGGCACATCTGGCGGAGACGCGCGCCTTTACAACTCATTCAGCCGTTGAGATCGCAGAACGCTTCTATGACGAGAAATTTCATGGAAGCGCAAAAGTCTTGGTCCGTGACTGCGTTCACCGAGGTGTTTTCCAGCACGAGTCGCTGGACAAGTTGACATTTGGGCATCTCACATATCAGGAATATTTGGTAGCGCGGTCGCTAGTGCAACACGGCAAATCCGAATTCATTCTGAACCAGCTTGGAAACCGTTGGTGGAGTCACGCATTAAGGATGTATAGCACAAGGATGGTGGACATTAGCTCACTCTTGATTGCCGGAATAAGAAATCGCATTGATCAAGCCACGCGCAAATTGCTCGCGGCGCTTATAAAATACGCGCCGTTGACGGATCCGAAAGTGTCGGAAATGTACGGTGTTCGACCAAAACCCGCGGGCCGCACGAAGAGCATTCTACTCGACCACGCGCAATAGATTTCCTTCCCGTGATTGTACGTGTTTCAATCCTAGGTCTCCTTGTTGCGGCAATTTTTGTCGCCTTCCGATTAGGCCATTGGCTTCCTTGCTTCGACAGCTTCATGCGTACAAATCGGAGAAAAGGCACAAAACGAGCGTGGTCCGAATCATTCGGCACCCGCTGCAGAGGGTGAAAACAGAGTGCCTGCGAAAAATCCCTTTGGTGCGAGCGCAGGAGAAAAACGTACCGAGAAGGGCGTTCAGAACGCAATCGGCAGTGAGTTCAGCCGTCAGCGGGATTCAGCTGATGCAGAACGCCTCTCCTGCGCCTTGTGCAAGCTTCATCTCGCAACCGAGCCTGTGTATGACGAAGAAACAAGAGCAGAGCTTTGGATTTGCAGTCTGTGATGGCGCGATTGTCTGGCTTCCCAAGGGCAAGGCCTCGCCAAGTTTCCATGCTCAACACTTGAAAGGAGGTAATGACTAAGATGGAACAGCAACAGACCACCCATGGTTTCTGGCAATCCCGGATCGAGTGCATCACTGCCGTATCGCAGTTTGCACTGGCCAAGAAGATTAACGACTTCTACCGCCAGGGATTGTGGATTGTGGGAACTCAGACGTTTGCGCCACGGCAAGGTGACAATAATTGGACGGCGTTTGTGTACTACAAGGTGAAGGAGTAGGAATGCTCTGCACCTTTTTTTGTTTTCTTTTTTTCTTCATTTCTTAACTCAGTCCGTGAGGTCTCCTTAGACAAGACCCGCCCCTCGCGAGAGGCGCGAGGGGCAGCGTGATCATCATTGGCCTGTATGTTCCGACAGCGGCAGAGTAGCCCGTCACCATTGGGCTACAGGTCGTCGTAGTTGTCGTAGTGCATCAAGCCAAGATTGATGGTATTGAGCAAGGGTAGCCGGACTGCGTACACCAATTGGTGGTCATGGAGCGCGTCAGCAGGAGTGCTGGAGTTGCGTGGCCAGAGAGATGCAGGCTTGCCCACGTCTTTGCGGGGCTTGCTGGCGTCAGCATAGGCCAGACCGCTGCCCCAGCCGAGTGCGCGTCGGCACGCGGCGAGCGTGGTTCCCGTGGTGATGACGTTGTCGACAAAATACACCGGCAGGGGCTGCATAGGACCCGTGATGCGGATGATGGCGTGTTGACCAATCGTAAGCCTGGGAAGGCCGCATAAGCGGCGGCGACGAGAGGATTGAACGGGATGGGCACGGCCAATGGCACACTTGACGCGGGCGCCAGGGACGATTTCGGCAATGGCATGAGCGAGTACGAGGTTCGCGGCGAGACTGCCGCTGCTAGCAGGAACTGGCACCAACCAGCAGGGGCCATCAATGAGTGCCGCCATTGCAGGCGCAGCAATCTGGATGGCAGCGGCGGTAGGGATTTTCAAATCCTGAGCCGTCCGGCGCGTGGAAAACTCGTCTGGACTGGGTGTGCGATAGCCAGGAGGTACATACTTGGCGGCATACGTGTCCATGTGCATGGTTACGGCATGTGTCGGGTTGATGAGGTTCAATAAGGGACAGTGGGTCTGTGTATTCATGTGATTCCTTTCCAGGTGAAGTGAAGCCTTTGTGTCGGGAAGACACCGGCGTTTCAAAGTGCTCGCAGTTTGGAACTGACGCCGGTAGAGAGGAGATGTCCGCCTTGTGCCTACCAGGTGGAATTGTAGTCACCAATCCCACCGGAATTTCACCCAGGAGCGAAATTCTTCTTTGGCGGATCGAGTTTGCAGCGGATACAGCGAGCCGGCGCGTTTTGCGATGACGCCTTCATAGAAGTCTGCATTCCAGTGCTGGTTGATTTGTTTGAGCTGTTCATACCAATTGACCGCCCACGTCGTATTCAGTGGCAACGACGGCGGAATATAGAGTTGATTTTCGTCGGGTTTCGTATCGGTGTTGAGCATGTGGAAATGTTGCTCCAAGTGCTGACGCCGTTTCTCGTACGTCCATGAACCGTTGTCAGAGGGCGATGGAACCGGCGCATCCAGCACGATGAGCGTGCCGCGCCCAAGCTCATGCCGTCGTTCCAAGGCTTCACAGTCGAGCCATACGAACGGCGTCTCTTTCAATTTCGCCAGCGCTCCGGCGAACTCGCTCTGAATAGTCAATGGAGTATGGTGACGGTTCCACATCGTGCTGGTCGGCACATGCACTAAGGTTCGCCAGCCGTTATACTTCGGTTCGTAATACCATGTGCCCACGAGAAGCGTGCCCACCACAAGCCGCCCGCCACTCATCGGGCGGGCGGGATACGTGGGAGGCGTGATTAACAGAGAGTGCGAAGGTGTGATCACTTGATTCCTTTCGTTTTGATTGAGACGACGATGGGAATCGCTGCGTTGAAGGCCATGTTCTCTTCGGGTGTCAGCAACCGATGACGCTGGCTGTGAAACACCGATGCCACCCGGACAGACCGCTCTTTCTTGAGCGCCTTGGGACATTGATACTTGGCGAAGAGGGCCGCCAATTCTGCGACGAGCTGAGGCGCCGCGTGCCGTGGAATTTCATCGCCGTCAATTGTCAACTCCCAGCCAGCCGCGAAGAACTCTGACTCCTTGCCTTTGAGGAGCGGTTTGACTGGGTCCAATTCTTTCAGCTCCTTCAATTTTTTGAGCCTGGCGGAGAACGTGACGAGCGCGGCCTTACTCGCGCCAGCGACGCGAATGCTGCTCGCTGGATCAGTTTTGCCGCGCCAGTGCTCGAAGTAGAAGGGCGTGACTAGCTCTCCCAGACTTTTCTTGGCCAGCTTCAGTTGATCTTCTGCATCGGCTAACTGCAGAATTCGCTCGGTCAGCTCTTTGGCTTCGCCGGTGAGATCGGGGAATTGCGGGTACGCTCCTTGTTTCTTGCCATCACTGGTTTCGCCGATGCTATTGAGGAATGCGAGCGGGTCGGCATTCGCGGAACTGTCGGTTGCTATTTCTTCGGTTATGGGAATGATTTTTTCTGCAATGTTAGTTTTTGTATTCATATAGTTGTTGGTTCTTGTTTCTTGGCGGATTACTCACATAGTTATCTGCAAGGCCCTCGCTTGTTGCGTTGAACGCAGATAAAAGGCAGGCGAAGGATGTCTTGCCCACGCTTAGCCGCGGTTCGGAAGCTGGAGGTCGATGCGCGAGAAGGAAGCTACAGTTTACCTTGGCGAGTCAATCTGACCAGGGTTGCTCCAATATGGCAGAGAGCCTCATGATACTCGCTACTGAGGTGATCGCCGCTGTACTGATGGCCGAATTCATGAATGATCAGATGGACAACGCTGTCGGTGATGCCCTGCTCAAACCAGGCTGAGCCCAGACGCAGTTTGTTGAGGATGAGGACGCCATCAGGCCCATAAGAAGCAGCACCGAGATGATGCCGTGTCCTGCAAAACTTTACCACGATCGCTCGCTTGAGCACTTCTTGGGCGACGCGCTTCGCATATGCAACGATGGCACGCATGCCGTCTGTCCAGTCCGCTTCGTCAATCCAGTCACGGAACTCCTTGGCATGAGGATTATCTTCGCCGGTCCACACCCTGCGGCTGGGCGTGACTTGACCTGCTGGCAAAATAGCCGCGGCAGCCTTCGCATTCTTCCATGCACCGCCAGACATCATCCCTCCGGTTACGAGTGTGTAACCGTGCGACACCGCGATTTTATTAGCCTCGGGATCCGAAGGGTCGAACGCTACTCGCTTGGAACCGAAACGCTTTTCCACATAGCTTTGCGCGGCTTCGGGCACACAGTCCGGTGAAGCAACCGCCTGTTCGGCCCATTCCGTATTGGTGTCTTCGGGCAAAAGCTGGCGGTGCATCTGGTTGAACACAGCCACGCGCACAGCCTTCAGAAACGAGGGCGGAACATTTTCGCGGTCAAGCGTGAGAGGAACCTTCTGCCCGATGTCGTAATGCCATTTGTCATTCGTTTCGACGACGGGGATTCCCATCTCGTACAGCGTTGCATGTTCGCCGCTCAGCGGCTCGTAGATAGTGATCTCTGTCTCACGCTGTATCCGTCGCAGCATTCCGGTTTCGTCAGCGGTTTCCGTCGCCAGCGTCTCCCGGAACTGAGTCCGTGGTGGCCGAGTTGGCAACATAGCTCCATTATAGATGACCGCGATGGTCTGCGGCGGAATCAGCCGGCCAATCTGCTGGTCTATATGACCGCATTCCTCGCGGATCAGGCGCATCTGACATTCGATGCGGCTGCCGACCGTCTGACGCCGTCGCAACGTGTGTCGACCATCTTTGTCAAACCGAATGCCGCCACAAGTTGTACTGATGATCACCTCGTCGCTGATGGCCAGCACGAGTTTCTCACCAAGATTAAAGCGCCCACGCTGCTCAGGGTTCGTCTTCTTGACCGATTCGGCAAACAAGGTGAACGCATGACGCAGGTCCCTGAATCCTTCCGGCGCGTCGTCCTCGACGATCAACAGGGCGCGGTTGTACCTCTGATATTGCAAACTAATCGATACCTTCGACACGCCCGGCTCATCCCAAGCGTTCTGCACCAGTTCAAACACGGCAAACGCTTTTCCTTTGCGCTCTAGGATTTTTGCCAGCCCTTCTTTATCCACTTCAAACCAGTCTTTCATACGCACTGTTCCTATTCTATTTGGTTGATTCGCACTGCGCCGCGGTTCAGTCTTTCCGCACATTAGTTGGCTATTTTATCACAGGCGTTTTTGCAAACGGGCGATTTCAGTCACTTCGACTCGCGTAAATTGCTGTACGGCAAAAGCGAAAATATTTCTGTTGACATGTTTTATGATAACGTTTGTGAGTCCATGCGCAACGCCTCGACACCGAGTCAAAAGCGTTGCGCATTGCCCTGCGAACCTTAGGCGATAATCTTCCTAAGCCTTGGTTCCCCCTGTTCATTGGTTGCCCGTCGCGTTCTCCCCTTGGCCCATTGTCTGAGGGCGCTTATTTGTTCCGCCATCAATCGCGACAACGGCACGAAGTCGACGAGGATCTCTGCAACAGTAAGATCGGTGGGTTCCTTGCTCTTGTGGAATGCTTGATACAGCGCCTCGACAAAGACCGCCTCAATTTCACTGCCGGTGAAGGCTTCGGTTGACTTCGCCAGAATGGCGAAATCAAAGTCCTTTGGGTTGCGGCCGTATTTCTGGATTTGGATTTTCCAGATCGCCTCTCGCTCCTGCTGATTCGGAAGATCAACGAAGAAGAGTTCGTCGAAGCGGCCTTTTCTCAGGAGTTCCGGAGGAAGTTGTGTCACGTCATTTGCGGTGGCCACAACGAAGACCGGCGCCTGCTTTTCCTGCATCCAATTAATGAAAGATCCGAAGACTCGTGCGGATGTCCCGCCATCAGTCGCTCCGGAGCCTTTGCTTCCACTGAAGCCTTTCTCGATTTCATCAATCCACAAGACGCACGGCGCGATCGCCTCTGCGATGGCAATGACGCTGCGCAGATTGCTTTCGCTTTGACCGACAAGACTGGCAAAGAGACGGCCGGCGTCCAGCCTGAGTAGCGGAATATCGAAGACCTTGGCGGTAGCTTTTGCGGTCAGCGATTTTCCTGTGCCAGGAATGCCGAGAATCAGGAGGCCCTTAGGCGTCGGTAAGCCGTAGTCTCGTGCACGCTGGCTGAATGCATCTTTGCGTTTGATCAGCCAGTCCTTCAGCACATCGAGACCACCCACGTTGCTTAGCGATTCTCTCGCATCGATGATTTCGAGCAGCCCATTCTTTTTCACCGCCTGCGCTTTTTCTCTTGCGATGATCGCCGGCACCATCGCATTGGCTTGTACGAACGAGAGAGCGAATGCATTTTCTGCCTCAATCGTGGTCAAACCTCGGGCGGCATCGAGCACAACATCTCGTTCTGCGTCCGCCAGCGTTGGCAATGCGGCTGACGCGAGTACGCCGCCGAGCACGACGTTCAACGCTGTTGTTGTCGGCAATGTGAACTCGACAACCGCCAGCTCTCGGTCTAATTCAGGCGGCAAACAAAGACGACAACCCAAAACCAGAAGGGGTTTGCTCTTCGTTTTCGCGACCTGCAGCACATCCTTCAACTTGCGCACCAGGATGGGATTCGGATCTTCAAGAAACAGATGGAAGTCCCGCAACAGCAGCAGGGATTTTTTGGGGAGATCCTCGACTGCAAGCAGTGCCTCCAGTGGATCATGCGCTTCGGTGACCGTTCCCTTCTCAGTGTCGACAATACCGTCAGTCGCGCTCCAGGAATAAAGGTGAAAGCCAATTTCCTGAGCTACGCTTTTCAGTTCTGCGCACACGCGCTGCTCTTCCGCGGAAATGAGATACAGACCGGGATAGCCAGCGCGAACATAATTGATGATAGCTTCTCGCATATAATGTCCTTTCAGTGGTTGTGATTAAAAAGAAAAAGCCCGCTCGGAACTCCCCAGCGGGCTTGTGTGTGAATGACGAGTTATGCGGATTCTGCTCCGCTGAAGTGCTGATGTTCCCACGCCAAACAGATGGCGCGGCATTTGTGGGAGAAGAGCAGCATGCCGTCAGGTTGCCGCACCTCCCAGTGTTGCTGCTGCGGATTGAATTCCACCGTCGAGATCCGCGTGAGTGCCAGAGGCCCGAGCACGGAGAGATCAATCAGCTCGGAATAGAGGCATTGTGCGATACCAGTGGAATTGAAGGTGATGATGAGTGGATTCATGTGCCGATCCTTTGATGATGTTTATTGGTGTGCCGCTGATGATATTCTGGTTTCTTTTCGCGGCGAGCGACCACGCCAAGGGCTTCTTCGAGGTACGCAGTTGCTTGTTCACAATCCGCTCCTTTGAAGCCGACAGCGTCGATGGAAAGCTCTCCCGTTGGAGAGAAGATGATTTCAATGATCTTTTTCATGGTTGGTTTTGTTTGGTAAGTGCGCGTAGGACGCGGTCGAATTGAAACTCCGTCTCGGTCCAGTTCCGTCGCTCAATGCTTTGCTTCAGCTGCTCCATGCGCACAAGCGCGATTGCAATCGCACCCTGGTAGTTGTGGTGCAGCGGACAGAAAACGATGCGGAGAGGATTCTCTTCGGTACCGGTGCCAGTGATCTCGCAACCGCACGGCGATTTTTGACTGTGTCTCATGCAGTTGCGATGATGAGCTTGATGGAGCCATTGTTTTGTTGGGATCGCTTGACGAAGTGGCCTTTCCTCCTGGCCTCCTTAATTGCCTTGTGGACGCCGTACAACTGCAGAAGCTTTCCGTATCCCTTGCCGACTTCCTGTTCCACGTCGGGCATGTCGATATCAGCCGTCAGGCTAAACGAGCCGTCGGGCTGCCGATGGACGGCGATGTCGTACAAGCCTTTGAGGCGGATCACGTAATCGCCCTTGACGGTGTCTTGAGCGTAGCCGCGCGCGATCCCATCTTGAACGAGCGTGAATCCCATCTCCTGACAGGCTGAACGCAAGGCGTCGATGTCTTTGATTTGTGTTTTGATGGTGGTGAAGTGACTCATGTGTTTTTTCTTTCGTGGTAAGAACAAAACGGCAGCCCTGATTGTGGGCTGCCGTCCATTCGGGTTTTTGTTGGTTGGGTGTGGACGTTAAGCGGCGAGGTGAAACTTCCGCTTACCCATTTCGCCGAAGCGCTGAACGAGTTCAGCAGCGTCGGCCGTTGCCAGGTGCCGAGCGCGTTCTGCCAAACGAGACAACCCTTGGGTGAGTTGCGCGCGGGCAAAGCCACTATCCCGGTATTCCTGCGCAGTCTTGGATAGGATTTCCTTTCTGGTTGTCTCCAGTTCAGTTGCCATCACCGCATCGTTGACAAAGTTCATTTGTTTGAACTGGTCAATGAAGCGAACGAGGCGATTGAGCGTTTTCTGATGCACGCCGTTTTCCGAGGAGTTGATGCTTTGCAGCATCTCCTCGCAAAGCTTGGCAGTTTGCTCCCGCAATGACGCTACGCAGTCAGCGACGAACGACTCGGTTTCGGCGCGAATCTTTGCAGCCGCATCCTCGGACGCCTTCTCTCTGGTTGCCATGATCTTTTCCTGATCGCCGATGGCAACCAGGTCCAAACCCAACCGTTCGGGAGCCGAGATTTGAAAGAGCTGCATCTCAAAGCCAAAACAGCGCTCCAGGTTCGCTGGCGGCGGAAAGGATGCTTCGATGGTGGCCAGGAGTCGTTCAGGATTGGCGACTAACTTCTGCGCCATCTCACGCCATTCCTTGACCGCACTTTCTCGCAGCGAACCGTAACATTGCAGGAATTGCTGCTTGGCAGTCCAGTATTCCTGTTCCAGCGCTTTGATCTTCCCGGTGACTTCGGCCAACTTCGAGTTTGGCACAAAATGAGCCAGCCCGTTGAGGAATGGGAAGGTATTGTTTTCAATGAAGGCATGTGCCCGGCTTTCAATCAGCGCCAATGCTTCTAAGGCTTCTTTCGGCAGTAGTTTCTTGTGGCCAAGCGCGATCAAGCGGTCAGACACATCCTCAGGCTTCAGACCCAGATCTTCAGGCGAGAGCTTTTTGGTGGCCCGCCAGTAGCGGACCGAGACACTAATGAGCACCCCTTCACGGGTGAGTACATCCAATAGAGTAGGTTCAGACATAAATAATAACTGCCGGAGGTTTCAGAGTTGTGACAACGCACGCGTGTTTCTGGAAACCTCTGGCGAGGAGAAACACAAACACACGCGCGTATATGGAAGGGGCCAGCGAGGTGCTGGCTTGCTTAGTAAGGCTGCTCGGCC
>Ga0137465_1000830_pt1 | contig 10246 bp, 5 predicted proteins | sample EasRivERMGT828_2_FD_104906 | JGI IMG/M metagenome (GOLD analysis project Ga0137465, IMG submission 104906) | Soil microbial communities from meander-bound floodplain in the East River, Colorado, USA - East River MetaG ERMGT828_2 | ecosystem: Environmental > Terrestrial > Soil > Floodplain ... | reverse complement strand
CGAACAGCAAATTAACAAAGTGGAAAAGAATCAAACACTTTCCGAAATCCTGCAAAATTTTCGCCTGAGTTCAACTACCGTTCACGAGATTGCTGAAAGCTCAAAAGAAATCTTTGATGTTCGGCAAATCAGAGCTGGAAAAACTTATCATGCGTTTACAGAGAATGATACATCAAATTTTCTGAAATATTTTGTTTATGAAAAAGATTACATCAATTACGTAGTTTATGACCTGAGAGATTCCATAATGATTTACGAAGGCAGAAAGGAAGTTTTTGTAAAACGAAAAACTAAAACTGCTGTAATAGATCATTCTCTTTATGCAGCATTGTCAAATTCAGATGCACCTGCAGAACTAGCTGTCAGGCTTTCACAAATTTTCGCGTGGCAAATTGATTTTTACAATCTCCGGGAAGGTGATAACTTTAAAGTAATTTACGATGAGGAATATATTCAGCTGCCATTTAACGATAAGATTGAGAATCAGGATTTGTATAGCGGTGAAGATGGACTTCAATTTGTCGGTATGGGAAAAATCTACGGTGCTTATTTTCAGCATAACGGAAAAGATTTTTATGCGATTCCTTTTATTCAAAACGACACGTTCCAGTATTTCGACGAGAAAGGAAACAGTCTTCGTAAAGCATTTCTCAAAGCACCGCTTGAATTCAGCCGGATTAGTTCAAGATTTAGTCACAGCAGATATCATCCCGTTTTACGTACTCATCGCCCTCACCTGGGAGTTGACTATGCTGCACCAATTGGAACACCTGTACTTTCGACAGGTGATGGCGTCGTTACAGAAGCTGGTTATGAAAAGAGCAGCGGAAAGTATTTAAAGATCAAGCACAATTCTGTTCACACAACGATGTACCTTCATTTATCAAAATTCGCTAATGAAATTGGAAGAGGAACAATCGTTAAACAAGGCCAGGTAATCGGTTATGTTGGCAGTTCCGGGCTTTCAACAGGTCCTCATCTGGATTATGGATTTTTCATTAATGGAAAGCCTGTTGATCCTTTAAAAGTTGAACTTCCCCCTTCTCATCCTGTTGATAAAGAACTGAGAGATGAATTCGAAGACAGAAAAAACGAAATGATCAGATTGCTCAGGATTTCAGATTCTCAATTTGTTTTTGAAACTGAACCATATGTGCTAAGGAAATCATCATTAAAGTAAGAATTATTTTGAGTGATAGATAAGCCAGCCTTTTACCATTTATACAGCTTCACAATTTTAAGCGAAATATTATTGCTTATTCTTTAAGTTAAACACACTATATTTATATCTTCAAAAATAGAATTCTTAATAAAACCAATAATCTTCAATATAAAATTACAAAATGGATAACAAACCAACCGATACAAGCAATAAAAAATTTAACCTATTGAAATTCTGGAAGAAGAAAGAGAGAAAGAAACCTGAAACTTTGCCGGAAAAAGTAATTGAATTTTTCAGGCAACTACTATTCGCTGCAATCGCCGCATTTTTCATCATAACCTTTATTATTCAGAATACAAGGATTCCTACCGGGTCTATGGAGAATACTATCCTGGTCGGTGACTTTGTGCTTGTGAACAAGTTTATTTATGGTTCTTCATCGCCAAAGTATATTCCTTTCACCGAGATTGAAATTCCTTTTTTTAGATTACCGGCGTTTAAAGATCCCAAAGCAAAAGATATTGTTGTGTTTGAATATCCTGGTGACCGTGATCAGTTAGTCGCTGACGAACTTGGAGTTAATTATGTTAAGAGATGTATTGGTGTTCCCGGTGATACAATTGAGATACGAAACAAAGTTGTTTTTGTTAACGGAAAAGAATTCTGGAAACCGTCGTTTGTCAAATATTACCAGGGTAGATTTGGAAACTATCTCAGCCCAAGACCCAGAGGTATGTCGGAGCCAAGAATTTTTCCAAAAGGCGTGCAATGGAATGAAGATAATTATGGTCCGCTTGTAATTCCGAAGAAAGGAATGACAATGCCATTAAACAGGTATAATGTCGAACAGTGGAGAACAATTATTGACAGAGAATTTGGCAAACGTGTTGTTGAATTGAATGGTGAGATAGTTACTATTGACGGTAATCCGGTCTCATCTTATACCTTTAAAAAAGATTATTATTTTATGATGGGAGATAACAGGGACGATAGTCTCGACAGCAGATTTTGGGGATTGGTTCCGAGAGATCTTGTTGTCGGTGAAGCTTTTATTACTTTGTTTTCGTGGGACAGAGAAATTCCATTTTCACAGTTATTTAAGTTGTTAGGTTCAATAAGACTGGATAGAGTGCTGTTATTACTTCATTAAACGACTCGCAAAAAAATACTTTACCACTTACCAAAGTTTGTCTCTAGTAATTAAATTTTTAGTTATTAATTCTAATAAAAAAGCCGTCTCTTATTCAAAGACGGCTTTTGAAGATTCTAGAATCTTTCTAAAGATTCAATGGTAATCAGTTAAAGATATATCTGAAACCAAACTGAATTCTGAACACATCATAAATTGTGGCTGATTGTTCTGTTGATTTGTTTATTAACTCACCATCAACAACTCTCATCCTATACCAGGCTTTTCCTTCAGCATCTGCAGGTCCGCCTTGAGCACTGGTAGGAACAATCAAAGGCTGCGTAGTAAGAAGACGTTCTGCAACTCCCCAGTCTTTGTAAATAAGATTACCGACATTCAGAAAATCAAGCCTGACCTGCAACGTATTACGATGATTAAATAAATGTACATACACATCCTGTATGAAACTTAAGTCAGCTCGGTAAACCATTGGAAGAGAAACGCCACCACGCTCAGCATATTTACCCCTGTTTTCACTTAAGTATTCGTCTTGTTGGATAAATGCTTCCCAAGCTGCTGTTTGTTGAGCTGCCGTATAAGTAACACCGCCTGAAGTGAATTCCTGGAAATTCATTTCGGATGTATTTGCAGGAATATAAATCAGATCATTGCTTGTTCCACCATCACCGTTTAAATCACCTGAAAAAGTATAGCTTGTCCTGCGTTGGAAATAAAAAAATGGATCAACACCAAATGCCGGAGCTCCTTCCCAGAATAGTGATACAGTGGTTGCACCAAAAATACTTCCTGTATAGTCAGCGCTTCCAAATGAATAAGAAACTGCGGCAAAAATTCTATCTCCAACCGTGTTACCTGAGAATGCAACACCAGGATTGTTTGGATCTCCAGAGTGTTGATTATTATTCCATGAGCCAAAAGCAATTGATCCGGGATCAACCGTATTCTTTGCTATACCATAATTGTAACCAACTTTGGCAAACCAGCCATCTCTGAAGGGTTTTTCTAGTGAAAACGAAATGTTATAAGAGTATCCCTCATTCTGATTTTTCAGGACGACTGCGCTGGTAATATTACTGTTTATCCTGTTGCCTGCAGTCCATCTTGGACGATTATCAACACCAACGAAGCTCGTGCTTGGATCAGAAAGATTAGCATTGATGTAATAAATTCCATTAATATCCTTGCTGTACATAAACTCGGCGGTTCCAATTAAACCAAGCAGTAATTTTTGATCAACTGCAATATTACTTCTCCAAATCTGAGGGAATTTAAATTCGGGATCGGTAAAAGCTAATCCGTAACTTGAAGCTGGCTCTCCTGTGGGAGCCTGATGATAATGAGTTGGATCGGGATGAAATGGTCTTGATCCAGTAGTATCATTATCTATTTGTTCAAATCCGGTTAACACTCCGTTTTCGCCAATCTGGTTTGAAATCCATACGTAAGCAGGACGACTTGTAAATATACCTGTACCACCACGAACTTGAGTAGTTTGTTCACCGGTGATATCCCAATTAAATCCGACTCTGGGTGAAAACAATATATTTGCATCAGGAAGTTTCTCCGTCTGGTATTGAACCTGGGCATTGTTTTCGTCCTCGAAAAACAAGGTATCTACCTGAGAATTATCAAAACCTGTATCTCCGAAGATAGGAACGTCAGCTCTTAATCCTACTGTTAATCTTAGCTTATCATTAACCTTCCATTCATCCTGAGCATAAAGCCCGCCATATAAAACTTCCAGCGGTTGAACTGGTTTGTCCTGACCGGGAATATTTGACCAGCGAACCTGGAAACGACGCAGAGTGAGAGTCGTATCTCCTGTTGTTCTAGTTGGATCAGCTAAATAGCCGTTTGCATCAGTATAGAAATCATCAAGTGAATTGTAAACATAAACACTCTGTGAACCCGGGAAGAACACATTTTCGGATTCATACCGCTCCGCACTGACTCCAAAAGTAAGATAGTGGTCAGTTAAATAAGTTGTAAAGTTGTCCTGTAATTGAAAACTCTTGTAACGTAATTCGTTGTTAGGTGTGAATGGTTCAAAACCAAATGAAGTATATACACTTCCGCTTTCAAGAACATCTACGAATGGAAACATTGTACCTCTTGAGTCACGGCTTTCATCACTGTAATTATAGCCAATGATAAGATCATTAGACATATTATCGCCAATGCTTGTGCTCCATTCTCCAACAACCGACCGGATATTTTCAAGAATAATATAGTTTGAATTTTGGAAGTTGAGACCAGTACTGTTAGATCTTCTGTTTCCAAATCCTAATGAAGATGAATTTGATACCAACACATCTGTATCAGAATCAAGGTGTGTATAACGTAAACTTATCTTATTACGATCATCAAGGTTGTAATCAAATCTAATCAGAAATCTGAGAGCCGGGGTTTCATGATCATAAGCTTGATATGGTCCGGATGTGTATCCAAAACTATTTTGCAGATAATTGCCTAGCTGGGTGAGATCAGATGCGAGCACTCTTGTCACGCTTCCTTCCACAGGCTCATTTCCTGTATTAGCCAGGAATGTAGTTCCGGGCTGAACTAATTCATCGCTTTCAAAACTGGCAAAGAAAAAAAGTTTGTTCTGCATAATCGGACCACCTAAACGAACGCCAATCTGGTCGTAAGTAAATGTTCCAGGATTAAAAGAATTTTCTCCCGCCTGGGTACCAACTGAAGCTTCATTACGGAAAAGATAATACACAGAACCGGAAAAATCATTATTACCGCTTTTCGTAACAGTGTTTACACCTGCACCAACAAAATTTCCCTGACGAACATCATATGGCGCTACGTTTACCTGAACCTGTTCAATTGCATCAATTGAAATAGGAGCAACATTAGTTCTGTCTCCGGGCTGACCTGCCAAACCAAATGAATTATTAAAATAAGAACCATCTACAGTTATGTTGTTGAGACGGTTATCCTGTCCGGCAAACGAACTTCCGCTTGCCTGCGGAGTTAAGCGTGTGAAATCATCAATTCTCCGGGTAATGGTTGGCATAACCTCCAGAGTTTCTGTATCAATTGAAGTTGAAGCGCCTGTGCGTTCGGGACTGAATATATCACTTCGCTCAGTAGTCACTGTAACTGTTCCAATCTCGATGCTTGCATCATGCAACTCAAATTCCAGATCAGTTGTAAGTCCAAGACTGAGATAGACATCGTTTACTTCTTGTTTTTCGAATCCAACATAAGACACTGTGACTGTGTAAGGTCCGCCTACCCTCATTCCGGGAATGGCAAACCTTCCATCAACCCTTGTACTGGCTCCATATTGTGTGCCCGAAGGTGCATGTACAGCCATAACGTTTGCCGATGGCAATGTATTCCCGTCAACATCTTTCACCAGACCGGATAAGGTTGCATTCGTCACTCCCTGAGCCATAATGTTTTGATGTACAAGAAGAAACAAAGCTCCGACAATCAGACATACGATAAGCCTGTAAGTTTCATTCATATATCCTCTCCTTTGTTTATTATTGAATAGTTAATTATGAGATAAGATTTTTTCAAAATGCCCTCTTGTTTAGTACATATCCCCGCAAACAAAATTTCATTATTTAAGTAAATGAAACTTAAACCTTAATTACTATTTAATACAAGTTTTTTTTTAATTTTGAAAAAAAATAATATTAACATAACATTCATGGACGAGAATAAAGATTTGTTTTTATGCTTTATGCATATTTCTATAAGTATTTTATTGTAATAATTACCGTTGAGATAATTTATTTTGATATTACTAACCAAAATGGAAATATTTTGCAAATTTTTATCCTGCATTAATCAGATTTTACACAAGACCTTTCAACAGATTTAACTAAATTTAGAACTAATTATCAAAAAAGTTCAGATTACTAAAAAAAATTTTATGGAATTACTAAATCTTGCATATCAAAAAATCATTTTACCGAACGGTCTCGAAGTAATTCTTCATAGAAATAATAATCTTCCTCTCGTAGCTGTTAATATCTGGTATAAAGTTGGTACTGCACAGGAAAAAAAAGGTAAAACCGGGCTTGCTCATCTTTTCGAGCATATGATGTTCCAGGGATCGCAGAATGTTCCCAAGGAAATGCATTTCAGATATATTCAGGAAGCCGGCGGAACTCTCAATGGTTCTACCAGCCTGGACAGAACAAATTATTACGAAAAACTTCCTTCTAATTTTTTAGAGCTTGCTCTCTGGCTTGAATCCGACAGGATGGGTTTCTTTCTTCCTTCACTCACTCAGGAAAAACTTGATAATCAGAAAGGTGTTGTAAAAAATGAAAGACTTGAAAATTATGATAATCAGCCATACGGGTTAGCCTGGGAATTACTGATTACAAACCTTTACCCGGAACATCACCCATACAGCAGACCAACTATTGGATTTATGAAGGATATTGAAAATTATACGATCGATGACGTCACGAATTTTTTCAAAACTTATTATGCTCCAAACAATGCAGTACTGGTTATTACCGGAAATTTTGAAGCTGACAATACAATCGAGCTTGTTAAAAAATATTTCAGCGATATCAGTTCAAACGGATCAGCCGAACCGATGGAACCACAATCGTTCCTGCTTCATTCGAATGTAGAAATAATTCATGAAGACAACATTCAGCTTGAAAGGATTTACCTTGCATGGCAATCCGACAATGCTTATGGAAATGACGACGCAGCCCTGGATATACTTTCAGATATTTTAAGCGGATCGAAAAATTCAAGACTTTATAAAAAACTTGTCTTTGAAAAAGAACTTGCACAGGATGTTTCTGCATACCAGTTCTCCGGTAAGTATGGCGGACATTTTATGATTGTTCTCACTGCAAAACCGGGTGTCAATCTCGATGTTCTTAAGCAGGAAGTATTCACAGAAATTGAAAACACAATTAAAAACGGGATTCTGCCAAAAGAATTACAGCGCTCAAAAAACGGCATCAGGTCTAATTTTATTTACTCACTTCAAAATGTTGATTCGCTGGCAGACCATTTGAATCACTATAATTTTTATTTAAATGAACCCAATTCATTTAACTTTGACCTGAACAGGTATAATGAAATTGATGAAATGATGATCAGGAAAGCAGCCGAAAAATATTTAACAAAGCCTTATGTTGAACTTAAATTCATTCCGAGAAAGTAATGAAGCTTATCCGAAGTAAAGCACCCCAGTCTAAAAACGAACTGAAATTTAATATTCCTTCTTTCGATAATTTTAAACTTGATAATGGAATTCAAACTTATTTCATTCATAAAAAAGAACTTCCGATTATTAATCTCAGCTTCATTCTGAACACTGGAAGCAAATCTGATCCGGCAAATAAAAAAGGTTTATCTAATTTACTTTCACTCTGCATTGATGAAGGTGCTGGCAATTTTAACGCACTTCAGCTTGCCGAAGAATTTGATCTGAGAGGAGCTTCTTATTCAATTCATATTAATAATGATATAACAACCTTGGGCTTACAGGTGCTTAGTGAACATTTTGAAGATACATTAAAACTATTAGCTGACATAATTTTAACTCCTCATTTAAACGAAGAGGATTTTAACAGGGAAAGAAGAAAGATTTCTACAAGAATACTTCAACTCCAGGACGAGCCTGATTACATTGCAAATTCTGCTTTTGAATATTTATTATTCAGTAAACAAAACGCCTACGCCTACCCGGTATCTGGATTCCCTGCCGACCTTTCCACGCTTAATGTGATGGATGTCAGAAATTTTTATAATGATTTTTTTTCTCAGGGAAATTCAGCTATTGTTATTGCCGGAAGTATTGATAAAGAAAGATTAAAAAACCTGCTTAATAATAATTTTGGCAGATGGCAAAACAAATTCAGAAAACCGGGTTTTTCTAATCCTAAGATTGAAACTAAAAATCAGGTTTTTGTGATTGATAAAAAAAATTCAGTTCAAACAGAAATAAGATCAGGACATTTAACTTCCAAAAGAAACCAGGATGACTTTTTCAAAAAACTTTTGTTGAATCACATATTGGGCGGACAGTTTACAAGCAGAATTAATCTGAATCTCAGAGAAAAGCATGGCTATACTTACGGCGCTTATTCCCGCTTTAACTATTATAAAGACAATGCGTTTTTTTATGTATCAACTTCGGTTAGTACAGAAAATACTTCTTTTGCTATGAGTGAAATATTTTCGGAGCTCGAAGGAATCCGCAAAGGTGTTACTGAAGAAGAACTTATCTTCGCAAAATCATCAATTACAAAGAAGTATCCTTCGAACTTTGAAACCTGCAGTCATCTCGTTTCGAATTTTATAAATAAATTATTATTCAACCTGCCTGATGATTTTTTTAACAGCTATATAGAAAACATAAATAATGTTTCACTCGAAGATGTGAATCAAACAGCAATAAAAAATATTCATCCCAAAAACAGCATTACAATTTTAGTTGGCAATAGAAAAGAATTAGAAAAGCAGTTAACAAGTGACAGGTTTGGCAAGGTAATATTTCTTAATTATGATGAACTATTTGTTTGATGGAATCCCTTCCGTTCTCGAATATTCTACTTTATCCCGATTGCAGATGGATTTACAAATTTAATTCCTGATTTCCTGAACAATGCAATTGAAGGAAGAAGCGCATCAAAACCATCCCTCGTTACCAAAATTATTTTCTGATCATCGGCTGCAAGTTCTTCAATTATATTTTTAAAGGATTCACTCACGCCAATTAATTCTTCACGGCTCAAATTCATAAATGAACTTAACTTTACAATCTTAATTTTTCTTTTTTGTATTTCCGATACAACGATTTTGTAACCCGGTGAATCAAAAAAATCAGAAGCATCATCAACAACAAAAAATACTGCTGAAGAAAATGAACCCACAATTGTTCTGACAATATTCTTAATTCTCTGCGCGGAATAATTTCCTTTAAGCTTAAACTCCAGCTCATCGCCATTGTCATTAATCAACACGGCATATTCCTTATTTTTCCTGGAAACAAAGTTTGCTACTTTTGAATTGTACTTTGAAGGCTGTAAAAGGATGCAAAATGATTCCGGGATGTCAAAAAACAGAGAGTCTTGCAAAGCATCAACGCGAAACTGGCTGATAACAATTCCAACTCTTCCTTTTTTTCTGAAAATTTTATCACTGTATTTGAATTCTGCACTTATAATTAATTTATCATTTGCTGAAACTTTAATGATAGATTTTCCGCCGCTTTCTTTTTCTTCTGATGAAATATCAAATCCGTTCATAGAAAATTCCGTGTAGACATCATCTAATATTACCGGGATTGGCAGATCGGATGGAACTGTAACCATGTAGTTGAATTGCTGATGACGACTATCTTTGCTCTTTGGTGCTTTCCTTTTTATAAGCTTATCATCAATGCCGAAATTTTTTAAAAGCTCATAAAATTTTTTATCGATGTCGATTGGAGATAATACGGTAGTTGTTTGTACTTCGGGATCTTCCAGGAAGATTTTCTTTACAAGCAGGTCTGAAATTATCAGGAACAAAACAATTATAAAAAGAACGTATGCTGTGTTTTTTTTATCAAAGTTGAATGGCATACTTACCCGGGGAGGAAATAATTTTGTTTATTTGTTTTTAAAATCCGGTTTCCTCTTTTGCAGGAATGCAGAAGTTCCTTCTTTTGAGTCCTCAGTTCCGCAAGTTAGAGCAAACAAACTGGCTTCATAACTTAAACCTTCACTCAAATTCATTTGATTAACCGCTTTAACTGCTTTCATCGCAAACCTCACAGCCTGCTGACCTTTTGATGCAATCTTTTCTGCAAGTTCAATTGCTTTATCCATAAGTTCAGCCTGGGGATAAACTTTATTAACCAATCCAATCCTCATTGCTTCCTCCGAGTCAATCATATCTCCTGTTAAAATATATTCCATCGCCAAACCTGAGTTGATCATTCGTGTTAATCT
>Ga0137465_1000829_pt1 | contig 10249 bp, 8 predicted proteins | sample EasRivERMGT828_2_FD_104906 | JGI IMG/M metagenome (GOLD analysis project Ga0137465, IMG submission 104906) | Soil microbial communities from meander-bound floodplain in the East River, Colorado, USA - East River MetaG ERMGT828_2 | ecosystem: Environmental > Terrestrial > Soil > Floodplain ... | reverse complement strand
TTCTCGTGCAGTTCCTCGGCGCGCTTCATTCGACTGCGGTTCAATGTGAGTTCCGAGGTCACCGCCGCGAGCTGCGCTTCTATTTCCGCAGAGTCGAGCGAGACCAGCCTCTCTCCTTTGCGTACCACCTGTCCTTCCGTGAAATGAATCTGCGTGATGCGCCCTTCGCGCTCGGGGCGGATCATCACCGACTCGTTGGCGAGCAGCGAGCCGACCGCGCTTGCTTCCTCGCTGATGGTTCCGGTTTTGACGGTGCCGACCTTGACCGGCACACCTTTCAACGCGCCCTTGGCCGCCGCACCGGCGTCCTTGGCCGTGGCGGGCGACGAATTCGAGTGCTTCCAGTAAAAACCAACTCCGGCGAGAACGCCGGCGGCGGCGAGGATGAGTATCAGGCGTTTCATGAACCCCTGGGGCGAAAGCGGCAATCGAAGGAGAAGAATTGTATCCTCCCTTCGACTCCACCGCAGGGGAAAAATTCAGCAGCGCGCGCGCTCCTGCGCGCGCCGACGCTATGCCGAAGCCGGTGCCGCCAACGAAATCAGGCCGGAAATCGCGATCGCACTCGGCCACTGCGACATCAAATATTACGCCTCATTCCTGTTGCTACGCCTGCTTCTCGGCAATGTCCTTGCGGACTTGCGCCATGTCGAGCGCGCGCGCCTGGCTGATGACGCTTTCCAGGCCTTCCGCCGGCAGCGCGCCGGCCTGCGCGAACAGGATCACCTGCTCGCGAAAAACCATCAGGAAGGGAATCGACCGGATATTGAATACCCCCGCCAGTTCCTGCTGGGCATCTGCGTCGACCTTGGCGAACACGATGCCGCCGTGCTTCTCGGATGCCGCCTCGAACACCGGCGAAAAGCCCTTGCACGGCCCGCACCACGATGCCCAGAAGTCCACAATCACCATCTCGTTCTTGGTAACGACATCTTCAAAATTCTCTTTAGTCAGCTCGACTGTGGCCACGTTCTCTCCTTAGCAAGCCACATTACTTGCGGGCCTACAAGTCGCCGCTCCCGCAAACGGGCCTGCGGCTAACGAGTCGCGGCTCCGCCCACACCAGGATGCCCAGAAGTCCACGATCACCATGTCATTCTTGGTGACGACATCTTCGAAATTGTCCTTGGTAAGCTCAACAGTGGCCACGATCTGCTCCGATCGAAAAAGTCGCGAATAATAACATGCAGCAAATGGCTGTTAGCCATTGGCTTTTTGCTTTTAGCGAAAAAAACCAGCGCTTTAGCCAATAGCTGATTGCTGATTGCTGACCGCCGACTTCAGTGCAGCTTCACTCGCGGCTCCGTGCGGCGCGTGATCAGCTTGGCGAGGGTGTCGAACAGCACCTTCGCAAAACCGTGCAGCGCATAGAGATGCATGCGATAGAGGGAAACGTACATGATGCGCGCGAACAGCCCCTCGACGAACAGGCTGCCGCCGAGCAGCAAGCCCATCAGGTTGCCAACGGTGGAATACTCCCCGAGAGATACCAGCGAACCGAAATCACGGTAGCGCCAGGGCTTGAGCGGCTTGCCCGCGAGGCGGCGCCGCAGCATGCGCGCGAGATGCGACGACTGTTGATGCGCGGCCTGCGCGGTCGGTGGCACGTCCCGGCTGTGCCCCGGCCACGGACAGCTCGCGCAATCACCCAGTGCAAAGACATCGGGATCGCGCGTGGTCTCGAGCGTCTCGCGTACCACCAGCTGGTTCAGGCGGTTGGATTCGAGCCCGTCAAGATCCTTCAGGAATTCCGGTGCCTTGATGCCGGCGGCCCACACGGTCAGCTCCGCAGGAATCTTCCTTCCCGCCGCCGTGACGACGCCGTCCGCCCCGACTCCCGTCACGCGCTCGCCGGTCAGCACCTGCACCTTGAGCCCGCGTAGCAATTCCTCAGCCGCCTTCGACACCCGTTCCGGAACCGCCGGCAGGATGCGCGGTGCCGCCTCGATCAGCGTGAGCTGCATGTCCTTCTCCGGATTTATCCGGTCGAGGCCGTAGGCGACCAGCTCGCGCGTGGTCTTGTGCAGTTCCGCGGCCAGCTCCACGCCCGTGGCGCCGGCCCCGATGATGGCGACCTTGAGTTGCTCCGGGCGCAGCGGCTCGCGCTGCGCATTGGCGCGTATGCAGGCGTTCACCAGCCGCCGGTGAAATAAATCGGCCTGCTCCGGCATGTCGAGGCTGATCGCGTGCTCGCGCGCGCCGGGCGTGCCGAAGTCGTTGGTATCGCTGCCGACCGCGATCACCAGCGTGTCGTAGGCGATTTCCCGGCGCGGTATGAGCTCACGGCCGTCCTCGTCAAACGTCGGCGCCACCTTTATCGCTTTGCGCCGACGATCGAGGCCGTCCATGCTTCCCCGCTGGAATCGGAAATGATGCCAGCGTGCTTGCGCCAGATACGACAGCGCGTGATGGTCGAGGTCCATGCTGCCGGCCGCGAATTCGTGCAGCAGCGGCTTCCACAGGTGCGTGCGCGAGCGGTCCACCAGCGTGATGCGAGCCTTGCCGCTGGGACCGAGCTTGTCGCCGAGCAGGGTGGCGAGTTCCAGCCCGCCCGCGCCGCCGCCTACGATCACGATGTGATGGGTGTCCGCCATGTTGCCGTCATTATAGTGACAAGGGTTAGAATCGACTTTACTTACCGGAAGAGAGGGGGCTCACCGTGTTCATTCGATCATTCGCATCGGTTTTCTGCGCGGCCGCCGCGTCCGTCGCGGCTGCACAGGGTTTCCCGGCAAAGCCGATCCGCATGATCGTTCCGTTTGCGCCAGGCGGCAACGTGGACATCAACGCGCGCGCCGTCGCACCCGCGCTCGGACAGGTGCTCGGCCAGCAGGTGATCGTCGAGAACCGCGCTGGCGCAGGCGGCATCATCGGCACCGACGCGGTCGCCAAGTCTTCCCCCGACGGCTACACCCTGCTCATGGCCTCGAGCAGCATCATGACTAACGGTCCGGCGCTGTACCCAAAGCTGCCCTACGACATCGTGCGCGATTTGGCGCCGGTGGGACGCGTCGCCGTCGTGCCGCTGGTGATCATCGTTCACCCATCGCTGCCGGCAAGGAACACCAGGGAGTTGATCGCCATCGCCAAGGCACAGGAAGGCAAGCTGGTTTTTGCCAATGCCGGCGTGGGCACCACCAATCACCTGATCGCGGAATTGTTCATGATCCGCACCGGCGCCCGCATGTCGCTCATCCCGTACAAGGGCAGCGCGCCGGCGCTGATCGATCTCGTGGCCGGCCACGTCTACGGCCACGTCGATCAGATTTCCTCGGCCCTCCCGTACATCAAGGCCGGGCGCATCCGGGCCATCGCCGTGACCACCGCGAAGCGCGCCGTGGCGCTGCCCGAGGTGCCGACGCTGGCCGAGTCCGGCGTACCCGGTTTCGACGCGAGCACGGTGACCGGCGTGCTCGCCCCGGCCAAGACGCCGCGCGATGTCGTGCAGCGGTTGAATGCCGCGCTCGTCCAGGTCCTCGCACAGGCCGCCGTCAAGGAGCGCTTTGCGACCGTGGGAGCGGAAGTTCAACCGAGCACCACCGACGAGCTGGCCGCCTGGATCCGCGACGACTTCGCGATATGGGTGAGGGTGGTGAAACAGGCGGGCATCAAAGTCGAGCTTTGATGCCCGCGTGACTCGCGGGCCGCGGAGCGTGACCGGTGCGGTTTCCGGCCCACCCGCCATCCGCCATCCGCATTTGCAGCAAACGCCGCGATTTAAAAGCCCCTAACATAATGAAACACGCGTGCGTTGCGAGCCAAAATTGGCGATGACGCGAAGGACGGCGCAGGGCATATCGCGAATATGGCCAAGCCGGCCGACAAAGTCAGCGACGATTTTGGCCGCAACCCCGGCGAAGGCATTGGAATATCCAGTGGCAATTCAGGGGCTGGCACGAGTTTTGGCCCATGGCTTTGTCGCTCGCCTTGCCAATATGGCCTATATGGGCTGCGGCTCGCTTCGCGCCCTGAGCCAAAATCGTGGCAGCGCAGCGCGCGTTTCATTATGTTAGGGGCTCTAAGCTTCGCGCGTGTCGACGGCGCTTTGCTGCAACAGCTTGAGCATCGCCGCCGCCTTGTCGAAGGTCTCCTGGTATTCCTCTTCCAGCCCGGAATCCGCGACGATGCCGCCGCCCGCCCAGAAGCGGATGGTACCGTGGGAGTGGATCAGCGTGCGGATTGCGATGTTAACGTCCATGTTGCCGTCGAAGCCGACGTAGCCGATCGCGCCGCAATAGACGCCGCGGCGGTGCGGCTCGAGTTCCTCGATGATCTGCATTGCCCGCAGCTTGGGCGCGCCCGTGATCGAGCCGCCCGGGAAGCAGCCGCGCAGCAGGTCGAGCGCATCGCGGTCCGCCCGCATGACGCCTGTCACGGTGCTTACCAAGTGGTGCACCGTGGCAAAGCTCTCCACGTCGAAGAGCTTCGGTACCTTCACCGAGCCCAGCGCGCAGTTCTTGGACAGATCGTTTCTCAGGAGATCCACGATCATCAGGTTCTCGGCACGGTCCTTCCCGCTCGCGCGCAGCGCCTCGACCAATTCCGCATCGAGCCGGGCGTGGCCAGCGCGCGGCCGTGTGCCCTTGATCGGCCGGGTCTCAACGCGCCCGCCCTCGACCTTGAGAAAGCGCTCGGGCGAGGCCGACAGGATCTGCGCGTACGGCGTGTTGAAGTACGCCGAGAACGGCGCCGGATTGATGATGCGCAGCCGTTGGTACGCCAGCCACGGATCGCCGCTCGCGGTCGCCGCAAAGCGCTGGGCCAGGTTGACCTGGTAGCAGTCGCCGTCGTGGATATAGCCGCGTATCCGGCGGAACGCGCGCGCGTAGGCGTCATGCGTCAGGTTGGATGCGACCGGAGAGAGGATGCGGAACGGCGCGCGCGTCCTCTCAGGCGGCGGCGCACGGAAGCGCGCGACCAGGCTGTCCCACTTGATGTCGGTCTCCGGGTCGCGGCCCTGCCCCACCAGCCAGGTGCGGCGCTCACGATGGTCCGCGATTACCGCCCAGTCGTAGAGACCGATCGCCAGCTCCGGGATTTTCTCGGCGTCGTCCGCGAGCACCGGCAATCGTTCCAGGCGCCGCGCAAGATCGTAGCCGAAATAGCCTATTGCGCCGCCGCAGAACGGCAGCTCGCCACCGCAGGCGGGATCGATGGCGAGCGCGCGCCTGAGCAGCGAAAAGGGATCCTCGCGGGACAACTCGATCGTGTCGCTGTAAATCTCGGTGAGCGGCCCGCGCGTGACGAGCCGCACGTAAGGCTGCGCGGAGAGGATGTCGTAGCGGGACTGCCCGGGGTGATGCCGGCCGCTGTCGAGAAACACCGCCCACGGCAGGTCCGCGATCGCCTCGAACAGGCGCGCGCTGTCAGGCTGGTAGGGAAGCTCCGTCAGGAGCGGTAGTGCCATGCCGCAATTTTACTATGAAGGATGCGGCGTGATAGGTGATAGGAGTTAGCTTCCGCGCGAGCGCGGGCGCCTTATCACTTATCACTCGTCACTTATCACCTCTTGTATTGACACCGTGTTTCCGCCGGGTGCTAGACTCGCCGAATCCGCAATTCATCTCCAAGAGGAACAGTCGTGACGAAGATGCAAAACCGGCTCGCGCTCCACACCTGGACGCTCGACACGACACCGCTGGCCGAGGCGCTGCGCGCTGCAAAAAGCGCCGGCTGGGACGCGGTGGAACTGCGGCGCATCGATTTCACGCGCTGCTTCGAGAAAGGCATGACCAATGCCCAGGTGCTCGATCTGGTGCGGGCGAGCCGCCTCAAGGTCGCCTGCGTGGGCACCGAATACGGGCTGATCTTCGCCAAGGGGGAAGAAAGGACGCGCCTGTTGAAGGTGCTCGACGAGACCTGCGCCAATGCCGTGGCGCTCGGCTGCGATCTCGTCATGATCGCGCCAGGTCAGAATCCTCCGGGCACATTACAGGATGCCGCCGCCAACTTCAGGGCGGGCGGCGAGATCGCGAAGAAACACGGCGTCAGGTTCGCGCTGGAATTCAATTCGCAGCACGGCGTCATCAACGGGCTGGAGGCGGGCCGCGAGGTCGTGGAGCTCGCCGATCATCCGAATTGCGGTTTGCTGCTCGACGCATACCATCTCGAGCGCAGCGGCGGAGGCGGTCGCGGGTTCGAGTCGTATCCGGCGGAGAGGATATTCGCCTTCCAGTTCAGCGATGTCCCGGCAGGTCCACCGCCGGCGGTCAGGAGGCCGACTGACCGCCTGCCGCCCGGTCAGGGCAAGGTGCGCTGGCGCGAAGTTTTCACACTGCTCAAGGAGAAAGGCTACACGGGCTATCTCAGCTACGAAGCGCCAAATCCGGATTACTGGTCCCGGCCGCCTGAAGAGGTCGCGCGCACGGCGGTAGAAGCCACCCGAAAACTGCTCGCGCAGGTCGAATAGCCGGTTAGCACGACGCGTTTGCCTCTGATTCAACTGCGTTTATTTTCGTGTATCTCCAGCAAAACTAGAAAACTACCACGCTGCGTATCGACTTTCCCTCCCGCATCAGCTCGAATCCCTTGTTGATGTCTTCCAGTTTCAGCGTGTGAGTGATGAGGTCATCGATGTTGATTTTCTTTTCCATGTACCAGTCGACGATCTTCGGCACGTCGCGCCGGCCCTTGGCGCCGCCGAAGGCCGTGCCCTGCCATACGCGCCCGGTCACAAGCTGAAACGGCCGCGTCCTGATCTCCTGCCCCGCGCCGGCGACGCCGATGATGGTGGAGACGCCCCAGCCCTTGTGGCAGCACTCGAGCGCCTGCCGCATCACCTCCACGTTGCCGATGCACTCGAAGCTGTAGTCCGCGCCGCCTTTCGTCAGGTTGACGAGGTGGGCAACGAGGTCGCTACCGGCTTCCTTCGGGTTCACGAAGTGCGTCATGCCGAACTTCTCGGCGAGCGGTTTCCGCGCCGGATTGATGTCCACCCCCACGATCATGTCCGCGCCGGCGAGGCGCGCGCCCTGAATGACGTTCAACCCGATGCCGCCCAGGCCGAACACGACAACGTTCGCGCCCGGCTCGACCTTCGCGGTGTTGATGACCGCCCCGATGCCCGTGGTCACGCCGCAGCCGATGTAGCAGACCTTGTCGAACGGCGCGTCCTCGCGGATTTTCGCCAGCGCGATCTCCGGCACGACGGTGTAATTGGAGAAGGTCGAGGTGCCCATGTAGTGATGAACCTTCTTCCCGCCAAGCGAGAAGCGGCTCGATCCGTCAGGCATCAAGCCCTGCCCCTGCGTGACGCGGATCGCCTGGCACAGATTGGTCTTCTCCGACACGCAGTACTCGCACTGCCGGCATTCGGGCACGTAGAGCGGGATGACGTGATCGCCCTTCTTCAGGGCCGTGACGCCGGGGCCGACGTCCACTACTACGCCCGCACCTTCGTGCCCCATGATCGCGGGAAACAGTCCTTCGGGATCGGCGCCCGATAGCGTGAACTCGTCGGTGTGGCAGATGCCGGTCGCCTTGATCTCGACCAGAACCTCGCCCGCCTTCGGACCTTCCACTTCCACGGACTCGATGGTGAGCGGCGCACCCGCCTTGTGCGCGACTGCTGCTCTGGATTTCATTCATCCTCCATAAAACCAATATTAACCGCCAAGACGCCAAGGCCGCCAAGAAATTCCATACAAAATACAAAACTGCGGTGCGCCCGGAAGAGAAACGACGAGCGCGTTTGCCGATCTGGGCCGCCGGCCATGTTCAGGTGCATTTTTCGGTGATTTTATTATCGATCTTCTTGGCGGACTTGGCAGCTTGGCGGTTCAATGTTCTAGACTTGCGGCATGACACGCTACCGCGGGCGCTTCGCGCCCTCGCCCACTGGCCCGCTGCACTTCGGCTCGCTCGTCGCAGCAGTCGGCAGCTTCCTCGAAGCGCGCGCCCGCGTCGGCGCATGGCTGGTACGGATGGAAGACCTGGACCCGCCGCGCACTGCGCCGGGCGCGGCCGACGACATCCTGCGCACGCTGCAGGCCTGCGGCATGGCGTGGGACGGCGTGGTCGTGCATCAGAGCGCACGCGGCGACGCCTATCACAGTGCGCTGCATCGGTTGCGCGATAAGGGGCTGGTCTATCCGTGCGCCTGCAGTCGCCGCGAAATCGCCGATTCGGCCGTCGCAGGCGTCGAAGGTCCGGTTTACCCGGGCACCTGCCGCACTGGATTGCCGCCAGGCAAGACCGCGCGCGCATTGCGCATCAATACCCGCGGAACTGTGGTCGCTTTCGACGACGCGCTGCAGGGGCGCATCGCGCACGACCTGGAAAAGGAATCCGGTGATTTCGTGCTGTACCGCGCCGACGATGTCTACGCCTACCAGCTCGCAGTGGTAGTGGACGATGCCGAGCAGGGCATTACGGATATCGTGCGCGGTGCGGACCTGCTCGGCTCAACGCCGCGGCAGCTCTACCTGCAGAAATTGCTGGGGTTGCCGCAACCACGTTACGCACACCTTCCGGTAGCGATGAATGCAGCGGGAGAAAAGCTCTCCAAACAGACGTTCGCCGCGCCCGTCGATGCGGCCAAGCCGCTTCCTGTCCTGGCAGCGGCGCTTTCGTTTCTCGGCCAGCAACCTCCACGCGAGCTCGCGCGCGGGACGGTCAAGGGACTTTGGGATTGGGCGCTGAAGAACTGGAAACTGGAGCGGGTGCCGCGGGCCGTGACACTTGAGGTTAATAGCGAAGCATGACCGGTCGCCATTCACCAGCCACGCTTTACCAAAAGAAGGGATCCGACTGCGTCATCGGCAAATCCGCACCGCGCCATGCCGCGATGCCGCCGCGATACCACATGACGTTGGTGTAGCCGAGCGCGATGGCACGCAATGCAGTGTTGTAGGACAGCCAGCACTCCGTGTCCACGCAAAAGAAAACCATGGGACGGCTCTTGGTGCCGCCGGCGAAACCGGCGAGGGCCTTCGCGAAACGCGACTCCTCCTCCTTGCTCATGTCGCCGGCGCCCGCCCCGATCAACCAGAACGAGCCCGCAATAGTGCGGTGGACCCCTCCCCCCAGAACGTCTAACAAGTACGGGCGCGGGTTGTTCTCCAGCATGGACTTGAGCTCCCCGGTGGTGATCACCCTGCCGCCCGGGATCCGCATCGGCGTCGGCGAGTGGTAGCCGACCGAGCGCAAGACACTGGTCGGCGGCACGCCCCAATCCTTGTCCTCGTCCGCAAAAACGCCCGGCTTCGCGCCCTGCGCCAGGGCGTGTACCGGAAAAAGCGAGAGGATGGCCCACGCGACAAATACCCTGTTGAAAACACTCCCCGTCATGACCTGCTCTCCCCTGCTGTAGTCGCAGAAAACCTGAATGGACGCCGATTATTGTTTTTCCGCAGTGCGCAGGCGCGCCTGCTTGGCGGCGGCGACCCGCGCGATCTGCGCCCGCAACTGCGCCACCACTTCGCGAGCCGCCGTCTCCCCGGCCGCGATGTTGGTTTCCTTCTGTTCGAAATCGAGCATGCGCGTGCGCGCAGTCCGCGGCACGACGATGAAGTCGGCCGCGTCGAGCTCGGTGCCGAGCAGCGCGTAGCGCCCACTGCGGCCGTATTGCGCCATCGCACCGGCTGCATCGGCGTTGCGCGCCTGCGCGAACCAGGACACATCCACCGCAATCACGATATCTGCACCCATTGCGCGCGCCAGCTTCACCGGCACCGGACTCGAGAGCCCACCGTCCACGTACTCCTCGCCATTGATGACGGGCGGTACGAACAGGTTGGGAACGCTCGCCGAAGCGCGCACCGCAAGCCCGGTGTCGCCGCGGTTGAACACGATCATGCGGCCGCTTTTCGCCTCGGTGGCGACCACCGCGAAGGATTTCGCCAGCCGCTCGATCGGCTTCCCGTCCACCATGCGATTCACGAATTCCTGCAGTGCCTCGCCCTTGACCCACCCTTTGCCGAACAGCGCGAAATCCACCAGATCACCTTTTTCAACCGCCAGCGCGATTTCCTCAAGCTCGCCCGCGCGGCGGCCGCTGGCATAGAGCGCGGCGACCACGGCCCCGGAACTGGACCCGGTGACGATATCGGGCACGATCCCCGCTTGCTCCAGCGCCTTGATCACGCCGACATGGGCAAAGCCGCGGGCGCCCCCGCTGCCCAATGCCAGCGCGACGAGCGGCCGCTCCGACCGGATCGGGACGACCGCGGCCTGGCGCGGCGCGCCGGCGCCGTTGTGATCGGTCGGCAGAAGGGCGCAAGCCGCGACCAGGGCGGCGGCGAATGCAGCA
>Ga0137465_1000824_pt1 | contig 10325 bp, 11 predicted proteins | sample EasRivERMGT828_2_FD_104906 | JGI IMG/M metagenome (GOLD analysis project Ga0137465, IMG submission 104906) | Soil microbial communities from meander-bound floodplain in the East River, Colorado, USA - East River MetaG ERMGT828_2 | ecosystem: Environmental > Terrestrial > Soil > Floodplain ... | reverse complement strand
TCAGACACTCTTCCAGTGGAAAATGTTTAAAGCTGGTGTTGAATTTTTACGCATCCCAGAAGTCTTATTTTGGCATCCATTTCATGGAGCAGAACGAGATATCGATCAGGCGCATAAGGATTTGGCAGAATTAGGTGGATTTGATTTACATGAGATGTGGGCACGGTATCACGGTGTTTCACCGTATGCGGGGTTAAGATGAAACCGTATACGCGTTCGTTACACCCAGACGATTATGCTTTTTTACCGCACACGGAACGACTGCGTGAATTTGTATGCAGCATGTCTGTAAGCGGGGTACCTCATCGTGCGTGGCATCAACATCGAGTATGGGAATACGCATCAATCATGCAACAGCTTGATGAGTTAGGCGTTCCAAAAGAGAGTCAACTTGTTGATGTTGGTAGTGGGGCATCATTCTTTCCTCCATACCTAACTACGCTTGGCGGCTATCCAAATGTGACCCTCGTTGATTCGATGCAGTATGGGGATATCACTTCCGATGTCCAAGCCCAGAGAGCTTTCTACGGCGTACAACTACCACTCCTCGATCTGCCGGTTGAAGACATGCAATCAATCCCGTCCGATTGTTTTGACGTGACCATGTGCATATCTACTATCGAGCACGTAGACGTTTCTCGTCACGATGACGCTTTGAAAGAACTACATCGTATTACTAAACCGGGTGGGTTGATTTTCATCACCTCGGACTACTTCCGAGACCTTGAGCAGTTCGAACGCTCGCCGTCTCGGCACTTACAGCAGACACCATATACGAAGTATTTTGTGCTCACCATTCCTACTAAGATCGACGCGACGTTTGTAGGCGAAACGGATCTAGCCTACCAAGGCGATTTCGTCCATGACGCTTACTCATTCGTGAACATCTGTCTTCGAAAGGCAGGCTGATGGAAGTTTGTCGTGCGTGTGGGCATAAATTAAAGTCAGTCTTGGATTTGGGCATGATGTACTTGTCCAACTTTCCGTTGAAAGGGGAGACACCTAAGACGTGCGCCCCATTAGATTTTTGTCAATGCGTATCTTGCAAGCTGGTTCAACTTCGGCATAGTGTTGCACCTGATGAGATGTTCTCTCACTATTGGTATCAAAGTGGCGTAAACGAATCGATGTTGGTTGAGCTTAAAGATGTCGTAGCGAGTGGTGTTGCACGTGTTGGTGGTTTAGGGTTGTCTGACATCGTGATGGATATCGGTGCGAATGACGGTACCTTGCTCGCTCAGTATACGCCGTGCGTGCGTATCGCATATGAACCAGCGACGAATTTGCAAACAGCGTTGGCACAACATTGTGATGTCTTGCGACCGGAATACTTTCCGGGTAATGGGTTTGCGTCACTACAACGAAAAGTGAAAATCATTACCTCGATTGCTTGCTTCTATGCCGTCGAGGAACCACTAACTTTTGTAACGGCTATCGACCGGTTGCTGTCTGATGATGGTGTATGGGTAGTGCAATTTCAAGACTTGCATCAGATGTTACAGGCCACGGCTTTTGATGACATTTGTCACGAACACCTGTTCTACCCCAGTCTCACCGCGATTGAACGGATGCTTACATCTTTTGATCTCGTTCTGTTCGACGCGCAACAACGTGAAATTAACGGCGGCAGCCTGCGTTTATTCATTGGTCGGCGGCATCGAGTCATTGAGCCAAGTGTGTCTGTTTTACGGGAACGTGAGACTGAGTGTGAACGACCTGAAACACTTGATGCGTTTGCATGTCGTGTGTACGATGCGCGTACGCGCATCCGTGAGACAGTAGCTAGCGCCTTCGCTGTTGGTAAAACCGTTGATCTGTATGGTGCGTCCACCAAAGGTAATACATTGCTTCAATTTTGTGACTTAGGCCCAGATGTGATCCGTCAAGCATGGGAGCGGTCAGAGAATAAGTGGGGGCGTCAAACGATTACTGGCATTCCTATTGTGAGCGAGCAGGTTGGACGATCTGACCCGCCTGACATGTTGTTAGTTGTTATCTGGCAGTTCAAAGAGACGATCTTGAAGAGGGAGGCTGACTACATTGCACGCGGAGGGCAGCTTTTGTTTCCATTACCTATTGTGCAACTCGTTTCAAATGAACGGTTGTACGCATGACTTTTGGTAAAATCTCTGTTCTCGTTCCTACGCGCAAGCGCCCAGACCGCTTGCGAAAGATGCTGGAATCGTTTCAGCAGACTAATGACGGCAAGGCAGAACTTGTCTTCCGTGTAGATGAGGACGACCTTGAAACAGGGATCATCGCTGCTAGCGGTCGTCACGTTGTCGTTGTCGGCCCACGCATGAATGGCTATAGCAGTATGTCGGTGTTCATGAATGAAGCATTTGCTGCGGCTCATGGTGACGTGTTGATGTGTGGCAATGACGACATGGTGTTTAAGACCGCTGGTTGGCCTTCTCTCGTGTTGGAAGCTGCAAACCAATTTCCAGATGGGCTGTTTGATATTGGAGTGACGACCTACAACGAAGATCATTATCCTTTTTGGATCGTGTCAAGATTGGTTGCGGATCACCTTGGTTTTGTTCTTGATCCGCGAATCTATTGGGGGGATATTTTTTGGCGTGATGTGATGGGGCAATTTGGCCGATGCGTCAAACTTCCAACAGTTGAAATTGAACATGATTGGGCTGGTCATGTACCAGACACGACGTTTACTGAAGCGAAACAACACGAGATTTGGCAACGCGATCCGACGTATTGGGCTGGTACCCATACCACGGCTGTGAACGAAGTTGCGAGTAGATTAAGAGAACTTCAATGTCAATCAGTTTTATCGTAGCTACAGAATGCCGACCTACGATAGCCGCTACACTTGCGTCCATCGAGTGTTTGCCGGGGGATGAAATTATCGTTGTGAGCGATATGGAAAAACAACTTCACATGCAAGGGTTCGTGAGAGATAACCCTTTTGTGACGTGTATGCACTACCCGGCTGGTAACAATTGGGGCCACGATGAACGAAATTTTGCGATGCCGTTTGCGAAAGGACAATACATCGCCCATCTTGACGACGACGACGTGTATGTGATGAACCATCGCGCGATTATGGAAGAAGCGTTGCTTCAACACCCAAATCGACCGATTATTTTTCGGATGAAGTATAAGAACGGGCAGATCCTTTGGTCGGATAAAACCATACGGTGTGGCAACATCGGGACACCGATGTCATTGCTCCCTAACGACCCTGCACGGTTAGGAAAATTCGGTCCTTTCTATGGGGGTGATTTGCTCTACGTTGAAAGTTTTGCTGGTAACTCAGGCTACTCGGCAGAAGATTTTGTTTGGTCGGAAGAGACAACCGTTTTGATTAGGCCGCACACATGAAAGCGATACACCTCGGAGTACCTGTGTTACGTCGTTATGACTTATTGAGGAAGCTATTGTTGTCGGCTGAGGCCAGCACAGTGCGTCCTGAGCTTGTCATGATCATTGATAACGGTAATCACCTTGACCGGGTAGCCGAAGCAATGGACAGTATGTCTCTTTTGATCGAGGTTCATACTCCTGAAATTCCGTTGGGAGTGGCGGAATCATGGAATTATTTGATCAAGCGGCTTCCTGAAGAACGCATTATCACGAACGATGATATTACGTTTGAACCAGACTCACTTGAAAAAATGGCTGAGACTCCGGGGGATCTCGTGTTTGGTTATGGCTATTCCTGTTACTTGATACGGGATAGCGCCGTCCAAAAAATTGGGCTATTCGATGAAGCTATTTCTCCCGGCTATGCGTACTGGGAAGATATCGATTACGACATGCGGATACGGTTGGCCGTTCGTGAAGGGACAGAATTTGTGCAAGTAAACGCACCGTGTGTTGTGAACCACCTCGGGAGTCAGACGAACGAGTGGGCAACTGCTCAAGAAATTCAAGACCATCATCGGAAGTTTGAAATTGCAAAGACTAATCTTTGGCAAAAATATAAGCACCTCCCGTTTGAGGAACAGCATCCGGCATTACAACCTCACCTTCGGAGGGAAGTTCGATGAGAAAGAAACTTCTGTGGGTTGGTGACGGCCCTGATGTGCCTAGCGGATTTGGGCGAGCTACGCGTGAAATATTGAACGTCGTACAACATGCGTTCGATGTCACCGTGTTGGGTATTAATGCGAATGGAGACGACGCCACAGTACCCTACAAGGTTTACACGTGTTATCCCGGTGGGGATCTATTTGGGGTAGGCAGGTTGATATGGATGTGCGATCTAGTTCAACCTGATGTGATTGTCATTCAACAAGATGGGTGGAATTTCCCAAATTACATTAAACAGCTTTCGTACTTTCCCCAATACGCGAAGGTGCCTGTGATTGCTATCGTCGCCGTGGATGGGCAAAATTTCCAAGGCGAGTGGTTGGCCGGGGTGGCTCATGCGGTGTTCTGGACCGAGTGGGCGCTCAACGAGGCCCGTCAGGGCGGGTATACCGGTCCAGCCAGCATTATCCCCCTTGGCGTGGACGTGGAGGTCTACCGGCCTCAGGACAGGGCACAGGCCCGGTTGCGGCTGCTGCCTTCCCAAGTGGCTGATGCGTTCATTGTCGGGAACGTGAACAGGAACCAGCCGCGTAAGCGATTGGACTTGACAATTCGATATTTTTCTGAATGGGTCATCGACCGTGGGATTGAAGATGCGTATTTATTTCTGCATGTAGCTCCGACCGGCGACACAGGCATCAACGTTAAGCAGTTGGCGAGCCACTACGGGATCATCCATCGGTTGATCTTGATGGAACCCCCAACATGGTACGGCGTTTCTGAGCAAACGCTGGTCGATACGTACAATTGTTTCGACTTGCTTGTGAGTACCACGCAAGGTGAAGGAATGGGATTGCCTGCGTTAGAGGCGATGGCATGTGGCGTTCCGTGTTTGTTACCTGATTGGGCTGCGTATAGTGATTGGGCTAAAGATGCAGCAGTGCTGATTCCGTGTACGTCAACGGCGATTGGTCCGCCGTATGTCAATGTGATTGGCGGTATTCCAGACGGGCAAGAGTTCATTAAAGCTCTTGACGATCATTACATTGATGTGGGAGGTCGAACGCATACGGCTTTGAAAGGATGGGCGCACGTACAAAAATCCCGGTTCAGATGGACAACAATCGGGCAATCGTTTATCCAAGTGGCCACGAATGTTATGGCAACACCAGTTGGTTTGAAATCTGTGTTGAAGGAGTCTGTGGTTTGAAATTCAAACTGAACGGCACGAAACAAATGCGTGCTCGTCTTCAACAAATCGCTAAACAATTCCCTACCAAGGTGATGGGGGCGTTGTACGTTGAGGCCAACATTATTTTGACGGAATCGAAACGTCGGTGCCCCGTGGCTCCTGATGGGGGGATTCTTCGAAGTAGTGGTGTTGTGCATAAGCCTGTTCGAAAAGGATCAGGTTTTTCGATCACTCTGTCTTACGGGGGTGCTGCACAAGCATACGCATTGGCTGTGCATGAACACCTATCGGAGCACTCACCGCCATCATGGATTGTCGCAGAGTTATCGGGCAAGGGCATTAATTGGTCCGTTGACGGGACTGGTCCGAAGTTTCTTGAAGAACCGATTAATGAAGCGTTACCAACAATAGCTGACAACATCGGTCACCGTATTAAGTTTTGAATCATGGCCTTTCTTGATGATATCGCGGCGAAGTTGGTTGCCGATGGAGTCGGTGTTGTTGGGACCACTATTTTTCTGTCTTCGAAGGCCGTAATTCCAGCGGGAGCCGGTCCTTATATTACGTTGATGGAGACTGGTGGTATCGCACCGACACGAGTACAAAATCAACGGCAAGCAGCAACTGTGCGACCGAGTGTGCAAGTGGTGACTCGTGCAACTTCGTATCAAACGGCACGAACGAAAGCAAGGCAGGCTTATGACTCGTTGGACGGATTGTTCAATACGACAGTGAACGGTACGTTCTATTTGAAGATCACGGCTCGGAATGAACCGGGCGATACAGGACTTGACGAGTCTGGGCGTCCACGGGTGACGTTCAATCTCGACGCAGAGAAAAAACCGTAGGTAAAAGGAGCAAACAATGTCTGTTAATCAATTGTCTGGTCACGGCACGATGGTTGCCGTGCAATTAACGCCCGGTGGGGCGTTCACGGATATCGCTGAAATGGGGGATGTCACACCCCCAGAGTTCTCTCGGAATGAGTTCGATGCCACAACTCAAAACGAAGACATCGATGCTTATGTGCTCGGTGTGCTCCGTCGTGGTGCGTTTCAAGTTCCGTTGAATTGGATTCCGGACAACAACACGCACGATCATCTGACGGGCGTCTACAAATTGTTGTTCAACAACACGATTACTGGTTGGCGCGTGCGCTTTCCACAGGTTACCCCGGCTATCGATTGGATTATGAGTGGAGCAGTACAGGCTCTGTCTCCTAAGGCTCCGGTAGACGGCAAGTTAGCGACCGATATGACCATCCGGTTGAGTGGTGTGATGACCATTGGTGGGGTGGTGGTCGGCGCGTAGGAGACGTTCATGGGTTGGATGCAATCAAGCAACCAACCCATGATCGATTAGGGAGAGTGTTATGTCGGAAGAAATGAAGGCACAAGCGCAAATCGAATCGATGGAAGAGATCGATGCTAGTGTTGACGTAGAGTATGCGGTCATTGCTGGGTTTGTGCCCGACAAACCGTTTCGTATTGGTTCGTTGACAGCCGGGGATCTGATTGAATGGTCGGAAGCAAATGAAGGTGAAGCTAAACGAACAGCCGGTCTTCGTTTGATTTGTAAGAGTTTGGTGAACAGCAAAAACGAACGGTTTGCTGTTGACCCAAAGAACATTGCAATCTTCCGTCGTAAGAGCCATAAGGTCACTGAGCGTATTGTCAAGGAAATACTTGAACTGAATGGAATGACCGTTAAAGCCGACGCCGCAGCAAAAAAAGACTGAAGCGTTCATCACGGCGGCGCTTTTTATACCAGTTGGCCGTGATGTCAGGTGAATGGGATGTTGGCAAAATAGAAGAGGGAATGACCGCTAAACGGTTCATGGAATGGGAGCAATATGCTGTTCTTGAACCGTTTAACGAGTTACGGCAGGACTATCGTATCGCGTCTGTCGTACAGATGATTGCGAATGTGAACCGGGGGTCGAAGGAACAGGCTTACAAACTTCAAGATTTTTTGTTGAAGTTTGGAGAGCCAGAGAATAAACCACGAAAACAGACATGGGAAGAACAGTTAACGTTCGCTAAGATCATAGCAATGGCTCACAACAAAGGTGCGGTAGCGCCCTAATGGATATCGGTACACTCACAGGCAGCATAGAACTTGACGATCAGCTTTCACCTGTACTGAAGAATATCAATCAGCAGTTAAAAGCGATGGAAGGTGTTGCTGCAAGTTCGATGGGCATGACTGCTTCCAAGATGAGCCTTGCGGTTGCGGCTGGGAACATGTTGGCCAACGTCCTCACGAATATTGTGACGAGGAGTGTGTCGTTTGCGACCAACATTATTAAAGATTCGATCATGGCGGGAGCGGAGTTAGCCCGGTTGACCAAAGTGTCAATATTTCTTGGCGAAAGGATGGGATATAGCGCCACTGAAATCAACAAGATGTCGAAGGAGATTGAAAAATCTGGTATCACAGGCGTCGAAACCCGCAATGCGATTGTTCAACTTGAAAATGCGAATATCGATCTGAGTAAGGCCGCAAAACTATCAGCAGCCGCTCAGAACATGGCGGTCATCTCCGGTCGTGGATCGACAGAAACGTACGGCATGATGATTCGAGCCATCACCACGATGAATCCACAGATGATTCGAAGTGCCGGGTTTACGTTCACAATGGAAAAAGCGTTGGCGGATTACCGGAGAGAGACCGGAAAAACGACGGATGCGATGGGTATGCGTGCCAAACAGGCGGTCCTTGTGGACGCGATGTTGAAAGAGGCCGCATCCAAAGAAGGATTGTACCAAGAGTCGTTAACGACATCGGCAAAATTGTTAGGTTCGGCTACTCGTGCGTGGGAACAAGTGAGTGAAGAAATAGGCACGGCGTTTCTACCAGTGACCGATGCATTGGCCAAAGCGTGGTATGACCTTGGTACACAAACACGTGATGTGGCGGCAGCATTGAAAGGCGATTTACGAGATGCAATGAAAGTGGTCGCAGAAGGACTCATCATTGCGATTGATAAAACGAAAGATTTCGCTGGTGCGGTTATTGAGGTGGGCACACAAGTTTATACTACATGGAAAGATATTCCTGACGTGTTCAAAAACGTCGGGTTGATGGCCGCAGAAGCGGCAGTAGGTATATGGCTCTTATACGCCGCAACGACGGCAATCGCAGCGACGACCGCATACAAAACGTTGGCCCTGCTGGTCACTGAACTTGGAGTTGTCGTTCAACTCGGTTCGGTTGCCGCACTCAAGGCTACGACACTCGGTATGTCCGTTTCTAAGATGTTGATTCCTTTTGGAGCATGGGTTGAATCTATTGTAGCTGTTGGTACAGCTATTGGGGCGTTTTTGATCACGCCGCTTGGATTACTCACCGCTGCTATCGTCGGCACTCTGGCGGCTATTCGGTATTTCACTGGGTCATGGGATTTTTTATTTGATCCGGTCAAAGCGGTCTGGTCGGCGTTCGATGACATTCGTGTCATTGTGGTTGATCTCGGTGAACGGTTTACAAACTGGGTAGTGGCAGGGGTGACAGAGGAGTGGAATAATTCCTTAAAAGATATCAAACAACAACTCGATCAAATTAAAGAGGTTTGGCAATATCTCGTTGAGCATACTCCGAAGATGCCAACAGCTACGCCGTTATCTGGTCCCGGTGTTGATCAAGGTAAACCCCGTGCAACCCAAAATATTGTGGCTGATGCACTGGAATGGTTGAACAGTTGGCGAAAAGCTGTTGACGAGCGAAATGCATTATTAGACGCTGATGCTCCATCAAAGGCTAATTTAGCGCAGTGGCAACAAGATGATACGGTGATGGGTCCAAAACCAATACTCGGTCCCTCTGAAGATTTGTCCGCAGAGAATACGAGTATGGCAAGTACTCGTGCTGGGATAGCTTGGGCGAATGATCAAGCAGATAGGCAGTCTGTTCTATTAGGGGAGTTGAGTACAAAAGTTACAGCCCTTAGAGAAGCTGTACGTATGTCCGTTATGGACTTAACGGCACAAGCTGATGCGTTGGAACAAACATACAATGCCGGTTTGTTAACAAAAGAAGCATTTGAAGCATTTCTCCCCGGTATTGAAAAACAAATTGAATTAGGGAAGGAATTGAATCCTTTACAACTTCAACAATACGAGAATTATATTTTGATGAACAAGGCTACCCTTGATGCAGGGGTGGAACAACTCAATTTACAGGGGGTGACGAAAAAACTCGTGGATACAATGCGGGCGTTCGGTATGACCGAAGCGCAAATTGTTCTACAATTAAAAACTACTTCAGCCGAGTTAAAAGAACAACAAAAACAAGCAACGCTATTGGAATCAGCCACACGACGTTTACGTGATATGAAAATGGCGTTAATGTCAACCGATAACGAACGAGCTATACAGGCGATTAATGATCGGTTTGAAGAAGAAACACGTGGGATTGATAGAACCAGTAAAGCCTACATAGAGGCCGACAAAGCACGAATCGAATCTACACGTAATGTCGGTGTGAACGTTGTTGCGGTCCAACAAGCCAGTTCCGCACAGTTGATGGAAAACTGGCAGAACGAACAAAAAACTCTTGATGCCATGACGGCTCAAGGGTTGGGATACAACTCGGAAGCATGGCGAAACCAAAAACTTAAGGTCGAAGAAGCAGAAGCCGCCGCGAGGGGTTGGACGAAAGCGGTGACTGAGGGGGCCAAAGACGGTACAGCGGCTATTCAAGAGCAAGTAGAAGCCATCGGGGGATGGCACGATGCGTTGGGTAACGTTGTGCATTCGATGACGAGTGATCGATATAGTCTTGATCAAGTGACAGCGGCGGCGACACAATTGGGTACGACAAAACAAGAGATATACGGGTTGCTCAGCACGATTGGGCAGGGAACGTTACAAGACATCATTAATGCAGGTCTTGCCGCGCAACAAGCTGTGGATCGTATGATCGCTACGACTTCTGCGATGGAAAAAGATGCTCTGCAAAAAATTATCGATAAATATATTGCGATGGGAGGCTCCGCTCCTCGTGCCTCGTTTAGTGCTCAAGCGCAAGCGGAACAACAGGCAGCGGCAACAAACGTAAGTTCGGCTCCGAGTCAGTCTGCGATGGCATCGACGGCTGGCGAGGGTGGTGGGGCTGGTGGTTGGGGTAAGAGCGTTGGGGT
>Ga0137465_1000820_pt1 | contig 10332 bp, 10 predicted proteins | sample EasRivERMGT828_2_FD_104906 | JGI IMG/M metagenome (GOLD analysis project Ga0137465, IMG submission 104906) | Soil microbial communities from meander-bound floodplain in the East River, Colorado, USA - East River MetaG ERMGT828_2 | ecosystem: Environmental > Terrestrial > Soil > Floodplain ... | reverse complement strand
TCAATCTACCGTCTGCTGCTGCTGCAGATGACAATGACCATCCGCCGCCGACAGCACGCAAACGTTTTTTGTCTTTTTGTGCCTGCTCAATCAATGAATGGATTTTTGCGATTGTTAAATTTAAATCCTTCACCAGATTGGTAACTGGTGGAGGTGGATTCCAGACATCGTACAAAAGTTCTATTGGCTGGTTTATGTTTTGGTGCTTATTAGACCAGAAGCCTGGTGTTTTAGTAACAGCAATTGCATCTCTTGCCATGTTAAATCCTATTAATTAATTTTAATTTATATTTCATCCGGAACAGGTGGTGGAGTTTTTGCACATCTCCATTCAATATCCATCGGTTTCCAGAATCCAAGTGTTATAACATTAATCAGCGAGTAGCCAAAGTTTGTGGAAACCCTGACTTCATCGAGTGCCCCGCTTAAACAATCATCAGGAATCGGATTCTCCTGCACCAGTCCCCAGGCAATTGAATGAACTGTAGTTTTATTGTATTCAGTGGCAGGTTCGCCAGGTGCATTTACTCTGACGTGGTAACAGCCTTCAAGTAAAAGTAATCCTGATATAATTATGAGATAAAATAATTTGATGCGAGAAGGTGAGATTTTTCTTTCAACAATACTTTTAGTATTAAAAACCATGATTGTCCCTTTCGTTTTGATGAGACCTTTAATTGTGATTAAAGTTGAATAATTTAAAGCTCTGGTTACTCTTTAGAATTTTTAAACTAATGAATGCATAATCATTCTGAATAAACCTTTCAATGAAAGTCATTCTTCGGATGCTGCTAAGATAAGAAACGGAGAGTAATCTAATCAAGTTTTGACAATTAACAAATCAGATTTTTAAAGTGAACAGTAATTTAAGAAACTGAATGTCTTCGGTGGTTCAAAATGTGAGACTCATCCTGCATTTGCCGGATGAGCCTCGAATCTTTTTTAAAAACTATTGCATAAAATTCTGCAGGAATGGAACAGCTTGTGCAAGCTGGAACAATATAAACATTCCAATCAGCCAGACGCCAAAAACAAGATAATAATATTTTCCTGTTGATGCCGACTTAAACATTTTTGTTAAACCAATTGCAAGTATCACATAAGCCCAGATACTGATGGGGTCAAGCCGTGCTAAAAACCAACCGGTTAGGGTTGTTTTATCGCTGCCCATCAATGATGCTACACTTGTATCCATCATTAGCTTTCCTAAAAGCATCGTTAATATTCCTGCAATAATAACCTGAAGGATGCTTATGTAACTGGTCAGACCGTTTGCTACCAGGGCTGAAACAAAAGTGCCTTCTCCTTTCAGCACAAACTTGACAAGCAAATAATATATTCCTACAATTATCACAAAGATTAAGAGGCCGAAGATAAGTGTTGTTGCAATTGTGATCACCCAGCCAACCGGTCCGTCCATGAATTCCATTTGCTGTTCAATTCCCTCAATCGCCTCGTCTCCCTGTTCCCTTGTCAGTGTGCCATCCCGCACCATCTTTTCGATCCTGTCAATTCCTAGTTTCTTTGCTTCGAACTTTATTTCCGGATTGGTCATTGAAATAATTCTGATCAGTGCAACGACTATGAAAAATATTAATACCGGAATTACCCAGTCCTTATTTCGCGGAGGAAATTTTGAAGTGTGTTCAAACATTTTTGCTGGTTCGGTAAACACACCAATCATTTTGTCTGAATGGCTTAGTTCGCCGTTCTGATTTTGCATTTCTTCAGAAGAGTTTTGATCCATTTTATGCCTCACTTATTATGGAAAATTATTGGTTGAAACTTATCTTACATTTGGTCTAAAGGCAATAACAATTTGCTTAGCGGTGAATAAAAATTTCAAGTGGTTTAAGACAATTCCAACGTACTTAAGAAATCAGGTTTACAATAAACAAAGTCATTTTTTCATTTTGTAAATTTAGAACGATAATAATTATTTTTTTTGCTGATAAACCTCCGGTAATGAAATGAAACCAAAAACCATAATCGAACCATTCAAAATAAAATCTGTTGAGCCAATCAGATTTACAACACGTAAAGAAAGAGAAAATATTTTAAAAAAAGCAGGCTACAATCCTTTTATGATTCACGCTGATGATGTTCTGATTGATTTGCTGACGGACAGCGGTACTTCTGCGATGAGCGCAAAACAATGGGCTGGAATAATGGAAGGCGATGAAGCTTATGCCGGCTCAAAAAGTTTTTACAGGTTTGAAGCAGCTGTGAAAAAAATTACAGGGATGAAATTTATTATTCCTACTCACCAGGGAAGGGCAGCGGAGAAAATTTTATTTTCAATAGTCGGCGGACAGGGAAAATATTTTCCAAACAACACTCACTTCGATACAACCCGTGCAAACATTGAGTTCACAGGTGCTGAAGCCGATGATTTTTTAACAGAGATTGGCAAGCACCCTGAACAGCGTGCCGACTTTAAAGGAAATATGGATATTCAGAAGCTCGAGGCATTCATAAAAGAAAAAGATGCTGAAAATATCCCGTTGTGTATGCTTACTGTGACAAACAATTCCGGAGGAGGTCAGCCGGTCTCAATGCAGAACATTCGTGAGACTAAACAAGTTTGTAAAAAATATAACATCCCTTTATTTCTTGACGCATGCAGATTTGCAGAGAATGCTTACTTCATTAAGAAAAGAGAAAAGGGATACGACAAAAAATCAGTTCTTGAAATTGCACAGGAAATGTTCTCCTATGCTGATGGTGCAACTATGAGTGCTAAAAAGGATGGGCTTGTTAACATCGGTGGATTTCTCTCTATGAATGATGAAGAGCTTGCAATGAAGTGCAGAAATCTTCTGATAGTCACCGAAGGTTTCCCGACTTATGGCGGACTTGCAGGACGTGATCTCGAAGCTGTTGCACAAGGTCTTGAAGAAGTTGTTGATGAACATTATCTCGAATACAGGATCAGAAGCGTTGAATACCTCGGTGAAAAATTAATCTCAGCAGGTGTTCCGATCATTGAACCGCCCGGCGGTCATGCAATTTATATTGATGCAAAAAGATTTTTACCTGATATTCCTGCACATCGGTATCCGGGTCAATCTATTGTTTGTGAACTTTATCTTGAAGGAGGAGTTCGCGGAGTTGAAATCGGCAGTGTTATGTTCGGTAAATCCGGGAAAGATGGAAAGTTTATCCCATCGATGATGGAACTTGTCCGTTTGGCGATTCCACGAAGAGTTTATACTCAAAGTCATATTGACTATTTAATCGAAATTATTGTTGAAGTATTTAAAAACAGGAATAAACTAAAAGGATATAAAATTGTTTATGATGCACCGATGCTGAGACACTTTACAGCAAAGTTTGAACCGTTGAATTGATTGTAAATGAAAATCAAAAAAATTTATCTTTACGATAACAAGAAGCAAATCTGGAGATTAATTCCTACCGATACAAAGAAGCTCGTCATTGAAGAAAGAGATATTGAAAAGAAACAGGTTTATTTTAGCTGCATTCATTCTGAATCCGGTAAAAAAATATTTAAAAACTTTCAACTCGATGAAAAATTCTGGATTGGAATTGAAACAATTTATAAAGATGTAATTTATTTTCACAAGTTTGTCAAACCGGATATGCCTCAGCACAAAGGTATTATAGCTTTTAACCTTAGCAAACAAAAAGTTCTCTGGCAAAATGATGATCAGAATTTTCTTTTTGTTTACGATGACAAACTCTATTGTTATCAACAGAATTTTGAATCACGGAATTATTTTATTTTAAATTATGCGACGGGACAAATTGCTAAGGACATTGGCTGTTCTGTAGAGAAAATTAACGAACTAAGAAAGAAAGCAGCGAACTCAGATGATTATTCGAGCTATCATTTTCCACAGACATTTTATTCTCAGAAAGAGCCGGATAATGGTGGAAAAAATTTTTTATTGAATCTCAGAAATCAATATGTAATTTCCGGAAATATTGAATTTGTAGCCTTAAATAATATGATTTTATTCAACTTTCACGAAGCTGCTGAAGCCGGTTTTTTAAGAAATGTTTTTAAGGCAGTTGACTTATCCACAGGAAAGTATATTTTAGAAGAAGTTTTGATTAGCAAAACTACTTCTTACGTCCCTGATTCTTTTTTTGTTAAGGATGATTTACTTTTTTTGCTGATTGAAAAAACCAGGCTGGGTGTTTATAGAATTCCAGATTAGGATGAAGATACTATGGAGCTTTCAAAAGAAGAAAAAGAAATACTGCTTGCTGCTGCAAGGGAATCAATTAAAGCAGAGTTTGGTGAAGGCACAGTAAACCCGGTTGATTTTACAGCATATCCGAAACTAAAACTTGAGCTTGGCACTTTTGTTACTTTGAAAATTAATAATCATCTCCGTGGCTGTATAGGTTATATTGTCGGATATCAACCATTATTTGACGCTGTGGTTGAGGCTGCGAAGCATTCGGCATTTAAAGATCCACGCTTTCCTCAGTTAACAAAAGAGGAACTTTATAAAATAAAAATTGAGATATCGGTGTTATCACCGTTTCAATCAATAAATAGTTATGATGAAATTGAAATCGGGAAACATGGCTTGCTTCTGGATGAAGCAGGTAAAGCCGTTCTTCTTCCGCAGGTTGCAAGTGAACACAATTATAATCGTGCGCAATTCTTAACAGCTTTATGCCACAAAGCAGGTTTGTACGGTGAATACTGGAAAGAAAGAATGTTAAAAATAAAAGTCTTTACTGCTCTTGTTTTTGATGAAGACGATTGGAGAAAATAAAATGCAATACATAAGACCAGCACAGGTTGCCGGATACTTTTATCCATCCGATCCTGTAAAATTGAAAAATGAAATTAATATTTTACTTGATAAATCAAAACCAAAAGACAAATACGATAATATTTTTGGAATAGTATCACCTCATGCCGGCTATGTTTATTCTGGCAAGACAGCTGCTTTTGCTTACAACCAGTTGAGGGGAAAAAATTATAAAAGAGTTATCATCATTTCTCCAAGCCATTCAGAATATTTTCCGGGAGTGTCTGTCTTTGAAGGTGATGCATATGAAACACCGTTGGGTTTGCTGGAAGTTGATAAGGATTTTATTGAAAAACTGGTGAATGGAAACAAGATAATTTTCAGAGGATTTGAAGGACACAGAAAAGAACATGCTTTGGAAGTACAGCTCCCGTTTCTTCAATCAGTTTTAAATAATTTTAAAATTGTTCCTATCGTAATGGGCGACCAGCGAAAAATGTTTGTTGATGAACTTGCAAATGTTCTTGCAAAAGTTGTGGATGATGAAACACTCATAGTTGCAAGCTCCGATATGTCACATTTTCATTCCAGGGAGGAAGCCAATTTGTTGGACTCGGTTGTGGAAGAGCGAATCCGGCAATTTGATTTTGAAAGTCTGCAAAAAGATCTGGACAGGCATAATTGCGAAGCCTGCGGCGGCGGACCAATCGCAGCATTGATGAAAGCCGCCTCGATAAAAAATTATAACCATTCGAATGTACTTCACAGAAGTGATTCAGGTGATGTGTCCGGTGATAAGAGTGAGGTTGTTGGATACCTTTCGGCTGTTGTTTATGGGGATTAATAGATCCCGGTAAAGTAAGCCTGGTTGAAAAAGTTTTGATTAAAAGAATGTTGAGAGATAGACGACAATTTTGTATGTGATCATTGCAAAGATTGCAGACAACGGAATAGTTAATATCCAAGCCCAAAGAATATTTTTTGCAACACCCCATCTAACCGCCGATAAACCTTTAACCGAACCAACTCCGATAATAGAACCCGTAATTGTATGAGTTGTGCTAACCGGGATTCCGAAGATTGTTGCCCCAATAATTGTTAAACCGGCAGAGGTTTCTGCACTAAATCCACCGAATGGGGTGAGCTTTGTAACTCTCATCCCTAAAGTTCTAATTACTTTCCATCCGCCCACTAATGTACCGAATGCAATAACTGCATGGCTCAAAATTATGGCATAGAATGGAACATAAAAAGTGCTGCCAAGTAATCCGTTAGTAAATAAAAGAATTGTAATTATTCCAATTGTTTTTTGTGCGTCGTTTGAACCATGGCTGAGGCTGTAAAGTGCAGCGGAAACAAGCTGCAGCTTCCGGAAATATTTATCAACTTTTCTTGGCTCTCTGTTTCTTACTATCCAGAGTGTGATTACTGAAAAAATAAATGCCATGACCAATCCTATCAAAGGAGCAGCGAAAATAAATATCATAACTTTTGTATAGCCTGATAATATCAAAGCACCAAAACCTGCTTTTGCAATTGCAGCACCTCCATATCCTCCAATTATTGAATGAGACACACTGATTGGAAGACCAAGATGAGTTGCGGTAGCTGTCAGGATTATTGCTCCAACCAATCCTGACAGAATGACAAAATTATCAACGATTGAAACATCAACCATTCCTTTACCGATAGTCGTCGCCACGCTTACACCAAAGGCAAATGCAGCTATGAAATTAAAAAATGCCGCCCACGCAACTGCCTGGAATGGACTGAGTACGCGGGTTGCAACAACCGTAGCGATTGAGTTTGCAGCATCGTTCATGCCATTGTAGAAATCAAAGACAAGTGCAAGAAGAATAATGAAGATTACAAATTCCATAAAGGATTATGCATTCTTGATGAAGATGGAAAGAATAACATTTGCAACAGACTGGCAGCGATCAGAAGTTCTTTCCAGCAAGTCAAGAATTTCTTTTTTCTTTATCAACTCAATTGCATCTTTTTCATTAGCAAAAAGATCCTGTATTGCATTTCGATAAACCTGGTCAGCTTCAGATTCAAGATCTTTCACAGCTTTGGTTTCATTAATTCTTCTTGCCTTTAAATCCTGTATGGCTACTCCGAGTTCCTGCACCTGTTTATGAATTATTGAGGCAAGCTTGTCAGCGTGTTGAATTTTTTTTGTGATGTTGAATGATTCCGTTCGCGCCGCAGCTCCCAACAGCATGTCACTGATATCATCCAACTTCTTTGTTAGCGCGAATATATCTTCTCTGTCGAATGGAGTGATAAAAGTCTTGTTTAACCTTTTTATTACCCGGGAAGTAACTTCATCGCACCTGAGTTCAAAAGGTTTTATTGAATAGTAGTGGTTTTTATCTATTAGTTCATCAGCAAAAAGCTGTTCAATGTATTTTGCCATCTGCTGGATATGGGCAATCATCTCCCTGAAATCATCAAAGTATTTTTCTTCTTTTGGTAAGAGTGCTTTGAACATCTTCCCCTCGGATTTAATAAAGAAATTTTAAATTTGCTTATGAAAACTAATTATAATTATTCTAAAAATTGCAGATGTATTAATATTCTCTCAACATTCTTTGTTATATTTCTATCCAAAATTTTGAATTTTAAAGGAGATTTCTACTATTTTGAATAAAAGTAATAACCAGGATAATCTGCTGGAAAAAATCGTTTCCCTTGCAAAAAGAAGAGGATTTGTCTTTCAATCGAGTGAAATTTACGGCGGCTTGAACGGCTGCTGGGATTATGGTCCGCTCGGTGTAGAACTCCTAAACAATATTAAAAGCGAGTGGTGGAAAGCAATGACTTACCGTGAAGATATTGAAGGATTGGACGCTTCAATTCTTATGCATCCGAAAGTTTGGGAAGCTTCAGGTCATGTCGAAAATTTTACTGACCCGATGATTGACTGCAAACAATGTAAATCAAGATACAGGTTGGATGTACTCGGTGATTCAATCAATGAAAAGAAAAAAGTTAAAGCAATTCAGGAATTGAAAGAGTCTGTAAAGAACAATACTGCGCTTCAAAATAAAGTTGATGAGATTATTAAAAATTCCGGTGATGAAGATCCATTCGAAAGATTGCTTGAAGTTCAGGAACTTTCCGGAATGCTACTTCAGCAGTTGAACTGTCCACAATGCGGAAACAAAGGAACATTCACCGATGCAAGAAAATTCAATTTAATGTTTAAAACTTTTGTCGGTCCTGTTGAAGATTCCGGTGCAGTTGTTTACTTAAGACCTGAAACTGCCCAGGGAATTTTCGTTAACTTTTTAAATGTACAGGGTGCATCAAGGCAGAAACTTCCTTTTGGTATTGCACAGATTGGCAAAGCTTTCCGAAATGAAATCAATACAAAGAATTTTCTTTTCCGTACACGTGAATTTGAACAGATGGAAATGCAGTTTTTTGTTAAAGAAGGTGAAGACAAAAAACATTACGATTATTGGAAAGCAGAAAGACTTCAATGGTTTAAAAATCTTGGAATGACGCCAGACAAACTTCGTTATCATGATCATCCGGCAAACAAGCTTGCACACTACGCCAAAGAAGCAGTTGATATTGAATATGAGTTTCCATTCGGGTGGGGCGAAATTGAAGGAATTCACAACAGAACTAATTTTGATTTAAGCCGGCATGAAGAATTTTCCGGCAAGTCATTAAAATATTTTGATGAACAGGCAAAAGAAAAATACATTCCATTTATTATTGAAACTTCCGCCGGTGCAAGCAGATCGTTTATGGCATTTTTAGTTGACGCTTATTATGAAGAAGAAGTGAAAGGTGAAACAAGATCTGTTTTAAAATTTCATCCGAGACTTGCACCGATAAAAGCTGCAATCTTTCCTCTTGTTAACAAAGACGGTATGCCTGAAATTGCACGGAAGATCGAGACCGATTTAAGAAAATCTTTCAGAGTTTTTTATGATGACAAAGGTGCTGTTGGAAGACGATACCGAAGACAGGACGAAGCCGGAACACCTTACTGCATCACCGTTGATACTCAAACGCTTGATGATAAAATGGTTACGATGAGAGAACGGGATTCAATGGAACAAGAAAGAGTTTCGATAGATCAACTTTCCGGGTATTTGTTGAATAAGCTGCACAACGATTAACTGCAAATAATAAAGAGCAGATTAAAGGGATGCGACAATTAGAACAGATTGATTGTCTAATCAGTAGTCAATAATCTGACTTGTTATTCTTCATCTTAGTTTTAGTATTATAATAATTTCATTCAGATAAATAAATGAATAAATTTTTTTTCTTTGTTTTAATTCTAACTGCAACTCTCTTTGCTAAAAACTCTAAATTCGATTTATTAGTCACAACAGGGATCGGACAAATCTACAATATTAAATTTTCCGAAGCGGAAAAAACCTTTAAAACTTTAATCTCTGAATACCCAAAGCATCCTTCCGGAATATTTTTCCTTGCAATGATAGACTGGTGGAAGATTCTTCTGCTCGAATCAGATGATGAACGGTTTGACGATAAGTTTTACGAGAAAATTGAAAATGTAATTTCTTTCTGTGATGAAATACTTGATAAAGATGAGATGAATGTCGATGCACTTTTTTTCAAGGGAGGGGCAATCGGTTTCCGCGGGAGACTTAGAGTGATGAGAGAAAGCTGGCTTAAAGCCGCTGACGACGGCAGAACTGCTTTACCAATCGTTGAAGAAGCCGGACGCTTGGATCCAAAGAACTTAGATGTTAAGCTTGGTTTCGGAATTTACAATTATTATGCTGCTGTAATTCCTGAGAATTTTCCTGCTGTTAAACCTTTTATGTTTTTCTTTCCTTCCGGAGATAAAGAATTGGGAATCACTCAGCTGAAATTAACAGCTAATAAAGGTAAATATGCAAAGCAAGAAGCCAGGTATTTTTTAATGACGTTGTATTACACTTATGAAAAGGATTATGTGACTGCAAAATTATATTCCGATCTGCTATCAAAATCATTTCCTGATAATCCTGTATTTGAACGATGGCGAGGCAGAATTGCAGTAAGAAACGGGGATTGGTCCACAGCTGAATCAGTTTTTAAAAACGTTTACAGCAAAGCTGAAAAAAATATTTACGGCTACAATACGTTCAAAGTAAAAAGAGAAGCCACTTATTATATCGGCTATCATTACAGAAATGTAAATCAGCTTGACTCGGCATTGATTTATTTCAAAAAGTGTATTAACGATGCTAGCCAGATTAAGGGGGAAGAGCATTCAGGTTTTTTAATTAACTCAACTTTGTATACCGGAATGATTTATGAAGCGCAAAGTAAATTCGGTGAAGCTAAAAAATATTATGAGAAAGTAATTAAAATGGAAGATTTTGGTAATTCTCAAGGTTTAGCAACAACCGGTCTTGAAAGGGTTAATAAAAATCTGAAAAGTAAAAAATAGTTACTTTAAAACGCCGTTGAAATTCCTATCCTATGCATTGCACCAACCAATCCTAAAGAAGAATAACCATAGTTAAACTGGTAATCGGAAACTAATACGCCAAGCCCGGCATTAAACCCTGCTATCCCTGATGTCGAACCAACTTTAAGTTCTGATCTTCGTTCGTTA
>Ga0137465_1000819_pt1 | contig 10348 bp, 7 predicted proteins | sample EasRivERMGT828_2_FD_104906 | JGI IMG/M metagenome (GOLD analysis project Ga0137465, IMG submission 104906) | Soil microbial communities from meander-bound floodplain in the East River, Colorado, USA - East River MetaG ERMGT828_2 | ecosystem: Environmental > Terrestrial > Soil > Floodplain ... | reverse complement strand
CTCTTTTACGACATCGCCGACTTCTCGATCATCGATTACGCCGGCGGCCTTCGAGATCTCGACGCACGAGTGATTCGGTGTATCGGTGAGCCGACCGAGCGCTTCCAGGAGGACCCGGTTCGCATGATCCGAGCGGTGTCGATGGCATCGCGGCTCGATTTCACCGTGGATCCGCCGATCGACGCGGCGATCGCGGCGCACCGTGGCGAGCTCGCGCGCGCCGCGCCGGCGCGGCTTGTCGAGGAGATCTACAAGCTGCTGCGCGCGGGGGCGTCGGAAAGAGCGTTCCGCATGCTGGCCGAGCGCAGGCTCCTCGAGCCGATTGCGCCGGAGATGTAGAAGCGGGCGGGCGAAGCGCTTTGGAAATCGCTTGGGGCCCTCGATGCGTACCGACGTCCGTTCGAAGAGACACCGGAGACGCTGACGAACGCGATTCTGCTGGGGACGCTGCTCGTGCCGATCGGATACGACTTCCGGCCGCCGCCCTTCGTGCCGAATCCCAGCGGGAAGCCGCGGAAAGAGCCCGCGATGTCGCTCGGCATGCTGCCGCTCGCGCGGCGCGACGTGGAACGCCTCCGTCACATCCTCACGTTTCAGCGGCGCCTGACCGATCTGCACCTCTCGCCGCGGGCGCGCAAGGCGCTCATGCACCGGGGCCCGTTCCGCGAGGCATTGACCTGGCTGGAGATTCACGGGAACGCACCGGAGGTACTCGAGCACTGGCGCGGCTTCATCGAGGCAGCGAAAACCTTCGAGCCGGAGGGGGAAGCGGCGGACGCAGCGCCGCCACGCCGACGGCGACGCCGCCGACGCCGCCGTCCGTTCCGAACGCCTACGGCGTAGCCACGAAGGCCACAAACGAGGTCTTAGTGGCTTTTATCAGCCGTGCTTCCGCTCGAACTCCCGCATGAACGACACGAGGGCGTCGATGCCGTCCTCGGGGAACGCGTTGTAGATCGACGCGCGCATGCCGCCAACGGAGCGATGTCCCTTGAGCCCGTCGAAACCGGCGGCGGTTGATTCCTTCACGAACGTCTTTTCGAGCTCCTCAGTCGGCAGCCGGAACGTCACGTTCATCAGGGACCGATCCTGCTTCCGCGCGGTACCTCGATAGAAGCCGGTACGATCGATCTCGGCGTACAGCTTCCCCGCCTTCCGCTGGTTGACCTTCGCGACCGCCTCGAGCCCCCCCTGCGATCGCAGCCACTTCATCGTCAGCCCGAGAATATAGATACCGAACGTACTCGGCGTGTTGTAGAGCGAGTCGTTCTCCGCATGCACCTTGTAGTTCAGCATCGTCGGCAGCGTGTCCGCGGAGCGTGTCAGGAGATCCTCCCGGATGATCACGAGCGTCACACCAGACGGCCCGAGGTTCTTCTGCGCGCCGGCGTAAATCAGCGCGTGCCGCGCGATGTCGATCGGTCCGCTGAACATTTCCGACGATGTGTCGTTGACGAGCGGAACGTCGCCAACATCCGGCAGCGACCTCCACTGCGTGCCTTCGATCGTGTTGTTGCCCGTCATGTGGACGTACGCTGCGCCCGGCGTGAGCCTCAGCTCTCCCGCGTCGGGAAGACGTGAGTAATTCTCGCCCTTGGTTGTCGCGGCAACGTTCACCGTGCCAACCTTCCTGGCTTCCTTGATCGCCTTGTCCGCCCACGAGCCGCTGTCGATGTAGTCGGCGGTGGCGCCGGGGCCGAGGAGGTTCATCGGCACCATGGTGAACTGCAGGCTCGCGCCTCCCTGCAGCATCAGAATCGTGTAGTTGGCCGGTATGTTCGCGAGCGCGCGAATATCGTCCTTCGCCTTGCCCAGTAGATCCTCGAACGCCTTCGACCGGTGGCTGATCTCCATCACCGACATCCCTACGCCGGGGAGCGCCACCAGATCGCGCTGCGCCTCTTCGAGGACGGGAAGGGGGAGAACCGCCGGACCGGCGGAAAAGTTAAAAACGCGAGTGGCGGTCGGCATGGATGGAACTCCGTTGGAGAAGCCTAAACTTTAACGACGTACAAGTTCAGAATGTCCTGGTTGCCGTGCTCGATTGTTTTCAGGAGGTCCGCCGGTGGATTACCGTCGAGATTGATGCGTGCGATGGCCGCCTCAGCGCCCTCGAAGATGATGTTTTCAGTTTCCTGCACGTTGAGGTTGGTGGCGCGGAGATGCTCGAACACGTGGGCCAGCACTCCCGGGCGATCGCGGTGCCGGACGACCAGCATATGCGTTGCGGGTGTTTTTGTCGCAAGGTTGACAACATTCGGGACCTTGCCGGTGTCCTTGTAGGCCCGGATTACGCGGACCGCTTCTGCGGCAATCGCCTGCTGGGCCTGGTCCGTCGACGCGCCGATGTGATGCGTGCCGATGACGCCGGGCAGGCCGACCACCGGATCGGTGAATTCACCCGTCGCGGAGGACGGCTCCTGCGCAAAGACATCGAGCCCTACTCTGATGCCACGCGTGCGCACCGCCTCGGCAAGCGCCGCGGGGTCGACGATCTCAGCGCGCGACGTATTCACGAGATACGACCCCGGCGCGAGGCGATTCAGGATCGAGGCGCCTACGAAGTTGCGCGTGTCGGATGCCAGCGCCAGGTGGACGCTGAGGACATCGGCGCGAGTGGCGACCTCTTCCGGTGACTGAACGACCGTGATCTCGAGATCGCCGGGAGGCGCGCCTGCCGCCGCACCATCGCGGTTGAATCGCCGGCTCCATACGACCACTGGCATCCCGAAAGCGATTGCCCGACGCGCGACCTCCTGCCCGATGCGCCCGAAGCCAAGGAGGCCAAGAGAACGTCCGTACAGTCCCCGTGCCTTCGAGTACTCCTTTTTGTTCCAACGACCAGCACGCAGGTCGGCGACGTTGTCGGGAATTCGCCTATCAAGCGCGAGGATGAGTGCAAAGGCGAGCTCCGCGACGGCTATCGCGTTCTTGCCGGGACAATTCGACACATAGATTCCCCGGCGAGAGGCGGCTTCCACGTCGATCGTGTTCACGCCCGCTCCTGCACGCACGATCAGCGACAGCGAGCTGGCGTCGAGCATCGCCTCCGTGACGTGGGTACTGCGCACGACTAGTACGTCTGCGCACGTCGACGCCAACACCTCGGCGAGCTTCTCGTCGGCGATCTCGGGCCGGTAGATCAGCTCACAGCCAGCGGCCGCGATGGCATCGAGCCCCGACTGTTCGAACGTATCGGCAATGAGAACCTTCATGAAGACAGATCAACCACGAAGGGCTCCCTTCCTTCGCGACCTTCGTGGTTTAAATAAGGTGCGACAACAGCCCGTCGCGGAGCTTCGGCTCGAACCAGGTCGATTTCGGCGGCATGATCCCGCCGGCATCCGAGATCTCCATCAGATCGTCGACGCTTACTGGATACATCGAAAACGCGACTGCGGCCTTGCCGGACTTCACGAGCTTCTCGAGTTCAGACGTCCCACGTGCGCCGCCGACGAAATCAATGCGTTTGTCGGTACGCACGTCACCGACGCCGAGGATCGGTGTCAGCACGGCATCCTGCAGACGGCTCACGTCGAGCCGATCCGCCGCCTCGAGACCGCGCGGGGCGTCGCCGAGCACAATCGTGTGCCATACGCCATCGAGAAACATCGCGACCTCGCCGCGGCGGGCAGGGACCGCAGGCCCGCTCTTCACGGTGAACTGTTCCTTCAGTTTGGCCAGCAGGGTCTGCGGAGTGTAGGCCCCGAGATCCTTCACGACCCGGTTGTACGGAAGGATCTGCGTCTGGTTGTCGGGAAACGCCACGGCAAGCACGGTGTCCCAGTCACCTCGCGCGCCCACCGAACCGCGCAGCTGCCGGCGCGCGCGGGCTGCACTTGCGGCTCGATGATGTCCGTCGGCGATGTACAGGGCCGGAATCCGATCGAAGGCGGCAACGAGATCCGGCACGTCCGCGGCATCGATTCGCCAGATTGTGTGGCGCACGCCATCGCGCGCCGTGAAATCGAACAGCGGCGCCTGCGTCGTCGCTCGATCGACCACCCCATTAACCCCACGTGAAGCCCGGTAGGTGAGAAATACCGGACCCGTCTGGGCACGCAGTTCGAGCATGTGGCGGGTCCGATCGTCCTCCTTGTCAGGGCGGGTCCGCTCATGCTTCTTGATAACGTCGAGGTCGTACTCATCAAGGGAGAACGAGCCGGCAATGCCCGTTTGGACGTGATCGCCCATCTTCAGGCGATAGACGTAGAGGCTTGGCTCGTCGACAACGAGCGGAGCGCATTTTCTGAGCGTGTCGAAATTCTCCACGGCCTTCCTGTACACGCCATCCGAATACTGGTCGGTGCCAGGCGCGAGATCGATCTCTGCGCGGGAAACGTGTAGAAAGCTCAATGGATTACCGTCAGCAAGCGCTTTCGCTTCCTGCGTGTTGACGACGTCGTAGGGGACTGCGGCCACGTGCGGCGCAGAGGCCGGCGTGGGGCGAAGAGCACGGAACGGATTAATAGCTGCCATGAGAAGAAAAAATTATAGCGTGGCATGTGAATTGATTAGGTACGCCGGGATTGGTGTCCATGCGTCACGCGCTGACCGTCGTTTCAACCACAGCTGCGCTGGTGGTCCTGCTTTTACTGTCGAGTCGGACAACCGCATTTGCTCAGAGCGGCACGGCTGAAATCTGGGGCCACGTAGCGGATTCGTCAGGTCAGAGCCTTGGGCGCGTGGCGATCACCGTCACGAACGTGGAGACCGGAGCAAATCGCCAGGTCTTCACCGATGACAGTGGACGATTCGCGGCGCCGGCGCTTCCGGTCGGGCCTTACGAAGTGACCGCGGCCTTCGAGGGATACGCGGCGCGGCGCCAGGAGGCGCTGGTGCTGCATCCTGGGCAGCGAGTGGTACTGCAATTCGAGTTGCGCCGCGCGGTCTTCCCGGAAACGCTCACCATCGGGCTCAGGCCCGCGGAGCTCGAAACGGCGCGCACCCACGAGAGTTACTTCGTCGATACGTCGCAAGTCGAGAACCTCCCGACCAAGGATCGTCAATTCCTGCGCTTGACCCAGCTCGCGCCTGCGGTCTCGACGGACGCAGCGACCGGCGGCCTTAGCGTCATGGATCAATCGAGCACGCTGAACCGCGTCGTCATTGACGGTTTCGATCACACCAGCAGCTTGACCGGTGAGCCATACGGCACCCTCGGCGTCGACGCGACGCCATCGCAGCTGAGCGAGGCGGCGGTTCGCGAGCTTCGCATCGATACCAACGGCTACCCGGCAGAGGCGGGCCGGGCCGGCGCCGGCGTATTCAGCGTCGTGACGAAATCAGGCACGGACACGATGCATGGCACCGCCTTCGAGTTCTTCGGTGATCGCGCCCTCAACGCCGCGAGAACGATCGACGGCGCAGACGAAGTGAATCCACCGTACCGGTCGAACCAGTTTGGCGGGGTGCTCGGCGGCCCGATCATCCGATCCCGCGACCTTTTCCTGGCGAGCTACGAAGGTCTCCGCCGCTCGGCGACGACCTCGGAGGACCAGGACCTCGCGCTTGTGCGACTCGATCATCATTTCACCGACACCCAGCAAATGATGGCCCGGTACCTCGGACAACAATTCACAAGCGCGCCGTGGGACATTCGAACGTGGTCGCTCGGTCTCTCCCTGAACAGCAGTCTCGGCGGGTCGGTCGTCAATGAGGCGCGGGTGCAGCGTTCCGCGAACCGCGACCTGCAGAGCTTCGCGCACGATTTCGACGCAACACGAGTTGAGGCTGCTGATTCGATCTCGTTCGTCGCCGGCAGCCATTCCATGAAGGCGGGCGCTGACGCACTCTTCGACACCAACTCCGCCACGTTTGGCGCGCGGGGCACGATGCCCACGGTCCACCAGGATGTCACGAGCTACGCTGCATTCGTCCAGGACGCGTGGCGCGCGGGCCGAACAATGACGGTGAATCTCGGTGTGCGCTATGACTTGCAGACGATGCCGTTAGTGCCGCGTGACCGGAACAACGTGGCGCCGCGGGTCGGGCTGAGCTGGGCTGGCACAGAACATTCGGTCCTCCGCGCGAGCTACGGAATCTTCTACGGCATGACCCCGGCGATCATCCCGGCCGTCGCAGGGCTCATTGGCGGCGCACCGTCGGTTGTCGTCGATGGCGGGTTTCAGAATGCGCAGGTTCAACAGGCCAATGTCGGATGGGAATGGGAGAAGTACCGCGTCGCGACGGCTGGAGTGACCTACTTGTTCGCAAGAGGGATCCACCTCCCGCGTGCGGAAGAGTCGAACATTGGCACTCCGTTCAATCGCGTTGTCACGTACCGGAGCAGTGGTGAATCGCGGTACAACGGCATCACCTATCACGTACGGATGCGGTTTCCACAGTCCCTGTTTTCCACCCTGTCGTACACGCTCGCGCGGGGAGACGACACGGCGCCTGGCGTCGCGCCCCTTGTGTTCGGCACCCCCGCCGCGGACCGGCGTGCTCTGTCGCCGACCATCGCCGCGCCGAGAAATCCGGGTGACAACGACCAGCACCATCGTGCGGCCCTGTCGATGATGTATGACACCAGACTGCTTGCGGAAAAGGCTCCAGGCAGACTGAAGCCGCTCGTGAGAAATTGGTCCGTCAGCGCCATCTACATGCTTCAAAGCGGACAGCCGTATAGCGCGTACGTCGATCGCGACATCAACGGGGACGGCAACGCCTTCAACGATCTGACGCCGGGGACGTCGAGGAACCAGTACCGCCTTCCGTGGCAGGCATCAATGGATCCGCGAATCGCGCGTGACTTTCATGTCGGTGCCCGCGGAAAGGTGTCGTTGATCTGGGAAGCGTTCAACGTGACGAACCGGCCAAACTACGGCGCAGTTGACGACACGGTGTATACCGTCGGCGGAGACGGGCTGCGCCTCAACGGTCCGCTCGGCAGCAGGACGCTGGCTGATGGCCGAATTACGCAGCTTGCCGTAAGGGTGGGTTTCTAGCGACCGACCGCCACGCCAGGCGCAACCGCCTCAATGCGTAGCGTTCGAGAGGACCGCGCGAAGAATCGAGTCGAATGGCCGCGATGCGTCCGCCGAAGGCACCACGGAATGGGCGCCGGCCGGTCGTCGCGCGTGGACAACGGGAGCGGGCTGCTTCCGCCGTTCACTGCAGGTCGTCCGCACAAAAACCTGGAGCGCCATCCCGCCGGCGCGGCGGCTGGCCGTCGTGCCGGTGGTATCGGCGAATGAGCGCTGGGCGTCGACCGCCGATCTGAACGCGAGTCTTGGATGAATCTGCAGCGCTTGCTGCAGCCACATGCGAAGCGCCAATGTCGAGTCCGGAGCCCCCGGCGTCGATGACAACTCCGTTGCCATCGTCACCAGATCCGACAACCCGCGCGGATACTCGGTGGTTCGCAGAGGGCGATGGAGGACAATCGCGAGGATCAGCGCACCCATCTGCGTGACGTCCGCGTTCTGATCGAATCGTGCGAGACTCGCGACCGCCGGCATCGCGAGGCCGAAATCCTTCCAGAGCTGCTCCCGGTTGCGCTGCAGCACCTCAAGCCCTGCGCCAAACACGCAATCGGTCAGCATGATCCGTCCGTCGTTAGTGAGGAGGACGTGCGCCGGGTTGATCGCGCCGTGCGCCAGCCCGCCGGGCCAGGAATGCAGCGCTGCGACGGCGCCAATCACCAGCGAGGAGAGCTCCAGGATCGCCGCCGTCGGGACAACCTCGCCGGTCGACTGGAGATGTGCCAACAGGTGCGACAGCCGCACACCTCCCGGCATCTCACTGACGATCCGCAGAGACGGGCCCTCGCGCTCGATCCGCTTGACGGGCGCGAACAGCCGCATGTCGAGATCGGCGTAGCGCGACGCGCGGCCGCGGATGGCCTCCTCGACGACCGGAAGCAACGCGAGCGCCGGCGCGAGTTCGAGCACCTCGGTGTTCGTACGACCGTCGGTTTCGATCCGTCGGACACCCACTCCGTCTTCGAGTGAGTAGAATTCCCCAGGGATAATGCGTCTGACCACGGGTGTTCCGAGTGCAACGGACGCACCGTGGGGGCCGCGTCAATTCGTTCGGAATTCGGGTCGATCTCGAGGTGTGTGCGGCAAAGCACGGTTTCCTATTACAGATTGGTCAGCGCGGGACGGCGATCTGTAACCGGGCTCATGGTACAGAACCCTTGGGGCGGAGCCGGGCCGACTCGTTTTGCCCTACCTGCTACACTGCAAGTCGAAACCCCCAATGGAATGGATCTTTGCCGTCGCCGCAGCCGCGGTCGCGGCGATGCTGGCCACGTCGATTGCGCGCTCGTCGGCGGGGCGCCAGCTTGCCGAGCAGCGTGCCGCGATGGTCGCTGAACTGGCGGCCGCCAGGCGCGACAACGAGTGGCTCACCGAGCAGGTGGCGCGTGAACGGGAAGTTCTCGGCGCCACGCAGACACTCCTCGATACAGCCGAGCAGAAGCTCCGTGAAGCCTTCCAGTCACTGGCCGCCGACGCGCTGAACAGCAACCGTACCGCGTTCCTCGACCTCGCAAAGGCATCGTTCGAGGGGTTTCAGCAGCAGGCGACGCTCCAGTTCGATTCTCGTCAGAAGGCCATCGACGGGCTGGTCCAGCCGATCGCCGATACGCTCAAGAAAGTCGACGGGAAACTGGCCGAGGCCGAGCTCGAGCGCCTCGAGGCCTACGCCCGGCTGACCGAGAAGGTCACCGCGCTGGGATCCACCGCAGACACGTTGTCGCGCGCGCTCCGCACGCCCGCGGTCCGGGGCCGCTGGGGCGAAATGCAGCTGCGGCGCGTCGTCGAAATCGCGGGGATGCTCCGACGCTGCGACTTCGATGAGCAACCGCCCCTGCTGGGCGACAACGGCCGCCTGCGCCCTGATCTCATCGTTCATCTGCCGGGCGGCAAGCAGATCGTGGTAGACGCGAAGTCACCACTCGAAGCGTTTCTGGACGCGCAGGAGGCGCCTGACGAGGAGACGCGGACCCTCAAGCTCCAGGCGCATTCACGCCAGGTCCGCGATCACATGGACAAGCTTGGCAGCAAGGCGTACTGGGAAGAGCTCGCAGAGTCTCCCGAGGTGGTGGTGATGTTCCTGCCAGGTGAAACGCTTTTCAGCGCCGCTCTGCAGCACGATCTCGGCCTGATCGAGCACGGGCTGAAGCAACGCGTCCTGCTCGCCAGCCCCATCACGTTGATTGCGCTGCTGACAACCGTCGCCCACTCGTGGCGGCAGGAGGCGCTGACCGAAAACTTCCGCGAGGTCGCGGACCTCGGCAGGGACCTCCACGATCGGCTCGCGAAGTTCGCTGAACACCTTGACGATGTGCGCAAGAAGCTCGATGGAGCCGTCCAGTCCTACAACGCTGCCGCAGGGTCCTTCGAATCGCGCGTCCTCGTCTCGGCGCGCCGCTTGCGGGACCTCAAGGTCACGACCGCAGAGGAGCTGCCGCCGGCCGAATCGATCGATACCGTGCCGCGTGTATTGAAGCACATCGGATTGATGGGATTGCCGCCGGGCGCAACGACTGACGAGGCAGAGTCAATATAATTGCCCGATGGACTTTGACGCCGGCACGTCGGCGCCACCAGCCCCGCTCGACTTCATCCGCGAAATCGTCGCCGAGGATCAGCGCACCGGGAAGCATGGCGGGCGTGTGCACACGCGGTTCCCACCCGAACCGAATGGATACCTCCATGTCGGCCACGCCAAGTCCATCTGCCTCAATTTCGGCGTCGCCGCCGAATTCGGCGGCCTCTGCAATCTCCGATTCGACGACACAAACCCCACGAAAGAGGACGTCGAGTATGTCGAGGCGATCCAGGAAGACGTCCGGTGGCTTGGCTTCGAGTGGGGTTCGATGTTCTACGCATCGGACTACTTCGAGCTGCTGTATCAATACGCCGAGGAGCTGATTCGTCAGGGGAAGGCGTACATCGACAGTCTCAGCGCGGACGACATCCGGGAGTACCGGGGCACGCTCACCGAGCCGGGGCGCAACAGCCCCTACCGCGAACGGACTGTCGAGGAGAATCTCGATCTGTTCCGCCGGATGCGGGCGGGCGAGTTCCCGGACGGCGCGCACGTGCTGCGGGCGACGATCGACATGGCGTCGCCGAACATCAACATGCGCGATCCAACGCTGTACCGGATCCGGCATGCCTCTCACCACCGCACCGGCGACGCCTGGCCCATCTACCCGACGTACGACTACGCGCACCCGATCTCGGACGCAATCGAAGGGATCACGCATTCGCTCTGCACGCTCGAGTTCGAGGATCACCGGCCGCTGTACGACTGGATCGTCGACGCGCTCAGAGGTACGGCGCGGGAGTTCAAGTCGCGTCCGCAACAAATCGAGTTCGCGCGCCTCAACCTG
>Ga0137465_1000818_pt1 | contig 10350 bp, 8 predicted proteins | sample EasRivERMGT828_2_FD_104906 | JGI IMG/M metagenome (GOLD analysis project Ga0137465, IMG submission 104906) | Soil microbial communities from meander-bound floodplain in the East River, Colorado, USA - East River MetaG ERMGT828_2 | ecosystem: Environmental > Terrestrial > Soil > Floodplain ... | reverse complement strand
TGGCGAGATCGGTGGCGCTGCCGGGCCCGTCCATGTAGAACGGCGCGCCCTTGGGATAGGCGCTCGTCATCTTCCACGAGAAGATCTGTTGCGCCCTCGCGATCATCGGAAATCCGGCGATCGCGGCGCCGGTCGCGGCGACGGCGCCGCCCTTCAGGAATTTTCTGCGGTCGTTACTCATAGGAGGACTCCCTTCGGTGGAATTGCGGTGTCGTAGCAGGAGCGCCGGTTACACTAATCCCAAAACCTCATGGGACGCAATGCCCCCGCGAGCTATCGTCAATGTTTCGTGCAGTGCAGCATTCAATGGCAAAAATAAGTGCGCGTTGAGCGGTGGCTTCCCCCCGGCTCCAACGCGCGCAGTTAAAGCGGCGCCACAGGCGTCCGCATTTAACTTCTAGTAGGTCTTGTACTGCAAGTACTTCCCGCTCATGACGATCTTCACCCGGTCGCCCTTGGGGTCGGGCTCGCGCGTGAGGTCCATCTTGAAGTCGATCGCGCTCATGATGCCGTCGCCGAACTCTTCGTGGATCAGCGCCTTGAAGGTGGTTCCGTAGACGTTCACCAGTTCGTAGAAACGGTAAATCAGGGGATCGGTCGGGACCGCGGTCGGCAGCGACCCCTTGTACGGCACCTGCTGCAGCAGCAGCACCGCGTATTCGGGCAGGCCAAGCAACTTGCCGGCTGCTTCCGCCTGCTCCCTGGTCATCTGCATCTGGCCGAGCAGCGCGGCGGTCGTCCATTCCTTGCTCGCCCCCACCGCCTTCGCGAGTTTCGCCCAGGTCAAGCCCTTCTTGAGCCGGGACATCACCACCAGTTCGGTGACGTCGGCGCGGGTCATAGGTTTCGTCATGCTCGCCGCGGCTAGCAGCGCTTCGGGTGCATCGGATTTTTTCATGTCTCACTCCTTTTATTGACTACAAATAAAGATCAGCCACAGACAAACACAGTCAGGATCAATATAACAAACCCATTGGCCACGGAATCACACGGAACCACACGGAGAAGAAATCAAGGACACGTCCGGGGTCACATCAATCAGGAATATGGGTTGAACGGAATACCCGAGATGATGATGCTCTTTGCTGGGTCGCTGCTTCATGTCTTGCTTCCGTGTGTTTCCGTGTGATTCCGTAGCTGAATGACCTGCGCAGCTCAATGACGGAGGTTTACGACCACGGCTTTTTCCGCAGGGCGCGGCGTGGCGACGGTCTGCGCAGCGACCGGAATCTCCCGCTCCAGGCCCGGCGTGACCAGCGGCGGATGCTTCGGGTCGTAACCGGCCGGGACGGACTCGTTGAACTGTTTCGAGCGGCTCAACAGAAAATCCACCAGGTGGTTGCGGATCGGGTAATAGTGCGGCTCCTTGTGGATAGTGTTGTGCGAGCGGCCGCGCGGCAGCGTGTTAACCACGATTTCGGCGATCCTGGCTCCGGGGCCGTTGGTCATGAGGACGATCTTGTCGGCGAGGAGGATCGCTTCATCCACGTCGTGCGTAATCATGAACACGGTCTGGCGCGTCTCGGCGCAGATCCTGAGCGCCTCTTCCTGCAACATCCCGCGCGTCAGCGCGTCGAGCGCGGAGAACGGCTCGTCCATCAGCAGCATTTTGGGCTGGATCGCGAGCGCGCGCGCGATGCCCACGCGCTGCTTCATGCCCCCCGAGAGCTCGGCCGGGCGCTTCTTCTCGGCGCCGGTCAGGTTCACCAGGTCGATGTACTTCTGGCAGTGCTGGCGCACCCGCTGCGGGTCCCATTCGGGCCAGCGCGAGGTGACGGCGAAGGCGATGTTACCGAGCACCGTCAGCCATGGCATCAGCGCGTGACTCTGGAAGATCACCGCACGGTCGAGGCTGGGGCCGCGGATCTCACGCCCGGCAACGAAGACGTAGCCGTCCGAGGCGGGCTCGAGCCCGGCGAGCACGTTGAGAATGGTGGTCTTGCCGCAGCCGGAATGCCCGATCAGGCACACGAACTCGCCCTGCTCGACCGACAGGTGCACGTCCTCGAATACCGTGGAGATGGTTGCGTCGCGCGCCGTGAAACGCTTGGCGATGCCTTCAATGCGGATGAGGGGGTCACTCATGGCTGAAAAAGCGTGAATAGTGAATGGTGAATGGTGAATGGTGAATGACCCTGAACCCCACCCCGAGTCCTGCTTTTCGATTCACTATTCACTATTCACCATTCACGGTTATTCAGGAAAGGTAACGAGCTTGGTCAGACGGGCGAGGGACAGGTCGAGCACCATGCCGACGAGGCCGATGGCGAGGATACCGCTGATGATGTTGGCGATCGAGAGGTTGTTCCACTCGTTCCACACGAAGTAGCCGATGCCGGTGCCGCCAACCAGCATCTCGGCGGCGACGATCACCAGCCATGCGATGCCGATCGAGATGCGCATCCCGGTCATGATGGTGGGCGCGGCCGCGGGCAGGATCACGCGAAACGCCTTGCGCAACGGGCCGACCTCGAGCGTTTTCGCGACGTTCAGCCATTCGCGCCGCACCGAAGCGACGCCGAAGGCGGTGTTGATCAGCATCGGCCACATCGAGCAGATGAAGATGACGAAGATCGCGGAAACACCGCTGTCCGGGAGCGTGAAGAGGGCGAGTGGCATCCAGGCGAGCGGCGAGATCGGCTTCAGCACCTGGATGAAAGGATCGAACGCGCGGTAGACGAGCGGCGACATGCCAATCAGGAACCCGACCGGGATCGCGACCAGCGCCGCGAGCAGGAAGCCCGTCAGCACGCGCGCGATCGAAAAGGCGAGTTGGATGCCGATGCCCTTGTCGTTGGGGCCCTTGTCGTGGAACGGGTCCGTGATGTGCCCCCAGATCTTGCGCCCCACCTCGGCGGGCGTGGGAAAGGCCGATTTTTTCCCGGTTGCGGCTTCCGAACCGACCAGCTTTGCGTACTCGGCGTCCACCACCTGCGCGCCCATCTCCTGCCGCGTGCTGGCATGCCAGACCGCGAGGAACGCAAGCAGAATCGCGACCGAGAGCAGCGGCGCGCCCCAGAACTGCAGCCCCTTCATCGCTCACGCTCCCGGGGCTGCAAGGCGCCAGTTGGCAGTTTACAGTTGGCAGCACTCCCACCACCCCGCCCGCTGATGCGGGCACCCCTCCTCCGGCAGGAGGGGAATCGCTGGCGGCTGGCGGCTGGCGGCTGGCGGCTCATCATCAGGCGGTCCGCTTGATGGCGAAGCTGGCGATGTAGGCGTCGGGCTTGGCGGGATCAAACTCCTTGCCCATCACCACGAACTTCTTGGTCGTGGTCGCCGGCGGCTTCATCCCGACCTCTTTCATCAGCCGCGTCGCGTCGGTGGCGAGAAACACCTCGCGCGCGACCTTGGCGTAGTCGACGTCGCCCTTCAACTGCCCCCAGCGCTTCATCTGGGTCATGATCCAGATCGCGAACGAGTGCCACGGGAACGGGTCGAAATCGATCCGGTTCGGCTCTTTCCTTACATTACCCAGCCCGTCTGCAAAGTTGCCAGTCAGCACCTGCTCCACCACCGTCACCGGCTGGTTCAGGTAATTAGCGGGGGCAATGGCTTCCGCGATCTGCTTGCGGTTCTCGGGCCTGGCTGCGAACGCAGTCGCTTCCATGATGGCTTTCATCAGCGCGCGGTAGGTGTTCGGCAGCTTGGTGACGAACTCCTTGCTGGCGGCGAATGCGCAGCAGGGATGCCCTTCCCAGATGTCTTTGGTCAGCGTATGGATAAAGCCGACGCCGTCGTAGACCGCACGCTGGTTGACCGGGTCGGGGGCGAGGAAGCCGTCCAGATTGTCGGCGCGCAGGTTGGCGACCATCTCGGGCGGCGGCACCGCGCGGATCTGAATGTCCTTGTCCGGGTCGAGCCCGTGCTCCGCCACGTAGTAGCGCAGCAGGTAGTTGTGCATCGAATAGTCGAATGGAACGGCAAACTTGAAGCCCTTCCAGCTCTTGGGATCGCGCCTGTCCTTGTGCTTGATGGCCAGCGTGATCGCCTGGCCGTTGATGTTCTCCACCGCCGGCATGGTGTATGGAATCGGGCTCGAGCCGACGCCGAGCGTGATCGCAAGCGGCATCGGCGAGAGCATGTGCGCGGCGTCGTATTCCTTGTTGAGCGTCTTGTCGCGGATCACCGCCCAGCCGGCGGTCTTCACCACGTCCACGTTGAGCCCCGCCCTCCCGTAGTAGCCCATCGGTTGCGACATGATGATCGGGGTGGCGCAGGTAATCGGGATGAAGCCAACCTTGAGGTTCGGCTTCTCGATCTGTCCCTTGCCCTGCGCGAACGCTTCGCGCGCGACGGCAAGCGGAAAGAACTGCGCAATGGCTGCCAGTGCGGTGTTGGCCCCAACCGCCCTGATGAAGCGGCGGCGAGCCCCGTCCTGCGGAAACAGCGCGCGCATCACGGCCTGATCCACGACGCGACTGGCGAGCACTTCCGGGTCGGCAGTCTGGCGCGCAAGATCGGAATCGTGCGCGGCCTGGTCGCTGTGACGGCCGCAACCGCAGCCGAGCTTCACATCAGAATTGAACGGATCCTTGAACGCGGACATTACGCCTCCTGTTGGCAATCACCCTGTTGATTGCAGGATGCATACCAGATCGGTTCTCGGCCTTGCGCAAACGGATAAATTAGACTCTCAACGACATGATTTTCTTGAACTATCGAGCGTTGACCGATTTGTCCATCCATATTGGCTGCCGCTCTACCGGCGGCCATGACGCACGTTATTAGTGCGGGGCGCACCAGATTCGTGCCCTGCGGAATTCACAGTACAATTCACCCATGCAACCGGCATTGATCACGCGCGTTGCGGCGCTTTTCCTCGCGCTCACGCTGACTAACTGCGTGCAAAATCCGGTCACCGGCAATCCCAACCTCGTGCTGGTCACCGAGTCGCAGGAAATCGCCATCGGCCGGCGCGAGGACACGAACGTCCGCAAGCAGTACGGTGCCTACGACGACGGCACGCTGCAGCAGTACGTGGAGGAGATCGGCCAGCGGCTTGCCAAGGCGAGCCACCGCCCCGGCATCGAGTACCGCTTCCTGGTGGTGGATTCGCCCGACGTGAACGCGTTCGCGCTGCCCGGCGGCTTCATCTACATCACGCGCGGCATCCTTGCCTACCTCAATTCCGAGGCCGAACTGGCGGCAGTTCTCGGCCACGAGCTCGGGCACGTCACCGCGCGCCACTCGGTGCAGCAGCTGAGCGCGGCAACTGCCGCCAACATCGGCGTGAACATCCTCGGAATATTCGTGCCCGCGGCGCGCGGCGCGGTGGGCGGCAACGTGATCAATATTCTCGGCGGCGCGCTGCTCTCGGGCTACGGGCGCGAGCACGAGCTGGAGGCCGATCGCCTCGGCGCCGAGTACCTCGCGCGCACCGGCTACGACCCGCAGGCGATGGTGAAGGTGGTCGGCGTGCTGAAGAACCAGGAACTGTTCGACGCGGAAGTGGCCAAGGCGGAAGGGCGTCAGCCGCGCGCCTATCACGGGCTGTTCGCCTCGCACCCCGACAACGACACCCGGTTGCAGCAGGTCGTGGGTGAAGCCGCCCGCTTCAAGCAGGCCTCGACCCGTACCGCGCAGGAGGAGTTCCTGCGCCGCTCCGACTGGATGATCTACGGCGACAGCCCGAAGCAGGGCATCGTGCGCAACAACGATTTCTATCACGAGGAGCTCGGGCTCGCGATGAGCTTTCCCCCGGGCTGGCGCGTGCGGAACCGGGCCCAGAACGTTGTCGCCACCAGCCCCGGCGGCGAGGCGATGATCGATTTGCGCGCGGGCGGGCCCGCCAAGGGCGCCCCCGCCGACGTGCTGCGCCGGGCGCTCAAGCTCCCCGCCACCGAGGAAGTGACGCCGACCACCATCCGGGGGCTGCAAGCGGCGACCGTCAACACTACGATCAACGGCCAGCCCACCCGCGCCGCGTGCGTGTTCCATCGCGACACCGCCTTCCTTATCGGCACGCAGGCGCGCACCGCCGTGGGGTTCAAGCAGCACCAGGAAGCCATCGAGGCCTCGCTCATGAGCATCCACGCGCTGACCAACGAGGAACGGGCATTCGCACGCCCGCTGCGGCTGCGCGTGATCACAGCACAGGCGAACACGACGTTCGCGGAGCTGGCGCGCCGCGCGCCGCTGGGACGCTTCGCCGAAGGGCACCTGCGCGTGTTGAACGGCCTCTACCCGACGGGCGAGCCGGTGGCGGGACAGCCTTTGAAGATTGTCGAGTGACTGCGTGAATGGTGAATAGTGAATGGACTGGAGCGGATTTCCTGCAGAACTTCCATTCACCATTCACTAATCACGCATTTGGCTTGAGGGTGCGATAATCGCGCCCAAACAAAATGCATATCCACCTCCCGCTGGCTTCAGGATGATCTCGCAGCGCAGCGTGCTCGCCGCCCTGCTGTGCATCGCCTGGATCCTGCCGGGGCTCATCGGGCACGATCCGTGGAAGCCGGATGAGGCCCACACCTTCGGCGTGGTCTACGAAATCCTGCGCGGCGGCTCCTGGGTCGTGCCAGCGCTAGCGGGCGAGCCGTTTCTCGACAAGCCGCCGCTGTTCTATCTCACCGCGGCGGCAATGGCGAAGCTGTTTTCCTTCGCCTTGCCGCTGCACGACGCCGCGCGGCTGGCGACAGGGCTCTGGATGGCGATCACGTTCGCCTTTACCGCCGTCGCGGGACGCGAACTCTACGGGGTGCGCTACGGCGCGATTTCCGCCCTGCTCCTGCTCGGCTGCTTCGGGTTTGTCATGCGCGCTCACCTGCTCATCGCGGACATGGCCCTGCTCGCGGGCTTCGCCATGAGCTACTACGGATTCGCAGCCGCGCTGAGGCGCCCCCGGCTGGGCGGGTTCTGGATCGGCACCGGAATCGGGGTCGGATTCCTCGCCAACGGGCTGCTCGCGCCGGCGGTGCTGGGTGCGGCGGCGCTGCTGCTGCCGGCGCTTGGCCGCGACTGGCGCAGTCGCGGCTACGCATCCGCTCTCGGCATTGCCGCCGCCGCCGCAACGCCGTGGCTCGTTATCTGGCCGACGCTTCTCTACCAGCACTCGCCCGCGTTGTTCGCAGAGTGGCTGTGGGAAGAAAACCTCGCGCCGTATTTCGGCGGCGCCTCCGGACCCCGGGCTGGGGGCCTTTATTACCTGAAGATTCTGCCGTGGTACGCGTTTCCGGTGTGGCTGCTCGCGCTGTGGACGCTGTGGGGAGCGCGAGCGGGCCGGCTTGCGCGGCCGGCAATCGTGCTCCCGGTCACCGGCTTGGTGCTCACGTTCGTGGCGCTTTCCGCCTCTTCAGATGCGCGCGAGCTCTACGCGCTGCCGCTGCTGGTTCCGCTCTCCCTGCTGGCGGCCGCGGCACCCGAGACCCTGCGCCGCGGCGCAGCCGGCGCATGGTACTGGTTCAGCGCTATGACTTTCACCTTCTTCGTGGTGGTGTTCTGGTTCTACTGGGGCGGGCTCGAGCTCGGTGTCCCGGCGCGGCTGCACGAGCACCTGCACCGAATCCGGCCCGGCTACGAACCCGGTTTCCGCTGGCTGCCCTTCACGCTCGCCGTCGCGTACTCGCTGTTCTGGTTCGTGGTACTGGCGTCGTTTCGGAAGACCCCGATGCGCCCGGTCGTGGTTTGGGGCGCCGGCATCACGACCATCTGGGCGCTGATGACGACGCTCTTCATCGGCTGGGCCGACAACGTGAAGAGCTACCGCAAGATGGTCGTCTCGATGCAGCAGGCGCTGCCGAAAAAGTACGACTGCATTTCGAGCCGCGCGTTGCGCGAGCCGCAGCGTGCGATGCTGCATTACTACGCCGGCATCATCACCCATCGCGAGGAGATACCTTCGAGAAAACGCCAATGCGAGCTGCTGCTGGTCCAGGGCACGCCGCAGCCGGAAATCGCGCCGGGCGCGGGGTGGAAGAAGGTCTGGGAAGGCGCGCGGCCGGGCGACAAGGACGAGCGTTACCGGCTTTATCGACGCACGGCGCCGATAAAGCGGTGAGGGATGAGGGCGGAGGGATGATGGATGAGGAGTGTCCGCCTGCTACACCTAAACCAACAGAAGTTACACTGACCCTCTTATCGACGACCAGAAAATAAAGCCCTGCCCCCGGTACTTTTTCTCATCCCTCCGCCCTCATCCCTCATCCCTCACTTGCAAGCGATGCTCTTGATCACCGGCAGCCCTGCCTTGCCGCGCTTCTTGCGCTCGTAGGTCACGGCACAGCTCCGGATGTGCTCCGGCAGGCGCCGCGAGACGACAGCGGTCGTATTCTCGTAGCCGCAGGCAATCCAGTAGCCGCGCGTGTTGGGCGCCAGGTTCCAGTAGGCAATCCAGTCCCGTTTTTGCCGGTCCTCGCTGTCGTACTTCAGCGAAGCTTTCCCGGACGGCGGGCCATCGAAGAACGTGACCGAAGCGAGCGGTACCGTGGCGGTGTCCTTCGTCCCGTCCCACCCCTCCGGCGGGGAAATGACACGCTGCTCGACATCTATTTTCTGAGGACACGTGTTCGTGGCCAGAAGCTGGGCGCCGATCCCGGTCGAGGCACACGCGAGGAACGTGGTTGCAAGGCATGCCAGCAGCGCGCGCATAAGAGACATTTTCTCATGGTCTTCGGTTTTGCTCGCGTCGCCTGTGGCAGCGATGCTGTGCCGCACAACTTCTCGACAGGGCAAATGATGCGGCGTAGACTTTGCGCTCTCCGTAGATGCCCAAGCGCCATCGGGACCATTCAATTACGCTTGTAAATTCATAAAGTTAAGGAGCAAGACATGAGCAGCGGACGCGAAGTGGTGGTGCTTTCCGGCGCACGGACGGCAATCGGCGATTACGGCGGCGGACTGAAGGACGTGGCGCCAACGGAGCTCGCCGCGCACGTCATCAAGGAAGCGACCAAGCGCTCGAAGCTCGACGCGAAGGAGATCGGCGCCTGCGTCCTCGGCAACGTGATCCATACCGAGGCCAAGGATATGTACTTCTCGCGCGTCGCGGCACTAAAGGGCGGGATGAGCGACGACTCGACCGCGCTCACGGTGAACCGCCTGTGCGGCAGCGGCATGCAGGCGATCGTGTCCGCCTCGCAGATGATCATGCTGGGCGATGCCGACTCGGCCGTCGCGGGCGGCGCGGAATCCATGAGCCGCGGCGGCTACCTGATGCCGACACTGCGATGGGGCGCGCGCATGGCCGACAGCAGCGTGGTGGATATGATGGTCGGCGCGCTGACCGACCCCTTCGACACCGTGCACATGGGCATCACGGCCGAGAACATCGCGGAGAAGTGGATGATCTCGCGCGAGCAGCAGGACGAGTTCGCCGTGGAAAGCCACCGCCGCGCGATCAACGCGATCGAGAAAGGCTACTTCAAGGAACAGATCCTGCCGATCGAGATGAAGACCCGCAAGGGCACGACCGTGTTCGACCGCGACGAGCACCCGCGCGCGGACGCGAGCGTGGAAGGCATGGCGAAGCTGCGCGCCGCGTTCAAGAAGGACGGCTCGGTCACCGCGGGCAACGCCTCCGGCATCAACGATGGCGCGGCAGCGGTGGTGCTGATGGAGCGTGCCGCGGCCGAGAAGAAAGGCTTGAAACCGATGGCGCGGCTCATCTCCTACGGCATCGCCGGCGTGGATCCCAAGATCATGGGCATCGGCCCGGTACCGGCCTCGAAGAAGGCGCTCGATAGGGCCGGCCTCAAGGTTGAGCAGATGGATGTGATCGAGTCGAACGAGGCCTTCGCAGTTCAGGCGCTCGCGGTCTCGTGCGACCTCAAGCTCGACCCCAAGAAGACCAACCCCAACGGCGGCGCGGTGGGCCTCGGGCACCCGATCGGCGCGACCGGCGCGGTGCTGACCATCAAGGCGCTCTACGAGCTGCAGCGCACCGGCGGCAAGTACGCGCTCGTGACGATGTGCATCGGAGGCGGACAGGGCATTGCGGCCGTCTTTGAACGGCTGCAATGATGCGGCGCGACTTGCGGATCGCGGATCGCGGATAGGCTCAAGACGTTCTGGTTTTCGGCCCAGTCACGAGCCGCTATCCGCGAGTCACGGCTTCTAGACGCCTAACCAGGTAAAAACCTGACCCTGCGGAAACGGCACCCGCAGCCCCCGCTCGAACACGAAGTAAACAAACGCCGCCACGCCCGCCGTCATGGCGAGCGTGACCGGCCAGCGCTCGCGGCTTCCAAGCTTGAGCACGAGGAAAGTGCACAGCATGCCGCCGAGCATGAATCCGAGCAGCCAGATCGCGACCAGGTAGCCGACGATCCAGCCCAGAATGGCCGCGGTCCGGCGCGTGATCTCGGTCGCCGGGATGTCGGGCTCCGGCCCGGAAGGACTCAGTGCCGG
>Ga0137465_1000816_pt1 | contig 10379 bp, 12 predicted proteins | sample EasRivERMGT828_2_FD_104906 | JGI IMG/M metagenome (GOLD analysis project Ga0137465, IMG submission 104906) | Soil microbial communities from meander-bound floodplain in the East River, Colorado, USA - East River MetaG ERMGT828_2 | ecosystem: Environmental > Terrestrial > Soil > Floodplain ... | reverse complement strand
CCCGGCGCTGCGCACCCGTATGGGCGAGCTGCATACGAGGGCCCTCTTCCCATATGGGATGGGTATGGACAGCTTGATCGCTATCTACAAGGATCTGGTCGCAGACGACCAGCTTGCGGCGGTGCAGCTCGTACAGGGGCACGGTTGCAGGAGCGTCGACGCCGGCCGCGCGCTCTGGCAGCTCGGCCGCGCCGTCGCATCGATGCCGTCAGTCCACAATCGTATCCGCCACGTCACCAACAACTCAGCAGCCGAGTGCATGGCGGCGCTGCGCGGCGACCCCGGCGCGCGGCCTTTCGTCGAGGCATTCGACAGGTTCCTTGATGAGTTCGGCTGGCGGACCGACCTCTTCGAACTGGCAACGCCTACGTGGGCGGAAGACCCGGCCATTCCCCTCTGCCAGCTCCGCTCGTATCTCGAGATGCCGGAGTACGACCCGGACGCCGAGCGGCAACAGCTCGTCGCGGAGCGCGAGCAGGCGATCGCGGAGACGCTCTCGCGCCTCTCACCGGAGGCGGCGGCGAAGCTCCGTGGCGCTATCGAGGGGGCGCGGCATGTCGTCTCGCTGCAAGAAGACCACAACTTCTACATCGATCAGCGCTGCGCCTTCAGCCCGCGCCGGCTCATCCTTGCCGCAGGCCGGCGCCTCGTGGCAAGCGGCGCGCTCGCAGACGCGAACGATGTCTTCTACCTGCGCGGCCTAGAGCTGCTATCTACCCTTCGAGGCGATATCAAGGACGCTCAATCGATAGCAGACAACTGCAAGTCGGAGATGGCACGCTGGTCACAGGTCAAGCCGCCACAGCACATCGGCGCGCCACCGCCTGACGATGACGATCAGCAACTCGGTCCGCTCGTTGAGCCTGGCCCGCAGGAGCTCGGCGGTAACGGCGCCTCCGGCGGTGTCGCGCGCGGCCCGGCCCGCGTGCTGATGACGCTCGCTGAAGCCGATCGACTCCGCCCCGGCGATGTCCTCGTCGCGCGCACGACAATGCCCGCCTGGACGCCGCTCTTCGCCGTCGCTTCTGCCATCGTCACCGAGACGGGGGGCATGCTGAGCCACGCCGCCATCGTCGCGCGCGAGTACGGTCTGCCCGCCGTCCTCAACGTCGTCGACGCGACGAAGCAGATCCGCGACGGACAGCTCGTCGAGGTCGACGGCAGCCGGGGCATCGTCCGCATCATCTCGTGAAGCGGAGGCTCCTACGCGCAACACTGCTCGTGGGCGTTATCGCCGCCCTCTCGCGCTTCTTCTCGCAGCGCGGCAACTACACGCTCGAACGCGAGCAGCTCGTGCCGGGCCCGCGCGACCGCGTCTTCGCGTTCTTCGCCGACCCCCGCAACCTCTCGCAGATCACGCCGCCCTGGATGCACTTCGAAATCACACACCTGGAGCAGATGCCTCTCGCGGGCGGCACCATGCAGGAGTATCGCATCCGCTGGCTGCGCGTCCCGTTGCGTTGGGAGAGCCTCATCGCCGAGTTCGAGGACAGCCGCACCTTCACCGATGTCCAGACAAGCGGCCCCTACCGCTACTGGCGTCACGAGCACACCTTCGAAGACGCTGGCGGCGGCACGCTCGTGCGCGATCGCGTGCAGTACCAGATGCCATTCGGCATCCTCGGAGCCATCACGCACGAGCTACTCGTCCGCCGCCAGCTCCGCGCCATCTTCGACTACCGCGCGAACGTGATCGAGGACGCGTTCCGGCTGGACTAACCCATCTCGTACGTCAGCCGTAGCCGTTGTCCTCGTTCCGACGCACCCGCAGCGATCCGCCCCAGCTCGTCGAGCAGATCGCGTAGCGTCGCGAAGTCGACAAGCTGCTCTCGGATCGCCTCGTCCGCGTCGATCGCCGCAACAACAACACGGCAGCATTCGGCCAGCGGCGCAGCGTCCTGCCACGCGCGCTCGAGCTCTCGCTTGTCGAGCGGCTCCTCCGCGTCCCGGTCCGCGAACGTCAGCAGCGGCTTCAGGTCCAGCTTGTGCTCGCCGCCGCGCATCAGCAGCGCTGCCTTCGTCAGCTCGTGCTGCGATCCGTAGCGCGCCGCGTGCGCGAACGACAGGAAGTACACCAGCGGCGCGCTGTCGCTGCTGAACGCTACGGGCGCATCGCCCGGCGGGTCGAGTTCGACGATCAGTTCTATCACTAGTGGAGCCTTCTAGATTCGCAGTCTATCCGATACACTTCGTCGCCATGACAATCGATCAAGTAACGCTGCGACGCACACGCAGGCTCGGCCTGACCGCGCACGATCCGGAACGCGCATCGCCCGGTTACACGCTCTACACTCCGATGTACAGCGACGGCACGGTCTACCTGCTCGATATGGACGGCAACGAAGTCCACACGTGGAAGCTGCCCTTCGCGCCCGGCGACTACGGCTACCTGCTCCCGAACGGCAATCTCTTCTACCTGGGCAAGACGCCCGAAGGCTCGCAGGGCTTGTTCCCGGCGTTCACCGTCTTCATGGGTGGAGCGCTGCTTGAGGTCGATTGGGACGGCAACATCGTCTGGGAGCACCACGATCCGGCGCACCACCACGACGGCCGCCGAACCGGCGACGGCGGCGCTGCCTACCTCTCGATCGCGGAGATACCGAAGGAGCTCGCTGCGCGAGTGAAGGGCGGCCTGCCGAACAGCGAGCACGAAGGCCGCATGTTCGCCGACCGCATCCGTGAGATCGACCGCGACGGCAACCTCACTTGGGAGTGGAACGCCTGGGAGCATCTCGACCCGGAGGTCGACACGATCACGCCGACCGACCTCCGCGACGAGTGGTCGCACAGCAACACCATCGTCCCGCTACCCGGCGGCGACTACATGATCAGCATGCGCAACATCAGCACCGTCGCCCGCGTCGACCGCAAGACCGGCAACTTCGTGTGGAAGATCACGCCGCCGCTCCTCGCCCAGCAGCACGACCCGAACTTCCTGGAGAACGGCAACGTGCTCATCTTCAACAACGGCACGCAGCGCCGCAACGTGCCGCTCATCTTCTCCAATATCGTCGAGGTGGAGCCCGCGTCCGGCAACGTCGTCTGGAACTACCGCGACTCGTCATCGATGATGAGCTTCTTCAGCAGCTACATCTCCGGCGTGCAGCGCCTGCCGAACGGCAACACGTTCATCACCGAAGGCATCCCGGGCCGCATGTTCGAAGTGACGCCGGAAGGTCAGGTCGTCTGGGAGTACACCAACCCCTACTTCTTCGATGCGCGCGTCTTCGGCCACACGAACGCCGTCTTCCGCGCCCGCCGCTACCCGAAAGAACTCTTCCCGAAGCTAGCGTAGCCCAACGGTACGATTGAACATGAGCGTAGCAAGCTCTCATCAAGCGTCGTGAGGGGATTCTGGTGGTTCAATAGGGCACCCACCCCCAAACTGCTCGAAGGTGAGGTCTTCGTTCTTGAGCAGATTGGCTCTCGAGTTCGTGGCCTCTTCACTTCCAGTCACGGGCGCATAATTCTTACAAGCGAGCGATTCTTCTACCTGCCCATAGTTCCCCGTTACTGGCCTAACCTATTTCCAACGCACCGACCAGTTGAGTTCCAACTGATGTCCATCACATCAATACATGAAAAGAAGTGGCGCCAACGACTAATGAGTCCGCTACCTTTCATTCCAGTGCTTACGTTTGACTTGGCCGACGGAACAACCTACGCGTTCCAGACAGCGAAGCATGCCGAATTGAGACAACACCTCGCTGAGCTTACCGCCGGACGAATCGGAAAGCTGTAGCCCATGCCGCGCACCACCAACGTCCTCAGCGCCGAAGACGCGCGCCGCAAGTGACGAAATTCGCCGGATTTACGTAGAGCGCGGAGCCCGTTCCGTAGCGCCTTCCTTCACACGGTTTCTCCCGTGCTCGTCCGCCACAACCGTTGCCCAGTAGGTAACCGGCGACATGATGAATACATTTATCACCCCGATGAAGATCAGGAACGCCCCCAGGCCAACGACCAGGTCCGAGATCTTGAACCCAATGACCGCGACACCGAGGCTCGTGCGCAGGAAGGCAGAGGTCTGGGCCGTGTTGCGCAGCGTGTTGGGTAGGGGGTTACCGCTGTCGTCAGTCGCGGCAAGCGTCTTGTCGCTGGTCCATGCCCGGATCGGCTCATCGTTCGAGTTCGTCGCCGCCACCGCCTCGTCAGTGGTCGTGACGATTGGGTTGCCCTCGTCATCCTCCGCGGCCAGCGCCACGTCCTGGGTCGTGGTGCCGTCGGCTCTCATGTACGTGCCGTTCGGCAGCATGTAGTTGCCCTCAGGCAGGAGGTACTGACCCATCTCCGCGTACAGATATCCACCGGTAGCCACCAGCGTGTGCTCGAGGATCACATCGGCCTCAGCGTTTGCCTTTTCCGCCGAGTCAACCGTCTCGCCAGCGTATGCCGCAGCATCGTCGGAGACTGTGATATCCTCGCGCACGATGTTGTCGCGAACCTCGTCGTGAGCGTCTCGACCCTCCAGAATCATGTACGCCCCGCCGGCGACAAACCCGATACCAACAACCAGCGGCATCAGCCATACCCAGTGCCTTGCCAGCCTTCCGAGCCTACCTAATCTCTCCATCCTTCTCTCCTTCCTTAAGCGTTGGCACGGGTGTCTGCGAGGCGGCTACGAGTTGGCATATACGCCCCTGGTCACCATCATGCGAGAAGTTGTGCCACCCAAAACGTCGCCTCCAATATGAAGCCATTCACTAAACGTATAGTAATAGACACAACGTGTAGTGTCAAGGTACGATGTCTACGGAGCAAAGTCTTGGATCTGACACTTACAAAGAGAGGCGACTATGCGGTGCGGGCAGCGCTGGCATTGGGCCGCGCCTTTGGTGACCCGGGCTACCGCAAAATACGTGAGGTCGCCGCCGAAATGAGCCTGCCCCTTCGATACACGCCTCAGATCCTGGGTCTCCTAACTCGCGCGGGGTTGGCAGAAGCCCGGGCGGGCCGATCAGGCGGCTACCGACTGGCACGCAATCCGTCAGATGTTGCTCTCCTGGAAGTAGTCGAAGCGGCAGAGGGTCCGCTAAGGCCAGAGCGGTGCACCTTGAGCGGTGGTCCGTGCCATTGGGAGACCATGTGCGCAGTACACCCGACGTGGGAGCTCGCGATGCAGGCGCTCAGGGATACCTTGGCCAGCGTATCTCTAATCGACCTCCTCGATGTGGATGAAGGGCTGCGGACCGGCACGTATCGAGTTCCAGAAGACGCCCACCGGCTCGTGATGGCCAAGCGGCGCCGCACAGCTAGGACGAAGGGCGCCAGCTCACCGCCGAAGTAGCCATGGCGCGGACGACCAGTGTTCTCAGCGCCGGCGACGCGCGCCGCATCGCGATCCGTGCGCAGGGGCTCGCGCTCACCAACGATCGCCCGCGGACGGTCCCGGGCGTCCTTCGCCACACCGGCGCCGTCCAGCTCGATACCATCTCCGTCCTCGCCCGCTCCCACGAGCTGGTCGTGTACGCGCGGCTCGGGCCGGTCGGACGCGCCGCGGTCGAAGACGCGTACTGGGGGGAGCCGGCCCGAGCGTTCGAGTACTTTGCCCACGCCGCATGCATCCTGCCCATCGAGGTCTGGCCGTACTTCTCGTTCCGGCGCGAGCAGCTCGGCAAGCACACCTCCCCGGACCGCGTCACGACCAAGAAGGTGCTCGACGAAGTGCGCGCCCGGATCAAGGACGGCCCGGTCACCGCAACCGACCTCGGTGGCGCGCGCAGGAGCGTTGCGGGCTGGTGGGACTGGTCCGACGCCAAGCGCGCCCTCGAGACCTTGTACCGCAGCGGCGAAGTGATCTGCGCAACGCGCCGCAACTGGAAGCGCGTCTACGATCTGCCCGAGCGCGTCGTGCCGAAACCGCTGCTGCAACAGCAGTACTCGCCGGAGGAGTGCTACCTCTATCTCACGCGGGCCGCGGGCAAGGCGCTTGGCGTCGGTACCGCCCGCGACATCGCCGCCTACTACCACCTATTGACGTCCTACATGGGCCGCTCGCTCGACCGCAAGCGCCTCTTCGCCGGCGCGCTCGCGGACAGCGGCCTCGTTCCGGTCGAGGTCGAAGGCTGGAAGGAGCCTGCCTTCGCCGATCCCGCCGCGCTCAATGCGCGACCGCCGCGCGGCTATCGCACAGTGCTGCTATCGCCGTTCGACTCGCTGGTCTGGGCCGATCCGCCGCCGCCCGGCGAAAAGCCGCGCGAGCGCACGAGACGCCTCTTCGGCTACGACATGATGCTGGAGATCTACCTACCCAAGGACAAGCGAACTCATGGCTACTTCACCATGCCGCTGCTCGCCAATGGCGGCATCGCTGGACACGTCGACCCGGCGCGCGAAGGACGCACCCTCGTCGCCCGCAACGTCTCGCTGCACGACGAGTCAGCCATCGACGACATGGCCTCCGCCCTCCGCGAAGCTGCCTCCTGGGTCAACTGCGACTCCGTCCGCCTCGAACGCGTCACGCCGCGCGGCATGGCGTCGGCGCTGAAGCGCGCTGTGACTTAGACGCCATCCCTCTTGGCATCCAACCCTAGCGGTCGAACGCTGCTCGGATCTGGCTGAGCAACTCCGTGCCCATTTGGCGTCCGTTCGGAAATTGGTCGTCTCGGTCCCAGCGCCACGCTGCGACCATCGCGAGCATCAGGATCCGGCACTCGCGAAGCAGGTCTCGATCAGCGTCCGGATAGTGCTCGCTGACGTCTTCGGGCACCCAGCCAAGGTCGTACTCGATAGGCCCGCGGGCAGAGTTCTCGAAGTCTATGAAGAGGGGCCCGTTCTTCGTGCTGAGCACGTTCCACGGGTGCGGCTCGCCGTGCAGCAGCTGCTCGGCCGCGCCCCGGTCGACGATCGACCGCCTCAGGTTTCCCAGCGTGTTGGCGAGAAGCTCCCGGTCCGCGTCGGCGAGCTCCGGATTGAAGTCGCGGCTCGCGACCTCTTGTTGCATATCCGCGACTCGGTCCATGAAGTGCGGTGCCGTGACATCGATCTGCCGCATGCCGGCGTGCAGGCGCTCGAGCGCCTGCGCGTACTCGGCCGGCGGGAGCGCTCGAGACGGCCGAGGTTCGTAGTAGCTCCACAGCGTGACCGCGAAGCCGTCGCGCTCGTGGACGCGTGGCTCCACGCGAGGCTCAGGAGCACCCACAGGGCTCTGGGCTTCGGCGAGCCGTTGCGCAAGCTCGACTTCGAGCTGCGCGTCGTACCACGCCATGGGTGCGACCCGGGCGACGACGTCGCACGGCATCAGACGTAAAACGAGCCGGTTCGAGTCGTTGAGAACGATCGCGTCCTCGACGCTCAGGTCGAGCGCTGCGGCGGTCGACCTGACCGCGGCAACCGCACGCTGAGCCTCTGCTGCTTGCATCCTCGCGTTACCCTCGCCACGTTGCGATAGGAGATCTCGAAAGCGCCACCTGTTGCAGTCTACCCGACACCGAGGCAGATCAACGTATGCACCGCTCCAGCGTGAAGCGTTCTCCGATGCGATCAAAGACACCGCGCCATCGTACTTCCATGCCCTCGGCGTAGAGGTACGGGCACCAACCCAGGCGCAGGTACAGACGGAGTGCCACGATGCGCTCGTCCTCGGTTTGGAGCCACGGACGCCTGTAGCCAGCTTCGACAAGGCGATTGGTCGTGATGGATGCGACCACAGCCGCCAGGCCTCGGCCAGCGTGGGCCGGATCTGTCACAAGCCAGCCGAGTGAGCCGTCATCCGGGTGACGTTCGGGCGACTCCGGCGCAAACGCCACGCAAGACGAGACGAGTTGGCGCGATGCGTCGTGTTCCACAACCAGGAAGCCGCCTGGAAGCGCGTACTTTCGCGTGGCGGCTAGCGCGCCAGTGTCTGGCCAGGCGAGTGCAAACAACTCCTGATACGCAGCCGCGTCCCGATCCTCGAACACGCGTAACGTGTAGCCATGCGGAAGCGCCGGCACGGTCACACGTTCGCCCGAGCGGTGAATCATTTCGAGCTCGTCTGTGTACCGAGGCTCGATGTATGGATGGCGATTGCGCACGTCAGCCTCACCCGGAGGGGTTTACTGACCGAGCACGCGCTCGGCGCGGTCCAGCTGCCGGGGGACATCCTCGGGGTGGTGGCGGATCGCCCAGGAGGTGCGCCGGAGCACCATGTGTGCGACGTACGACCGCAGCACGCGCGGCTCGACGACCGGTTCGACCCGGTCCCATATCTGCTGGCCGTGACCGTCGAGGTCGAACGCGAACGCCACCAGGTCGTAGCGGTGATCGCCCGCGCACGCACCCTCCCAGTCGATGATCCCGCTGAGCGTGCCGTCATCGAGCGCGAGCACGTTGTCGGTGTGCAGGTCGAAGTGGACGAGCCCGCTCGTCGGGAACCATGACGGCTCAGCGTCGGTGGCGACTGACTCGACGAACTCCAGGATGCGCCGCGAGCGATCGGAGTGCGCCCGGAGGGAGTTGTGCTCCCAGCCGTACTCTCCGATCGTGAGGGTGCGGATCAGGAACTCGCCCCACGGCTCGGCTGGTTCCGGTTGAGGTCCGCCGATGATGCCGGCCGCAGCGCTGACGCACTCGATCATCCGGTCGACGAGCCGCGGCGGCCAGGTCGGGAACGATCGTCCCGGCAGCACCCGCTGTGCGGAGAGCGTCCACCCGTCGACGGCGCGCACGAACGGGTACACGGGCACCGGCACGCCACGCGAACGCAGCACGTCGAGCGCAGGCAGGAGCGCCGCGTAGCGGTCGGCCACGCCCTCGTCGGCGAACCACTTCAGCACGACGCGCTCACCACCGGCGGCGATGGCGAACCACGCGCCGCCCGACTCGCCCCCGGGCGCACGGCCCTCCAGATCGAAGCCGAGGTCGCGCAGCTGCTCCGCGTTCACGTGCGGTCGAAGACGGCGGGCGCCTCGTCCTCTATCGGCGCCGCCCCTGCCTCGGCGACTCCTGCAGCGGCCATCTCGTCCAGCTTGGCCTGGAGCCGCTGCGAGTCTTCTATCGTCACGATGCGCGTCGCCTTGCCAAAGCGAAGGTGCATGAGCTGTAGGAACTCGTTGCTGTAGGGGGCGCCGCCAGCGTTCGGCGCCTCAAGCGTGACCCTGGTGGCGACGTTGGTAGACCACGGCCAGCCATCGACAACCACATCTTTGACCGTGAAGGTGGCGCCGGGGAACAGCCTGAACACACGGGCCCACCACTCTCGCATCGTCGCCTGCGACGTACGCGTGCCACCAAGGGCTGTGTCACCCAGGAAACGATACGTGAACGACGGCGCGAGCGTGCCGAGCATCGCCTCGGGGTCCTGGCGGCTCAAGTCCGCAAACACCGCGCGTACCTTCTGCTTCACAATCGAGGCGTACACAGCGCTGCCCTTACCCCGTCAGCTGCCGCAAGATCGTCGCGCTCGGTGTCATCCTGAGCCGAGCGGGGCGGGGCCAAGTACTAGGCTCGTGGTCACAGGACCTCCCGGGGGCTGGGTGGAGGGCGAAGGATCTCGTTGCCCCAAATCTGGTCCAGGCTTGCTGATGCAAGTCCAAGGGTCGCATTCATCCCGCTATCTGCCGCAGGATCGTCGCGCTGTCGAAGTACACACGCTCGTTCACCAGATCGACGCCGTCGAAGATGAAGAACGCCGTCATCTGGCAGCGGAACGTCTTGCCCGTCGGCTCGACGCCCATCAGCTTGCCCTTGTGCGTGCCCATCAGCCAGAACTCGACCACCACCGCATCGTCCGCGTGACGCAGCGAGATGATCTCGTTGCTCTGATCGGGAAACGACTTCCGGGAATCGACATAGTACTGCGCGACTTCCTCGCGCCCGTCGTGCACAACACCGTAGGGGATCAGCTCGTAGCGCGGGTGCTTGAACGTCGACATCGTCGTCTCGAAGTCGAGCACGTTCTCGCTCGCCATATGTCGCCGCACGATCTCCTCGCGCGTCGCTCGGATGGCTTCGGTGTCACTCATGGGCTGGCTGTTCCACAACTCACGGGCCGCTAGTCTCCGCGATGATCGTGATGCCGCCCTCGTCGTCGATTTCGTCCCAAGTGAAGCTGCGTTCGGCCAACATCCTACCGTCCGCAGCCTTAACAGAATATGTTATCTGGTCATCGAAAGGGAGGATGCCAAATTCGTCATGCTGTCCGGGTTCAAGTGTTCCGACCACGGCGTCGTCCTCATAGACCGTTACGTGCTCAGCTGTGTGATTCTCGACGCGCACGGACTCGCCAGAATCGCACGCACTGAATACCACCGCGCTCAGCAGGACGACAGGTGCGAGCCAGAGAACAGGCCCGATCTTGGAAACGAGGTGTCGCGTCATCGCCACCGCAAGGTGCTGACCAGCTGAAATGCTGACTGGTTCTACACGTCCAGGTTGCGGACCTGGGCGGCGTGCGCCTG
>Ga0137465_1000815_pt1 | contig 10405 bp, 8 predicted proteins | sample EasRivERMGT828_2_FD_104906 | JGI IMG/M metagenome (GOLD analysis project Ga0137465, IMG submission 104906) | Soil microbial communities from meander-bound floodplain in the East River, Colorado, USA - East River MetaG ERMGT828_2 | ecosystem: Environmental > Terrestrial > Soil > Floodplain ... | reverse complement strand
AGTCCGAGCGACCCAACCAGCACCGCCGCTTCGTCGCTCAAGATGTCCCCGAACATGTTCTCGGTGAGCACCACGTCGAGTGTCGCCGGATCGGCGACGAGCCGCATGGCGGCATAGTCCACGTAGAGATGCTCGAGCCGCACATCGGGGTACTCGCGGCCCAGGCGCGTCACGGTCTCCCGCCACAGCTGCGACACCTCGAGCACGTTCGCCTTGTCCACCGAGGTCACGAGGTTGCGCCGGCGGCGTGCCGACTCGAACGCGACGCGCGTCACGCGCTCGATTTCGCTGACCGAGTACTTCAGGGTGTTCACCGCCTGGACCGTGGTCTTGCCCCGCGGCTCGCCATAGTAGAGGCCGCCGGTGAGCTCCCGCACGATCAGCAGGTCCACCCCCTTGAGGCGTTCGGGGCGCAGCGGTGAGCGGTCGACGAGGGCGGGGTGAATGGCAACGGGACGGAGGTTGGCAAACACGGCCAGCAGCGCTCGCAACGCCAGCAGCCCCGTCTCGGGCTTGAGCTCGCGCGGCGCTTGGTCGAGCGACGGATCGCCGACGGCGCCAAGCAGCACGGCATCCGCCCGCACCACCGCGGCGCGGGTTTCGTCCGGGAGCGGGCTTCCCGCAGCAGCCACGGCGGTGGCGCCGATCGGGTAGTGCGGCATGGCCACCCGGAGTCCAAACCGATCCGCGACGGTGCGCAACACGCGCTCCGCCTCGGCGGTCACCTCCGGCCCGATCCCGTCGCCCCCCAGCACGGCGATCGTGTATTGCTTCACCGCGCGGCTCCGGCGGCTTGCTCAGCGCGGCGACGCTCGAACGCCGTGATGCGCGGCTCGTCCAACAGCGTTCGCCCGATCTCGTCGATCCCGCGGAGCAGCATTTCCCGGCGGTAGGGCTCGAGGCTGAACCGCGTGCGAAATCCCTGACCATCCTCGATCTGCTGCTCCTGCAGGTCGATCGTGAGCGAATACTGGCCGCCCGCGGCCTCGCAACGCCGCTGCAGCTCGTCCACCTCCTGCGACTCCAGGCGGACGGGAAGGATGCCGTTCTGGCAACAGTTTGCGAAGAAGATATCGGCGAACGAGGGGGCGAGGACGGCGCGGAACCCATAGTCGGCGAGCGCCCACGCGGCGTGCTCGCGCGACGAGCCGCACCCGAAGTTGGCTCCCGCCACCAGGATGCTGGCACCCTGGGCCGCCGGCCGGTTGAGCTCGAACTTCGGGTCCGGCGTCTTGCCGTCGGCCAGATAGCGCCAGTCGTAGAACAGCGCCGGCCCGAGCCCGGTGCGGGCGAGGCCTTTCAGGAACTGCTTCGGGATGATCTGGTCGGTGTCCACGTTGGCGCGCGCCAGTAGGACGACGCGACCGACGTGACGAACGAACGGTTCCATCAGTCCTCTCCCCCCTTCCCCCTCTCCACAACGTGGAGAGGGGGAGCGAGGGGGTGAGGCTCGACAGGGTCGGCGAGAGTCCAGCCGCGCACATCCACCAGGCAGCCAGCGACCGCCGCGGCAGCCGCCATCGCGGGGCTCACGAGGTGCGTGCGCCCGCCGCGTCCCTGGCGCCCTTCGAAATTGCGATTGGACGTCGAGGCACAGCGCTCGCCGCTCTGTAAGATGTCCGGGTTCATGCCGAGGCACATCGAGCAGCCCGCATTGCGCCATTCAAAACCCGCCTCACGGAACACGCGGTCGAGTCCTTCGCGCTCGGCTTGCGCCTTGACGCTCATCGAGCCGGGCACGACCATCGCGCGAACCGTCGTTGCGACGTGCTTGCCCCGCACGACGCGGGCGGCCGCGCGCAGGTCCTCGATCCGTCCGTTGGTGCAGGAACCGAGGAACACGCGATCGATCGGGAGGCCCTCGAGGGGCGTCCCGCCGGCGAGGCCCATATAGGTGAGCGCCTGCGCCGCCGCCCGACGATCGGCATCGGTTGCGAACTCCTCCGGCTTCGGCACGCGCCCCGTGATCGCGGTGACCATCCCCGGGCTCGTGCCCCACGTGACCTGCGGCGCGAGCTGCGCAGCGTCGATGGTGACGCGCGTGTCGTGGGTGGCGCCGGCGTCGCTGGCAAGGCCGCGCCAGCTCTCGATGGCGCGGGTCCAGGCCGCGCCCGACGGCGCCCGGGGCCGGCCCGACAGATACGCAAAGGTCGTCTCGTCAGGGGCGATCATGCCCGCCCGTGCCCCGGCCTCGATCGACATGTTGCAAACCGTCATCCGCTCTTCCATCGAGAACGCGCGGATCGGCTCACCCGTGTACTCGATCACGTGCGCCGTGGCACCCGCCGTGCCGATCCGACCGATGAAGCCGAGCACCAGGTCCTTGGCCGTCACACCGGGCGCGAGGCGGCCGGTGAAATGCGCCTCCAGAGTCTTGGGCTTGGACATGACGAGGCACTGCGTGGCGAGGACGTGCTCGACCTCGCTCGTGCCGATCCCGAACGCCAGGGCACCGAACGCGCCATGGGTAGAGGTGTGTGAGTCGCCGCACACGATGATCATGCCCGGCTGCGTCAGACCGAGTTCGGGACCGATAACGTGTACGATCCCCTGCTGCGGTGACATGAGATCGAACAACTCGATCCCCCATTCCCGTGCGTTCGTCCCGAGGGCAGCGATCTGCTTCGCGGCGACCGCATCGGCGATCGGGAGCGACCGGTCACTGGTGGGAACGTTGTGGTCCACCGTGGCGACCGTGAGGTCGGGCCGGCGGACCCGCCGGCCGGCCGCGCGCAGACCGGCGAACGCCTGGGGAGAGGTCACCTCGTGCACCAGGTGCAAATCCACGTACACGAGGGCCGGTCCTTCTGGGAGCCGGTGGACGATGTGCGCGTCCCAGACCTTCTCGAACAGCGTGCGAGCCGTCATCGCGTGGCGGCGGCCTTCCCGGTGGAGGGCCGGTCGCCCGCGGGCTTCGCGGCGGCCCGCGCTTTACCCTCTTCCGACCAGGGCATCATGGCGCGCAGCTTGGCGCCCACGCGCTCGATCGGGTGGTCGTTCTCGCTCTTGCGCAGCGCCTTGAAGCGCTCACCGCCGGCGCGCGTTTCCTGGATCCACTCCTTCGCGAAGCTGCCGTTCTGAATCTCCTTGAGGATCTGCCCCATCTCTTTGCGTACCGCATCGGTGATGATGCGGGGCCCGCGCGTGTAGTCACCGTACTCGGCGGTGTCGCTGATCGAGTAGCGCATGAACTTCATGCCGCCGCGGTACATCAGGTCCACGATGAGCTTCAACTCGTGCATGCACTCGAAATACGCGAGCTCGGGGGAATAGCCCGCGTTTACGAGCGTGTCGAACCCGCCCTTGATGAGCGCGGTGACACCACCGCACAGCACGGTCTGCTCCCCGAACAGGTCGGTCTCGGTCTCCTCGCGGAAGGTCGTCTGGAGCACGCCGGCCCTGGTACAGCCGATGCCGGCTGCATAGGCGAGCGCGTCCGCCAGCGCGTGGCCGCTCGCGTCTTGATGAATCGCGACGAGCGCGGGCACGCCGCGGCCGCCCTGGAACTCGCTCCGGACCAGGTGGCCCGGCGACTTGGGCGCGATCATGGACACGTCGACCCCGGCGGGCGGCATGATCTCCTTGAAGTGCACGTTGAAGCCGTGGGCGAACATCAGCGTCTTCCCGGCACGCAGCGCCGGAGCGATCCCCGACTCGTACACGGCGCGGGCATCCTGGTCCGGGACGAGCATCATGATCACGGCCGCCGCCACCGCCGCGTCCGCCACCGGGCGCACATCCAGCCCCTCCGCCAGCGCCCGTTCCCACGAGGCGCCCTTGGGCCGCAGACCCACGACCACGGTGGCGCCGCTGTCGCGCAGGTTGAGTGCATGGGCGTGGCCCTGGCTCCCGTATCCGATGATGGCAACCACGCGCCCGTCGAACCGGCGGGGATCCACATCGGCGTCATAGAAAGCGCGGACGTCTGCGGCGGTCATAGCACTGCCTCCGAAGGATTGTGAGGAGCGGGAGCCGGATCGGTTTCCTCGGCACTGCGCATGGCAACGGCGCCGCTGCGGACGATCTCCAGGATCCCGAAGCGCTCCAGGGCCTGAATGCACGACTCGGTGCGGGCCGCGGCGCCGGCGATCTCGACGATGCAGGCGCCCGCGCCTTCGTTCACGACGGCGGCCTCGAACTGGGACACGACCGACAGGAACGCGGCGCGATCCGCGGGGTCCATCCGCACCTTGATCAGCGCGATCTCGCGGGTGACGGCTTCCTCGGCCGGGAACATCACGGCGTGGCGCACGCCGAACGATTTCTGGAGCTGTCGCACCAAGCGGTCCGCACTTGCGTCGTCCGCCTGCAGGATGAAGGTCATCCGGGAGACTCCGGGAGTCTGACTCGCGCCCGCCGCAATGCTCGCGATGGCGATGTTGCGACGGCGCACGACGCCGATCACGCGGTTGAAGGTGATCAGGTCGTCGTCGAGCAGGACTGAGATGGCGTGGGACCGCGCCATCGAGCGTTACACCGCCGGCGCGGCCGCGGGCTGGGCCTCGATCGGCTCGGACAGCGACCCGCCGGGCGGGATCATCGGGTATACATTGGCTTCCTGCGCGATGACGAACTCCACCAGCGCGGGGCCGGCGTGCGCGTTGGCCCGCTGGACCACGTCCGCGAGCTGCCCCCGATTCTCCACCCGCCACCCGGCGATCCCATACGCTTCGGCCAGCTTCACGTAGTCCGGGCTCCAGATCGGGGTGCAGGAGTAGCGCTTTTCATGGAAAAACTGCTGCCACTGCCGCACCATGCCGAGGTAGCCGTTGTTGAAGATCGCCATCTTCACCGACAGGCCTTCCTGCACCATGGTGGCGATCTCCGCCATGTTCATCTGGAATCCGCCGTCGCCCGAGATCGACCACACCGATTCGTCCGGCCGCGCGATGTGCACGCCGATCGCGGCGGGTACGGCGAACCCCATGGTCCCGAGCCCGCCGGAGGTGATGTGGGTGTTGGGCCGCTCGTAGGGATAGTGCTTGGCCACCCACATCTGGTGCTGCCCCACGTCGGTCACGATCGTGCAGTGCCCGCCGGTGACCTCGTAGATCGAGGCCAGAATCGACTCGGGCGAGAGGTCGCCCGAGAACGCGTCCGCGCGGGGCCGCACGAAGCTCTGGATTTCGTCCCGCCAGGTCTCGCAATTGCGCGGCTCCACCGCCTGGACCAGGCGCCGCGTCACCTCGCGGGCGTCGCCCACGAGCCCCACGGCCACGGGGATGTTCTTGCCGATCTCCGCGCGATCGAGGTCGATGTGCACGATCTTGGCGCGGGGCGCGAACGCCGCCGTGTTCCCCGTGACGCGGTCGTCGAACCGCAGGCCGATCCCGACGATCACGTCGGCGTGCTGGATCGCGCGGTTCACATGCACCTCCCCGTGCATCCCCGGCATCCCCAGGTGCAACGGGTGCGATTCAGGGAAGGCGCTGATCCCGAGCAACGTGGTGATCACGGGAATCCCGGTCCTCTCCGCGAGCGCCCGGACTTCCGCGTACGCGTTTCCCAGAATCACGCCGTGGCCGATCATGATCAGCGGCCGCTCGGCGGCGGCGATGAGCTGGGCGGCCTCCTGAATCCCCTGGTCCAGTGACCCGGGGAAGCCCGGATTCGCGCCCGGGGTCAGCGTGCCGGGGATCGCTGTCCGGGAAGGCTCGTACTCGAACTTCTGGTTCTGCACGTCTTTCGGGACGTCGAGCAGCACCGGCCCCGGGCGCCCGCTCAACGCGATGGCGATTGCTTCGCGCACGGAGCTGGCAAGCTCGGACACATCCTGCACCAGATGGCTGTACTTGGTGATCGGCAGAGTCAGGCCGATGATGTCGGTTTCCTGGAAGGCGTCCCGCCCGATCATCGGACGCGACACCTGGCCGGTGATGGCCAGAATCGGCGAGCTGTCCATGTGCGCCGTCGCGAGGCCGGTCACCAGGTTCGTCGCGCCGGGACCCGACGTGGCGACGCACACGCCCACCCGGCCGCAGGCCCGCGCGTAGCCGTCCGCCGCATGAGCCGCTGCCTGCTCGTGCCGCACCAGGATGTGGCGCAGGCCTGGGTACTCCGGCAGAGCGTGATAAAACGGCATGATCGCCCCGCCCGGGTACCCGAAGATCACGTCCACCCCCGCCGCCAATAGCTCGCGGCAGAGGATTTGAGCGCCTGTGAGGGTCTCGCTCATGACGGGCTCTCCGATCTCACACTCGTGACGAGCAGGGTCACACTCCCCACAGGTACGAGTTGTTGAGCGACTTATCCTCGAGCCGGTCGGCGAAGCTCGCCTTGTTGAGGGCGTGCACCAGCGCCCGGGCACTCGCCTCGACGACGTCGGTGGACGCGCCGTGGCCGGTCAGCGTCTTCGAGTCGATCCGCGCCTGCAGGAACACGTGGCCCACGCTGTCGCGCCCCGGCGTCACCGACTGCAGGGACAGGTTCAGGACCTCGATCGGGTGCTCCACGATCGCACTGATCGCCGCGAATGCCGCCGCGATCGGCCCATTGCCGGTGCCGGTCGCGCTGCGCTCACGCATCCACGGGCCGGTGAGGCTCACCTCCGCGGTGGCCGCGACGGTCCCGCAGGACGCCTTCAAGAATGTGAGCTGGTACGACTCGGGCGCGTCGTGGAAGCTCTCGTGCAGCAGCGCGAGCAGATCCTCATCCAGGATCTCCTCCTTGCGGTCGGCGAGGGTGTTGAACTCGCGATACAGCCACTCGAGCGTCGGCTCGTCGAGCTCGTACCCCAGCTCCTTATAGCGGCGCTCGAGCGCATGCCGACCCGAATGCTTGCCCAACACCAGCGTCGAGCGGGGGACCCCGACCGTCTCGGGACGGATGATCTCGTAGGTCAGGCCGTTCTGCATCACGCCGTGCTGGTGGATCCCCGCCTCGTGCGCGAACGCGTTGCGCCCGACGATCGCCTTGTTGGGCTGCGGGAACGTGCCGATCACGTGGGAGAGGAGCTGGCTGGTCCGGAAGATCTCGCGCGTATTGACTGCGCACTCGAACTTCACCGCCTGCGGGCGCACGAATGCCGCCATCACGATCTCTTCGAGCGCGGCGTTGCCTGCCCGCTCCCCGATGCCATTGACCGTGCACTCGATCTGGCGCGCTCCGCCTTCGATCGCCGCCAGCGAGTTCGCCACGGCCAGGCCGAGGTCGTCATGGCAATGCGCGCTGAACACGACCTTATCACTGTTCGGCACGCGCTCGCGCACCGTGCGGAACATGTCGGCATACTCCGACGGAATCGCGTAGCCGACGGTATCGGGGAGGTTGATGGTCGTGGCTCCTTCCGCGATTGCCGCGTCGACCACCTTGCACAGGAAGTCGATGTCGCTGCGGCTCGCGTCCTCGGCCGAGAATTCGACGTCGTCGGTAAAGCCGCGCGCGCGCTTCACCGCGGCCCGCGCCCGCTCCAGGCACTCCTCGCGGCTGATCCGCAGCTTGTGCTGGAGGTGAATGTCGGAGGTCGCGATGAAGACGTGAATGCGCCCCCGTTCGGCCGGCCGCAGTGCGTCACCCGCCAGATCGATGTCACGGTCGTGGCACCGGGCCAGCGCCGCGATGATCGGCCGCCGCACCTCGAGCGCCACGTCGCGCACGCCACGAAAATCACCGTCGGATGCCGCCGGGAATCCGGTTTCCAGCACATCGACGCCCAGCACGTCCAGCTGCCGCGCCAGCCGCAGCTTCTCTTCTGGCGTCATGGAGTTGCCCGGGGCCTGCTCCCCGTCACGCAGGGTCGTGTCGAAGATGACGACGTGTCGGTCCATTCGTGCGCTCCCTCAATATCCCGGTGATGCGGCGACTACGAAAAAACGCCGCGGGCTGTCCTGGTCCGCGGCGTCGGGGGTGGTGCGTTTCTCTAGGTCTTCAGCGACTCATGGTTGCGTCGCGCGCGCCGCGGATCTCTTGCCAGGGGATTAGCCCCAGCAGTAGAAGGCCCAGCAGCAGGTTGACGACGACGGGCTGCGTCATGTGCGGTTCCGCACGCTCCAGATGAGTCGCAAGACGGTAATGCTACGCATGTTAACGCTCCCGAGGTTAATCTTGCGGCGGGATCGGGTCAAGTAGGCTGAATCACCACCCAAACGGGTGGGTATCGCGGAAGCGCCTACGCTGCTTGACGATGCGTTCCGGGGTGCTGTACGTTAGCGTCACACAAGGGTCCCGCCCCAGGGCGCCGTTGCCCGGGGCTTTTTTCTTTGGGGAACGCGCATGAGTGCCAGCGTCACCGTACGGGTCCCGGGATCGACCGCCAACCTGGGCTCGGGCTTCGACTGCGTCGGGATCGCCGTCGACCGGTCGGTCCGGGTCGTCGCGCGCCGGGAAGAATCGGACATTCCGGTCCGGTTCACGCGCCGCGGCGCGCTCGAAGGGCTCGGTGTGCCCCCGGACCGGGACCTACTGTATCTTGGCTTCGTAGGCGCCTGCCGGGCCGCCGGCCGCGAGGCGCCGAAGGGGCTCGTACTCGAGGTCACCTCGGACATTCCGATCGCGCGTGGGCTGGGCTCGTCCGCCGCCGCCGTGGTGGCGGGTGCCGTGGCCTCGCGTGCCCTGTGCGAGCTCAGCCTCGACGATGCGGCGCTCGCGGGTCTGTGTGCCGATATCGAGGGACATGCGGATAACGTCGCACCATCGGTGTGGGGCGGCGCCATGCTCGTGCTGAAAACCGCCGGCGGCGAGCTTCTCTTTGCCCCCCTCGAGGTGCACGAGTCCCTGGTGATGATCTTCGCGATCCCCGACTTCAGCCTGTCCACCGAGCGGGCGCGGTCTGTGCTCCCCGCCACGGTGCCGCACCGCACCGCCGTGACGGCGGCGGCGCGCTCCGCCGCCCTCGTCCAGGGCCTGGCGAATGCGCACCCGCGCTTGCTCGCATTGGGGCTCGATGACGTGCTCCACGTGCCGCACCGGCGCACGCTGATGCGCGGGTACGACGACGTGACCAAAGCCGCCCGGGCCGCCGGCGCCTTCGGCGCCACACTCTCAGGGTCGGGCTCGACGATCGTGGCGCTTGGGTCCGCGGCGTCCGCCGCCGCGGTCGAAACCGCGATGGCCACCGCCTGGCGCGCGCACCGCGTGACCGCCACGACGTTTCACATGGCCCGCCCGGCCTCGGGCTACGAGGTCGCCTGATGCCCCGACCGGTCGGCCCTCCACAGATTCACAAGTTCGGCGGCGCCTCGCTCGCCGACAGCGCCGGCATCGCGCGCGTCGTGGCCATCATCGAGGCGCAGCGACCCGCACCGCTCGTGATCGTCGTCTCGGCTCTGGCCGGCGTGACCGACGCACTGCTCGAGATCGCTGCTCGGGCCGTGCGCGGCGAGGCCGACGCCGTCCGGACGAGCGCGGCGGCGTTGCGCGAGCGTCATGCGACCGTTGCGCGTGGCCTGCTCCCGGCCGGCGACCGCCGCCGTGAAACGCTGCGGGGAATCGACGAGACGTTCGCGGAGCTGGAGCAGATCGCCGCCGGGCTGGCCATCGTCCGGGAGCTTACCCCGCGCACCACCGACTACCTCGTCGCGCGCGGGGAGCGCTTGAGCGCCCGGCTGGTCTCGGCAGCCCTCGATCAAGCCGGATGTCCCATGACGCTGGTGGATGCCCTGACGGTGATCCGCTCCGACAGCACCTTCGGCAGCGCGTCCCCGGACCTCGCGCTGACCGACCGCAGCGCGCGTCGCGTGCTGGGGCCGCTGCTCAAGCGTGGCATCGTGGCCGTGGTGCCGGGGTTCATTGCCGGCACTCCGGACGGACAGCTCGCGACGCTGGGGCGCGGCGGCTCCGATCTCACCGCCACGCTGCTCGGGCGCGCCCTCGGGGCGCGCGAGGTGTCGCTCTGGAAGGATGTCCCGGGGATGCTCACCGCCGATCCCCGCATGGTGCCGGACGCCCGGGTCATTCCGCAGCTGCACCTGCGGGAGGCCGCCGAGCTCGCCTACTACGGCGCGAAGGTGCTGCACCCCCGCGCCCTGATTCCGCTGGCGCGCCGCAATCTGGCCATCCGTATCCGGCCGTTCGCCGAGCCGGGGGCCCGCGGTACTGAGATCTCGCGCCGGCGCACATTGCGCTCGCACCCCGTAAAGGCCATCTCGGCCGTCAGCGGCCAGGCCCTGCTCATGGTGACCGGCAATGGGATGCTCGGAGTGCCCGGGATCGCCGCCCGCACGTTTGCCGCGGTGCACGACGAGGGCATCTCGGTCTCGCTCATCAGTCAAGCGTCGTCGGAGCATTCGATCTGCTTCAGCGTCCCGGACGCGAGCGCCGAGCGGGCGCGTGCGAGCCTGGAACGGACGTTCCGGGAGGAGATCGCGCGCCGGCAGATCGACGGCGTGGAGGTCCGGCGCAAGATCGCGACCGTCGCGGTCGTCGGCCTGGGAATGGCGGGGACGCCCGGGATCGCGGCCAAGACATT
>Ga0137465_1000810_pt1 | contig 10447 bp, 7 predicted proteins | sample EasRivERMGT828_2_FD_104906 | JGI IMG/M metagenome (GOLD analysis project Ga0137465, IMG submission 104906) | Soil microbial communities from meander-bound floodplain in the East River, Colorado, USA - East River MetaG ERMGT828_2 | ecosystem: Environmental > Terrestrial > Soil > Floodplain ... | reverse complement strand
GTGTCAGCCGGAAGCCACGCGAGACGCGAAGCGAGTTCCACTGTCGTGGCCGCCCAGGTGAGCGTCGTCGCGACGATCGCGCCCGCCTCGTACTTGATGCCGGTGACGACGGCGATACCGCCGCCTGTGCCGTCCGTCGTTGCATCGTCGAACTGTTCGGTGATAGATGCCAGGTCGGCGTTGACGATCGAGGACGCCTGCGCCGTTGCCGAGTCAATCGCGTGCCCGAAGATGTCCATGATCAGGCAGTTGTCCACGGTCGTCACGCCCTTCGGCGAGGTACCCGTCGTCGAGGTCGCGAACTTGAAGGTGTTGCCAAGGAACATGAACGGGTCGCCAGTCGTCGGGCATCCGCGGACCGCCAGCATGACGCCGTAGGTGTGGTCACCCGAGTCGGCGATCGTCGGGGCCACTTCGGCCCCGTTGTCGCGCTTCCACCAGATGCCCATCCTCGTCGAGCCAGCAGTGACGGCGGTGCCGATGCCGTTCTGCGGGCCAAGCTGCGTGTACCCGGCGGGGGTCGCGAGGCTCTCGTTCGAGGACTGGAGCACAAGCACGAGGATGTCGTTGGTGACGTGGCCAGTCGGCAGCACGGCTGTCGGTACGCCCGTACCAGAGAACTCCGCGCTTGCGGCGACGAACACCGGCAACGTCGGGATGCGGTCACGGTCGGTGGTGATAACGAACCAGCCGATACCCTCCTGGTACTCCAGCACCTCGCCCGCGAGCAGCGTGACCTTGAAGAGTTGCGTGCCCGTCCCGTTCTTGTCGAACAGCACGGTGATGCCGCAGGGGAGCGAGCCGTCCTTGTTGGCGATGTTGATGTGCTTCACGACCCGTAGCGTCGAGGCACCCGGCGTCGCCACGATGTCAGTTGTTGCCGCGGTCGTGATGTTCGTATTCGTGTTCCCCGGCGTCACCGAGGTACCGACGATGTCGTCGACCCAGGATGCGTGGACGTCGATCGTGACCGCCTGATCCGTGGTGAGCTGAAGTTTGTCGGTTCCTGAGTTAGTGAGAATCAGCATCGCGCACTTCCAGTCTATGAGAGCTTACGGTCATTAGATTGCGTACCAGAGGTAGTTGTCGCTGCCTGCTCCGCCGCTTCCAGACGCGCCGGTTGCTCCTCGCGTGCCGGGCTGTCCATCGAGTCCGTCGAGTCCAGCCGGGCCGGTCGCTCCCGTCGTGCCGATTCCCGTCGGCCCAGTGGTGCCCTGTGTCCCGGTTGGACCTGTTGAACCTCGGTCTCCCTGCGAACCTTCGAGACCGTCGAGGCCCTGCGGCCCCGTAAGACCAGTTGCACCCTGGGTGCCAGCTGTCCCCGTAGGCCCAGTCGTTCCTTGGGTTCCGGTCGGTCCAGTGGTGCCTTGGGCGCCAGTTGCTCCAGTAAGGCCCCTGTCACCTTCGAGTCCGTCGAGACCCTGTGGTCCAGTTGAGCCCGTATTTCCCGCTGCGCCGGTTGGGCCGGTTGTACCCTGCGCGCCTGTCGCACCTGTCAGGCCACGTTCGCCCCTCTCGCCTTCGAGCCCATCCAATCCCTGTGGGCCAGTAGTTCCCATGTCGCCCGTGCGGTCGAACTGAAGGCGTATGCGCTCGGCGTTCGAGAAGGGTGTGCTAGCGCTCGACGCGACGTTTGTGACGGTAATGTTGCGGTACCCGCTCGGAGATGCGACAGCGGTGACGGAGAAGATCAGCCAACTGGCCGGATTCGACTCTGAGATAAGGCGAATGAGACCCTTGACCGTGCTCGTCGAGTCATCGAAGGTGTCGAGCGCAGACGTCCAGTCGCGGCCTTGGTTGTCCAGAAGATCAGCACGAATGGTCGTCGCGGCGTTCTGGGTCGCGTTGTCCAGACGAAGGTTGCCGCTTCCTGGATCGGCGTCAGCGGTGGTCGTGGAGAACGTGTACGGGATGCCCGCGAGTGGGCCCGTTGGACCCTGTCCGCCGTCCAGCCCGTCGAGTCCGGCTGGGCCAGTAGACCCAGTTGCCCCAGCGGTACCAGCGGTACCCGTCGGCCCCGTGGTGCCTTGAACGCCAGTGTTGCCGGTGCCTCCCTGCGCCCCAGTTGGGCCGGTAGAACCGCTCGCGCCCGCTAGACCGTCGATTCCGTCGTTACCAGCAGGGCCAGTGGAGCCTGTGTTCCCCAAGACACCCGTTGGTCCAGTGGTACCCTGAACACCCGTGTTACCCGTGCCGCCCTGGGCACCCGTCGCGCCGGTGAAGCCTTTATTACCCTCAAGCCCGTCGAGTCCCTGGGGACCAGTCGGACCCGTGGTGCCTTGAGCACCGGTAGGCCCGGTTGTGCCTTGTGCCCCAGTGGGGCCGGTGGTGCCCTGAGGGCCAGTAACACCCGCGGAGCCGGGAAGTCCGTCGACTCCATCATTGCCCGCTGGGCCCGTTACACCCGTATTACCCGCAGTTCCAGTAGGACCTGTGGTTCCCTGGGTTCCTGTAGGGCCAGTAGTTCCCTGTGTGCCAGTAGCCCCAGTTGAGCCAGTGGTTCCAGGAAGACCGTCAATACCATCGTTTCCAGCTGGCCCAGTTGAGCCCGTATTGCCCACGGTGCCAGTTGGGCCTGTCGTCCCCTGCGTACCAGTCGGACCTGTCGAACCCCTATCTCCCCTTTCGCCCTCAAGGCCGTCAAGCCCTTGCGGACCAGTTAATCCTGTATTGCCGATTGCTCCCGTTGGGCCTGTTGTTCCTTGTGTCCCCGTAGGCCCAGTCGTTCCTTGGGTTCCGGTCGGCCCTGTAAATCCTTGAGTTCCATCGAATCCGTCTAGTCCAGCCGGGCCAGTTGCGCCTGTATTACCCGAGTTGCCCTGCGTCCCAGTTGGTCCAGTTGTTCCCTGAATACCAGTTGCCCCGATAGAGCCCGGGACACCGTCCATTCCGTCGATGCCAGCTGGCCCCGTTGGGCCTGTGGTTCCTTGGTTTCCAGTTGGCCCAGTTGTTCCAGTATTACCAGTTGTGCCTTGAAGACCAGTTGGACCAGTGAATCCGCGAGGGCCGTCGATTCCATCAAGACCTTGTGGACCGGTGGGCCCGGTTGTACCTTGAGTACCGGTAGGCCCTGTCGTTCCCTGTGTTCCAGTAGGCCCTGTAGTGCCCGGAGTCCCTGTGGCCCCAGTTGAGCCAGGCGTCCCGTCAATACCATCGACACCTGCCGGACCGGTGGAACCAGTATTGCCCTGATTTCCAGTAGCTCCAGTTATGCCTGTCGGCCCAGTCGTGCCCTGAGCTCCAGTTGAACCTAGCCCACCGTCGAGACCGTCAAGTCCTTGGGGACCAGTAGCTCCCGTTGTGCCCTGAGAACCGGTTGGGCCAGTTGTGCCAATACCAGTTGGGCCGGTTGTACCCTGGGCACCGGTTGCGCCAGTAACGCCAGTCGGGCCGGTGGTGCCCTGAATACCACTTGAACCTGTTGGTCCAGGCGATCCATCAAGGCCATCAGTCCCTTGCGGACCCGTGGGACCTGTGGTCCCAGCAGAACCAGTTGCTCCAGTTATTCCCTGAGTACCGGTTGGCCCTGTTGTCCCCTGTGCACCAGTAGATCCTGTTTCGCCCTGCGATCCCGTTGCGCCAGCATCACCAGTCGCTCCAGTATTTCCGGTTGACCCCTGAGTGGAAGCTGATCCAGGAGGGCCAGTAGCGCCCGTAGCTCCCAGATCTCCATCAAGACCATCGGGACCAACTGGTCCACTCTCCCCCTGGGGGCCAGTAGCTCCGGTAGTTCCAGCACCTGTAGCGCCAGTAGAGCCATCTAGTCCCGATGCACCCGTCGGGCCAGCGACTCCGGTTGGCCCAGTCCCACCAGGCCCTGTTGCGCCGGTAGCCCCTGAGCCAGTCGCTCCGGTAGCACCAGTAGAACCAGCAGAGCCAGCAGAACCAGTCGCACCTGTGTTACCACCACCCGGAGCAGCAACGTACTCGTGTGCTGAGCCGTCGCCTTTGACGGCGACGAATTTCCCTGGCCCATAGCCAGAGTCGTCTACATCGAGAAGACGGCGGAGGAAGCGAATAACGCGTACGGCGGACATAAGTCCCTCCGCGTCTCGGCACCGCCCTCACTCACGAGGGCAGTGCCGCGACTTAGCGGGTGACTCCTAGCCTCATGGAGTCCAATCCACCAAAACACCCACCTGCAGAGCGCCATCCCAACTCACGTTGGCAAGCTTTTCTGCACGGTAGATAACTTCATTGGTCTCAGGATCAACCATTCCCGAAACCTCGTCGGGACCACTCAGAATCTCCGAGACACGCGCCTGTACTGGCCCGGTCGCAAAGATCCAATCATGAGTCGCATCCGGGCTTGGCTCATCATCGGGATCGGTACCGATGTATCCGCCACCGATGACGATGATGTTCCCGGAGAGGCTCATAAGAGGCCCGCCCGCGTTGTTGTTAGAAAGGTCAATATCCAACTGAACAGCTACCGCCGGCGTGAGATGAATCATCCCCCGTCGGCCCGTAGCCCCAATTGCGTTTTCCAAGTAGCTGAGTCCCACAAGCGGGGATACATTGGTTGCCAGCGAGATGAGGTCTGGGTCTCCCAAGTACTTGTTATTGGGAAGACCAGGAACACCCTGCGCTAGCGCCTTTTCGATTGCGTATGACTGAGTGGCCTCGAGAACTGCGTCAGCCCTACGAGCAAAGCCCGGTAGGTCTGTCGCAATCCCGAATGTCGAGCACAGTTGCGCGACGTAAATCACGAAACTGTCGAAGCCCTCAGAGGCGACCATCCCACCTTCGTCCTTCACTCTGTAAGTACCTGCCGAGCAGGCATCCCAGAGCGAGGGCACGTCGGTCGTATAGCCCCACACATTGACGCCCCCGTCCCAGCGTTCCCCGGGAAGGAGAACGCCAGGAGCGGAGAGCAGATTGTGAAGGGGGGCCGACGGGGCTGTCCCGTCGACCCGGATCCTTCCTACGGCGGTTGAGCTCATGATGAGTCTCCTCGCCTATGTACTACGACGTTGCCGTGACCGAGACCGAAGCGCACTCAGCCGTGGGCGGTTCAACATCTGTCTTCCACCAACCACCATCGCTGATGTCCTCGCTGTCAGGTGGGCCGTCCCCATAAGGACCGTCTCCCCACTGCTGGTTCGTGCGCGAGAAACCCTCGACTGTCGGGTTGGCGATTCCCTCTTCGAACGTGTTGTCCCCAAGGCGCCACACGGTCTTCGGGAAGACCCAGTGAATCCATGGATACGTGCCGTCCTGGCCTGAACCGACGATGTGCTTCGTCCAGTACTCAAGAGCGACAGCAGGCTCGTCGTCATCGCAGGCAAGAGCACCAGCGAATGCTTGGCCCACAACATCAGATCCGTCCACGATGGTCGGAGAACCGAGGAGAAGGGCCATCATCTCTGGCTCAAGAGCTGCTTGAGCGAGAGTGAACTCGAACCAGTTGAAGGTGTCGTTGGCCTTGAATCGAGCGATGGAGCAGCCGCAGCCGTTACGGGCTGAGAAGGTCTGTCCTTCCTCGATGTTCGGCCTAAGACCGAGCGAGATGATGTTGTCTGAAACGTACGAGTTCGATCCGGCAACCACATTGCCAGCCGCGTCGACCTTAGTCACGCGGAGAGCGCAGATACCGAAGGAAACACCACAGTTAACTGCCATGGCCCATTACCTCCCTTGACCTACACCAGGTCCGGGAACGTGCCGGTCGGAGCAGTGGTCACAGTGATCCACAGAGCCGACTGAGCAGGACCGATCCGAATGACGTTTTCGAACTGCTCCCCGAAGATCTGGAAGTCGTTCGTTGAGTTGAGCGTCGAGTCACGGACAATTCCGAGATCGAGCGTCCCAGCATCAAGATGCAGGAATGCACCCTCTGGATAGAGAGCGAGCTGCACGTCGGTCGGGAAAGCATCGAGCCCGTTAGCCGTCTCGTTCGAGAACCCCTGCGACGTGCCCGTGGAGGGCGTATCGAGGTAGTACGAGACGTTGACTCCGTAGCTCTGGAGAATTGCCGACATACGAGCTTGTGCAGCAAAGCGCTCCGCGAACTGCGTCTTGATTTGATCGTCGACGAGCAGATCCGGAACCCATGCAGGCATGAGTGCGCGGAAGTTGGTCGACGGATTCATCCGCAAGCGATAACGGATACCGGCAGCCGCCTTGACAAGCGCATCGACCAAGTCGATGACTGCGCCATAAGCGGTGGACGACGTAACGTTGATCGACTGAGCCTTGATTCGGTCGAGCAGATAGCTCTCAGCTGTACGAGCAAGAGCTGCCATCGTCAAGTCGTTCTCGTGCGCGATCTTCTCGGGCCACGCCCGAGCGTTGAGGTTGCCGTACTCGCGGCAATGCGCGAACACAACGACCGTTGCGTCTGTGTACTCAGGACAATCGAGGTCCTGACACGACTTCGTGAACGTTCCGGCGACATCCTCATCAGCCGTGATGACCGAGATGGCCTCTGTGATGTCACCGATGATGGTTGCCTCAGGAACCGACACTCCACCGCGCTCTGCCTGGAAGGACGGCAGGGCATCGCGGACAGGTCGAGCTGTGACCGCGAAGTTCGGCATCGAGTAGAACGGCTCGAGTGGTGCACACAGACCACCCGAAGCGGTCAGTGCCTTGTTGCCCTTCATCCCTGGAACTGCATCGGGGATGACGGCTTGGATTTTGCGAGTGTTGACATCGAGCTCACCGGGCATAAGCCGCCGCTCGTCAGGAAACGGGAACGAGGCCTGCGCGATGAAGAAGCGCTGCTCGATGCCGTTCGCACTCTTTGCGGGTGGGCCTAGCCGGCGGGCAACAGTCCTCATTGCCTCGGCGAGCGACAGCCTGTCTAGTGGCTGACCGCCCCTGATTCCATCAAGACCTGCGGCAGCAGTAAGAACTGCTGTCGGCTCGCTTGGGAGTCGGTTCGCGGAAGGAGCAGGCGGTCGCCGCAAGGGCTTGCGCTCTGCACGATTGACGACCTCGGCGGAAGCAACCAATACGGCAGCCTCTTCCTCAGCCTCGACCTCTTCGGCCTCTTCGTCCTCAACCGAAGCCTCAACAGCCTCAGCCTCTTCGTCCTCTGTCTCTTCGACCTCGTCCTCAGCATCCTCTTCAACCTCATCGGTGGAAGCCATATGCTGCTTACGACGGTCGGCAAGCTCGTCTTTGCGAGCCTGATATTCCTTTTGTTGTTCGACGCGATTGCCTTGCTCGGCCACAATTAGCTCGATCTGGCCAACGCCGAACTCGAGTGCCTCAAGCACCTCTTCAGCACTCATACCCTTGATGAACTCTTCGTCTTCGGACTCAATTAGCTCTGCTGCAACCTCATGTTCCTTTAGGAGGTCAGAGAGCTCCTCATCCGAAAGCGAGGAGAGATCCTCGGGGAGCTCTGGGAAAAGATCCATGTTGATAACTCCTGGTTTTGTGTTGACAAACCAATGGAGTCCCCTGGACCCCTTCTGAGCTCACGACCCTCGTGCGCTACTTGTAACTAGTGTGCAGCAGTACGCGGTCATTGCGGAAGATGTATTGACCGCCTCTTGCTGCATGCTCTGCACATGCCGCCACAACTGGGACGAATCATGCCCACCACGTGGGAACATTACGAGCGATATCCGCTGAGTGGACTAGCTGAAGAAGATCGCCCGCAAGGCGAGCCAATCGTTCTGGGTATTAACTGGTACGAGACGTTCTTCGAGCCCGTCCGTCATTCCGATGGGTCGTACTGGATTGGTCTCGGTGACGATTGGGGTGCTGTCGCAGGTGGTCACGCCATTTGCGTCAAGCCTGATCGTGTGACGGACCTTGGCACATGGCATGAGTATTACGACCAGCAGCGAAACTCGTGTGTTGGTTTCTCGGCGTCGCGCTCGCGCACTCTTATAGAGCGCCGCAAGTACAACGGGGAGTGGCTTTATGACCGTGCACTCGAACGCGACGAGTGGCCCGGGACCAAAGACCAAGGCACAAGCGTCGATGCTGGCTTCAAGGTCCTGCGTGAGCTTGGGCCATGTACCCCGGCGGGGTATATTCGTCCACTGGCAGGTGTGTCGGCTTATCGCTGGTTGACAGACGTCTCAGAGGTGGCCTACGTACTCGACTCACCTACGAATGAGACGCGTCAGGCAGTGAGGCTCGTTAACAGCTGGGGACTCGCATGGCCGCATTTCGTCTGGCTCCCCTATCTGGCTCTCGAGCGCCTACTCATTGAGAACGGGGAAGCAGTAACCGCCACCTCGCGCTAAATAGCAAAATGGAAACCCGAGTTTCCATTCCCGCAGAGGCGGCTAAGCACTCCAGTCAAGCTCGAGCGGGTCATCATCGCCAATGAACCAGCAGGCACGTTTGCTCTTGTTCTGATGACCAGACGGCACCCTCGAGTCAGCACTCCACTTCACAGAGGGCGTGTCATCAGGATGCTCGACCAACGACGGCACGGTAGCCAATACTGTCTGCCTGGTGAACTTCATCCACACTCCTGCCACCGCGTCATCCGAGCGGTAGGGCTTGTTTAGCCCTGGAATCTTGTCTTGTGCATCGAACCAATCGAGAAATTCCTCAACTTTCACCCGCGGCCAGAGCACGGCGACGACGGGAAAGAAGTCCTGGAACCAGATCTGAGAGTACGGCTGCTTTGCATCTATCGCCCTGCGATAACGCCTAAGTGTGTGAGAGCGAGTTCCGGATACGAACAGGCATACGGGCACGTCTGGCTGAGCCTCAACTATCTGTGCGACGGCGGCGGCGAAATTCCGACAAACGACGACGTCGTCTTGGAGGATGCACGCATGGGAGACTCCAGTCTCGAGAAACCTCCTTAGGCACAACTGGTACCCAGCCCAAGGACTGGGAGGTGTGGATGAATGCTCTACGATCTGCACGGTCATACCAGTTAAGCCAGCGGTAAGACGTGGGAGTAAGCTCTTGCGAGCGGAGTGATGCTGAATTATCGCGAGCATCAGCGATGTCGGATGCGCTCACACTGACGACAAACGCGAACTTTTTTACCACCGCGAGGCTCTACATACCAACGTGTGTTGACCTCATCGTAAGCATGGCCATGCTTGCAATGATTTTTCCCCCAATATCCGCGCTTAACATTTTCAGCGTGGGAGATTGGTTCCAAATGATCTGGATTAACACACCGTCGATTGCGGCACAGATGGTCTAGCTCGAAGCCATCAGGGACAGGACCAACGAGAGCCTCATAGACCGCGCGATGGGCATTCGTTGCCACACCGGGCTTATCGCTGTCACCAAGAGTGACTCGACCGTAGCCAGATAAAGAACCCCACCCTCCGTAAACCCAGCAATCGTCCTGATATTTAATACGCTCTAGCACACGGACATGTGCTGGCCTGCTAGAGCCCCTAGCTGGCATATCGGAAGTCTAATCCAATCAGTATTTCTTGCCTTTCTTCTTCTTTTTCACGAATGAGCCCCCACGGAGGTGCGCCGCTCCGCCAATTCGCGCAATTTACGCCGATAAGTCGGCATATCCAGCGCTTCGTACTCTTCACCGGTGTATCCGGTCGCAATCAGCGCCCGAACCTCTTCATTTCCGTTCTCAGCACTCGCAATGAGCGCCTCAACACGCGGAATCGCGAATCCGGGCACCGGAACCGACAAAACAGCGACCAATTCGTCGTCTCGCCAGTCTCCAGAGGGAGGATTGGCCCTCATATCGCGAATTCGCTCGGCCGGAGCGTCAGACCGCACCGCTCCAGAGAGCCAGATTCCATGCTTACCATTTGAGGCGCGTACAAAAGCACCGACACAACCGGTTTTGTCGTAGTGTTCCATAGCGCCTTGGCGGCCAAGCACGACAGATGCGTGCCCGCCCTTGGCGTTTCCTTCGCCGCCGACTGTAATGCGCCCGACAGTCACTCCCGCACCATCTGAGCACTCAATCTCTCCAACATGGAAGTAGGAGTAGTCACTTCTGGACGCCGGAGCGCGCTCACAGCTCGCAAAAGCGGAGTGACACTGGTTCCAGAGAGCTAGATGTCCAAACACCCGGCCCTCAGATGTGATGGTGAGCGGTACGGGATGGTCTGGCTCTTGTTCGAAGAACCATTCAACGGGTGGCTTCAGTGGCGCGGCCCCCGCGGCAGCCGCGGTGAGCACACTGGAACGCAATTTGATGCCGTACGCAGAAGCAACGAGCGCGTGGCCCGGCACGAGGACAATTGACGCCTCTTCGAAGGCCGGAATAGACACGATTGTCAGGGCCGCAATCTTTCCCCCGATGCCGACGAGATACGCGCCCATCATCAGAGCCTCGAAATCAAGCTCTTCCTCAGGAATCTCTTCGAGAGTGTCTGGGTCAAACGCCGCAATTCTGTCCGGGGGCATGTCGATAGACACGCCAGCTCCGTTTTCCATCATCCTCTCGGCGTCCTGGGCGAACTCAGAGGTATCGAAAGTGCCCTGCGCCCACACTACGACAGCGTCGTCACGGACATCTGCGAGGTGGAACTCATCG
>Ga0137465_1000809_pt1 | contig 10452 bp, 5 predicted proteins | sample EasRivERMGT828_2_FD_104906 | JGI IMG/M metagenome (GOLD analysis project Ga0137465, IMG submission 104906) | Soil microbial communities from meander-bound floodplain in the East River, Colorado, USA - East River MetaG ERMGT828_2 | ecosystem: Environmental > Terrestrial > Soil > Floodplain ... | reverse complement strand
TCTTCGCTCGAAGATATTGCTCCTTCAATGCCATCCAATCCCAAGGACATCCACCTATTTATATTTTCCGAAAAAAGGGCCCAAAAAGGGTCAATGATCCCGCGGAGCGTACCACCTTTTTGGACCCTTTTTGGGAGACTTAGGAATGTTCAAGTCTCCTGCAAGTACTTTCTTTGGGGGAGATTCAAAAGCTTTCGAGTCAGGCGCGACTACGTGCTCTATGATACGCGTTCAACTCGAACACGCCGAGGGCTATTTGAAGAATACCTGCGAATATCCAATCTGGTGAATCTTTTAGGGGCGTTCGCATTCGTGGCGCTTAGGACGTGCGATTGTCTGACTGACCTACGGTGTTTCCAGAGTGACTCTTAGCCGAAGGAATCCGCTGGGCGTCGTCGAGTTGAAGCGGACCCGCAATAGGGTAGCATCGTTGGCCAGGGTTGTGACCAATGACGCCGACCAACTTCCCGGCAACAAATCAGGCGAACCTTCGACTTCATAGCGGACGTCTTTCACACCCGGTCCCTTGCGGATCGTGAGGAGGAAGGCACCGGCTTCGTGCGTCGCCTCAATGTGGCTGCGGTCGGCACCGGAGTTGGGATCCGATCCCACGGCGTATTCCAGCAGGTTCGCCCGGCCATCGGTGTCCGGGTCGGCGTCCGGCTCGCCCGCCAGCGGGTTGGAGGGGAAGTGGCGCGCCTTCCATGTGTCGTAAGTTTCGCGAATGGCTGAATAATCGAGCACGGGAATGTCCGTTGTCTTCGGCGGCGGATTGGTTGCGGTGCTGTTGACGGTCAGCGTATGGCCGAGGCGGTGATAACCGGTGGCCGGTTCCCAGACAGGGGAAGTGGTGACGCTGGAGGTGGCATTTGAGTTGGCCAGCCGAATCGAGTACGGCACCAGCCCGTAAAGCAAAGGCGCGGGGTCGGGCAAATGGAGCAGCATTTCGTAACTGCCCTGGGGCAGGTTCGTGGCCAATGCTAGCGTAGCGGCGCAAACGTGGTTGCTGCCGGGGAGCCAGAATCGGGCGTCGATGTCGCGCGACAGTTCCGCGAAAAAACTTTGGCCGTTGGTCGTGTGGCGCAACACTAATTCCAGGCCGCGCGGGTTGAAAGGCGCGGCATAGCCAACGTTTTGCAACTCGAGCTTGAGAGGAAAGGTTTGGCCCGGACTCGCTTCAGTGCGGAAAATGCCGGAGACCAATTGCAGCCGGTCACCGAGCCGCCGTTTGATATCTTCCATGCAACCCTGCGCGACCCAATCGTCATTCACGTTCGCATTGTAGCCCTGGTTGAGGAACGAATAGTGGAAGCGACTTAGGTCCGCATCCGCGCGCCCGCCCGCGCTGGCACAATTGTCATCGGGCGCGTTCTCGAGGCAGGTTTCCCCGCCCATGGCGACGTATCGGGTTTCCAGCGCGGCGTAGTTGCGAAAGTTGACGATGTCCTGCGGTTCTGTGGCCCCATCATAGTCCGTGAAAGTGCCCAGGTCGGTGTTGTCCGCCAGGAAGCAGTCGTTGTGAAACGCGATGCGGGCGGCGGCCTCCCCTACGTGCTGTTCGAACCGCCCACTGTCATCGGGCCGTTGCGTATCGACCGCCAGATCTTGGACGAACTACTCATTTCGTGGCCCGGGGCGGGAACGCTCCAATTCCGCGAATCTCTGAGCAGCGCCACCTGGCAAACGGTTTGGGAAGGTCCCAGCCCCTACAACGCCGGCACACCTGTGGGCCAAGGTTTCTACCGTCTCTTTCTGCCTTGCCCGTGAAGGGACGGGATTGGGAGGGTATCGCAGGCCTTGCCGTTTGCACCACGGCTTGGACGGCCAGGCTGAGCGCATTCACAACGGCGCCCATCGAGCGTCTTACCGCTACCTGGGCCGAACGAGCGAAGACATTTGCATATCCCGAACGATTCGCGCAGCAGGATGCGAATGAAAGTGTCACAATCAGGAATTCGCTCGAACCAAGAACCAAGAGTAATGCATTTCGGTGAAAGGTCGTGTGGCTGGCCGTATTCAGGAACCCCAACCATTCCCGCACCGGGAATAGGCCTTTTTTGGGCCTTTTCCCGGACTTCTGACAAATCGAGATCCGCTGGGATCATCGTACTTTTTGTCCACTTTTTAGGAGAATTGAGACCTGCTGAGAAGCGAGCAGGCAACTATCGGCAGTATCGGCGGACAAAGCGAAAATCTTCTTGCTAAAATCCATCCGCACAATTCTGATCCGAACGAAACGATCTGCCTGCTCGATTGCTGGTGTAGTTGATTGTATCAGCTACTTAAGGGCGAAGTGTATTTCGGAGTCCTGGGATTTGGAAAGACTCCGAGCAGAAAACAGCAAACGAACGGAGCAGTATGACGACGATATCCGTAGTCGAAGATGATCGTGTGTTTGCGGAGCTTTTAGTCCGATACATCCACGCAAACAAGGAACTGGAGCTTCACAGCGTATCCCGCAACGGGATCGAAGCCCTCGCCGATATTTCGAGACATAAACCTGACGTGGTTTTGATGGACATCAATCTCCCGCGCATGAACGGGATTGATTGTCTGCGTGAACTGAAAAAATTCACTCCGCCTCTTCGCACGCATGTGTTGGTGCTCACCGACTACGACGAAAGTGATTTGATATTTGACGCCATTAGAGCGGGTGCAGTGGGATATCTTCTCAAGGACGATACTCAGCACGGTGAAAGACTTTCGGCTGCAGTCACTCAGGTGCTTGCTGGAGAAGCACCGATGAGTCCCGGCATTGCACGACGGTTCATCAGTCATTTTCAGCAGCCTTCTCCGCTACTGCGTGATTTGACGTACCGCGAAGAACAAGTGTTGCATTTGCTTGCCCGCGGATTGCCTTACAAGCAAATCGCTGATCGGCTTGCCATCTCTATGAACACGGTACGCAAACATCTGGGTTCAATTTATACGAAGCTTCAAGTACACACCCGTGGGGAGGCTATGCTGCAATTTTTGGGCCAACAGCCCCGCCAATCGTACTACACAAAGATGTAATAGCGCCGCCGCCAGAGAATCCGTCACTCTGGCTGAGTTGAACTCAATCAATCTAAAAAACGGAACGGCATCGAATGCTACTACGGCAGGTGATTTCCAAACCTTCGCTTTTGGATCCATTCTAGCGGGCACGAATGTCGTTACAGGCAATGGATCACTCCGCCGCCCTGAGAACATCCTATCCCATCGAATGGCCAATGGAAGGAGCGAGAGTCGATCCGTCATCGCTGAGAACCCGGTCGCCGATTGGGTTGCGCAAATCAAATCGATTTGGATACGCGACAGGAGCGCCACGATTGACCTTGCGAAGATCATTTTTGCGGCCCGACGCAAGCTTCACTACGGTCAATGGGCACAGATGTGGAAGTGCGGCCAGCTTCCATTCTCAAAACGCAAAGGCGAGATGCTCGCTCTTATCGGAAGAGGAGTGGGAAGCCTGGATGCGCAGAATTCTGCGCATCTGCCTTCAGCGTGGAACACGCTTTATTACTTGGCACGATTGGATCGTACCGTTTTGGAAAAGCTGATCCTCGACGGTACGATCCATCCAGCGCTTACCCTCCATGAAGCCAAAGCACTAGCGGCAAAATCGAACGCAGGCAGCAAACCGCGAAAGCCAAACTTTAGGCAACGCTTCAAGAAGTTCGAAGCCTACCTCCAGGCTAACGCCGAAAACTGGCCTGACGCCGATAGGAACTGGGCACGATGCGAACTGCTTCGATTGGCCGACGAATTATCTGCTGAAACTCCAGGCAACAATATAGCGCAACCATCTCTCCACACTGACGGGTGCCCACAATGTCTACCTGCCTGCGAACCGACCCTAGAAGCGACGGCATCTGCGGGCGTGAACAATTATGAAGAATTTGACGGGCCAACCGGAGACAAGCGAGACGCCGCCTTACGATCACTCACACTTTTATGAACACTAAAATTCTTTTTCCAGCCATTCTCCTCGTTGCGGTCGTTGCTCTTCAAATCAGGGCTGAATCTCCTGTGCCAACGATAGCCGAACGTGGACCACACCATCGGGTCTGGCAGAGGATTACGGAGCGCATTGGCCCCAAAGGGATAGTGATTAAGCAAACCAACATTTCTTATGTCGAAATAGCCACAGGTATGAATTACCTGAAAGACGGCCAGTGGGTCGAAAGCAAAGAAGAAATCGAGCTATTCGAAGGCGGAGCCATCGCGCGCCAAGGCCAACACCATGTTACATTCACTCCGAATATTAATACTGCCGGAGCGATTGATTTGCTCACTTACGATGGCAAGCGATTCCGAAGCCATATCCTTGGCTTGGCTTACACGGACGCCACATCCGGGAACAGCGCGATGATTGCAGTCCTCAAGGATTCGATTGGCGAATTGGTTGCGCCTAATCGGATCGTCTACCGCGATGCTTTTACAGACCTCAAAGCGGATGTCCGATTCACCTATACGCTGGCTGGATTTGAGCAGGACATCATTTTGCGTGAGGAACCGCCTTCTCCGATTTTATATGGCTTGAATCCAGCTACCACGCGGCTGGAAGTCTATACTGAGTTTCTTGATCCGCCGACGCCTGCCAAAGAGGTGAGTGTTATCAAGCAGGAATCCGATCCAGCGTTGCGCGCTACAATGGCCGAGCCGGATTTGACCGATGAATGGTTGCATTTCGGTGCGATGTTCATCGGACACGGCCATGCCTTTCCGTTGAACGAGGACGCAGGTGATCCGTGGCCGGCAAGCGGTGTGCCGACGGGCAAAAGTTGGGAACAACGAGAAGGCAGGAACCTGTTAGTGGAAAAGGTTGAATTTGCTTCAATCCAGCCGCACTTGCTCCAGTTGCCCAAAGCCGCGGCAATCGACAAACCAAACCCAGACAAAAATAAGAGCCTGCTTGCCCAGTTCGCCTCTCCCCCTGCCCGCGCCAAAGGCTCAACTCCGCCGATACAAATGGCCAGCGCCACGAAAAAGAACAAGGGCTTCGTGCTGGATTATTTTTTGATGGGAAATTCTTCGAACTTTACCTTTAAGAGCGACACGACCTATCTCGTGAAGGGAGCATTTACTTTGAGTGGAACCACAACAATAGAAGGAGGAACAGTTATAAAATATACCAACGACACTGCCAACCGGCTGTTGATCACCGGGCCAATCAACTGCCGGACCGATCCGTTTCATCCGGCCTTTTTCACTCATAAAGATGACAATACCGTGGGGGAAATCATCGGCTCAGGCACTCCGTCGAACTATTTCAATTTTACGAGAAACCTGGAATTCAGTTCAGCAAGCACCACTTTTGACCTCCATGATGTGCGGGTTCGGTACACCCATCGCGCGCTTGTCCTGAGCAGCGGCAACCTCGACGTACGTGATGCTCAAGTGGGTTTTGCCATTGATGGCGTTTACAACACTGGCAACAAGCCTTTGACCTGTCGCAACGTGCTCTTCCATAATTTGAGCTACGTCATTGAGGCCGGTGCGACCAATAGTCGAGGCGAGCAGATTACCGCGCACAACGTCAGTTATTTAGTCAGCTCCGGCAGTATGTCCTTAACAAACAGTCTCCTGATTTCGGTAACCAACAACGTCAATTACGCAGGTGTCAACGTCGAAACCAATCTCAACGATTCCGGCATCTTTCAAACTGTCGGCGCTGGTGCCCATTATCTCGCCACCAACAGCCCTCACCGAAATGCCGGCACGACCAACATCAACTCCACATTGCTGGCGGCTTTGAAAAAGCGGACTACATACCCGCCGATCGTTCTCACGAACAACATCACCACAAACACAACACTATATGCGCAGGCCCAGCGCGATACAGACCAGCCCGACTTGGGCTACCACTACGATCCGTTGGACTTTGTGTTGAACAAAATCGCGCTGACGAATGCCACACTCACAATTGCAGCAGGCGCGGCCCTCGGTATCTACGGGGGGACTGGAGACTACGGCCTCTATCTTAATGATGGGGGCAATCTGATTTGCGAAGGCACAGCCGACAATCTCTGTCGAATCCTCCGCTACAATCTCGTCCAGGAACAGGCGACCACGAACTGGTCCAGCTCCAGCGTGGGAGTGTCCATTCGCTCGCCGGACTGGATGCCCTCCGTCAATCCAACGGCCCGTTTTCGCTTTACTGACTGGAGCATGCCCGCCAGCGGCCAGGAGCATTTTTACGCAACCTATTACGACAACATGCCTGTGGTTGTCTTCAGGGACTGCCAATTCCTGGCCGGTTTGTTTTTCACGGATTATCCGGGTGTAGCCTTTACCAACTGCCTCTTTGAAAGAGTGGGCTTATCGATGTACGGAAAGAGTGGAGAGTATCACAACAACCTCTTTTATGGAGGGAGCATCGGAACGAGCGATTGGAACCAACCCCAAGTCTTCACGGACAATCTTTTTGACAAGACCATGCTGGAGCAGAATGGTCAAACCGTCACTCACAGCTATAACGCTTACCTGACCAACTTCAATCGGTTTACCAATCACAGTTCTACAGATGTCGTGTTGACAAACATTGTGTATGAGACCGGCCCGTTAGGCCGTTACTATCTTCCGGCCAATTCCCCCCTCATTAACACTGGGAGCGTGAATAATGCAGGGTTAGTGGGCTTTTATCACTACACGACCACCACGAATCAGGCGAAGGAGGGCAATTCACAACTGGATATCGGATTCCATTACGTCGCAGTCGATTCTAACGGGCAGCCGATGGATTCTGATGCCAACGGGATCCCAGACTATGTGCAGGACCAAAATGCCAATGGAATCACCGAACCCAACGAGCTTCCAAACCTGAAACTCTGGTTGAAAGCCGATGCTGGGGTCACGACAACGGGCTACGACCAAGTTACCTTGTGGGCCGACCAAAGCGGAAACACGAACAACGCAACGCAGTCAACCAGCGCTAATCAACCAGTGTTGATTTCTGGCGCCCTCAATGCCTTGCCCGTGGTGCGCTTTGACGGGACCAATGACTACTTTACTCTGCCTTCGTCTCTATTTACCGGTTGGACTCAGGCAGAGCTTTATGTGGTCATCAAAGCGACCGACGACACTCCAAGCGCCGGTCGAGGTTTTACTCGCTTCGGAAACAGCGGCCAGAATACCCACTACCCTTGGTCTGATGGGGTCATTTACGACGATTTTGGAAGCAACGTTCGCAAAACGGTTGGAAATCCAGCCCAACCTCTAAATGAGTTTCACCTCTACAACACGCTCTCCAAGGCTGGAGAATGGAAGGCTCGCATCAACGGCCTTGTCGTCTTTGCGACAACGAATAACTCCGTCTCGTTCTTCACAGCCCCGACGTTGGGGAAATCCAGTGGCGACACAGTCTATTTCTCGGGAGACATGGCAGAGATTGTTGCCTTTAACCGAACACTGACTACCGATGAACGTGATGGTATCGGTAAATACTTAAATCAAAAGTATGCACTTTTGGCTTCGGCGCCTACCGCTCCAACCAATCTGATAGCCAAGGCCGTCTCTTCCAACCAGGTCAGTTTGGTTTGGAACGCAGACAACATTAACACCACCTTTTATTTGGAGCGCAAAACGGGAGCAGGCGGGTCCTACACGCGGGTGGCGATCGTTGACAACGCCATGTGCTTTATCGACAGCGGGCTTGCCGCCGGAACTCAATACTTTTACCGAGTCAAGGCCCACAACTATGCGGGGGATTCAGCTTACTCGAACGACGCTGATGCGACACCAACCACCGGGCAGGTGCAACTCCCCACCAGCGATCTGTTGGTGTGGCTCAAGGCCGATGCGGGAAATAAGGGAAGTTATGTGGATTACTGGCGGGACCAATCGGGTCGCGAAAACCATGCCACACAAACAGCAACCAGTTCTCAGCCACAGTTTGTGGACAAAGTCGTCAACAATCGCGCCATTGTGCGATTCGTTGATGATTATCTTGCATTGCCTACTTTCTCTTACACTCAAGCCGAGTTGTACGTAGTTCTAAAAGCCACTAACGACGTGCCGAGCACGGGTCGAGGCTTCGGCGTATTTGCAAGCAGCGGTGAGAATACTCATTACCCTTGGTCCGATGGGGTGATTTACGACAATTTTGCAAGCAACGTTCGCAAAACTGTTGGAAACCCCCTCAAACCGTTGGATCAGTTCCATCTTTACAACGTGCTTTCCAAGGCAGGTGAATGGACAGCGCGCATCAATGGCGTCGTGGCTTTCACGACCAACAACAATACCGTAACTTACGGCGTTCCGCCCCAGCTAGGGAAATCTGTCGGCAGTTATTATTTTGCGGGCGACATTGCGGAACTTCTCATTTTTAACCGCGCCTTGACGGACGCAGAACGCTACACCGTGGGAGGCTATCTCGACCAGAAATATGATCTGGGTCCTCCTCCGGTACCTTCGGGGCTTCTTGCTACTGCTCTCGCACCGACACGACTTCAGATCTCGTGGACAAATGCCCTTGGACTTGCTGGTCCCACGACTAAGGTTGAACGCAAAACGGGGCCTTCCGGCACCTACAGCCAAATTGGCGCCGTTCAAAATGAGCAATCACTTACCGACAATGCGGCGCCATCAGGCACGAACTTCTATTATCGTTTGAGGGCCGCCAACGGCCTTCGGGATTCTGGCTATTCTTCGGATCTCGTGCCCCCCACCAGCGTGATCACCAATCCTCCGTCGGGCGTAGGGTTGAAGAGCGGCACGAACTACGTGTTCGGCGCAGACATTGCCGACTCCGACGGGACAGTAACACAAGTGCAGTTCTACGTAGCATCGATCTTACTCAAAACGTTTACCAATGGCTCCTATTCAATGACGTGGACTAACCCGGCTCCCGGAGGGCATTCCTTGTTTGCCAAAGCCTGGGACAACGTCGGTAACACTCGGATTTCCACAGCCGCCGTAATCATCTCACCCGACACGGATGGTGACGGAGTGAGTGACTTTACTGAAATCCTCAATGGCACCAATCCCTTCGCTACGGACACCGATGGCGATGGGGTCTCGGACGGGCAGGATGTGTTTCCGCTGGATCCCAATCGGTCGTCTTTGCCCAATCCTGATCCCGGGGACACGACGCCGCCAACTATATTCCTGGATGAACCGAGCGAGGCCGTTCTCTTGCCATAACCCCTTTAGACCCGATGAAACATTCAACTCGCGCTCTTATGATCTCTATCAATTCGTTTCGCAATTCACCATCGGGCATCCGCATTCGGCCCGTGTCCACGCCCCTGCGGCTTATTGCTTGGGTAGTGATTGTCACTCAGCTTTTCGTGCCATATGCAGACAATCTTTTCGCTGCCGCTGATGCGCTGGCGCAAAGTCCGCAAGCTGCCACGGAAGACTTGCCAACCGCAACGACACCCGTGGCGACAGTTGAACAGGCCTTTTCCCCGAATCGAGCTGCGCCAAACGTCCCACCTTCAATCAAGCCCACGTTCTCAAAGTCACCAACCGATCACGAATTTTTCCGCGCGCGGGTGTTCGCAGAACCATTGGTGCCAGTCGGTGCGACCAGCTCGGGTGAGAACCAAGCCTTAGCTGCGGCCTTAATGGCTTTCACTCAAAGGACTCATCGTGACGACGTTGCGGCTATCTCGAACTTTTTAGCTCAGAATCCACAGTCCGCTTGGCGCGCTTCGCTGTTTTATAATCTGGGAATTTTCTATCGAAAAAGCGGCTATTTCACTAAGGCGCTGGCTGCGTGGGAAGAAACCTGGGTTCTGGCTAAAACAGCAACTCAATCCTATGCCAAGGCCATGGCCGACGGCGCCATTGGCGAACTGGCTGACCTCAATGCACGGCTCGGACGTTTTGATCGACTTGAAAAAATCCTTCAAGAGATCCAAGGCAGGGACATCCGCGGCGGTGCCACCGAAAAGATCATCGGCGCTCGGGAGGGATTGTGGTTGATGCGGAACCAACCAGAAAAGGCGTTTCGCTGCGGCCCGCTGGCACTGGATCGGATTCTCGCCTCGGGCAATCCGCTGGATGCGGCCCATGAAAAGATTTTCAACTCTCGATCGACTACTAATGGGACCTCACTCTATGAGGTCTGCAGCCTGGCCAATGAGTTGAAGATGAATTTGCAGATGGCCAAGCGACAACCAGGCGCCAAAGTGATTGTTCCTTCAGTGGTGCATTGGAAAGCCGGGCATTACGCTGCTATCACCAGACACCAAAATGGCGAATACCTCGTGCAGGACCCGACTTTCGGCAGTGACATCTGGATTATGCAGGCTGCTTTGGACGATGAGGCCAGCGGGTATTGCCTGATTCCGGTTCAAAAGTTACCCAATGGCTGGCAACACGTGAGCAAAACCGAAGGCGAAGAGATCTGGGGCAAAGGCGTGACTGAAACCAGCGATCCGGACCGGACCAAGCCATGCGATGAGAAGGTTCCGCCGTGCCAGAATTGCTGCGAAGAAGAGCCGACAACTCCCATGGCCCATC
>Ga0137465_1000808_pt1 | contig 10454 bp, 6 predicted proteins | sample EasRivERMGT828_2_FD_104906 | JGI IMG/M metagenome (GOLD analysis project Ga0137465, IMG submission 104906) | Soil microbial communities from meander-bound floodplain in the East River, Colorado, USA - East River MetaG ERMGT828_2 | ecosystem: Environmental > Terrestrial > Soil > Floodplain ... | reverse complement strand
CGCCGATCTCGCCGGCAACCCCCCCGGTACTCACCATGGCTCATTCGGTCTCCAGCATACTCGGCGAGCATTTCTTCGTCGCTCCAACGTGGGGCCTGTGGGTCGAGAAGCTGGTATTCCTGCTGGTTGCGCTCTATCTGATCCTGCTGCTGCCGCGTCTCAAAGCGGGCATGGCGGCGATGCTTACCGCCGCCATCTTTGTCGCGATTGTTGCGGCGCATTTTGCGCTGATGGTGACGCAACTCATGTGGATTCAGATGATGGCCGCCGTAACTTTGCTTCTCATCGGGCACCTCGCGCTCACCACCAAGCGTTTCCTGGTCACAGAACGCGGCAAGGAGAAATCGGATATCGATTCGGCGCAGAGCAATCGCATGCTGGGGCTTGCCTACCAGGGGCAGGGGCAGCTTGACACCGCCTTTGATTATTTCCGCAAGCTGCCGCTGGACGACGGCATCATGGATCCGCTCTACAACCTTGGGCTCGATTTCGAACGCAAGCGCCAATTCAACAAGGCGGAATCGGTGTTCCGATACATGGCCGACTTCAATCCCAAGTTTCGCGATCTGGACAGCCGCCTGAATCGCGCCAAGGCAATGTCGGAAACCGTGATCCTGGGCGGCGCCGGCGGGGGACACCCCGGCGGCACCGTGATCCTTCCGGGTGGCGGCGTGGAAAAGCCCATGCTCGGCCGCTACGCGGTCGAGAAGGAACTCGGCAAGGGCGCCATGGGCATCGTCTATCTGGGCAAGGACCCCAAGATCGGGCGCGTAGTGGCGATCAAGACCATGGCGCTGTCGCAGGAATTCGAGCCCGACGAGTTGAAGGACGTGAAGGAGCGCTTCTTCCGCGAAGCCGAGACCGCGGGACGCCTCGCCCATCCCAATATCGTGACTATTTACGATGCGGGCGAAGAGCACGACCTCGCGTACATTGCCATGGAGTTTCTCAAGGGCAAGGACCTGACGCCCTTTGTCAAGCCCGAGGTCCTGCTGCCGCTCGACAAGGTGCTCTCCATCTTCGGGCGCGTGGCGGAAGCGCTGGCTTACGCGCACAAGAACAGCGTCGTGCATCGGGACGTCAAGCCCGCCAACATCATGTACGATCTGGAAAGCGACACCGTAAAGGTCACCGATTTCGGCATTGCCCGGATTACCGATTCGTCCAAGACCAAGACCGGCATGGTACTCGGCACGCCTTCCTACATGTCGCCTGAACAGCTGTCGGGCCAAAAGATCGAGGGCCGCTCCGATCTGTTCTCGCTTGGCGTGGCGCTGTACCAGATGACGTGCGGCCGGCTGCCGTTCCAGGGTGACTCGATGGCGCAGCTCATGTTCAAAATCGCCAATGAACCGCACACCGATATCCTGAGCCACAACCCGAATCTGCCACCGTGCCTGGTCGAAATCATTGACAAGGCGCTTGCCAAACAACCGGAAAACCGCTATCAGACCGGGGACGAATTTGCGCAGGCTCTGCGCCAGTGTGCGGGCAGCGTCGTCGCCGCGACAGCTGGGACCACAAGCGTGGATGTCAGCCTGTAGACCCGACCATGATCAACTTGAGTTCATTTCTCGAAGTCGCGACCGCAACGCATCAGGGCATGGTGCGCTCGCACAACGAGGACAGCATTGTAGCCGACGCGGAGATCGGGCTGGCGGTCCTGGCGGACGGCATGGGCGGCTACAACGCGGGAGAGGTCGCGAGCGGCATCGCAGTCGAGTTGATCAGAGTCGAGATGAGGAAATCGCTTGAAGGCAAAAATCCCGGGGATCTGAACGGACTGCACGCCGAGAAGCTGATCAAGGATCACGCCAAGCAAGCCAACGCGGCGATCTTCCATGCCGCGCAAAGCCAGCCGCAGTATTCGGGCATGGGTACGACACTGGTTGTGGCGTTCTGGCACGACAACCAGTTATCGGTCGGGCATGTCGGTGATTCGCGGCTATACCGGATGCGCGCATCGGCGCTCGAGCAGGTTACACGCGACCATTCTTTGTTGCAGGAACAGATCGATAGCGGCATGATTACCAAGCAGCAGGCGAGGCAATCGCAGAACAAAAACCTGGTCACGCGCGCCTTCGGCATCGATGCGGAGGTGGAGACGGAGGTTCATACCTACCCGGTACAGCCGGGGGACATCTTCCTGCTGTGCTCCGACGGGCTGAACGACATGGTGACCGACGAGGACATCCAGTCGACGCTGGCGTCGTTGCAGGCCAACCTGCCGCTCGCCGCGCAGCAACTGGTGAAGCAGGCGTGCGACAACGGGGGACGCGACAACGTTTCGGTGATTCTGGTACGGGTCCTGAAGGAATTCTCGGCACGCGCCGGCACGCTGGGCAAGTTGAAGTCCTGGTTCAAATAGAAGGCGGGGATAACACCATGGCGAAGTTGATTCTCAGTCTTGAGGGGTCGGTGATCCGGGAGATCCCGATCAATAAAGAACGCATCACGATCGGGCGCAAGGCGCAAAACGACATCCAGATCGAGAATCTGGCGGTCAGCAGCGAGCACGCTTGCATCGTCACCATACTCGCCGACTCCTTTCTCGAGGACATGGGCAGCACCAACGGCACGCTGGTCAACGGCAACTCGGTCAAGAAGCACATTCTGCAGAACAACGACGTGATCGAGATCGGCAAGTACAAGATGAAGTACGTGATCGATGCGGCTACCGCGAGCGCCAGCGCGGCTCCGAATGAGGACTTCGAGAAGACCATGGTGATGCGCGCTCCCAAGGCGGTCGCGGCAGCCCCCAAGCCGGCGGCTCCGGCAGCGCCCGCTCCGGCCGCCGCTGCCCCGGCGGCCGCACCTAAGCCGGCTGCGGCCCCGCCCGCTCCTGCCGCCCCGGCTACCCCCAAGTCGGCTGCGGCTCCACCAGCTCCGGCCGCCGCGGCTACCTCTAAGCCGGCTGCGGCCCCGCCCGCTCCGGCCGCCCCGCCTACCCCCAAGCCGACGGCTCCGGCAGCGCCCGCTCCGGCCGCCGCTGCGCCCAAGCCCGCTGCGGCTCCGGCAGCGGCCGCAGCGCACCCGCTCGCCGCACTTCTGCTACTGACTGGCGGGAACGCCGGCAAGGAGATCGAGCTTACGAAGAATCTCACCACGCTCGGCAAGCCCGGCGTGCAGGTTGCCGTCATCACGCGGCGGCCTATGGGTTATTTCCTCACCCACGTCGAGGGCGCCAACTTGCCGGTGGTCAACGGCAAGGCTCTCGACAACCAGGCCCGCCAGTTGAACGATCACGACGTGATCGAAATGGCCGGCGTGAAGATGGAATTTTTCGTCAAGAAATAGCAACGGCCGCCTATCGGCCGGCACTGCGAAGTTAGGCCGGATATCGGTGCAGGGCCGGTGTCCGGCCTTCGTTTCTAAGGGTGACCGGGACCCGGCGCGGCGTTCGCTGGCAGAGTATGCCAACAACGGCAGGAGGGTGGTAATGCAGGGGAAAAGGAAATGCTCGAGGAAATAAAGAAACACCTGGCGCGGATCATTATCGGCCTGATCGTGGTGCTGGTTTTTCTCGTTCATGCCGTCGAGCTGTGGGGGCTCCGGCTGCCGCTGATTGGAAACCTGGAAGCAATTGTCTACGATACGCGGCTGCAGCTCACCATGCCCGGCGGTGTGGATCCACGCATCGTCATACTTGATATCGACGAGAACAGCCTCGCCGAGAGGGAAAAAGGCGGAGAAGGCCGCTGGCCGTGGCCACGCGACCGCCTGGCGCTGCTGCTCGACAAGCTATTCGACAAGTACGAGATCGCGGTACTCGGTTTTGACGTGGTGTTTGCCGAGCGCGACGAGTCCTCCGGTATTCGCGTGCTCGAGCGCCTGGGCGCACGCGAGTTGCGCGACGTTTCCCAATTCCAATCCGTGCTCAAGCAAATCAAGCCCCAACTTGAATACGACGACATCTTCGCAAACAAGATGAAGAGTCGCGCGGTGGTGCTGGGTTACATTTTCTCCGGCGAAGAGCAGGGGCTGGCGCCGAAGAAGGGTGTGCTGCCGCTGCCGATTTTCACGACCAAATCATTCGCCGGTACGCCGATCCGGACCACCTCGTGGAACGGCTACACGGCCAACCTCGACGTGTTACAGAAGAGTGCGGCCAACGCCGGGCACTTCAACTCGCACACCGATCCCGATGGAATCGTGAGGCGCGTGCCGATGCTGGCGGAGTACAACGGCGCCTATTACGAGCCGCTGTCGCTGGCGATGGTGCGCGTGCTGCTCGGCTTGCCGCCGGTAAAGTCGATTTCCCCGTATGAGAAGCTCGCTCCCAAAGGTTATCCGAATCTCGAATGGCTGGAGGCGGGCTCGCTCAGGATTCCGGTGGACGACACCGCGAGCGCGCTGGTTCCCTATCGCGGTCGCAAGGGCAGCTTCAAGTACTACTCGATCGTGGACGTGATGAACGACCGTATCGACGTTGCCGCGCTCAAGGGCAAGATTGTGATCGTCGGCACGACCGCACCGGGGCTGCTCGACCTGCGAGCGACACCGGTGGATTCGGTTTACCCCGGGGTCGAGGTGCATGCAAACCTGATCGCGGGCATGATCGACGGCAGCATCAAGCAGCGGCCGCCGTACGTGCTGGGCGCCGAATTCGTGCTGTTGCTCGCGACCGGCATCGTAATGGCGATGCTGCTGCCACTGCTCAATCCGCTCAGATCGACGCTGGTGACGCTGCTGGTGCTGGTGCTGGTGCTTGCCAGCAATTTGATCGTCTTTCAGCACGGCAATCTGGTGCTGCCGCTTGCCTCGGGCCTGGTGATGCTGCTGATGCTTTTTACGCTCAACATGGCCTACGGGTTTTTCATTGAGGCGCGAGGTGCACGCCTCATGACGGGGCTGTTCGGACAGTACGTTCCGCCCGAGCTGGTGGAGAGGATGGCGCAGAACCCCGAGCAGTTCAACATGGCCCCGCGTGCGGAGGAGCTCTCGGTGCTGTTCTCGGACGTACGCGGTTTCACGACCATCTCGGAGAGCCTCTCGCCCGAGGACCTGTCCAGCTACATCAATGAGTACCTGACCACGATGAGCCTGGTGATTCGCGAACGGCATCGCGGCACGCTCGATAAGTACATCGGCGACGCGGTGATGGCATTCTGGGGCGCTCCCGTGGCCGACCGCGAGCACGCGAGGAACGCCGTGCTGGCGGCCCTGGACATGCAAAAGGAGGCGGTGGACCTCAATGAAAAGTTCAAGGCAAAGGGCTGGCCGACGTTCAAAATCGGCATTGGCGTCAATTCGGGCACGATGCGCGTCGGCGACATGGGATCGAAAATCCGCAAGGCCTATACGGTGATGGGCGATGCCGTCAACCTCGGGTCGCGGCTCGAAGGCATCACAAAGCAGTATGGGACTGATATTATTATCGGCGAGGGCACGAAAACCCGGATTTCCGGGTTTGTCTGCCGCGAAATTGACCGGGTGCGGGTGAAAGGCAAGGACGAGCCCATTGCGATCTACCAGCCGCTCGGCTTGGAGGGTGCCGTGGACAAGGCGAAGCTGGATGAAATGAAGCTATGGAATCAAGTGCTTAGACTATACCGCGCCCAGGATTGGGACATGGCCGAACTGCAGCTGATTAATATCAGGAAAGCCGCCGCGGATGGCGGGCTATATGATGAGTTCCTCGGCCGGATCGGGCACTTTCGGGCAAACCCGCCCGGGAGCGACTGGGATGGAGTCTGGAAGTTTGAGACCAAGTGACGAACACGCAACCGATCGCGGTCAGGGCGCGGGAACTCGGAGCGCGAATGCCGCGGAACCACCAGATATTCGAATTCTGATCCGGCACGTATGGATGGATCAGGGGCAGCAGGGACTCGCAATTTGTAGGGCAGTCACCAACAGGATGAGGTCGCTATGAGCACAGTACTCCAGAGCAAGCCGGTTGGTCAGGAAAACCTGGCCGAAAAATTGCAGTTCCAGACGAAACTGCAGATGGTCACGAACAAGATCCATGCGACCAAGAACATCGACGAGATTATTCTCGAGCTGTCGCAGGAGCTGTGCAATATGTTCAACGCGGACCGGCTGACGATCTACATCACGAGCGAGGACAAGGGCTCGATCGTATCCAAGGTGAAGACCGGGTTGAACTCGTTCAAGGACATCAAGCTGCCGATTAACGAGCAATCGGTCGCCGGCTTCGTTGCGTCCAGCAAGCGCACGGTCAACATACGCGACGTATACGACGACGCGGAACTGAAGTCATACAGCGGGCAGCTCAACTTCCTCAAGGCGGTGGACGCGAAGACCGGCTATCGCACCAAGCAGATGCTGGTTTCAGCCGTGCTGGAGGCCAAGACCAAGGAACTGATCGGGGTGGTGCAGATCATCAACTCCAAGTCAGGGCAGCCGTTCCCGCCCATCATGGAGGAGGGCGTGACGCAGTTGTGCGAGACCCTCGCGATCGCGTTCCGCCAGCGCCAGGGGCCGATGATGCAGGTGCGCACCAAGTACGACGGCCTGGTGACGGGCGCGGTGATTTCGGCAGAGGAGCTGGAGCTTGCGCAACGCTCGGCGCGCCGCAAGAACCTTGACCTGGAGACCGTCCTGATCGACGAGTTCAAGGTGACCGTGCAGGCGCTGGGCAACGCGCTCTCGTCTTATTTCGGCGTGCCGTACGAACCGCACAAGGCCGACCGTATCAAGCCGCCGGAACTGCTGAAGAACATGAGCAAGGAGTATTGCCAGACCAATCAGTGGATTCCGCTCGATGACGCGAAGGATGGCCTGCTCGTGATGGCCACCGACCCCGAGAGAACCAAGGCGTCGAAGATGGTCAACAACGTCTATCCCAAGAGCAGGATCGTCTACCGTGTCAGCACCAACCGCGAGTTCAAATCCACGCTCGACCAGATGTTCGGCGGCAGTGGCGGCGTTGGCTCGCTGGCGGATTCCGGCGACATCGGCGATATTCTGGGCACGATGGATGATGAAGCCGACGCTTCCATCGAGGGCGCGACGGATGACGTCGCATCCGCCGCCGCCGACAACGAACTGGTGAAGCTCGTCAACAAGGTCATCATCGACGCTTACCAGCAAGGCGCTTCGGACATCCACATCGAGCCCTATCCGGGCAAGGCCAAGACCGAAATCCGCTTTCGCAAGGACGGCGATCTGGTGCCGTACATCCAGGTGCCTGCAAGCTACCGCAATTCACTCGCGGCACGGCTCAAGATCATGTGCGATCTCGACATCTCCGAGCGCCGCAAGCCACAGGACGGCAAGATCAAGTTCAAGAAGTTCGGGCCGCTCGACATCGAGCTGCGGGTGGCGACCATCCCGACGCAAGGAGGGGTGGAGGACATCGTGATGCGGATACTCGCGGCCGGTGAGCCGCTACCGCTCGACAAGATGGGGTTTTCCAAGCGCAACCTGAAATTGTGCAAGCAGGAGGTCGACAAGCCGTACGGTTTGTTCTTCGTGTGCGGGCCGACCGGCTCGGGGAAGACGACCACGCTGCACTCGGTGCTCGGCTACCTTAACACCCCGGACATGAAGATCTGGACCGCGGAGGACCCGGTCGAAATCACGCAGAAAGGCCTGCGCCAGGTGCAGATGAATCCCAAGGCGGGACTCACCTTCGCGATCGCCATGAAGGCATTCCTGCGCGCCGACCCGGATGTCATCATGGTGGGGGAAATGCGGGACAAGGAAACGGTCGGAACCGGCATCGAGGCCTCGCTCACCGGCCACCTGGTGTTCGCCACGCTGCACACCAACAGCGCGCCGGAATCCATCATCCGCTTGCTTGACATGGGGATGGACCCGTTCAACTTCGCCGACGCGCTGCTCGGCATACTTGCGCAGCGTCTTGCGCGGCGGCTTTGCAAATGCAAGGAATCGCACGTTGGGACGCCAGAGGAAATATCCGCGCTGATCGACGAGTACAGCATCGAGCTCCTCAATACGGAGTCGTGGGGAGCGGTCGTCGACGAGGCTTCCGGCGAAGCAAAAAGGTTGACGGGCGAAGCCGAGGCGAAGCGCCAGGCGATCGCCCAGAAGAAGAAGGCGGAGCTGCTCGAAGAGTGGACGAAGGATTTCGGCAACGAGAAGGGCGAGCTCATACTCCATACCGCGAAGGGGTGCGAGGTTTGCGGAAACACCGGCTACAAGGGCCGGCTGGGCCTGCACGAGCTGCTGATCGGCTCGGACAAGATCAAGAAGGACATTCAAAATCATGCGCGGGTGGCCAAGATGTTCGCGACTTGTATGGACGACGGTATGCGCACGCTGAAGCAGGACGGGATCGAGAAGGTACTGCAAGGGATCACCGACATACAGCAAGTACGCGCGGTGTGCATCAAGTAGCGCATGGCATAAGCGAACACCGTTCCCAGGGCGGGGACGACCTGCTCAAGCGTCTAGAGCAGCTCAACCATATCGGCATCGCCCTCTCGCAAGAGAAGGACATAACCCGGCTGCTCGAAATCATTCTGATTGCCGCCAAGGACGTCACCCACGCCGACGGCGGCACGCTCTACCGGATGACCGAGGAAAAGTCGCTCAAGTTCGAGATCATCCGCAACGACACGCTCGGCATCGCGATGGGCGGCACCACCGGTGTCGAGATCCCGTTCTACCCGATCTACCTGTTCGACAAGGAAGGCACGCCGGTCAAGACCATGGTGGCCGCCTACGCGGTGCACAACGACCAGTCGGTCAATATCGCCGATGCGTATACCGCGGAAGGGTTCGATTTCGCCGGAACCCAGAATTTCGACAAGAAAACCGGTTATCGCTCGCGGTCATTCCTGACCGTGCCGATGAAGAACCACGAGGGCGAGATCATCGGCGTGCTGCAGCTGATCAATTCCAAGGACCCCGCGACTGGCGACGTCGTGGCGTTTTCCGACGCCGATCAGCACCTGGCCGAATCGCTCGCCTCGCAGGCTGCAATCGCGCTCACCAACCGGCTACTGATCAACCACCTTGAGAACCTGTTTGAGTCGTTCATCGGGCTGATCAACTCCGCGATCGATGACAAGTCGCCCTACACCGGCGGGCATTGCCAGCGCGTGCCGATGCTCACCATGATGCTGGCGGAGGCGGTCAACGACTGCAAGGTCGGCCCGCTCCGGAACTTCTCCATGGCCGCCCGCGATCGCTACGAGTTGAAGATCGCGGGGCTGCTGCACGATTGCGGCAAGGTCACTACCCCGGTGCACGTGGTGGACAAGGCGACCAAGCTGCAGACCATATTCGACCGGATCGCGCTCGTCGATACGCGTTTCGAGGTAGTGAAGCGGGACGTCGAGATCGCGGCCCTGCGAGAACGGCTTAAGGCGCGGGGGAAGAAGGCCGGCGACGGCGCTCTCGAAAAGGAGGTCAAATCGAGGTTGAAGGCGATTGAAGACGACCGGGAATTTCTGCGGCGCGCCAACGTTGGCGGGGAAGCGATGAAGGAGGAGGACGTTGCCAGAGTGCAGGAGATCACCAAGCGCTATCGCTGGCGCAACGTGGACGGAGACAGCGCAGACTTCCTGAGCGAAGAGGAGCTGAAGAACCTCACGATCCGCTACGGCACGCTGACCCCGGATGAACGGAGCATCATCAACCACCATATCGAAGTCACGATCGAGATGCTCGAAGCGCTGCCGTGGCCCAAGCACCTGAAGAACGTGCCGGAATACGCCGGAGGGCACCACGAGCGCATGGACGGGAAGGGCTACCCGCGCGGGCTTACGCGCGAGCAGATGTCGATCCAGGCGCGCTGCATGGGCATAGCCGACATCTTCGAGGCGCTGACTGCCAAGGACCGCCCGTACAAGAAGGGTAAGACCCTCACCGAGTCACTCACCATACTGGGAAAATTCAAGCTCAACGGGCACATCGACCCGGATCTCTTCGACGTCTTCATGTGGGAGAAGGTCTACGAGAAGTATGCCCGGCAGTTCCTCGATCCCGACCAGATCGACAAGGTCGACGTCATGAAAATACCGGGCTACGTTGCCCGGCCGGCGCACTGAGACTGGCGAATCCCCGCTTATTTTACCGAGAGACGGACGATCAGGTCCTGGACCAGGGCCTCGATGAATTGCTCGCTGTAGCCCAGCCCCTTCAGCTCCCACCGCACCGTATTGCCCAGCCGCGCGGTCTTGTAGATCCCGAGCTTATGCTGTTTCTTGAAATCAACAGCTTTCTTCAGCGCATCTTCCAGAGTCGATGCCACCTTCCTCTGCGAGACCTTTCTCGTGCTGTCGGTGCCGGGCGCGGGGGGATAGTATTTCGATATTTCCGCAACCAGCGACTTGGCGAATTCGTCGACCTGCTTCCCGGAAACCGAACCGAAGATATTCATCGAGGCTACTCGCAAGAAAGGGCGGCTGCATTATGGTGCGTAGCGCCTGGGCGGTCAACATAACGGGCGCTGTCCGCGACCGGAACCCGTAACCATCCATGTTGGGCGATCTACTCAAATCACTACTGCGAAATCCCCT
>Ga0137465_1000806_pt1 | contig 10461 bp, 9 predicted proteins | sample EasRivERMGT828_2_FD_104906 | JGI IMG/M metagenome (GOLD analysis project Ga0137465, IMG submission 104906) | Soil microbial communities from meander-bound floodplain in the East River, Colorado, USA - East River MetaG ERMGT828_2 | ecosystem: Environmental > Terrestrial > Soil > Floodplain ... | reverse complement strand
GGGAGCGGCTCGAGTCCCGCCAGTGTTTCGTTGAGCAGGCTCTCTTCGAATCCTCGTGAACGCGCGTCGGCGATCAGGTCGCCAAGCCAAGCGTCGAACGGCCGCGAGGGCTCTTCGACGACCTCCTGGGCAGGCGCAAGCAGGACTCCCGCTAACAGCAGTGCGAGTATGCGCATCGCGATGTGAAGATCTTAAGTCTTCGCATCGCGGAATGCTTATCGATTCCAGGCCATCTGGACCTGCCGCTGCCTGAGCGCGCGGCTCATCGCGAGGCTGTCGGCGGCGGTAAAAAGCCAGTCTGCCGGGTGGTTGCGCTGAATGTCGCTGCGCGACCAGACGGCGCGCATCAATCCTGCCGCTGAGTGGGTGTTGGTGCCCAGGAGGAGGTGCCCCACCTCGTGCGCGACGGCGAAGCCAAGTATTTGAATGGCGGGGACGCCTTGGGAGTCGGGAGTTGGGGGTTGGGAATTTCTTGCTTGCGAGACCACCCACTCGACGCGATCGACGTAGACGGTCGCAAGCGTGCCGCCCCCGGCCGACATGTCGAGCAGCGAGTAGCCGAGCGACAGTTGTCCCCGAGCCGACGGCGTTCCCCCAAGACGGACCAGGCGCACGGCGAGCTCGTCGCGGGTCAGCCGCGTCGCGCAGGCTTCCGGGTTCGCCGATCTATCGCTGTTCCCACATACCAGCCAGGTAATGTCGATGCCGGCAGCGGCCAGGACCCCGGTCGCTGCACGCAGAGCAACCGTCTGATCCGCCACCGACATGACGGTGGTGTCGTACACGCGCACCTGGACGCGCGCACGCCCAAATCGAAGGCCGCCATCCGTGTCCGCCGCAGATGGCGGAACCAAATCGGACGCCGCCACGGCGTCGATGGCGACGCCGAGAAGCCCCGCCACCACGAGTGCAGCCGTAATCGCGTTTCGCACCACGCCACTGTGCGCCCCGCCCGTAAGTGCCTCAATGCAGCGGAGGTGACATGAGGTGACATATTGGTGACCCGTAAATGTCCGTCCCACAAACGGCGGGTCACACCGGCGATAATTCCTTCAACTCCCCAACCTCCAACTCCCAACGCCAAAGGGATTTGGTGGCGCGGCGTTCTTCTTGGGAGTTGGAAGTTGGGAATTGGGAGTTGCCCTCCATGGATACATCGATAGACGCTGGCCGACTCTTACGCTTCGAATCGTTCGTGCTCGATGTGCGCTCGCGCGAGCTGCGCAAGGGCAAGAGCCTGATCCGTCTGCAGGAGCAGCCGTTCGAGATTCTCCGCATGATGCTGGAGCGTCCCGGCGACGTCGTCACCCGCGAAGAGCTGGCGAAGCGGCTGTGGCCCGACGGGACATTCGTCGACTTCGAGCACAGCCTGAATGCTGCCGTGAAACGACTGCGATCGGCCCTCGGGGACGATGCGGATAACCCGCGGTTTGTCGAGACCCTTCCGCGGCGCGGCTACAGATTCATCGCCGTGATGGCGGCCAATGGCCTCGCGACGATGCCCGCTGTATCGCCCGACTTCAAAGCGCGGCTCGCGGTGCTGCCGTTCACCAATTCCAGCGGGGAGACAGGGCAGGAGTACTTCAGCGACGGGTTGACCGAGGAGATGATCCTGCAACTTGGACGGCTCGGGCGCGGGCGGCTCGGCGTGATCGCCCGTACATCATCGATGTCGTTCAAGGGAGGCACGCGCCGCGCGCGCGAGATCGGCGAGGCCCTGCGTGCCGACTATCTGCTCGAAGGGAGCGTCCGGCGCGAAGGCGATCGCGTGCGTATCACGGCATCGCTCGTGGAGACGTCCAGCGAGATACACCTGTGGACCGATGTGTACGACCGTCACCTCACCGATTGCCTGTCGGTGCAGGCCGATGTGGCCGCACGAATTGCCGGATCGCTGGCGGTGGAGCTCCTTCCCGAGCAGCCGCTGCGTCCATCACATCATGTGGGTGCGTACCAGGCGTATCTCAAGGGTCGCTACTACTGGAACAAGCCCGGGGATGAAGGGCTTGAACAGGCGATTTTCTATTTCGACCAGGCGCGCGAATCGGATCCCGAGTTTGCCGCGGCGTACGCCGACCTTGCGCGCTCGCGCACGGCCCAGGCTGAGTATTACACCGGCGTGCCGCGCGACGTGCTCGGCTTGGCGCGCCGGGACGCGCTGCGCGCCCTCGAACTTGATCCACACCTCTCGGACGCTCATCTTGCGCACGCCAACATCGTGCGGATGCTCGACTGGGACTGGGCCGCGGCCGAAGCGGGGTACCAGCAGGCAATCGCGCTCAATCCAAGCAGCGAGGGGGCGCATCGGTGGTACGGCTCGCTGCTGCTGTTCCTCGGGCGTCACAGCGATTCCTTGCGCGAGGCGCAGCGTGCCGTGGAGCTCGATCCGCTGTGCCTCGTTGTCGGCAACAGCGTGGCGTGGGGGCATTACGTGGTGGGTGACTACGAAGCGGCCATCGGCGCGTGCCGGCGTGTGCTGGACATGGATGCGCGCTTTCTGAGATCGCGCCGCGTGCTGGCGGCGGCGCTTCTTCAACTCGGTCGCGCCTCGGAGGCCGTTGCAGAACTCGAGTCGGCGGCGACGGTTACCCCTGAGGATCCGGTGCTGCTGTGCTGGTTGGCGCACGCCAAAGCCGTCAAGGGAGACTGCGCGGTGGCGTCCGTTCTTCTGCAGGCCTTGGAGCGCCTCCGGGAGCGGCGGTTCGTTCCGGCGTATCACCTGGCGCTGGCACACATGGGTCTTGGCAGGGAGGACGACGTGTTCACGCTTCTGGAGCAGGCCTGTGAGGAGCGCGATCCGGCGCTGCCGAACATCGTGCTCGATCACCGCTTCGAGCCGCTGCGCGACGACGCCCGGTTTTTGAAGCTGCGACAGAGGTTGCGCTTGTGATCGTTTATGCCGCCGCGGACCCTGATGGTGGGCGCCGCAGCGTCGCGAGCCGCCCCTCGTGATATCCCGCCAGGGCTGCGTTGGCTGACACGATCGTTGCGAGCTGTTCGGTCAGCGCCTCGAGCTGCGCGCCGGACACCACTGAGTACAGCTCGTTACTCGACAGATTGGTATAGATCCGGTTACCTACACAGCCGAAACTGTTGGCGACCGACTGCGACATCGCTGCCGGGATTGCCATGCACGTCGGACGTCCGAAGAGCGGCTGCATGTCGATGCTGCTTCGCGTCGCCGCTTCATGAAGGAGCATCAGTCCGCCCGGCCGTCCGGTGAGGATCACGGCGTCGGGCTCGACCGGTGTCTCCCCAAGCGGCGCATAGATGATCACGCCGGGCGTTTTCGCCAGGCGCGGTATCCCGGGGATCTCCTTCATCTTCAGATACCCAAGCTCCGTCATCACTCCCAGGACCCGCGGCAGCTCCTGCTCTCGCTCGACCGGTAGAGGAATGTTGTGAGTGTAGCTGCCGACGGGGCAGTTGTAGTGATCGCCGGGCACCGTGTAGAAGACGCCGCCGTCGGCCGCGAGCTTCCAGAAACTGCACCCGGACGGTTGCGTGCCCGTGAACTGTGCGACTCGGGAGGGCGCGTCGTCGCGGAACGCAATTGCGACAGGGCGGCGAGTGAGGCCAAGCGTGTTGGTCAGGATCCCCTCGAGAGAGGCGTAGCTGATCATAGGTGGTTCAGATTATTGACCTAAAATCGCAGACGGACCAAAGGTTCGCCTCTACATGAGAATTCTCGTTGTCGAAGATGAGCAGAAGGTCGCCAACGCCCTGCGCGAAGGGCTCGAAGGCGAGCGCTACGACGTTGTCGTCGAGCGCACGGGGAGAATGCATTTTTCCGGCTCACGACCGAAGCGTTCGACCTGATCCTGCTCGATCTCGGTCTGCCCGGGCGCGACGGACTTGAGATCCTGGCCACGCTTCGCGCGAAGGGCGTCAAGACGCCGGTCCTGATCCTGACGGCGCGCGACACGCTGCAGGATCGCGTGGCAGGTCTCGACAGCGGCGCCGACGACTATCTCGTCAAGCCATTCGCGTTTGCCGAGCTCCTCGCGCGGATCCGTGCGCTCCTGCGCCGCGGCCGCGCTGCCGAATCACCACGCCTCGCGGTTGGCGATCTGACGATGGACCTGATTACGCGGAAGGTGATCCGCGGCGGCACTCCCGTGGAGCTGACGGTGCGCGAGTTCGAGCTGCTCGAATACCTGATGCGGTACGAAGGGCAGGTCGTCTCGCGCGAGACGCTGGCGCGCGACGTGTGGAAAGAGACCGCCCGCACCACGCCGCTCGACAACGTCATCGACGTGCACATCGCGCGCCTCCGGAGAAAGGTCGATGTCGAGCGGCCGGTTCGGTTGATTCACACCGTGCGCGGCGTCGGGTTCATGCTTCGCGAGGGCGAGCCGTGAGACGGTGGTGGCGATCGCACAGCGTTCGCGTGCAGCTGACGCTGTGGTACGTCGCCGCGATGATCATCGTGCTGGCCGTCTATGCGGCGGCGATTCTCGTGTACGTGAATCGCAGCGCGGCGGCCGCGCTCAATCAGCAGCTCCGCGGCGACTTCCAGTTTGCGGCCGCGATGATCGAGCAGACACCGGAAGGTGGCATTACGTGGAGCAGCGACGAAGGTGGCGACGAAGACCGGCCGTGGCTCCAGGTGTGGAACTCCGAAGGGCAGCTCCTGTATCGCAACGATCAAGCGGCAAAGCAGCCGCTCCCCGATCGCGATCTGATCAATCTGCCGGATGACACGGTGGTGACGATTCACGTGGCCGATGCGCCGCTACGCGTCTTGAGCCGCCGGGGGCGGATAGCCTCGAAGCCGGTGGTGATTCAGGTCGCTCGCTCTGAAGGACCGATGCGGCAGCAGATTCGCGATGTTGTCCTGATCCTTCTACTCGGCCTCCCGCTTGCCGTCGCGACTGCCGGACTCGGCGGCTACGCCGTGGCCCGGCGCGCGCTCGCGCCGATCGAGCGCATGACGGAGCGCGCGCAGACGATTACGGCCGATCGCCTGAGCGATCGTCTGCCGGTCAGCAACCCGGATAACGAGATGGGTCGGCTGGCCCGAGTCTTCAACGCCACGCTCGGACGGCTGGAGGCGTCGTTCGATCAGATGCGCCGCTTCACCGCCGATGTCTCTCACGAGCTGCGCACCCCGCTGACCGCAATCCGCAGCGTCGGCGAGGTCGGGCTGCGGGGGCGCCGCGACGACGAGACGTATCGCGCGATCATCGGCAGCATGCTCGAGGAAGTCGATCGGCTGGCCGGGCTCGTCGATCGGCTGCTGACGCTCTCGCGCGCGGAGACGGGACAGGCCAAGATGTCGGTCGAGACGGTTGGCCTGAATGAGCTGGCTGAATCGGTCGCTGCCGACCTGGCCGTGCTTGCCGAGGAGAAATCGCAGCCCGTGGTCGTCGAGCCGCAGGGGTCGGCGCATACGCTCGGCGATCGGGTCATGGTTCGGCAGGCGCTGATCAACCTGGTGGACAACGCGATCAAGTTCAGCCCGCCTGGCAGCCGGATCGTGATTCGGGTATTCGAGTCGGCTGGCAAAGCGGTTGTGGATGTCGTGGACAACGGCCCGGGCATTCCAACCAGCGTGCGCGACCGCATCTTCGATCGCTTCTTCCGCGCGCCATCGGCGTCAGGCGATGCTGGCGGCAGCGGACTCGGGTTGTCGATCGCGAGATCGGCGGTGGAAGCCAATGGCGGGACGGTGACCCTCGAGCACAGCAGTGAGGAGGGCAGCACGTTCCGTATCACCGTGCCTCGCGCGTAAGAAAAACAAACCACGAAGGTCACGAACAGGACGAAGGTCACGAAGACTAGTGTGGCTTGGCGTTGTTCAAGTTCTGCCTCTCATCGAGCTGAAGACGGGTGTTGGCAATGACGAGCGCGATGATGAGCAGGATCGCAAGGAACGTCGCGACGCCGTTCCATGCATAGGCGGTCCAGAAGATGCCACCGAACGACCCGGCGAGGCTGGCGCCCATGTAATAGAAGAAAAGATAGAGAGCCGACGCCTGCGCCTTTGCCTCGCGTGCGCGGATGCCGAGCCAGCTGCTGGCAACCGACTGGGCCGCAAAGAATCCAATCGTGACGAGTCCGACCCCCACGATGACGGCTGCGAGAGGACGCGCGGCGGTGATCGCAACCCCGGCCAGCATCGTCGCGAGGCCGACCTGCAGCAGCCGCGGCCGGCTGAATCGGTGCGACGCCATTCCGATCAATGAAGAACTGAAGAATCCCAACAGGTACAAACCGAAGACGAATCCCACGACCGACTGGCTCAAGGAGTACGGAGGTGCCAGCAGGCGGAACCCGATGTAGTTGTAGACCGTGACGAGGGTGCCGAGGATCAGGAAGGCCTCGGCCATGAGTGCGAGGATGACCCTGTCGCGCAGGTGGGCCTTGTAGGAATCGAGGAGGCTCGCGATCGAGAGTGATCGCGGACGGAACCGCGCGGACGGGGGAAGGGTTGACGAGAAGATGACAGATGCGGCGACGCCGAGGACCCCTATGGCAGCGAGCGCCGGCCGCCACGAGAAGAAATCGGCGAGGATGCCCGTCAGCAGGCGCCCGGTCATCCCGCCAAGCGCGCCACTTCCCACGTAGAGTCCCATTGAGACCCCAATCGAATCGGGATGAATCTCTTCCCCGAGATACGCCATCGCAAGAGCGGGCAGGCCCGCAAGCGCGATTCCTTCAATCGTGCGAATCAGAAGAAACGTCGGCCACTCCTGCACGACGGACGACAGGATCGTCAGGATCGCGACGACCAGCAGCGACACGCTCATGACCGGCTTGCGCGACCATTTTTCCGCCACGGCGCCCACCACGAGCATCGACGCCGCCAGGCAGCCTGTGGTCAGCGACAGCGCCAGGCTGCTTGCGGCCGCGCTGATGTGAAACTCCTCCGCGAAGATCGGCAGCAGCGGTTGCACCGCGTACATCAGCAGGAAGGTGGAATAACCCGCGGCGAAGACCGCGAGGTTGATCTTGCGAAACGCGGGCGTGCCGCGCTCGACCTGCGACGGTGCCGTCAATGCTTCGCGAGCGCGAGGCGGACACCAAGCGCCATGAGTACCGCGCCCGTGACCGCTTCGATGCGCCGCCTGATCCGGTTGCTGAGGAGCACCGCGGCCATGCGATCGAGGAAGCGCGCGTAGAGGGTAAGCCACGCAAGTCCCATGAGCACGTGCGTCGTGGCGAGGAAGATCGACTGCGGTAACACCGGGCGATCCGGCGCAACGAACTGCGGAAGAAACGTCAGGTAGAAGACCGCGACCTTGGGATTGAGCAGGTTCGTGAAGAGTCCTTGGCCGAACGCCACCCATTCAGGACCATAACCACGAAGAATCGAAGAACGCGAAGAATATTCTTTATTTGTGTCCTTCGAGCGCTTCGTGGTTGACTTACCGCGGATCGCCGACCGCAGCGCCTGTGCGCCCAGATAGACGAGATACGCGCCGCCGACATACTTCAGAACGGTGAAGGCCAGCGCGGACTGGGCGAGCACGACCGCCACACCGAGCGCCGATGCCGTCCCCCACATCAGGCACCCGAGACCGATGCCGAGCGAGGCACAGAAGGCCTGACGCCTGCCGCTGCCGAGCGCGTGCCGCATCACGAGCGCCATATCCGCGCCTGGCGTGATCGTGAGGAGTCCCGCGACAACGAGAAAAGCGAGCAGCTGCGCCGCGGGCGGCACGAGATAGGTCATGTCAGAACCTGAAGAGATAACTCGTTTTCACAAACAGCTGGCGCGAGACGCGTGTTCCATTATCCATTGCCGACGTGTAGCCGACATAGACCCCGCTTCCCGGCTGCACGAGGTATGTGAGCAACAGATCTCCCGTCAGGCGCCGGCTCCTCGTGAGCATGACGCGAGCGGCATCTGGCAATACCGCGCGGTAGTCTGCGATCGCACGTGCGGACAACGCCCGCGTGAACTGGTAATTCACTGTCAACCGCGCAACATGGTTGTCGAAGATCGGCGCCGTTGAGGAGTGGCTGCCGCCAACGTCCTTCAGCCGATTGAAGAGGTACGCGAGATCGGTGCGGAATTGCGGCGCGGTTCTCGCCGTCAGCGTCAGCGAGGCCGTGAGGAACGATGCGGGCGTCGGCGCCATCCCGGGAGGCGGGAAGTAGTTCACCGAGCGTCCGCTTTCGACCGACTCGGTGACGGCCAGCCACTTCAGCCACTCGGTCTGCACGTTCACGGTCTGCAGATGCTCGCGGAACTGAATGCCGCGAACTCGCTCCCCGCTCTCCACACGCCTGACGAAGATGCTCGTGCGGCCCTTCAGGTCGACTTGAAACGGAAACCGGATGATCCAGTCCTGCAAGTCCCCATTCCGGCTCCAGTTGAATCGAAAGAACGAGTTGGGGCCGAGCGCGACGAGACCTTTCGCTGATGGGTGCCAGCGGTACTCGACATACTGCTCGACCTGACGGATGTCCGTGCGCGGCACGAATCCGAGGTCCGCGCGGAATGTGGGGCTGCGATCGCTGTAGAAGACGTTGTAGAGCACCCTGCGGCTCGTCCGGTTGATGTTGACGTTCACGGCCGTGCCCGATTGCGGGTTGCCGCCCGCTTCACTCGTCGAGCTCATCGCGCCAAGCATCGTAATGACCCAGTTCGATCCGGCTTTGATGCGGCCGTCGGCCGCGAGCACGCGGTTGTCGCGTCGCCCGGCGATTGTGCGGATCGACGCAAGCAGGCCAATCGATGACTGCGCCGCGATCTCGCGCTGCACCCGCGTGATGCCGACGTGGGCGAGCGGCGAGTGTGGGTCGGTCTGTCGCACGGCGCGGTCGTTGATTGCGAGCGCGCCGACCGCCCATTTGCCGATCTTTCCCGTCAGCCGTATTCCCGCCGACGGGTCCGCGACGCGTCGCGAGAAGAAGAGAAACGGCGGAATGTTCCCTCCCGCCGGCACCGACCCGTAGAGGAAGTAGCCGGCGTTCTCGATGAAGAACGGGCGCTTCTCTGGGAAGAACACCTCGAACCGCTGGTTGGTCGTCACCTGCGGTTGGTCCGATTCCACCTGGCTGAAGTCCGGATTCACCGTCAGATCGACAGTGAGCGCATTGCGGACGACGGTCTTGGCGTCGATGCCTGCGCGTCCGAATCCCGCGTCGACCATTGCGCCGCCGGTCTCCCGAACGGACGCGCGCGCCGCGCTGCCATAGGGGATCAGCTGCACGTTGTGCGCGGGCGAAATGCCGTCGAGCCCGTCGACCGTGGCGAACTGCTGTGCAAGACCTTCGACGCGGCGCGTGATGGCGGGCCAGTACGACTGTTCGCTGTTTCGAGGAATGCTGCGCATCAGCGCGATTCCCCATTCCTGTGTGTCCCCGGGCGGGAGACGCAGGCTCTTGAAGGGAATCGCGATCCACGCGACGTAGCCGTGCGTTGTCAGGCGGCCGGACGAGGACCACACCGTGTCGTAGCTATAGTCGTCCGGCTGGCCTTCGGTGAGGAGCGCGTCGGCCTGGATGCCAAGCGGGTTGACCGCAAACAGATAGGAACGCCGGCGATCGTGAAAGGTATCGAGCAGGACCGCGACCTGGTCATCGGCTGTAATCGCCTCGCGCGGGGCCCGTCGAGCGCGCAGCGTTGATCGGTCCTGCACGTCGCAGACGAACACGACGTACAGGCGGTTCTGGTCGTAGGCGACATAGGCGACCGTCCCCTCCGAGACCGGGATTCCGTCGCCGGGCTCTCGTTGCGTGAACCCATCGATCGGTGTGACGCCGGCCGGGATCCCGGTGCCGAAAAAGTCTTCGAGCGCGGGTGGCCGTGCCGTCCGCGTCAGCTGCAGGTGCGGAGTCTCGGCCGCCGCGGTGGACGCAAGGGCCGCGATCGACGCCGCGGCGAGCACGCATCTGTGCAGGGTAGGGCGCCCGTTGGCATGGCACCGGTCGTCCATATTCTGATGTAACATAAGTTGTGTACATATGTAACCTACGTTACACTTGTCAAGTCCATGGCCGAATGGCTTCTTCTCGTCCACCAGCTGCCGCCCGGCGGGGCGTCGAACCCCCGCGTCCGGATCTGGCGCCGCCTGCAGGACCTGGGCGCCGTGCCGTTGCGCAGCGCGGTTTACGTACTCCCGAACTCGCCGCAGGCGCACGAAGACTTCGCCTGGGTGCGGCGGGAAATCGCCGAGCTGAAAGGACAGGCGACGCTGTTTGCCGCCGACGCGATCGATGCCGCGGATCGTGCCGCCATCGTCCATGCCTTCCGTGCCGCGCGGGCCGCGGACTACGAATCCCTGCAGCGCACCGTCGCTGCCGCGACGAAGACTGCAAAGCGCCAGGCGAAGGGCGTTTCGCCGCCCGGACTGGTTCGCATCGCGCGCGCGCTGCGCAAAAAGATGCGCGACATCGAGGCTATTGACTTCTTCTCAGCGCCCGGCGGCGATCATGCCCGCGAGGCGCTGGCGCAGCTGGAGGCATCTATGGTTGGTAAACGAAGTGCCACGACGGAGCGTGCGACGC
>Ga0137465_1000802_pt1 | contig 10490 bp, 8 predicted proteins | sample EasRivERMGT828_2_FD_104906 | JGI IMG/M metagenome (GOLD analysis project Ga0137465, IMG submission 104906) | Soil microbial communities from meander-bound floodplain in the East River, Colorado, USA - East River MetaG ERMGT828_2 | ecosystem: Environmental > Terrestrial > Soil > Floodplain ... | reverse complement strand
CAGGAGCCGCCTTGTTGGCTTGCGTGTGCGTTTGTTTTTTGTTGGTGTTGTTGGTGTTGGTATTATTCATAGGGGGTCAGGTGTAGCGGTTTTGCCCGCACCTGACACCCCATGTTATCTTCAGGAACCATGAATCGCATTCGTCTGCTGCCCGAACAAGTCGCCAATCAAATTGCGGCTGGCGAAGTCGTCGAGCGCCCGGCCAGCGTCGTGAAGGAGCTTGTGGAGAACGCCCTCGATGCCAGGGCGGCCCGCATCAGCGTGGACATCCAGGCCGGCGGGCGCAGCCTCATTCGGGTGACCGACGACGGGGTGGGCATGAGCCGGGACGATGCATTGCTTTGCCTGGAGCGCCACGCCACCAGCAAGATTCAACGAGCCGAAGACCTGAGCGCCATTACCACCATGGGTTTTCGCGGCGAAGCCTTGCCAAGCATTGCCAGCGTTTGTCGCCTGGTGCTGACCACCCGTGAGCGGGAGCTCGACCTGAAGACCGAACTCCAAACGAGCGCCGCTGAAGGCACAAGGATCGTTGTCAGCGGCGGCAAGATCCTCGAAGTGAAAGCGGCCGGCAGTCCTCCCGGCACCAGCATCGAGGTGCGCCAATTGTTTTTTAATTTGCCTGCTCGCCGTAAGTTTCTGCGCAGCGAGGAAACGGAGTACGCTCACATTCACCATTATCTCACGCTGGCGGCATTGGCTTATCCCGAGGTGGCCTTTGTCTTCACCAAAGACTCACGGCTGGTCTGGCAGCTCCCCAGCATTGCCTTGGAGAACAAACCTGCCGCGCGCCTTGCTTCTCTGCGCGAGCGCATGCGCGCGCTGTCCGGCAACACGGAACAACTGCTCCCGTTGGATTTTGCCGCCGACATGGTCGAATCGGACGACATCGAATCAAACGCGGAGGAATCCAAAATCCAAAATCCAAAATCCAAAACAAGAATCTGGGGCTTGATCGGTCAACCCGGCGTCTCCCGCGCCACTCGCGAGGACCAACACGTGTTTGTTAATCGGCGCCCGGTGGAAAATCGCGGCCTCAACTTCGCGCTCCTGGAAGGCTATCACACGGCCCTGATGAAAGGGCGTTATCCCGTTTGTTGCCTGTTCCTGGAAATAGACCCCGCCAGCGTGGACGTGAACATCCATCCCGCCAAACGCGAAGTGAAGTTTCACCATGAAAAGGCGGTGCGGCAGTTTGTGGCTCAGTCGGTGCGGGAGGCGTTGCGGAATTTTCATTCCGCAACGCCGTCGGTTGCCGTGCCGCGTTCCATGCCGTCGCCCGCGCAGCCTGCGCCCTCGCCCGCCGTCGCGAAATCCGCAGGCACGCCTCCGCCGACGAAGGAATTTCCGCAATTCACGCCTTTGACCGGCGCGCCATTGACCTCCTGGCCCAAGCCTGCCAAGCCGACCGCTGTTATTCCTGTCATTCCTGCTGAACCCATTGCGCGCGCGCTCCCCGTTCCCATCGAAGCGCGCCCAACTGCTGAATCAGCCGAAACGTTGCCCGTCCCGCGTTCCGCGCTCCCTGTTTCGCAATCCGAGGAGCCGACTCCGTTGCTCAAGGTGCCCCTTCGTCTCATCGGCGTGATTGGCCGGCTCTACGTGGTGCTCGAATCGGACCGGGGTCTGGTCTTGATGGACCAGCACGCCGCGCACGAACGGATTCTCTTCGAGCAAATGCTGGCTCGTTTGGAGAAAGGTGACGCTCCCTCGCAGCGGCTGCTCTTGCCGGAGACAGTGGAATTGCCGGTGCGCGACGCGAATTTTTTGCGGGAGCTGTTGCCGGTCCTCAATCGCCTCGGCGCGGGCTTGAGTGAATTTGGCGAGCGCACATTTTTGCTCGATGCCCTGCCGCCATTCGTCAAGGTGAGCGACGCGCGCCGCTTCGTCCTCGAACTGGTCGATGAACTCAAAGCGGCCGGCCAGGAAGTCAACACGATGCGTTTAGGCGAGCAAACGATTGCCAAGACGGTCTGCCGCCACGCTGTCAAGGCCAACGATCCCCTGGCCGGTCCCGAACTGGAAAATCTGGTCACCGACTTGCGCCACTGCGCGATGCCCTATACCTGCCCGCATGGTCGTCCCACGCTGATTGAGATGAACTATCGCGAGTTGGAGAAAAAGTTCGGACGCACAGCCGGGTGAACTCCCGTTGAATCGTTAAGGCGATTGCCATAAATCATTTCCGAGCAGGAAGCAGAACCCCCTCACCCCATCCCTCTCCCCCCAGTGGGGGAGAGGGTGCCCGAAGGGGCCCGGACTACTTTGCCTGCGTGGCCGCGACTGCCTCGCGAATCAATTCCTTGAACCTTTCGATTCCTTCCCCAAACGCCGCCGCGATGGGCAGGACCGATGTCTTGTGGATCTTGCGCTTGAACTTCTTCAAATGATCCTCGGCCACCGGCTCATCCATTTTGTTGGCCACGACCAGCCGCGGCTTCTCCGCCAAAGCCGGATCGTAAAGTGTCAGTTCATTCAACAATTGTTGGTAGTCATCCCACGGCAGGCGTCCATCGACGCCTGCCATGTCCAGCAGCAGCACGAGGATCTTGCATCGTTGGATATGGCGAAGAAACTTGTGGCCCAAACCCACGTTATGGTGAGCCCCTTCGATCAATCCGGGCACGTCGCAAACCGTGAGCCGATGGAAGTCCGGATATTCCACGATGCCGATCTGCGGGTGCAACGTGGTGAACGGATAGGGAGCGACTTTTGGCCGCGCTTTGGAGATAGCCGAGAGCAACGTCGATTTGCCGGCGTTGGGATAGCCGACCAGCCCCACCTCAGCGATAAGCCGCAATTCGAAGAGGAATTCTCCCTCCGTCCCCGGCTCTCCTGGTTGCGCGAACCGAGGCGCCTGGCGGGTGGCGGTGGCGAAATTGCGATTGCCCAAACCGCCGCGGCCTCCCTGGCAAAGAACGAATTGCTGCCCGTGCTGAGTGACGTCAACGATCAATTCGCCCTTTAAGGTATTTTCATGGCGGTTCTCATCCGCCATCGCTGTGGCTAAATCAATCTCCATGGCGCGTTCGCCCCCGGCGTGACGCAGGATCGGACGCTGGCCCGTGCTCAAAGGCAGGCATGGTGTGGGCTGCTTCTTCCCGGCTTTCTCAGGAGTCTTTTGCACTGGCTCAATCGCCTCGCCGACTTTCCACACCAGCGTGCCACAAGGGACTTTGACGATCAGATCCTTGCCGGCGTGGCCATCCATGCCTTTTCCGAGGCCGGCCTTGCCGTCCTGCGCGATGAGTCGTGGCTGATAGTATTGTGCGATGAGATTGTTCAAATCATGATCGGCCTGCAAAAGGACGTTGCCTCCGCGTCCGCCATTTCCCCCGCTGGGGCCGCCCTTGGGAACAAACGCCTCGCGATGAAATGCCACCGCGCCTTTTCCACCGTGGCCGGCGCGCGCGTAAACTTTCACCTCATCGACGAACATGATGGGACCAGACTACCAGAGAGCCAAAGGAAACGGAGGGAAATTTTGCCGAACGCCGGTCGGCGGCGCGGCCCGCAACGAAAAAGGCGAGGCCGATTGACCTCGCCGTTCAAATATCAAATTGCGCAATGGCTAATTAATTATTGGACGAGCCATTTCCGTCTGCACGGGGAACGATGTTCACGCGCCGACGGCCTTTGTCGAACGCCACTTTGCCGTCCACCAGGGCAAACAGCGTCCAGTCCCGCCCGGTGCCGACATTGTTTCCAGCGACGAACTTGGTGCCGCGCTGCCGCACGATGATGCTGCCGGCGGTGACAAACTCGCCGCCAAACACTTTTACGCCTAATCGCTTGCTGACGCTGTCGCGTCCATTGCGAACACTGCCTTGACCTTTCTTATGTGCCATAAACTTATATGTTGATTGCTGCGATCCGGATCCGCGTCATTTCCTGCCGGTGTCCCACCGTGCGGTGATAGCCTTTCCGACGCTTCATCTTGAAGGCGACTTTCTTGTCGCCGCGGAAATGCTCCACAACATCTGCGACCACGGTTGCTTTTGCAACTACGGGCAAACCCACCTGCACGGTCCCCTCTCCGCCCACAAACAAGACCCGTTCAATTGTGACAGCCTTGCCCGTGTCAGCATTCAAACGATCCACTTCCACAGTGTCGCCCGGAGCGACGCGGTACTGTTTCCCACCAGTTTCAATGACAGCATACATAAAATCTTCCCAAAGGGAGGGTGATGACATCAACAAAGAGCCTGCCATGTCAATCTTCATTTGGTTTTTCTTTTTATGCATGCCAGCAAACTGGTGCCTGATCAAATGCAAAGCCAAATTTGTGCCAGCAAAGAGCGCCCGCCTCCCCAACATGACTTGCGACAAAGCCTTTACGCCGTGCCTGATTGCCGCCAAGGCGCAGACAACTCGGAAATGGCTGCAACAGGATTTACTTTTTGCGAATTCGCGATACACCTCAAGTCAGTCAGCCATGGTTCGGTCTCCAAGCACATCGCCGGCATGTCTCAAGGGAGGGCAGCCTGTCCCCCGTTCACTGTCAGACATTCCTCCTTTGATTAAGAGCAGCACGCGAGAGCAGGGGAGGTGAATTTGATTTGGGATTCCATTCCCAATCGGACTTATCGCGTGCAATACAAGGGAAGCTTGTCACCCAGCGAATGGTTGGAGCTGTCCGGAGACGTTCTTGCCCCGAGCGGCACCGCGAGCCAAACCGACACGACACTTGGCGGTGCTGTCCACCGTTTTTATTGCGTCCTGCTGTTGCCGCGAGATGTGCAGTGATGGCGGGCAGGGCACGGCATACCTCCAAAACACCTCCACGAAAAAGCTTGCCTTGTCGGTTGACCCGGCATTAAAAGACTCTCGCATTTAATCCAAGATTCCGCGCGAGCCTGGACGGCTGATCCCGCCACAGCGGGACGGACGGTTGCCGACTTCCAGTCCTCGAGACGAATCGCAAGAAAGGCGACCATGTCTGACAAGAAACCTGCACCCAATCCCACCGGCTTTTCGCGGCGCGGATTCCTCAAAGGCGTCGGCCTCGGCACGGTGGCTGGCGGGTTGATCTCACCGGTCAGCCTGAAAGAGGCCTTCGGCCAGGAATCAGGCGTTCAAGGGCCCGGAGAAATCCCCGTCACACTTAAGATTAACGGCAAGGAACGCAAACTGAATGTCGAACCGCGTGTCACGCTGCTGGACGCCTTGCGCAATCGGCTCGACCTCACGGGCGCCAAGAAGGTCTGCGACCGGGGCACCTGCGGCGCCTGCACGGTGATTATCGACGGGCATCCCGTTTATTCCTGCTCCCTGCTGGCCGTTGAAGCGGAAGGCAAGGAGATCACGACCGTGGAAGGACTCGGCACGCCGGCGCAAATGAACGAAGTGCAAAAGAACTTCGTCAAGTATGACGCCCAACAGTGCGGCTTCTGCACGCCCGGCTTCGTCGTGGCTTCGACTGCCTTCGTCCGAAAAAACCCAAACGCAACGCTCGATCAGGTTTGCCAGGGACTTGGCGGCAATCTGTGCCGCTGCGGAACCTACGCGGGCATGATGCTGGCCGTCGTGGACGCCGCCAAGAAAGGAGCTGCTTAATATGCCAAAAGCTGAATGGCCACCCGCAGAGAAACGAAAATTGATTGGGAAACCGATCGATCGCGCTGACGGCCCGGCAAAAGCCACCGGCGCAGCGAAATATTCTTATGACGTTAACCGGCCAGGCATGCTCTGGGCTAAACTGGTTACTTCGTCACATCCCCTTGCTGTGATAGACAGCATCGATACTTCCGCGGCCGAAGCCATGCCTGGTGTTAAGGGCGTGTGGAAGGAGAACATCCAGGTGCAGTCGCTGACGCGTGAACAGGCCGAAAAAGAAGAGCGCACGGAGGCCAAGGGTTACACCTTCGTCGGCACCGGTCCTGAGTTCAAGGTTTACAATCCCACCAGCAAGATGCAGTACGTTGGACAAATCATCGCCGCCGTTGCGGCCGAGTCCGAGGAAATCGCGACTGAAGCGGCCGGACGAATCAAGGTCCGGTATACTCCGCTGGAGCACCAGGTGGTCGATTCGGATCCGCAATTCTCCAAAGGCAACCCCAATGTCAAAGAGCAGGGCAACGTCGATGAAGCATTCGGCAAGGCGGACGTGGTCCACACCGGGAACTACGGGATTCCGGTCATCACCCATTGCTGCCTGGAGCCGCACGGGCAGGTGAGCGAAATCCGCGAGGGCGAGATGTATGTCTGGCCTTCGACGCAAAACGTCTCGGGTTATGCGGACCGTGGGCTGAGTGACGCCGCGGGCATTCCGCAGAATAAAATTCACGTTGACTGCCAGTATATGGGCGGCGGGTTCGGCTCAAAATTTAATCCGGGCAAGTGGGGAACCATTTGCGCCGCGCTTACCAAGCAAACCGGTCGGCCGGTAAAGCTGATGCTGGACCGCGATCTGGAACTGGCCATCGCGGGCAATCGGCCATCCGGATTCAGCAAGATCAAAGTGGGCGCAAGCAAGGATGGCAAGATCGTCGCCTTCGACAGCGAAACCTGGGGCACGGCCGGCATGAGTGGCGGCCCGCCGGATCTTATGCCCTACGTGTTCGACAAGATTCCGAGCCAACGCAACACGGTCAAGCGCATCCAGACCAATCGCGGACCGGCAGCGGCCTGGCGCGCCCCGCGGCATCCACAGAATTGTTATCTCACCATGTCGGCGCTGGCTGACGCCGCCGCTGCGTTGAAAATGGATGAGCTGGAGTTTTTCCTGAAGAACCTGGATTTGACGGCGCGCCCGCAGATCTACAAGGAAGAACTGGAGATCGCCGCCGATCTGATCGGTTACAAACAAAAGGCGCATCTGCGCGGTGACAAAACTCCCGGCCCAATCAAACGCGGACTCGGCATGGCGATTCATACGTGGGGCGGGTTGGGCCACGATTCAGAGTGCGACGTGACGATCAGTCCCGATGGTTCCGTCGAAGCCAAAATCGGCACGCAAGACCTGGGAACCGGCACGCGCACCGTGATCGCACAAGTCGTTGCCGACACCCTTGGATTGCCGTACGAAGCAGTGAAGGTCGAGATCGGCAAGAATGCCTTCCCGAAATCGGGCGGTTCCGGCGGGAGCACGACTATCGGTGGCGTTTCAACGTCGGCACGCCTGGCAGCTACCTCCGGGCTTAACGCCGTGTGTGAGGCGGTGGCCCAAAAGCTGGAAACGACGGCGGAAAACCTTGAAGCGGTCGGTGGGTCGATTCAGCAAATCGACAAACCCACGAACAAGATCGCATGGAAAGATGCCTGCGCTGCCTTGGGCGTCATGCCGATCACCAAGCGCGGCACGCAAACACGCAATGATGGCAAGGCCAAGGGTTTCACCAACGATGGCGTCGGCGGCGTGCAGATGGCTGACGTTTCCGTGGACATCGAAACCGGCGTGGTGACGCTCAACGAGATGGTGGCCGTGCAGGACTGCGGCCTGATCATCAATATGAAGACCGCCGAGAGCCAGGTTTACGGCGGGCTGATCATGGGCATCGCTTACGCCCTCTACGAAGAGGCGGTTTATGACGCCAAGACAGGCCGGATGCTCAACGCGGACATGGAGTTTTACCGGCTCGCAGGCATCAAGGACGTTGGCAAGCTCAAGGTGCACATGATGACCGGCAAGGGCTACGACGATCGCGGCGTCATCGGTTTGGGCGAACCGCCGGTGATATCGCCCGGCGCTGCCATCGCCAATGCCGTCGCCAATGCTTGCGGCGTGCGCGTGCCCAACCTGCCCCTCACACCGGAACGCGTCATTCCCGCGCTCCAAAAGGAAGGAAGCCTTGTATGAAATCATTCGAATACGCAGCGCCCAAAACGCTGAAGGACGCCACGGCCCTGCTCGGCGCGAAATGGGGTGAAACGGAAATCCTCGCCGGCGGCACCGACCTGGTTACTTCGCTGAAGCAGCACATCGTTGCGCCCAATCGCGTGGTCAGTCTGAAGAACATCCCGGATCTTAAAGGCATCTCCGCCGACGGGAAAGGTGTTCGCATCGGTGCGACCACCACGCTGGCCGAACTGGCCGAGCACAAAGACATCAAGGAACACTTCCCTTCGCTCGTCACCGCGGTCAACGGCATCGGCAGTCTGCAGATCATTTCTGTGGGCACGGTGGGCGGTGATCTCTGTCAACGGCCTCGCTGCTGGTATTACCGCAACGGCTTCGGATTGTTCGGCAAGAACGGTGACACGTCGTTGGTTGCCAACGGCGACAATCGTTACCACGCCATCTTTGGAAATGAGGGGCCCGCATCTTTCGTGAGCGCTTCCAGCCTTGGTCCCGCGCTCATCGTGCTGGGCGCTACCATGACCGTCGCAGGACCGAATGCCAAAACCCGAAAAATCACGGCGGACAAATTCTTTCAGACGCCCAAGACTGAGGTCGAACGCGAAACGGCCCTCAAGCCGAATGAGATTCTCACGGAGATCCTCATTCCTGTGGCCGGGCTGAAAAACGCAACTTACGAAGTGCGGCATCGTCACGGTCTTGACTGGCCTTACGTCGCTGCCTCGGTTGCGTTCCAACTCAAGAACGGCGCGGCTTCTGATGGCCGTGTCGTGTTGGGTCATGTCGCGCCCGTCCCATGGGCCGCGTCCGGTGCCGCCAAGGCTTTGTCCGGGAAGATTGATGAAACTTCAGCGGCCAAGTGCGGTCAGGCGGCCACGACCGGGGCGAAGCCTCTCAGTGGCAACGCCTACAAAGTCCAACTGGTGAAAACCGCCGTGAAACGGGCCGTGCTCGCGGCGGCCGGAGCGTAGCCGGAGGCGCGTATGCCAGAGCAACCGACGACTGCCCGGTTTCAGACGCCTTGCCGCTATCTGCGGAACAAGGAAATGTATTACGGCCAGCAGGACGATGATGAATTCGCCAGCGGCCTCTGTTGGTGCGACAAGACGCAGGAAAGCTTCGGGCCTGACGGCGCTGCGGCCACGAAACTGGAGTGTTGCGCGGGACGCTCCTGTTATGTAGGATAAACATGTTAAACCGTTAAAAAGGTTGAATCGTTGAACCGCGCGTGGCGGTCGAACAGAGAGAAAGGGAATTTATGAAATTGAAAGCAAGCGTCCTGATACTTCTATTGGCAACACTCGCAGCCTTTGCGGGTAAACAAACCGCACCGGCCATTTCCGGCGATTACCTGGAAGTCCGTTCGTGCGATGTCTTCACCGGCCCCTGTTTTGCCAACGCCGAAATGGGATTGACCGGCAAAGAGGCCATCATGGTTTGGTCCGTGCGCGAAGGTTCCTGGAAGGGGACGACCCTGGATGGCCTGAGTGTCATCGCCGTGGTCCGCGCGGACGGCACCCTGGGCGATGTTCGCTATGAACCGCGCAGTGGCAAAGCCGTTCTGATCGTGGATGCCAGGGCCAACACCGATCAACAGGATGCGTTGACAGACCTGGCCCGTTCCCTGGCCGGCAAGTTGATCAAGGAAGTGGCCGCCGTCAAAACCTCCTCCATCGACGCGAAAATCGGCGCCTGCAGCAAGTCCGGTTGCGCGGCCGTAAAAGCGGGCGACCTTGTGAACATCTCGACGCGCTGCTTCGGCGACAACGATCACGTTTGCGGCAACGAAGACGTTTTCTATCAGCCCTTGACCGACGTGACCGGAGCCACGCCGGCATTCACCGAAGTTGCCGCATTCAAAGGCACAGGTCTAAATCTGACCTGGCAAGCCTCCGGCCAACGCAGCGCGTTCCTGGCAGCCTTCACACGTTAACAAAACTGGTTGATTGTTCCGAGCCGGAAGGATTTCCCTTCCGGCTTTTTCTTTGCCCTGCTGCGCGCTCTTCCTTCGTAGCCGGGCCTTAAACGAAGCGCGGCGCCGTCCCTTTGTCCCGGGGGACATAGTGAAAATAGCCCGGCGTTGAAACGTCGTTTCAACGTCGAGTTGAGCCGACAATACAGACAAGCCCCGGAGGGTGACATGTTTATAGGATGGCGCATGCACGATGATTTAGCCCCAGCGGGGCGGCATGCTTTCGGGAACAAAACCATGGTGACGCAAAGCCATCCGACCGTCATGTTTCAATGCGTGCCGCTCCTACGGAGCTTTATGGTGTTTTTCGTGCCGTTGCTATGAACATCGCGCCCCTCTGGGGCTGACCCCGGAGGGGTGACACGTTTATAGGATGGCATTCGAAGTCATCCGAACCCGAGGGACGGCAGAAAATCCAACTCTTAAACCTGATCTTCTTTCTTTGAAAAGCGCGGCGCGTTACAACAGTCTGGATGGATGTAGTGACAGGGCGTGGAGAGAGAAGATTGCTAATTGAGAATTGTTGATTGCTGATTGCTAATTGGCTTGTGGCTGGCGTCCGCAGCCCGGTCCATTTGAGTGGCCTTTGCTCCGAAAAATTAGCAATTACCTGAATTTTGCACGGAAATCACCGTTTTCGCCCTGCCGGAGCGAATAGAATTGTCTCCGATCGATTGTTAGATTCCGATTTTTTTCGTCGCGTTGATGAAGTGCAAAGTT
>Ga0137465_1000801_pt1 | contig 10505 bp, 6 predicted proteins | sample EasRivERMGT828_2_FD_104906 | JGI IMG/M metagenome (GOLD analysis project Ga0137465, IMG submission 104906) | Soil microbial communities from meander-bound floodplain in the East River, Colorado, USA - East River MetaG ERMGT828_2 | ecosystem: Environmental > Terrestrial > Soil > Floodplain ... | reverse complement strand
TCCGGCACTCAGCGGCTGGAGCGCGCTGGCGGCGAGCCGCGACCAGCGCGGGCGAGAACGCTTCGAGGCGGAGCTGGCGCGCGTGCTCGACGAGGCGACCCTGGCGACGGCGCTCGACGCCGTCGCGAAGGAGGGAGACGACGGCTCGGCGTCGGCCCTGCGCGTCATCGCGATGAAGCTCGCCGGCCTGTCCCAACCGCTCCGCGAGCGTTTTCTGGCCACCGTGCGGGCGCGCAAGCTCGAGACGAACGTCGCGGCGCTGCTGCGCAGCCGACTGCAGCAAATCGACCCGCTGCCGGGCGATCCGGATCCGAGCGTCGACGCGCTGATGCTGCCGCTCGTCGCCGAGCTCGACGCCGAGAACGCCGCCAACCGGTCGCTCTTCATCGCGTGCCGCACCCTGGCGGGCTACGCAGCGGTGAGCGCCGAAGCCCTGACCTCGTCCGTTGGCCTCGCAGCGCGCGAGTCGATCGACGCGCGGGTAGCAGAGCTCGGCGGCCCGCTCGCGCTGCGCGAGCTGCTGCAAGCCGCGCTCGTCGTGACCCGCACGGCGACCGGCCCGCTGCCGAAGGCGGCGCCGGCCGGCGATGCCATGCCCGAGGCCGGGGAGCTCGAGCGGACGCTGGGCGGGCCCGAGCAGAGCTTGCAGCAGGACCCCGATGACCCGGAGGTCTGCGCGCGCTTCGCCAAGGCTTCCCTGGACCTCGGGCGCCGCCGGATCGAGTCCCAGGGCAGCAGCGTGCAGGATCTGCTCGAGGACGCGGAGCTCCACTTCGCACGCGCGCTCGAGCAGCAGCCGGAGCGCGGCGAGTGGTGGATCGAGCGCGCGCGGGCCGCCTACTTCCTCGGCCGCTTCGCCGAGGAGGCCGAGTACGGGCGGCGTGCGTTCGCGCTGGCCGCCGGAACACGCCTGGGCGAGTTGCCCGCGGAATCAAGCCTGGCGCGCGAGGACGGGACCCTGGCCGAGGTGCTCGAGAATGCCCCCGCCATCGAGGCGCTGCGCTGGATCGGAGACGGCGACGCGCGCGCGCTGGGGCAAGGTGCCGACCGAGATCCCGCGCTCGAAGCCGCCGGCATGCTCGAGGGCTTGCGGGCGCTGGGCATCGTGGCCGTGAGTCCGCTGGCGGACGCGCAGGACTGGCTGAGCTGGGCGTCGTTCGCGGGAGCCCTCGGCCTGTGGCGCGAGGAATTCGCGCTCGCGCGCGCCGGCGCCCTGCGGCTGCCGGCAGCGCCCGAGCTGCGCCGGTGCCTCAACGACGCGCTCTGGAACGGAGGGCGCTACGAGCTCGTGCCGGCCTTCGCCGACTCGATCGCCGACGAGCGGCCGAGCTCGGCCGATGCCTGGTGGTTCGCCGGCCAGGCCTGGCTGCTCCGGGCCGAGTCCCTGCGCCGCACAGAGGATCCGGAGCGCGCCCTCGCGGCCTACGGAGAGTCGCAGGCACGCTTCGAGCGCGCGGCCGCGCTGCGCGCCGAATACGCCGACAGCTGCCGGATCTACGTGGCGCTCGGCTGGCTCGGCCGGGGCTTCGCGCAAGCTCGCCAGGACCGGCGGGGAGAGGCCGCGGAGGCTCTCCTGCAGGCCGTGACGCTCCAGCCCCAGCTCGCGGGCGCGCAGGACGGGCTCGGCTACGACGTCCTCGACCTGGTCGACAAGATCCTCGAATGGCGCGAGCCCGGGCCGAGCCCGGTCGATCCGCTGGCCTGGCTCGATCGAATCGAAGCCGCCGCTCCTGGGGATCCGTTCTGGGCCATCGCCATCTCGGACAGCGATCTGCGCGAGGCCCTGCGCGCCGATGGGCGCAACCCCGAGCGGGCGGAGCAGGACACGGTCGACGCGAGCGGCAACCCGATCCGCATGCGGATGGGGCTTCCCACCTCGGAGGGCGATGCCTACCTCCGCGCCTCGATCGCCGCGGGACGGCGGGCTCTCTCGAACGCGCACACCGACGAGGACCGGCAGGCCGTGGCCCAGGCGGACACGATCTGGGCCGAACGCATGCTCGAGCGCGAGCGGCTCGACGGCGTCCACGAAGCCCTCGCCGAAGCGGCTGCCCTGCTCGGTCTCGTCCCGCCCGAGCGCGCAGCGGATGCGCGGGCGCTGCGCGCGGCGGCGGCCGAGCTGCGCTCGCGGTTGGGCGAGGCGCGGCCGCGACAGCGGGTCGGGCGCTGAGCCGGCCGCTTCCGGGCCGTGGGAGTTTTCGCGCTCGAGCGCGGCCACGGAGGAGGAGACGCGGAGTCACGCTTCGAGCTCGACCTTCCGCGCGCTCCGACCGCTCGGCCGCATCCTGCGCGCGGTGCCGGTGGGGTATAACGGTCGCTCCGCCGCGCCATGGTCTTCTCCCTTCGAGCTCCCGCGTTGCTCCTCGTCCTGGCCGTCCCGCTTGCCGCGCAGGGCGTGCCGCGCGTCTCGCCTCTGCGCGCTCCGCGCGGCGGCATCCAGCCGCTCGCGGCGGTCGACGCGCAGGGCGTGATCCATCTCGTCCTCTACGTCGGCGAGGCGGAGCGCGGCGACCTCGTGTACCTGCGCTCGTCGGACGGCGGCAAGACGTTCGCCGAGCCTGTCCCGGTCAACACGGAGGCGACGCGGGCGTGCGCGTTCGGAGCCGTGCGCGGCGCGCAGATGGCGCTGGGCCGCGACGGACGCGTGCACGTCGCCTGGAACGGACCGGCGGGGGAGGATCCGCACGGCTCGCCGCTGCTCTACACCCACAGCGACGACGCGGGTGCGAAGTTCGAGGCGCCGCGCAACGTCATCACGGAGCACTACGGCCTCGACGGTGGCGGTGCGCTCGTGGCGGACTCGCAGGGGCACGTGTGGGTCGCGTGGCACGCCCCCGAGACGGCGGGCGGCGGCGAGGCGTCGCGCCGCGTGTTCGTGGCGAAGTCCGAGGACGACGGCCAGACGTTCGCGCCCGAGACCGCGCTCTCGCCCGTGGGCTCGGGCGTCTGTCCATGCTGCGGGATCGCGGCCTTCGCGAGCGGCGACTCGCTCGGCGTGGTCTACCGCAGCGCGAGCAAGGGTGAGAACCGCGACACGCTGTTCTGCAGCATGGGCCCGGGCAGCGCCGGCTACCAGCGCCTCGACCGCTGGAAGAGCGCGACCTGCGTGATGAGCACGTACTCGGTCGCCAGTAGCCCCCGGGGCGCGCTCGTCGCCTTCGAGTCTCAGGGTGCCGTGCGCTTCGCCCGCCCGGGCCAAGGCGCGCCTGCGGCGAGCACGACCGCGCCCGGCGACTCGCTGGCGCGCAAGCACCCGACGATCGCGTGCAACGACGAGGGCGAGCTGCTGCTCGCCTGGATCGCGGGGGCGGACGCGGAACAGGGCGGCGTGCTGGAGTGGCAGCTCTTTGGCGCCGACGACCAGCCGATCGAGGGCGGTACGGGCTCGCGCGACGACGTGCCCGTGTGGGACCTGCCGGCCGCGGTCGCGCTCCCCGACGGCCGCTTCGCGCTCTTCTACTGAGTTCCCGCGGGGCCTCTAGGCGGGCCGAGTTCACCTTTTTTGCCGAAGCTCGTTGAAGTTCGGCTTTTTTGCCGAATGATGCTCGGGCATGACCCGCGCTCGACGCACGCCGCTCTACGTGGCCCTGATCGGGGACGTGGTCGCCTCGCGCAGACTCTCCGCGAAGCAGCGCGAGGATCTGCAGGTGCGTCTGCGCGCATGGCTGCAGAACCTCAACGGAGCCCTGGGACCCGAGCAGCTTGCCGCCCCGCTCACCCTGACCGCTGGCGACGAGATCCAGGGCTTGTTCCGGAAACCATCCTCCGTGGTGACGGTCGTCCAGGATCTGACGGATCGAATGTTCGGGCTCGAGTATCAGCCCCACGCGCTCTACGGCGCCGGTCGTGGACCGCTCTCGACGGGAAGGATCCCGCCCCCGCCGGGGCAGGCCGAGTCCCCTGCCTTGCTCGACGGCTTGGCTTTCCAGCACGCGCGCTGGGCACTCGAGCAGCAGGACGAGAGCGGCTGGGTGCGCTTCTTGGGCTTCGGGGATCCACCTGATTTCGTACTCGATCATGTACTGGACGCGCTCTTTGGCCTGATGAGCACGATCCGCGAGCGCTGGACGGCCAACCAAGGAAAGGTCTCCTTTCGGATGCGCCGCAGTTTCGGGGACGCCAGCTCCCTTTCCCAGCGCGCCTTGGCGGAGCAGATGAACATCAGTCCCTCGGTCATCAGCGAGACGCTCAAGGCCGCTCGACATCTCCAGCTCATCGAAGGGGAAGAGGCCGCGCGAGAGCTGCTCGCGACCCTGGAGCGCGCTCCGCGATGAGCAACCCCATGCAGGCTCCCGCCGGACTGATATGCAGCTTGCTCTGCGCCGGGCACCTGCTCGCCGACTTCGTCTTCCAGAGCCGCGCGATGGTAGAGGGCAAGCGGCAGGAGCTGCGCTGGCTGCTCGCCCACGGTCTCGAGGTGCTGCTGGTGCAGGCTCTGGTCCTGCTCCCGTTCTGTCCGGGCCTGCGAGCGGGCCTGGCTGTCACCGTGATCGCCCTCACGCACGTCGGGATCGACGCGCTCAAGGTCCGCGTGGAGCGGCGCTTCGGCCGCCGGCTCCTGTGGTTCGTGCTCGACCAGCTCTTGCACGGCGCCGTGCTCGCCGCTGCGGCGGTCTGGATCCTCTCGTCCGGCGTGGATCTCTCGCGCTTCGCGCCCCGGCGCCTCGAACCGCTGGCCTGGACCGTGGGACTCTACGCCTTCAACGTGAACGGCGGTTCGGCGATCGTGACGGCCGTGCTCGAAGGGATGCGCGCGAGCAGCCAACCTGCGCCCGGCGCGCGGGCCGGCCGCGTGATCGGGATCCTCGAGCGCATGGCCATGCTGACGCTCGTCTGGCTCGGCGAGTGGAGCGCCCTCGGTTTCGTGCTCGCCGCGAAGTCGGTTGCGCGCTTCAAGGAGCTCGAGAACCGCGAGTTCGCGGAGGCCTACCTGGTCGGGACGCTGACCAGCTTCCTGGTCGCGGGCGCGAGCGGGCTCCTCTTGCGCTCCCTGCTCGCGTAGCCCGCCTTCCGCCGGTCGACTACGAGGACTTCGACTCCAGCATCGACCAGGGTGGCGGCCTACGGCATCGGCGGGCTGATCGCCGGCAAGCTCGCGCTCAAGGCCGGCCTCTTCAAGGGCCTGCTGGTGGCGCTGGTCGCGGCCAAGAAGGCCGTCCTCATCGCGCTCGTGGCCATCGGCGCGTTCCTGACGAAGCTCTTCAAGCGCAAGAAGCCGGCCGAGGCCACGCCCCAGCCCTGATCGACGAGGTCTTTCTCACGAACGCCTGGCGGGTCCGTCCAGGAGCCGTCGTTTCATCTCCGGGCGGCGCTTGTGAATGGTTGGCGATGTCGCCGGTGGATGACGTTCATCGGGCGGCGCACGAAGGAAGGGAACTGCATGAAGCCTCGGAAACGCGCCAGGTACGTGGTCTCGGTCCTGTTGGGCCTGGTGAGCGGTCTGGCCGCGTGTCGGACGTCCAGAGAGCGGGACGAGCTGCTCCGATCCGCCAAGCCTCTGGATCTCCAGCTGTCCGACGATTCGTTCGCGCTGCGGAGCCGGGACGTGACCGTGAACTTCGCCGTGCTGGCGGGTCGGCCGGACGACCGCATCCGTCTGTCGCTCTTCGACGGTGCCGAGCTGACGCTCGTCTTCGAGCGTCGAGAGGAGTTCGGCGAGGGTGGCTTCGCATGGATCGGCAACGAGGAAGGGCAGCCAAACACGACCGCGGTCTTCGCGGTCCGAGGTCAGGCTCTTGTGGGCACCGTGAGGACGCTCGACGGGAAGCTCTATCGTGTCCGGCCCCTCAGGCAGGGCATCCACCGGCTTTCGGAGATGGACCAGAAGCGACTTCCCGACGAGTGCCCGACGGAAGGCCCGGGCGTCGAGGTGCGCGACTCGGACGCGATGGACACGTGCGCCAGCGATCCCCCGACCGACATAGACGTCCTCGTGGTGTACACCGACGACGCGCGCGGCGGCGCCGGCAGCAGCGATGCCATGGAAGCCACCGTCTACCTCGCCATGGCGGAGACGAACGAGACCTACCTGAACAGCGACGTCCAGCAGCGCGTGCGCCTCGTCCATGTGGCTGAGGTGAGCTACGCGGAATCCGGGAACTCCACCACGGACAAGATCCGGCTCAAGGACCCGAGCGACGGATTCCTCGATGGCGTACACAACCTGCGCGACACGTTTGCCGCGGACACGGTCGTGCTCATCACGGAGACGTTGCAGGCCGGGATCTTCGGTGAGGCTTTCATCATGGGGACCGTCTCCAATGGGTTCGAGGACTCCGCCTTTTGCGTCGTCCGGCGGGTGAACGCGACGGGTAATTTCACGTTCGGCCACGAGCTGGGGCACATCATGGGCGCCCGGCACGACTGGGCCGGGGACGCCACGAACAACTCGCCGCACGAATTCAACCATGGGCACTCGGTATCTACACCGAGCGATCCCGCCGTTCCGTCGTGGCGCACAGTCATGGCGAGGAACGCTCTGGGGGGCACGCGCCAGCCATTCTGGTCCAATCCCAACATCGACTTCCCCATCGGGGCCGCCATTACCGACCCCATGGGCAAGGCGACGAACCCGCAACGGACCGACAATCATCAGTCGCTCAATCTGACCGCTCTGACCGTTGCGAACTTCCGCTGCTCCTCTCCCGCGGCGTCCAACCTCTGGATGAAGGACACGTGGAACGACACGGGTGTCGAACCCGATCCACTGACCGCCGCGGAGCCGATGTGGAAGTCCCCCTACATCTGGGTACGCCTGGACCCGGACACCACCCTCCTACACCAGCACCAGCACGAGAATCCGGAGTCCGGCGACATCAACTTCATCTACGTCAAGATGCACAATGGATCTGCCGTGCCCGCGTCGGGAGATCTGGAGGTGTATTTCGCCGACGCATCGACCTCGCTCGAATGGCCCCTGGGCTGGACACTGATCGGGACGATCCCGGTGGCGGGCCTCGCGGCCCACGCGACCCAGGTCCTGGAGCAGACCTGGAATCCTCCGGGCGCGGGTCACTTCTGTCTCCTCGCTCGCTGGGTCTCACCCGCGGATCCGATGACCGTCGTAGAGGGGATAGACATCGGCGCAAACGTGCGCAACAACAACAACCTGGTCTGGCGCAACGTCAACGTGATCGACCTCTCGACCGACCAGGCCGCCGACGCGTCGTTCCACGTGCGCAATTGGCAGGATTTGTCGGTTCCGACGACGCTGAGGATTGGCGGCGCGGGACCGCGTCGAAAACCGTCTTTCCTTGCCCACGGCGAGCTCTCGGTACGGCTCGACGAGCAGCTGTTGGAAGCATGGAAGCGAGGAGGAGAACGCGGGTCGGGTTTCCGAGCAAGAGGAGGGCTCCTGGTCGTCGGACCGGAGGGAGCCACGCTGGAGAACCTAATCCTCCCGCCACGCTCCGATGGCCGAGTCGTGATCCATTTTGGGAAGCTGGTTACGACCCCACGCACGGTGTTCGAGGTCGATGTCACGCAGCTCTCCGGGAAGATCGTGCTCGGAGGCGTGAGCTACGAGATCGACACTCAGGTGCCCGTGCGCTAGTGATCGCCGCCGACGCGTCTCGGGCAGGCGAGCGCTCACAGAGAAGCCCGTTGAAAGCCCCGCCGGAGACGAGCCGGCTGAGCGAGGCTCGTCCGGATTCAACGTAAGTCTCTGACCACCATGGTTCTGCTGTGGTCGATCTTCCACGTGAGCGCGACATTTCTCGCCGTTGCGTCTGAACTCATCGCATCGTTCGGCATTCCCGACCGGCCTTGCCCGGATGGAAGTCGATGACCTATTCTCAGGCGTGGTTTCGCGAGGAGAAGCGCTGGCTCGGGGAGCCGTCCTCGCGGCGGTCCTCCTCGCAGGCGGGCTGATCTCTACCTACGCCGTCCGCTCACCGAAGAGCCGGCTGATCTTCCAGGAGGCGTCCGCGCCCTGGATCATGGCCGACCGGCCGGTGAGCACGGCTCTCGAGCAGTGGGGCAGCTCCACGGCGCCGGTGACGAGCTTCTCCACGACCTTCCAGGTCCAGAAGGTGCCGCCCTCCATCGCACTGAGCGTGCGCGCGTTCGGGAGTCTGCGCGTGTCGCTGAACGAGACGCCGGTGGATGTAGCGGAAGAGCCCAACTGGAAGACGTTCGCACGGGCCGAAGTCGCGCCCCTCGTTCGCGCCGGTGCAAACAGCCTGCGCATCGACGTCGCCAACCTGCACGGACCGGGCCTGGTCTCCGTGCGCCTCGAAGGCGCAGGAGTCGCGCTGGCCAGCGGTGCGGACTGGATGGCGCAGCTCGAGTCCGAGCCGCCGCAGCGAGCGCTCCTGGCCGACGACGTGCGGCCGAACCCGAAGGGCAGGCGTGGCGAGGCTCCGCTCGCGTCGATCGCCGGCGAATGGCTGCCGATCAGCGCCCTCTTCCTGGTGTGCGGGGCGGCGTTCCTGGCCCTGCAGGGGCGCCTCGCCTCTGGCGCTCGGACAGCGATCACGCGCGCCACGCTGGTCGTGATCGCGGCCGGATGGGTCGTGCTCTTCGCCCTCAAATTCCGGGCGATCCCGTTGCACCTGGGTCCGGACGCGAGCTCCCACGCGGAGTACGTCCAGCTCCTCGGCACGCAAGCCGGGCTGCCCCTGGCGACCGATGGGTGGTCCACCTATCACCCACCGCTGTTCTATCTCCTGACCTTCTGGCTCACGGGACTCGTCGATCGGCTCGGCGCGAGCTGGGCCTCGTTGGCGCCGAAGGTCATTCCGTTCTTGGCGGGGCTGGGGAACGTCTGGGTCGCGGCCGCACTCGCCCGCCGCTTGCTGCCGTCCCGGGCGTGGCTGGCGGCCGTGTTTGCGGGTCTCTTGCCCATGAACGTCTACATGGCGGCCTACCTGTCCAACGAGGGCCTGCATGCCTGCCTGTCCGCGGGCTGCATCCTCGTGGCGGTGGACCTGCTGCTGCGCGATGAGGTGAGTCTCCCACGAGTCATGCTGCTTTCGGTGCTGCTCGGGCTCGCCCTCTTGACGAAGTTCACCGCGCTCGTCATCGCGGTTTTCGCGAGCCTCTTCGTCGGGCTGCGCCTGGTCGGTCTGTATCGGCGCCGGCCGGCCGTGCTCGCGGCGCGCCTCGCCGCCCTCGTGGGGCCCATGCTGGCCATCGCGGGTTGGTACTACGCCCGCAACGTCGCCGAGTTCGGGCGCCCTCTGATAGGCAACTGGGATCTACCGGGTCCAGGCCGCACCTGGTGGTCGCAGCCCGGATTCCACACCCCCGCCTACTACTCGAGCTTCGGCGAGTGTCTCGTCCGGCCGTATCTCTCGGCGTTCACATCCTTCTGGGACGCGCTCTACTCCACGCTGTGGGGCGACGGCCAGCTCGCGGGCGCCGCCTTCCAGAAGCGGCCCGACTGGAACTACGGGTTCATGTCCGCCGGCTATCTCCTGGCCTTGCCGGCCACGCTGCTGGTCCTCGGCGGGGCAGCGCGGTCCGCTCGGACCGCACTACGCGGCGCCGACGCACGCCTGCGTTCCGCCTTCGCTCTGCCCGTGCTCTTCGCCGGCGCCATGGGTCTCGCCATCTTCACCATGACCCTGGCACTGCCCTACTTCGGCCAGGCCAAGGCGTACTACGCGCTCAACACGACGCCGGTGCTCGCGCTGTTCTTCGCCCTGGGGCTGGGCGATCTCGACCGCTGGCTGGCGGATCACGGCGGCCGCCTGGCCCGCGCCGCATTGTTCGGGTGGCTGGGAGCGCTGTTCGGCAGCTTCTTCCTGGCGTTTGCCGCATAGCGTGCGGCGCTGCTCGGCCGGAGCAGGTTCCGGGTGGCCCGGTGCTCGTCCGCCGGGACCGCCTTGAGGAGCGAGATCACCCCCTGGATCCTCTCCTCGCTCTTGGCGCCCGCGACGAGGGCTTGGCCCCGCGGTCTCGAGATTCTCACGAACGGGCATGGACGCTATCTTGGGGCTCGAGTCGAGGAGCGGAACGGCCACGGGGGGTCCTCCGAGGTGTGACTCGCGTCACCCGCGATTCGCGCTCCTCGACGTTCCGGAAATCAGGAAAACCAAGGGAGAGGATTCATGCTTCGAGGAAGCCGAGTGTGGCATCTCATGGTCTTCGCCATCGGACTCGCTGCCGCTGGCTGCGCCGAGATCGAGTATCGGAAGGTCCCGAGTCCCATGCAGTGGGGCAGCGATTGGGACAAGAAGATGCAAGCACGGGCGGATGCGATGGAGGGACCGCGTTACTACCTGCCGCGGCCGTTCCTCCACCTGAAGCAGCCCGTGCCCGTCGCGGCGCGCGCGCATGTCGTCGATCTTGCGGCCGATGACGTCCGGCGGATCGCCGTGCGTCAGCCACGCGTCGCACTTCGCGGCGATGAGCGTCTTCGCCGCGGGAGACTCGCCGCCCGCGTAGATGGTCGGCCGGGGAGAGCGCACCGGCTTGGGCTCCAGGACGGTGTCGTCCACGGAGTAGAACGCGCCGTGATGCGAGTAGACCGGCGACGACCAGAGGCCGTCGACGATGTCGAG
>Ga0137465_1000799_pt1 | contig 10521 bp, 10 predicted proteins | sample EasRivERMGT828_2_FD_104906 | JGI IMG/M metagenome (GOLD analysis project Ga0137465, IMG submission 104906) | Soil microbial communities from meander-bound floodplain in the East River, Colorado, USA - East River MetaG ERMGT828_2 | ecosystem: Environmental > Terrestrial > Soil > Floodplain ... | reverse complement strand
GACCTGCGGTTGGCAGTATGTGCAGCGCGGCATCTTCTCGTAATCGAGCGGCAGCGGGTCGCCGCCCGCGATAGTCTCCGCGGCGATCACGCCCTGGGCGGACGCGACGTGCGCGAGCGGCAGCTTGCCTGTCACGTCGCCTATTGCGAAGACGCCCGCGACGTTCGTGCGCATCCGTTCGTCGACCGCGATGTTGCCGCGCTCGAGCGTGACGCCAAGCGCTTCGAGGCCGAGGCCGTCGGTGTTCGCCGCCATACCGACGCCGATCAGCACCCTCTCGGCGACCAGCTCTTCGTCCTTGCGGTTGGCGCTGACGGAGACGGTCGCTTTGCCGTTCGCGATTTGTACGCCCGCGACCTTGGCGCCGGTGCGAAAATCGATCTTCTGCTGCTTGAACGCGCGCTCGACCTGGTGGCTGATATCGGCGTCCTCTAGTGGCAGTAGCCGGTCGAGCAGCTCCACGATCGTAACGTTCGCGCCGTAAGCACGATAAAAGTACCCGAACTCGCAGCCGATCGGGCCGCCGCCGACGATGACGACGGACTCCGGCTGCTCCCGCAGCGACAGTGCCTCGTGGCTCGTCATCACTACCTCGCCGTCGATCTCTATCCCGGGCAGCGACCGCGCGTGCGCTCCTGTCGCGATGATGACGTTATCGGCCTCGACCATATCTCCCGTTGGCTGAACGGCGATCTCGTGCGCGCTCTGGAGCTGCGCGCGGCCGTTGATCACCGGTACCTTGTGTTTCTTCAGCAGAAACTCGACGCCCTTGACCATACGCTCGACCACCTTCCGGCTGCGGTCGATGGCTATGCCCATATCGATGCGTAGAGCATCGTAGGTGATGCCGAAGTCTGCGCTGTCTTGGAATAGGTGAACGAGCTCAGCGTTCCAGAGCAGCGCCTTGCTGGGGATGCATCCCCAGTTCAGGCAGAGGCCGCCAACGCGCTCTTCCTCGATGACGGCGGCCTTGAGGCCGAGCTGCGCGGCCCGGATCGCCGCGACGTAACCACCTGGCCCTCCACCGATGATCGCCACATCGTACTTCGCCATCAGCGATCGCTTCGCAACTCGAGTCCTACTTGTGTGTGCGCGCGGTATGAGCTGCGCACGAGCGGCCCTGCCTCGACGTTGCGGAAGCCGAGCTCGCGCCCGAACGAGACGAACGGCTCAAACTCATCAGGCGCCCAGTAGCGAATGACTCGAAGGTGCTTGTCACTCGGACGCAGGTACTGGCCAATCGTGAGCAAATCGACTTGAGACGTACGGAGGTCGCGCATGACGTTGAAGACTTCATCCTGCGTTTCGCCCAGCCCGACCATCAGACCGGACTTGGTGAGCAGCGCCGGGTCCAGGTCCTTGGCGCGGCGTAAAAGTTCCAGCGAGCGCTCATAGCGCGCCTTCGGTCGCACGTGCGCGTACAGCCGCGGCACAGTCTCGATGTTGTGGTTCAGGACGAATGGCTGCGCGTTTACGACCGTCCCGAGGGCGTCCCAGTTGCCCATGAAGTCTGGGATGAGCACCTCGACGCGGACATCCGCGTTGTCATTGCGGATAGCGTTGATGCAGCCTGCGAAGATCGGCGCTCCTCCATCTTGCTGATCGTCGCGGTTGACCGATGTGATGACAACGTAGTCGAGGCCGAGCGTGCGTACTGCGGTCGCGACGCGGAACGGCTCGAGCCAGTCGACGCCGTCCTTTGGCCTGCCCGTCGTGATGTTGCAGAAGCCACAGGCGCGAGTACAGACGTCCCCAAGGATCATGAACGTCGCTGTGCCGGAATTGAAGCACTCGCCGATGTTCGGGCAACGAGCTTCCTCGCAGACAGTGTTGAGGCTGTGTTCGCGCAGCAGCGACTTGATGCGCTGATAGCGGTCGCCGGCCGGGAAGCGAACCTTCAGCCAGTCCGGCTTCGGCTCGCGTGTGGTTTTCGTGCGCGGCTCCAGCGGAATGATCGTCATAGCGCCATCGCTGGTGTGCGCGCCGCGTGCGAAACTTCCCTATCGTCGTCCCGCATTTCGAGTTCAAAGGTAGGGGCGAAGGACTGCACGACCGCGTCCATGACCTCTGTCATTGGCGCGGCATGCCCCAGTGCCACCATCGAGGTCATTGAGATGTCTGGCATGCCGCAGGGGACGATGTGAGAGAAGTAGCTGAGGTCTGGCGCGACGTTCAGTGCGAAGCCGTGGCTCGTGATCCCGCGCGAAACGTGGACGCCGATCGACGCGATCTTTGCGCCGTCGACCCACACTCCCGGCCGGCCGGGACGTCGCTGGCCATCGATACCGAATCCTGCCAGCGTTTCGATCAGTACTGCTTCCAGCGATCGGACGTACCAGAGCGGCCCTTGCCCCCAGTTCGACAGGTCAAGGATCGGATAGCCGACGAGCTGCCCCGGGCCATGGAACGTGACGTCGCCTCCGCGGTCGATGCGATGCACCGAAGCGCCCAGCTGCTTCAGCTTTGCGTCGTTGGCCAGCAGATGTTCGAGCTTACCGCGCGCACCGAGCGTATAGGTGGGTGAGTGTTCGAGTAGCAGCAGCCGGGGCTCGCCGTCTAAGCGGCACTCTTCGACGAGGTGACGCTGCAATTGCCAGGCCTGCTCGAACTCGACAAGGCCAAGGCGCGACACCGTACAGCGGGCGGGGTTCGGCTGCATTAGGGCTCCTGCGATAGTATCGGCGGCAGGCCGGATGGCGCGCTTCGCGTACCGATCTTAGCATAGGGAGTTCGCTGCGACCCTAGTTCGACGTCAGGGAAAACCCTACTCGGCAGCGTTGAGCGTATCGACTATCTTCACGCCGGATGCGAGTGTCTAGTGGACCGGGCAACGTCCCGCGATCTCTAGCAGTCGCTCGCGCTGCTCGGTCGAGAGTGCGCCTTTGAGTGAGATGTCTAGCGTGACGACCTCGACTCGGGGAGTGGAGCCTGTGCCGCTGGCGCCGTCCTCGGACTGCACCCTGTCGTGCGTAAGATGCACGGTCACATCGTCCAGTGGCCAGTTGTGGCGCCTCGCGTACATGATCAGCGTGATCGACGTACAAGACCCGAGCGCACCCAAGAGCAACTCGTATGGGCTAGGGCCAAGGCCATCGCCTCCGGCCTCGAGCGACTCGTCTGCGTCGTAGGTATGCGTTCCTGTAGCGACGCGCTGAGCGTACGCATGGCCCTTGAGGTACTCGATCGATACGCTCTTAGCCACAAGTGCCTCCTTGCGAAGGGTGACCCGGATGCAAGGCATTCTACTGGAGTATGAGCGTGCCTTCCATTACTGGATGCACGTCGCAGACATATCTGTACGTGCCGGCCGGAAGTTGCAAGGTCAGCACCTGCCTGTCAGGTCCGCGCTCTAGGCGCGTCTCCCCAACGTCGCGCTGCTCAGCGTCAGTCCCGGCATATACGTGGACGTTGTGCGGCACGCCGGCTTCGTTGTTCGTGAACACGACCGAAACGCTGCCTGCAGGTGCTTCGACGCTCGTCTGGTCGAAGGCCCGACTGTTGCTTGCGGAGACCGCGACATGCGGCCCCGCGAAGGTTGGAAGCGGCGCCAGCGTTGGCGCAGGTGCGCTCGCCGTTGGGGGCGCCGCTACGTCGACGATAAACGTGGTGATGATGTCCTCGAAGGCGTCGCGTCGGGCGATCGCCTCCATCTCCCACTGTCCAGCCAGGCTCAGCTGGCTCCCCGAAAGCTGGAAGTGCGTCGGGTGGATGGCGGTCGCCTCGTCTTCAGTCGTACCGAGATCGTCGTCGAGGTACGTGAAGCGGACCAGGAACGTCTCGATAGGCTCGTCGTCAGCGATGCCATCCAAAATGAAGTTCAGCTCGTTCTGTCCTGCGGCGCCTGGATCCACGCTCAGCGTGATATCAACGCCCTCGCCGGCGTCCAGTGTTTGGATCAGCGCGCCCTCGAAATTACTTCGCGCGGTGTCTTTAGCGAACGGCGGCGAGCCCGTCGTGAGCACGCCCGTGACCGCAAGTACCGTGACGCCGAACATGACCTCGGCTGCGACCGCGCGGCGAAACGTAGTAGCCAGTCGATCGGCGTTCCCTGGCTCTTGTTCGCGCAGTTGCCCTGCGATCCTCGCACGCATGACAAGCAAATTGAGCGCACCGAGCGACAGCAGGGGCAGAACGAACGCAACCTTCACGACTAGCGTCACGCCGTACTGCGAATGCAGCGTGTCGTCGATGTTGCCAAGGATGATGAACCACTGATTGACACCTGTGAACACAACCGTTGCCACACAGGCGATGGCCAGCGTAGAAAATCGAGGGATGGCAGCGCCCAGAACGCGCAGTCGTCCGCCGACATCTAGCGGCGCGATCGTCGCGGGCACCACGAGCGCAAGCTGCATCAGGCCGCCGATCCACAGCCCGCCGGCTACGATATGCAGCCAGTCGACTCCGGTTGCGATCTTGGCGTAGTCCCGATCGGCAGCGCCGTGGCCGTTCAGAGCGATCGTCAAGGGCAGGAAAACCGCGGAGAAGACCAGTAGGGCCTCCGCTACTACCCGCTGTGGGGACTCTCGCAGCCGCAGGACTGCTATGCCCGCGCCCATTGCGATTAACGTTAGTGACGCGCGCGCCCACCAGATCGCGCCGAAGCGGGTTGACGTTGCGACCGCCTTCAGCTCCGAGGTCACGATCGATGCTGCGTCGCCTCCCGATGTCCAGGCTTGCATGAGTAGCGCAAGGATGCTCCCGGCGGTGAGGGCCGCCAGCGTGATGATGACAGCGAGGTGCCAGGCCCTGCTGTCCTCTACCTGCACGCCTGCGCGCCGTAGGCTCGGCCGCAGGATCAGGCGCGGGAACGCGGCTATCCCGAGCAGGGAGAAGAAAGATATGTATCCCAGCCAGCGGACCATTGCGGAGAGCCAGCGCGGCGGCCCGCCGGCATCGAACGCGAACTGATCGGCGTCGAAGTCGCCCCCTGGCGACGCCTCGCCGACGCTAAAGGCGAACGTTCCGGCCCTTGGGTGCCCGTCAACGGTCGAGACGTTGCGCCACGCGACGGTATACGTACCGTCCGGCAGGGCGGGGACGGTCACCGACAAGACAGTCGGCGTGTCGTGTGCATGCAGGTCGTCGTTGTCGAAACGGTTGCCCGCTGTGTCCAGGACTTCGATACGGGAGGAGCCTAGGTCCGGCTCCTCACTGAAGTAGAGTTTGATCTCGAACGGCGACTGCGCGAGCACGGCATTCGCTTCGGGCTCGGAGCGCTCCAGGTTGGCGTGCGCGCCGGCTGAGCCGGAACGAACGCTCACGAGGAGTACCAGCGCGATGAGAAGCAGTGCTACGCGCGTCGCCATTCGTCTATTCGCTACGCGCGCCCGCGGCTCAGCGCCACGCCGCCTGCAACGACGCCGGCCGCACCAAGCACGACACCTATGATCGCGATGATCATCGGGGCGTTGCTGTCGCTGTCGTCGTCGCTGCTGGAGCCGTCCGACCCCAGAGCTGCTTCCAGCTCCTGGTTCGTCTGAATCTGCACGGGGTACTCAGCAGGCTCGTCGATCGAACTAAACGTTTCGGGACTCGATGTGAACGTCTCGTCGATCTCTTCACCGTTGATCGTTCCTGTGATATGGAATGTGTAGTCCCCGAGCGCAGTGGGCAGGAAGTTGCCGTCATACGCGCCTGGTTCGCCAAACGCGCCTTCGAGCGTTAGAGCCATTGGCTCAGCGGCTCCTTGACTGACCTCAGCCTGAAGCGTTTCCTCTAATCCTTCCACGCCAACGCGTTGCTCAGATGTTGCCTCCAGTAGCTCTACGCCTGGCTCAACCGTGTACACGCGAACCGAAAGGCCGTTCGGCTGGTTGAGGTACGCAGGCTCGCCAAGGAACCCGACGACAAATCCGTATTCCTCGTCGCCCGCGGGCACGGCTCGCCGCTCGTGCGCAGACGCAGGCGATGTTCTCACGAATAGCGTGCCCGCCACGAGCAACGCTGCTGCCGAGATCAGCAGTGTAATTGTCTTGACCACAAGTCCTCCTTCTGAGCGGTAAGAGCGCGCTCAGGTACGCACCAATGACACTCCTTCTGGGGTGTATCGGCGCACTGCTTCTCGTAAGGATTGGGGACTAGTTCTGCGGTGGAGGCGTTGGCGGATCAAGATCGGTGGCAGCAAGCAATGCACCGACCCTCTCTTCCATTGGGAAGTGCATGGCATTCACGGCCGGCAGCAGGGAGTCTGCGAACAACATCTGTCCGGGGCCCGACGGGATCGGCTGCTCGCTGCAGGAACTTCTCGAAACGTGACAATGTTGAAGGTGCACGTCGCCGTGTTCCTCGTCACGCGCTTCTTCGTCAGCGCCGCCGTGGTGTTCTATAGGGAATAGGTGCTCAACCGCGACCGTGTTGTTGATCGTTATCAAGAGGAAAAGAAGAGGGAAGGCCCGCAACGGTAGTCGCCGCAAAGCTCGCACTAGCCCTCCTTGTTAGCGCTTTCCAGCAGCTCTCGCAGACGGTGCTCGGCGGGCGTAAACGGGTTGTGCTGCGTGCCCAGCGCTCGCAAGTTCTCGAAGTTCTTGTAGCCGGACGCGCGTTCCTCGGCCCACTCCTTCGCGAACGCGCCGCTAGATATCTCTTCGAGCGCAGTCAAGAGATGCTTCCGGAGCGCCTCGCGGTCGACCCGCAGCGATCGTGTCATACCGCCGTACTGGCTCGTCGGCGAATGCAAGCGCGACTGTTCGACGAAGCCGTGCTCCGCCATCGCGTGCATTGTCTCCGCCATCTCGCCCGACAGGTAAAGCTCGAGAATCATCGCTTCGGCGGGCATGCCCGCCTCGACAGCCGCAGCGAGCGTTTCGAAGACGAGGCGGCCGAAGAGCGCGCCATAGCCCTGTTCCATGAACAAATCGATGATCGTCTCTTGCTTTGCCGAGATCTCCAGCGCACCGAGCCGCAGCGTGCCGATGCCCTTGGCGAGTGCCAGCAGAGTGTTCCATGCGTCGCCGCTCGCGTCCTGCTCCACCGCGAGATAGCTGTAGTAGCCTTCACCGCGCTCGTATAGTTCACGCACCTTCTCGCCGATCATGCGTGGCGCCAGCAGCACGACATCGACGTTGTCGGGTACACTAATCGCTTCGTAGAAGAGGTTGTAGCCGGAAGCGAACACAAGCGAGGCGTTCGGCGTGAGGTTGGGCGCGATCTCCGCAGCGAAGACCTCCGCGAGGACCTCATCTGGAATGAGTAAGAAGACTACGTTGGCCGCCGTGACGGCGTCCGCAACACTACGCGCGTCGAAGCCGTCTCGCTCCGCATGCTGCCACGTCTTGTCGCGCAGCGCGCTGATCGTGATCGACGCTTCGATACCTTCGGAACGAAGACTGTCGCGTAAGTTGAGCGCCTGCGCTCGCCCCTGATTCCCATAGCCAACGAACGCGACCGTCTGTCCGCGCAGGTGGCTCAGATCGCCGTCGCCCTGGCCGAATACGCGCAACGATGTCGGGTCAGTCATTCCAGCGAGACGGGAAGCTTGCTGTGGCCGTTGCGCCGCAGGCACTTGTGCGTATCGTTTTCGATGGCGACGCCACAGAGGACGCAGAGTGGCCGTCCGGCGCTAATCGCCTCTTCGGCTCGTTCAGCAAACGTTTCACACTGGTCCAGGCTCACCTGACAGGCGAACGTAGGTGCGGCCTCTTCGTCCAGGTCCATCGCGTACCCGAAGATCGTCACGATACGCAGCCGTTCGTCGTAGCCAATACCAAGACGGCCAAGCTTGAAATCGATTTCTGGGTGGGCTGGAAACGCTTGGTTCGAGGCGACAGGTTCCGGATCGTCACCCGGCTGTTCTTCGTCATCGGCCTGCTCGAGAAGTTGGCGCATAGCGACCGCCAACGCGGCAAGCTGCTCCTTCTCCAACCAGAGCGAGGCTGCTTCGGTACTGCTCATCACGCGTAGGCGGAACATACGCAGTCCCGGCTCCCCAATGGCTTCCGGCTCTAGGAGATCGACCCGCCCTAAGTCCCACATCGCGCCGTCATTGTACGACGGCCCGTGCGCCGCGAGCCAACAACTAGCCGCGCGCCAACGGCAGCACATGCGACGCCAGCGTGTCCATCATCTGGCGCGTCCGCTCCATGTCCGCCGTAAGCGCTTCCGTTACGAGATGCGTCACGCCGATCTCCTGGCAGGCCTCGATCTGTGCCAGCGCCTGGTCGAGATGGTTCAGCGGCAGCCTCGTGCGTACCGTGAGTTGAATGCTGTTCGGGTCGCGTCCGGCCTTCTCCGCATGCTCGCGCACTTCGGCGAACTGCTGTTTGAGCAACTCGGGCCCCATGTACGCGGCGTGCCACGCATCTGCGAAGCGCCCGGTACGATGGAGCGCCGGCTTGCTGTGGCCGCCAATCCAGATCGGCGGGTGCGGCTTCTGCACAGGCTTGGGCGAGAACCCGACATCCTCGATCTGATAGTAGCGTCCGCTGAACGAAGGGTTGTCCTCAGTCCAGAGCGCGCGAATGACTTGCAGGTAATCGTCCAGCCGGGCGCCTCTGTGCTCGAAGGGGACCTCCAGCATCTCAAACTCTTCCGCCATCCATCCAGCCCCAGCGCCGAGGATCAGCCGCCCGTTCGAGAGCACGTCAAGCGAGGCGAGCTGCTTCGCGGTAATCACCGGATTGCGCATCGGTACCACGAGGATCGTTGTACCCAGCTTGGCCTTCGTCGTTACGCCTGCCACGAAGAGCAGTGCCGCCAGCGGTTCCAGAAAGGGAATGTCTGGCGGGATCGGAAAGCTGCCGTCCGGGCTGTACGGATACTTGGACGCCAGCTTGCGCGGAATGATCACATGGTCGCTCACCCACAACGAGTCGAAGTCCCGCTCTTCCGCGAGCTGCGCGATGGTGGTCAAGCCCTCGCGCGTCGCCAGCGGGCCGACCTGAGGCAGATGCAGTCCTACTTCCATAGCGTTCCCCTCGTTTCGCTTTGGGCGGTGCGTGGTGGGTCATGATACACCGGACGGCGCGTGATCGATACGAGCGGAGGCTCTATGATGAAGCGGTGAAGACGCGAATGGAGGTCTCCGCTGGCGGCGTCGTCTTTCGCCGTGAAGCAGATCAGATACTGGTTTGCCTCATCTCGACGCAGAACCGGACAGCATGGCAACTGCCCAAAGGCATAATTGAAGACGGCGAGGCGCCTGAAGATGCCGCTGCGCGTGAGGTCGCGGAAGAGACCGGCCTCCGGGGCGAGCTTGTCGCCTCCCTGGAGCGCATTGAGTACTGGTACGTCTGGACGCACGGCGGTGACCGCGACCGTATCCACAAGCTGGTTCACTTCTTCCTCTTCCGCTACATCAGTGGCTCGACCGATGACCATGACGACGAAGTCGACGAAGCGCGCTGGGTCGCGCTCGACGAAGCGCGCACCATGCTTTCGTTCGAGAACGAAAGGCGCGTGCTGGAGCAGGCGGCCAAAGCAATCGAAGAGGAGCCCGCTCGCGCCTAGAGGTTGCGGATGCGCTTCGAGCCAAGGCCCAGGTAGCCCGCTAGCACGAAGCCAGTCATCGCGAACGCCGCCACAGCATTCTGCACGCCGATCGCGTCGGCGGTGGCGCCCATTGCCAGGTTACCGAACGGTGTTAGCCCGTTCGACATGGTGTAGAACGCCAGCACTCGCCCGCGCACGGCATCATCCGCGATCTGGAGCTGGAGCAATATCTGGTTCAAGATCGCCATCATCGACCAGCCGACCCCTGCAAAGACCAAAATCACAAACGAAAGGAGAAATAGCTCCGAGTACGCGAAGCACGCGACCAGCCCCATATACGCCATCGCAGCGATAGCCATGATGCGGCCTTTGTTACGCGACATGTTCGCTATCAGCAGACCGCCCGGTATCGACCCGAACCCGACGGCACTCAGCAAGACACCGTACCCTGTTGAGCCCGCACCCAGGACATCGTCCGCGAAGATCGGCATCAGCGAGACGTACGGGTAGATCAGGACGCTCGGGATCACGTTTAGCAGAACGAGGCGTGCCAGCACTGGCTCTCCCCGCACGTAGTCGAAGCCATCGCGCAGCCCCTGCCACATCGGGATGTGTGCCCGCTCGACAGCGTGCGTGATCTTCAGCGAGAACGTCGCGATCGTCGCTATCAAGAGAAACGCAGCTTCCGCGAAGTAAGCCTCGCCGATACCGGCTGCGGCGATGATGCTGCCACCGAACGTCGGCGCGGCGATGCGTGCGATGTTCGCCGTTACGGAGTTCAGTGCGATCGCATTAGTAAGGTTCTCGGTTCCCACGATGTCGTAGAGCAGCACTTGTCTGACCGGCATGTTCACGGCCGCGCTCACTCCGCTGACTACAGCCGCGGCGTACACCTGCCACAGTTGGATGCTGTCCGTAACGACAAGAATGCCGAGCGTTAGCGCGATCGTTCCCGAAAGTAACTGAGTTGCTATCGCCAGCGTTCGCCTGTCGATGCGATCGGTAAGTACACCGGCCACCGGCGAGGCGATGAGCGAGCTAATGCCGTATACGAATGCGACGAGCCCAAGCTGAAAGGCTGACCCTGTGAGG
>Ga0137465_1000798_pt1 | contig 10526 bp, 9 predicted proteins | sample EasRivERMGT828_2_FD_104906 | JGI IMG/M metagenome (GOLD analysis project Ga0137465, IMG submission 104906) | Soil microbial communities from meander-bound floodplain in the East River, Colorado, USA - East River MetaG ERMGT828_2 | ecosystem: Environmental > Terrestrial > Soil > Floodplain ... | reverse complement strand
GCCGTGTCGCGACCGGCGCTGACGCGCGAGCATCTCCTGCGCGCCGCTGCCCGGCAATTCGTCGAATGCGATGTCCAACATTGGTGGATGCCACCCTCCGGCCAGGGCGTCCGCACGCGCGTTTCAGACGATCGGATATGGCTCGCCCACGCCGCCGCACACTACGTCGAGACGACCGGCGACATCGCGGTGCTGAACGAGACAGTTCAATTTCTCGAAGGCCAGGCGCTGCGGTCCGGCGAGCACGATGCCTACTTCCAGCCCCTGATCGCGGACGAGACTGCGTCCCTGTTCGAGCACTGCGCGCGCGGGCTCGATCAGAGCCTCGCTGTCGGCGAACACGGCTTGCCGTTGATCGGCACGGGCGACTGGAACGACGGCATGAACCGGGTCGGCGAGCTGGGCAAAGGCGAAAGCGTCTGGCTCGGCTGGTTCCTGCACGCGACGCTTGCGGCGTTCGCGCCTTTGGCCGAGACGCGCGATGAGCACGCGCGCGCCGCGCACTGGAGAGCGCATGCCGCGGCGCTGCAGAACGCTCTTGAACAAAATGGCTGGGATGGAGCTTGGTATCGGCGCGGCTATTTCGACGACGGAACGCCATTGGGCTCGTCCACGAGCGGCGAATGCCGGATCGACTCGATTGCGCAGTCCTGGAGCGTGATCTCCGGGGCTGCAGACCCAGATCGCGCCGCGCGCGCCATGGCGGCTGTGGACGAGCAGCTCATCAATCACGGCGACCGTCTGGCCTTGCTGTTCACGCCGCCCTTCGATCGGACGCCGCTCGATCCCGGATACATCAAAGGCTATCCGCCCGGCATTCGGGAAAACGGCGGCCAGTACAACCATGCGGCCACGTGGTCCGTGCTTGCCTTTGCCGCCCTCGGTCGGGGAGACAAATCCGCGGAGCTGTTCTCGCTCATGAATCCGATCAGCCGCACCAGCACGCGAGCCGACGTGCAGCGCTACAAGGTCGAGCCCTACGCCGTCGCCGCCGATGTCTATTCGGTAGCTCCGCATGCCGGGCGCGGCGGATGGACCTGGTACACCGGCACGGCCGGGTGCCTGTACCGGGCTGGCATCGAAGCAATCCTCGGCCTTCGTATACAGGGAGCGTTCCTGCTCCTCGCCCCCTGCATACCCAAAGAGTGGCCCCGATTCGAGATCGTCTTCAAATATCACTCTGCGCGCTACGAGATTGCCGTCGAGAACCCCCACGGCGTCAGCCGTGGAGTCGCCGGCGCCGAGCTGGACGGCAGGACGCTGCCGGACGGCCCGACGCGAGTTCCGCTCGTGGATGACGGTCAAGCCCACAAAGTGCGCGTGATCCTCGGGTGAGGTGGACAAGAGGATGTGGCATTCCACTCGAGCGCTCAACGCAAGAGTATGGTGATGCTTCGTGCGCTGGGGAACATAAGGCGTAAGATGTGGCACCCCGGGTTTCGGGCGCGGGGACCTTGCTTTTGCTGCGACCCTGGAGGAGACCATGAGCAAGAACCTCTTTGCAATTGGAACCCACAGTCCCACCCAAAATGATCTTCTTGCCACGCTGCCCGCGGCGGATTTCCAGCGCCTGCTGCCGGACCTGGAGCTCGTGCCGCTGCCGCTCGGCCTGGTCGTCTACGAGTCCGGCGGTAGATTGGACTACGTGTATTTCCCCACCGACTGCATCGTGTCGCTCCTCTACGTCATGAAAGACGGAGCGTCGGCGGAAATCGCGGTCGTGGGCCATGAAGGCCTGGTCGGCATCTCGTTGTTCATGGGCGGGGAATCCACGCCCAGCCGGGCGGTGGTGCAAAGCGCCGGGTCCGCATACCGCCTCGCGTCAAAGGTCCTCAAACGGGAATTCGAACACAGCGGCCCGTTGCAGCATCTGCTGTTGCGCTACACGCAGGCGCTGATCACGCAGATGGCGCAGACCGCCGTTTGCAACCGGCACCATTCGGTGGAGCAGCAACTGTGCCGCTGGCTGCTGTTGAGCCTGGACCGGCTGCCCTCGAACGAGCTCGCCATGACCCAGGAACTGATTGCGAACATGCTGGGAGTGCGCCGCGAGGGCGTCACCGAGGCGGCCGGAAAGCTGCAAACCGCCGGATTGATTCAATACAATCGTGGTCACATCAAAGTGCTCGACCGGCCAACGCTGGAAGAGCGGGTCTGCGAGTGCTACGCGGTGGTCAAACGGGAATCGGATCGCTTGCTTCCCAAAAGGGTTGCAGCCTGATGATCAGCCCCGAGCTCCCAGTGCTTTCCGCATCTCGCGACTGACGACCTCCCGCCTCAGCGCTCATTCAGTTATCCCCGCGCGAGGCCCGGGGATTGACCATCGCTCTGCGCGCTGGCGCACATACAGGGAATTGCGTTCACTGTAGCCTTGCCTCTGTCCCGTTGCGGCGTTCGGCCGTGCCTATCCGCAGTCAGTGCGTGCGCGTTGAAGAAAGGAAACTCTCACCATGCTCTACACCATCGCCGTTGTCCTGCTCGTCCTGTGGCTCCTGGGGTTCGTCTCTGCGTACACCATGGGCGGTTTCATTCATGTTCTCCTGGTAATCGCCGTCGTAGTCATCCTGGTCAGGGTGATAAGCGGACGAAGGCCCATCTGAAGATTTCATCGGGCCGGCCATGAAAATCAGAAAAAGGATCTTTCAATGAACAAAGCAGTCTCGCTCGCAATTCTTGCCGGTGGCATTCTCGTCATGATCTTCGGTATCAGCGCGATGAACTCGGCCGGCTCCGACATTTCCAGATTCTTCACCGGCGCCCCTACCGATCGGGCGATTTGGATGCTGGTCGGCGGCCTGGTCGCGAGCGTCACCGGGCTCGCGGGGCTGCTGCGTGGATCAAGAGCAGCATGAAAGCTGGCTCGTCGCCAGCTGAAAGGATAACGCCATGAACATCACCTTGACCCTCGCCCCGCTGGTATCGCTTGTCGCCGGCATTCTCATTCTCATCGTGCCCCGGATGCTGCCCTATATCGTCGCCGCCTACTTGATCGTCGCCGGGATACTTGGGCTATTCGGCGACATTCGCCTGAAATAGATTCAGGTCACGGTCGGCGGTCGAGGCAACGCCCCGGCCGTGCCGCGCCGCTGAAAACGGAAATGTCGTTCACCAGGGCGGCGGCGCTCCTCCTGCCGGTCCTCGGGGCGCTGCTGCTCTCGCCGCGCCCGGTCGCCGCAGCACCGGTCCCGGTGCGCTTCGCCGAGGGCGTGACCCACGGTTTCCTCCTGCTGCGCTCGACCGACAATGTCCTGATTGCGTCGGGTGACCTACTCCAGGTCGCGCGGGCCGGAGAGGTCGAGTCCCGCATGGTGTTCCGCTTCCCGGACGGGTCGGTGTGGGATGAGACGGTGGTGTTCACCCAGGAGCACGTCTTCACCATGCAGAGCTACCGCCTGGTGCAGACCGGGCCGGTATTCCCTGAGGACACCGAGATCTCGCTGGAGCGAGCCTCCGGGAAGTACCGCGTGAAGACGAGGGCCCACAAGGACGGGCGGGAAGAGGTACTCGAGGGCACGCTCAAGCTGCCCCCGGACACCTACAACGGCATCGTCCTCACCGTCGCGAAAAACCTCCTGAAGGGGGCGAGCGAAACCGTCCACCTCGTCGCCTTCACGCCCGCGCCCCGGCTCATCCGGCTGAAGCTCGTGCCGGCGGGCGAACACAAGGTGCTGGTCGGTGAACTCGCGCAGCCGGCGACCCACTACGTGCTCAAACCCCGGCTCGGGGTTTGGCTCAAGCTCTTCGCCACGCTGCTCGGGCGCAATCCGCCGGACTACCACGCCTGGATCGTCACCGACACGGTGCCCGCTTTCGTGAGGTTCGAGGGGCCGCTCTACACAACAGGGCCGGTCTGGCGGATCGAATTGACGAGTCCGCGTTGGCCCGGATAGATTCCTAGCCCGCTACGCTAGCGCCCGAGCAGTTCGCCGACCGGCTTGAGCGATTCGACGCGATCACAGATGACTTTGGCGATGACGACCAGAGGCGCGCCGAGCAGCAGGCCCCAAACGCCCCACAGCCAGCCGAAGAACAGCAAGGCGATGAACAGCACCGCAGCGTTCACGCTTCCGAACCGGCTTTGCAGCCAGGTCGTAAACACCATGCCGATTGCACCCGCCACCAGGAGCGACGCACCCGCTACGGCGAGCCCATTGAGCAGCGAGCCGAATTGCAAGAAGCCGGCCACGCCGCTTGCAATCGCGATCAAACCCGGACCGAGATAAGGAACGAAGTGCAGCAAGCCCGCGGCGACGCCCCATGCGCCTGCGTGCTCCATTCCAAGCGCCTCAAACGCGAGCCAGGTCGCGACGGCAACCAGAATGTTCGACACGAGCGTGGCGAGGAGATAGCGCTGGACCTGCACGTCGATCTCCTCGAGAATCTGCACGGCGTCTTTTCTGCGCGACGGCCCGACCAGGCCCATCAGCTTGCGGCGGAAGTGCGTGCCCGAGGCGAGCAGGAAATAGGTGAGCAGCAATACGATCGGCGTCTGGCCGACAACGGCAAACAGCAGTGCGGACTGCGTGAGAGCGTAGTCGCGCAACCAGGCGGTCGGCTCGCTGCCCCGGGCCGCAGCTGCACGCGCTCCCGGCTTCGCGCCCACGTCCGCGGCGGCTCCCTGGAGTTCGTTGGCGACCTCTTGCATGTTCTGCAGCGCAGTCGGGCCGCCTACGCGTGCATCGCTCAAGGTTTGCCGCAGGTTGCGCGCGGCCTCGGGAAGCTTCTCGACCATCGCCGCGACATCGTCGCTCACCGAAAACGCGACCCAGGACAAGCCGCCGGCAAGCACGGCGAGCACCAGTGCCGCCGCCACGGGACGTGGAAGGTAACCCCGCTTCAGCCAGTCCACCACCGGACGCAGCGCGTAGGTGGCGAGGATTCCGAGCAGCAATGGGACGAAAAAGGCGTGCGCCAGGTACAGCGCAGCCACGACCGCAACAACCGCGAGTGCGCCGATCGCCACAATCATGCGCGAGTAACGGACCGTGCGGACCGCGATCGCCGCAGAATCCGCGGCCGAAACCGGTCCTCCGGAGAGGATCTTGGGGTCGGCTTCGCGGGCAGGGACGGAGGGTAACTTCACAGTCAGATCCTATCGCTTGGGCTCGTCGAGACCGACGATGACTATCACGCGTTCCCCGCGCCGCCACCTGCCCGGATTCGCATCGATTATCACGCGGCTCGATCCGTCCTCCAGTCTGACGGTAATCTTGCGACTCGCAGATCTCACCGGTGTGCGGCTCCGGTCTTCAGCGGCCGGCCGGCCTGCAGTGGTGAGAGGGATAGCTTCGCCGTGCCCTTCCGTTTCCAGGATCGATTCGATAAAACCGCACTCGTCGCACCTCTTTTTTCGGCGCGCGGTTCCCTCTACGGGTAACGTTGCCGGGTCCATTGCGGCGACTGGCTTCGCGGACTCAACCGAGGAGACGGGGAGGACGTCGCGGGAAGCGCCGGTCCGCGCCGGCGTCCATGCCATCAAGGCGGCAACTCCGCCCGTACTTAGCAGCATCACGGCCATGCCGACGCCCCACAGCGGCAAGGAAGGGAATTTGTCGGCTCGCAATTGCATGGAGCAATCATGCCGGTCTCCTAGAGTTCTCTCTGTGCGTTGGCGCGCGTAACACAGTATTGTCTGGGCGCCGGTTGGGCCGCCCAGGGCGACGCGGTGCCTAGAGCACCGCCTTTCGCAGCCGCAGCGCGTTGGTGACCACTGACACCGAGCTCATCGCCATCGCCGCGCCCGCGAAGATCGGCGACAGCAGCAGACCGAAAAAGGGATAGAGCACGCCCGCCGCGATGGGAATGCCGATTGCGTTGTAGACGAAGGCGAAGAACAGGTTCTGCTTGACGTTGCGCATGGTCGCGCGCGACAGGCGGATCGCTTTCACGATGCCGCGCAGGTCGCCTTTGACGAGCGTCACGCTGCCGCTTTCGATTGCGACGTCGGTGCCCGTGCCCATGGCAATGCCCACGTTGGCCTGAGCCAGCGCCGGCGCGTCGTTGATGCCGTCTCCCGCCATCGCGACCACACGGCCTTTCTTCTGCAGCGACTTGATCGCATCGACCTTCTGCTCGGGTAAGACCTCTGCAATGACTTCGTCGATACCCAACTGCCGTCCGACCGCTTCCGCGGTCTTGCGCGAATCGCCCGACAGCATCACGACGCGCACGCCTTCCGACTGCAGCGTCTTGATCGCTTCCGGCGTCGTTTCCTTGATCGGATCGGCGACGGCGATCACGGCGACGGTACGCCCGTCGATCGCTGCGTAGAGGGCCGTCTTGCCCTGTGCCCTCAGCGCATCGGCCTTGTCGGCGAGCGTCGGGGAAACGCTACCCTGCAACTCCATGAATCGGCGGCTGCCGACCGCGACCTTCCGGCTGCCGATTTCCCCGCGTGCGCCCTGGCCGGTCACGGACTCGAATTTCTCCACCGGTGACAGGCTCAGGCCGCGGTCTTCCGCGCCTTTGACGATGGCTTGGGCAAGCGGGTGCTCGCTCGCTCGCTCGAGACTCGCGATTAACCCAAGCGCCTCGCTCTCTGCGATTCCCGGCTCGACGATCAGGTCCACGAGCTGCGGGCTGCCGAGCGTGAGCGTGCCCGTCTTGTCCACGACCAGCGTATCGATCTCGCGCAGCTTTTCCACGGCCTCGGCATTTCGAAACAGGATTCCGTTGATCGCCCCCTGCCCCATCGCCACCGTGATCGAGATCGGCGTCGCGAGCCCGACGGCGCAGGGACAGGCGATGATCAGCACCGCCACCGCGTTCACGACCGCGTAGGTGAGCCTCGGGTCCGGCCCGAAGAATCCCCAGACGATCGCCGTGACGATGGCGATGGCGATTACTGTCTGCACAAAATAGGCGGCGACGATGTCTGCGAGGCGCTGCACGGGCGCGCGCGTGCGCTGGGCCCGCGCGACCATGTGCACAATCTGCGAGAGCAGCGTATCGGCGCCGATTCGCTCGGCGCGGATGACGAGCGTGCCCTTGCCGTTGATCGTCGCGCCAGTCACGCGATCGCCCGGCTTCTTTGGCACGGGAATCGGTTCGCCCGTGATCATCGATTCATCCACGTTCGACGATCCTTCGATACAGGTCCCGTCGACCGGCACCTTCTCGCCGGGACGCACGCGCAACTTGTCGTCCACCTGCACCTCGGCAAGCGGCACCTCGACCTCGCGCCCGTCGGCTTCGACGCGCAGCGCCGTGTTCGGCGCGAGCGCCAGCAGCTCGCGAATCGCACGGCTCGTCTCGCCCAGCGCGCGCAGCTGCATCACTTCGCCCAGGAGCACCAGCGTGACGATGGCCGCTGCCGCCTCGAAGTAGGCGCCGACCTGTCCGCTGTGTTCCTGGAATTCCTGGGGGAAAAGGCCGGGCGCGAACACCGCCGCCAGGCTGAAAACCCAGGCGAGCGCCACGCCCAGCCCGATCAGGGTGTACATGTTCGGACTGCGGTTCTTGAGCGAAAGCGCGAACTTTCGGAAGAAGGGCCAGCCGCCCCAGAGCACGACCGGAGTGCCGAGCGCGAGCTCCACGTACATCCGTAAGCGCATTGGAATTCCAAACGGTTCCATCACCCCGAAATACGGCGCCATGGCTATTACGGCGAGCGGCGCCGTCAGTACGGCGCTGACCCAGAAGCGGCGCGTCATGCTGCGCAGTTCCGAGTCGTCTTCCTTGGCTCCCGCAACAGGGACGAGCGCCATGCCGCACTTGGGACAATTCCCCGGCGTGGGGCTGCGGATTTCCGGATGCATTGGGCAGGTGTATCCCGAAGCCGCGGCGGGAACGAGCGGCACAAGCGCCATGCCACACTTGGGACAGTTGCCCGGGCCCTCCTGCTGGACTTCCGGATGCATCGGGCAGGTGTAAGTACCTTCCGGCAACGCGGACGGCGCCGGTGTCCCCCCTTTTTTCGTCCCGGCGTAGCGCTCGGGTTCGGCGACGAACTTGTCTACGCAATGCTTGCTGCAGAAATACCAGGTCGAGCCGCCGAAGGAGTGCTTGTGCTTCGCGGTGGCGATATCGACCGTCATTCCGCACACCGGATCGATCGCTGTCCCCGGATGAGGGGCGGCGCTCGCGTGGCCAGAGTGACCGTGATGATCGTGATGCGAATGCTCGTGACGCGGCGTATCCATCAACAGACTCTCCGATGCTTATGTTCGAATAACCATTCCGTTCAGCGATTCAGTTATCATGACGTCGATCCCCTACAGCGACGCGAGCACGCGCTCCAAGCGCTCTCGCACCTCCCCGGCAATCGCGGCAATCTCCGGGCGATCGACGAGCTGCAGGACCGCGCGCGGGTCCATGATTTCCACGATCGTCCTGCCGCCCGCATCCACCCGCACCACCACGTTGCAGGGCAGAAGCGCGCCGATCTGCGGCTCGATATCGATCGCGCGGTGCGCGAACTGCGGATTGCAGGCGCCGAGGATCTTGTATGGCGGTATTTCCTTGCCGAGTTTTTTCTTCAAGGTCGCAGCGACGTCAATCTCGCTCAGCACGCCGAAGCCTTCCTTGGCGAGCGCCTCCGTTGCTCGCCCGATCGCCTCGTCGTAGGACATCTGTACTGTCTTGCCAAACGCATATTTGCCTGACATTTCATCAACTCCTTGTGCACAAGATGCGCACCCGTTTCCATCATGGAGTCGGATTGCGCAGTCCAAGCAAAGATACGATACGCGGGTGGGCGTCGCGCCGACTGATATAGATCAAGGACCGTTCCAAGCAACAACGACGGGCGACGCCCGTCAATCAGCGCGGTAGAGACGGTCTAACGAACGAGAGAGAGGGTCGCTCGGGACTTTCAGCGGACGTTCAAAGCCTGGTCGAGCACGGCGGCGAAACGCTCGGCGGGCTGGAAACCGATCACGCGCAAGGCCCGGATCTCGCGGCCTTCCCGGTCGAAGAAAATGATGCCGGGCGGGCCGAACAAACGAAAGCGCTTGAGCAGGGCGGCATGCTCGGCAGTGTTCGCGGTGACGTCGGCCTGCAACAGGACCATGTCGCGCAACTTCGCCTTGACGCGCTCATCGCCGAAGGTGAAGCGTTCCATTTCCTTGCACGAGACACACCAGTCGGCATAAAAATCCAGCATCACCGTGCGGCCCGCGGCGGCGCCGATGCGCGCGTCGAGCTCGGACGGGCTGTTGACCCGCTGGAACGGCGTTTCGGCTGGCCCGCCTTCGACGGCCGAAACGCGCAGGCCCGACAGCGGTTGCAGGATGTCACGACTGCCGGAGAACGCTCCCACCAGGTAGGCAACACCCACGATGAGCGCGACCATGCCGATCCCCTTGGCGAACCGCTGGAAGCCATGCGCGTCGGAGGGCAGCGGATCGATTACCCTCAAGTAGATCGCCATCGCGATCAACAGAGCGCCCCACAGGAACATCTGCACCGAAACGGAAATGAACGGCGAGACGAGATAGATCGCCACGCCCAGCAGCAGCACGCCGAAGAAGCGCTTGACCGTGTCCATCCACGGCCCCGCTTTGGGCAGCAGCGTCCCGGCCGAGGCGCCGACTGCGAGCAGCGGCACCCCCATGCCGAGCGCCATCGCAAACAGCGCAGAGCCGCCCAGCACGACATCGCGGCTCTGGCCGATGTAGAGCAGCGCGCCCGCAAGCGGCGCGGCCACGCAGGGCCCGAGGATCAGCGCCGAGAGCACCCCCATCGAGAACACCCCCGCCGCGTGCCCGCCGTGCATGCGGTTGCTGGCGTTCGCGAGGCGGCTTTGCAGCGCCACCGGCAACTGCAGCTCGTAGACGCCGAGCATCGCCAGGGCCAGGGCGACGAACACCGCGGCAAACGCGCCCACCACCCAGGGGTTCTGCAGCGCCGCCGAGAGCATCGCGCCTGACAGCCCCGCCGCCACGCCCGCAACCGCGTAGGTGAGCGCCATGCCGAACACGTAGATCGATGCGAGCAGGAAACCCTTCATCTTTGTGACGGGCTGGCCGGCGCCGACGATGATCCCCGAGAGGATCGGCACCATCGGCAGCACGCAGGGCGTGAACGAGAGAAGCAGCCCGAAACCGAAGAAGCTCGCGACGACCAGCCAGAACCCACCGCGAAACAGCGCCGCGATGGTCTCGTCCAATCCCGCTGCGGGCACTGCGCCGAACACCGCGGTCAACGCCTCTGTCCGCGGCGCCTCTGAGACGAGTGACGCCAACTTCAGCTCGGCCCGGTGCTCATAGGGCACGTAGCACACGCCGACGTCCGCGCAGCCCTGGGAAACCGCCCTGAGCATGATCGCCGGCGCGCCCGCGCCCGCGCGCTCGAACGGCAGCACGATGCGCAGGCCGCCGCGGTAGGTCTCGACCTCGCCGAAGAACTCGTCGCGGTGGCGCTTCCCGTCGGGCAATCGCGCTTTCCCGAGGTTTACGTCCGCCGGGGCCGCCGTGAAGCGGAACCGGTCGCGGTACATGTAGTACCCCGGCGCGATCTGATAGCTCACCTCGATCGAGCGCTCGTCCATCAACCGCGCGGCGAAGCGAAACGCCTTGTCGGGCTCG
>Ga0137465_1000797_pt1 | contig 10543 bp, 20 predicted proteins | sample EasRivERMGT828_2_FD_104906 | JGI IMG/M metagenome (GOLD analysis project Ga0137465, IMG submission 104906) | Soil microbial communities from meander-bound floodplain in the East River, Colorado, USA - East River MetaG ERMGT828_2 | ecosystem: Environmental > Terrestrial > Soil > Floodplain ... | reverse complement strand
TTGTGGCTTTTGTTCCGATCTATCTTGCAGCACCGGATAGTAAGGCGACTGCATGGTCGGCCGGATTGGCTGGTATTGCTGCTGCTCTATCGTTCATTAAGGGTGTTGCTGCTAAGTTCCTTGGTAATACCGATACCGCATCGTTGGTGGTCTGATGGCTAAGAAGAAGATGGAAGTCCATACGTTCCCATCCGGTACTATCGACCATTGCCCAGATGCGGCTAAGCATACCAAGCTCAAGGCCAAGGCTCGTAACGACGATTCTGGCCGTGCATCTTGTCCCGGCTGCCTCACCCTTTGGGAAGTGTTGGAAGTAGAAGAAGAGGACACTGAGGGGCTTAAGCGTCTGGCTGCCGAGGCTTCAGTTGCCGACGCCAACAACTCTCAGGCTTCCTTTGACGGCAATCAAGGTGTTACCGTTGGTGCTGTTGATGAGGGTGCTAACACAACCGAGAATACCTAGAGAAAGAGGCGCTACCCATGCCTGCCCAAATAGGCGTTGTTGAAGCTCTAAGAGATTGGGGGTTAACGGTACATCTAGTGCCGGGTCATATCACTCGTGGTAGTCAGGACTTCAATCCTCGTGGTCACGTCTGCCACCATGACGTTATCCCGGATCAGCCGGGCAAACAAGATCACGTTCCCGGTATCATCATCAATGGTCGTCCTGATTTGGATGGCCCGCTAGCTAACTTCTGGCTAGAGGTAGATGGTGATGTTCATGTTGTAGCTCTTGGTCGTGCCAATCATGCTGGTGTGGGTAGTTGGCGTGGCTTGTCTCAGAACTCTCAGGTATGGGGGACTGAGGCTAACAACATGGGTACACCGGCAACACCTTGGCCGGATGAACAGCTAGAGGCATGGTATAAACTGTGCAAAGCTACCTGCCAATTTTCAGACTTTGAGCCAGCAATGGTTTGTGGTCATAAGGAATGGGCACCCGGTCGTAAGAGCGACCCTCATAGTCTGAATATGGATACGTTCAGAAACAATGTAAGGAATGCTACCAAAGGAGATGATGAGTTGAGCGCAGAAGAAGCTAAGATGATTAAGGACGCAATCGTTAATCAGTCGAATCAACAGGAAGCAACAATGCGGGCACAGGGGGAAAAGACTCGGCAGGAAATGAAGGATCAGACCGACCGTCTAATCGCTGCTTTTACTGCTTCTAATGAGCCAGGCTGAGATAGCTCAGGGAATTCGTCGTTCCCGGTTAATGGGAAAGGCTGGCCCCAACGCTGGGGTCAGCCTCCGATTAACCCATCCTAACGTTTACCGTGCCCTCTCGACCTTTGCTTATTGTACGTTAGCGTTAGGTCTAAACTTCCTAATCCTTACCCCAGCCTTTGACCCATTAGGCGTTCCGAAAGCGTTGTCAGGATGGATATTCGTAGTCATTGCTGTAGCTCAACTTATCACCCTTAACCGTAGCGGAGACTTACGCCTTCTTCGGTTAGCAACTGCCTTTTCGGTTGGTACCATGTTCTCCTATGGGGCGATAGCTGCTGTTTCATTCGTTCAGCTACATCAGACTTCACTTCAACTTCCAATCCTCTACTTCGGTACAGCTATCAGCGAATTCTGGCTGCTTGTTGAACCATTTACAAATCCAGTAACTCAACGCACCACCAACGGTGACGGCGGAAATGGAAACGGGAATGGGCACGGTGACAAATGAAATATCGGTAAACCCCTATGCAGTCGTAGCCGCTTTTGGTGTCTTCAATGGGGCCGTTCTGGCTTGGCTTGGTTATCGTAATGCCACTAGAGCCGACAGAGAAGCTAAGCATGAAGGTCAGATAGGCTCAATCATTGCTGGATTGAACAGTCTTATCGACCAGTTACAAGAGGACAATGCTGCCCTTCGTGGATTTATCGTGACGCTAGAGGAACGGTTGAATAACGTTAAAGAAGTGTTGGAGAAGTTGCGGGAACAGGTAAGGTCATCCCCGGAACATCTTGAGTAGCTGAAGTTTAAAGGGTAGTTCCTTCTTAGCTTCTTCTAATGTTATACGAATCTCACGTCGAGCTTCATCTAGTCCACAGAAGCAATCTGTATTACTGTCTCGCCACCTACAAGCGTGATGGTGTTGTAGATAGGGTAAGATTGGGGCAAGGGGATCAGAATAGTTCATCTTGGTTGCTCACAAACTCCGGGTCGACCTTCTTCTTATAGTGCTTCTCGCAATACCCTATCCCATCGTTATCATGCACCTTGCTGTACTGTCCACAGAAGAAGCACTTATGGGCATGTTCAAAGTTAGCTTGTTCCCATGTGCTTTGGCCGGTTATAACGTATCGCCAAGCAGCTAGGTCGGTTGTGATTTCGTCTTTGATTTCTTTCTTGTTACCGTAAAACGCGGAAGCCGGGTGTGTGATCCCCATACAAACAAAATTTCCCCAAGCGAACACTCGGCCATGCACCCTATTGATCTTGGCATCAGGGATAAGCTGATTGAGAGCGAAGGCACCGATAAGGAGAACATACTGTACCTCGGAGATATCCAACTGCCCGAATAGGTTATCTTCACAAGCCTTCACACTTTCTTTAGTCGGCTTACTTACCTTCCCCTCATCATTGGGGAAACAGCTAACAGTGTTAAGCCAGAAAACCTCACCCGTCGGGTCTATTCCTACCTGTGACATTATCGCCCTAAGTAGTTTCCCACTTTTCCCAACAAACGGCTTTCCGGCTTTGTCCTCTTCCGGTCCAGGGGCTTCACCTACCGCTGCCATGAGTGCGCCAGATGGCCCCGAGGGACCGGAGTAGGGCACCGGGCCGCTGCAGCCGTCCACGAGCGGGCAGGCCCGGCACCCGAGTACCCCCGAGCGCACACGGGAGCGCTCACGGGCCAACTCGATAGCTGGTCGATGTTCGGGTAAGGGTAACTCCCGCAACTCGCCCATTAAATATACTCCCCTTACTCCGAAGATTCTGTATACATCTTCTATCCTTACACGCTCTTGCATTGCGGACAACATTCAAAGCAGAGTAGTATTTCCTTTTCCGACTTGTTTAGGTCGTTGACAAACCGGTGGGCAGTGTCCCACTCAACTTCCTTGCCACACTCTCTACACGGGACAGTAGCTTTGTGGGGGTCTACGTAGCTGAGTAGAGCATCGGCAATCTGCTGAGCTTCCTCTAGCGTACCAACATTCATAATTCGCCGTAGACCCTGTAGATAAGAGCCAGTGCTAAGCATCAATCGTTCCTCCATCTGGTGTAATCAAAATAATAGGTATCTTTACTTTACGGGCACGCCGTACAGTGGCCCATGTACCTGAGCGTAGCTGCTCTTTGACTTCTTTGGGGGTGGCAATTAACAACTCGCTTTCTACTACTATGTCCATGTTGCGGTCTAGTTGGCGTCGTGGTTCCCGTGTAATGCTACATTTGCGAGTAGTCATGTTGCGGGTACTAACAGGGGGATGGCCTATAATCGTGGCATCGGTCATCAACCATATAGCGTCGTGGGCTTGAGTGTCGGCCCCGATACACATACCGTGGTGAAAGAAGGCGGGGTCAAGGTCGATGATGAGAGTTTTAAAGGTGACAAGCTGTTCGTCGGTCATGCCCTTTATAGTGCCACTAAACCCTAAATGCTCACAAGTCATAAGAGCGACCTCCAATCATAGGTGTTTAGGAATATGACTATACCCACAACAACAGCGGAAAGGCCAATAACCACCAATGCTAGTCGGTCATAGTATTCCCGGTCGTCCTCATCTTGGGTACGCATCAGTCTGGCAGTTTCGTTGTTACGCTAAGAGCCTCTTCAGCCTTAGCGGCGAAATAGTCGGCCGTCCTTTTCAACCCCTCGGTAACCTCATTCAACCCAGCCTTGTCCAGAATCTTGATAGCCATCTGAATACTGTTGGCATATCCAAACAAGGCGTCCGCAGCGAATGAATCTTGTAGCCGAATAACAACAGCATCGTCAACAATAGCATCAAGGAACATCTGCTTTACGTCATCGCTAGGAAACTCAATGGTTGGAGCGATGATAGCAAACCGGTCATTACGGAGCACGATATACTTGTCTCCCAAATCCTGTACTTCGTTAACCTCATTATCTGTCATTTTTACTTCCCTCTCTTTGTTACGGTGGTGAATACATGAATCATACGGCAAAGTGGACGACTCCACGATAACGCAATGCATACAATCGGGGTCGTACACTTTACCTCTTTCCCAATGCTGCCACTATGTTCTCGGCTTTCTTCTTTCCGATCCCGTCCACTTTCAACAGTTCCTCCATACCGATAGTCAGTTGCATAGGTAGGCCGTAGATATCCCATATGCGCTCCGCTAGTTCGGGTCCTACTCCGGGGAGAGACTGAAGAACGTAGACACCATATTCCTTATCGGTGGGTTTAGTGCCCCAAACGCTAAACACACCATCCCGGCTAGACAAACTGCTATGGCGAGACTTAGCAAAATAAGTTTGACTATACTTGATAAAACGGGCGGTAGCTGCAAGGTTTTGGGTATGGACAATCTGCACCCCTTTGGCTTGTATGGAGAGCATTAACCCCCATATAGATTGGTCCGTCCACGATCTACCATAATCCTTACCGGCTAACACACCCTCTACAGTAAACTTAAACTGGCCTTCGATTAGCAGAATGGGTATGTCAAGGTTACCCATTTGGGATAGTTGTTTGTTGAGTAACTTGTTCTCGATACTGGCAACAAAGTCCTTTACCTCTTTGCGCTGTATGCCTATCCACCTACCCTTAGAGGCAAACATGATATCGACACCATGTAGTTCAGGTTTCCATGACACGGTGCCGAGCTTGTGTAGCTCTTTGGGTTCGGTGGGGGATATGAAAGGCATTAGCGAGGATAGTAGTTAGCATTGGGATTGTCTTTGTCCTTGTGGCATACGGGACAGTTTTGATTTACAGGTATAAAGCCACCAAAACTAGGATGATCACAAACCCAATAGTTGTTATTAAGGTCATCCCACATCTTAAGTGGGAAAGCTGTTTGCTTATTGAGATATCCCAAGAAGTCTAGCCACAAAGTCATTTCAACAGCGGCTTGCTTAGCGTTAGCCTTCTCTGTAGCCCAATTATGGTAAGCTACATCTACTGCCCGATCAATAGAGTCGGCAACATCAACCCCAAAGAGAAGCCTTAGACCAGCAAGCTTAGAGCGAACATCGTCAAAGGGGGTTGTACCGCAATCCTCACAATCGGGCTCATTAGATTCAGCTTGGATATTATGTGGATTAGGTACACGGATACTTAACTGTTGAAGCTCAGCGTAGTATAGTTCAAGGTACTCGTTAACGTTCATTTGGTACTTCCCCGCTATCAGGATAACCATTATCCCACAGTCCGATAGTATGATCCTCAGTGTTTACTTCAAGAGTAAACCGGAAATCGGAGGGGTAGCTATCACTTGGCAATAGCCTGTCAGGGTAGCTACGGGCTATAGCCTGTACCACGTTTTGTACTTGGATAGCATCACTTTCACGGTCAAAGGTTAGAATCCTCTTACGCATCGTCAACCTCCACGTTTCCCCAACCTGCCCTTTTGAACAGGTAGTCCATTGCGAAGTTTTTAACCTCTTCCACTTCCATTTCTTCTCTGCCACGATCCTTCATAGTGGTCATAAAATACTCACCGTTTCGCCTCTTGATCAATAGCAACACGGTCTGTACGTCATGCCCCGTGCGCTTCTGGCCCTTGGGCTTAACCCCATAGGCACCGTACAAGTCCCGAGCTTCCCTCTCATCGTCCCCGAGCTTTGCCTGTTCAGCGGTTACAAGTAGATGGCAGGGTGGGACCTTCAAAAAATCCGATACAGCCTTCTTATACTGGCTGTTGATTACGTTCCAGTCTTTCCAGCCATCGAACGCCCCCAAGCTCCCACTTTCTTTACCACCACTGGCTTTCTTGGCGTCGTCTTGCTTCTTCTTTTCCGCTCGTACCTCCATAAAGAACCGGTCAATCTCGTTCTGGAAAATCTCATTGACGTACCATTCCTGCACTTCCTCCCAGCATGAGGTAACACTATCAATCACACACCAGTCATTACGCTCAGCCCGTTCCCGCACCATCGCAATCCCGGCTTTGGTTTCCTCCCATCCTTCTGTATGGATAAGGATGATGTTGCCGGTTGGGTCCTCATACGTGCTGTCTCGGGTTAACGTTACCTCATTGGTCTTAGCGTTCTTCTCATGCCCCCGGTACTCTTCCTTAACAGCCAACTCGGTGAACTCTTCTTCTAGCAGTCGTTCAACCGTATTGTCGTTGTCGAGAATCCAGATGGTGCTGCCACGGGACTTGTTGGCAATGTTCATGTAGGCAAAACTCTTGCCGACACCTTGGATTCCGACGAGACAGATACGCTCTAATGACCGCTTACGGGTTTGCATGGTCCTCATCGGTCATATTCCTTCTTCTGAGCTTCCATCCATCGCTTCTGTGTGTTGATATTATCCCAAGCCCTTAACTCTTCGTCCATAACAAAGGCACCAAAGATAAAGGGTAGTACACCTTGTAGGATAAGTAGTATACAAATCCCAAGTGTGTCTCTATCCCAATCGTAGTAGTGACTCCATGCGGCTAATGCTAGTCCAGCCGTTATGAATAGCCAACCTAGTGCTAGTAGAAATATTCCTAGTTTCATCGTGGAGTCCATTCATCGGGGTATCCAACTTTAACCCTCGCCCGGCCATGCTCTTTCCCATCAGCCGGGTCTACACTTAACTCAAACATTTCCTGTACCACCTTCTCTTCTTCTAGTCGTTGCTCTCGTGGCTTACGCTTACCGGTCCCTTTACATCTATCGCATTTCCGTCGTAGAAACTCTTCATTCAAACCCCAGCCTCGTCCATCGCACCTTCTACAAACATCATCTACCCGTGCATAGGGATTGGGGTAACAGTTAACCGGCTCAATGGAGAACACATCAAACTGATAGTAGCTAACCCCTTCCCCGTCACCTACATAACAGTACACCGCTCCTGACTTGAACTTGATATGACCGGGTGTGCCTGTTAGTTCTAACCATTTTCCATCTTTAGGCCCATTGAGGCATGTTGCAACCGTGCCCCGTCGTATCCCCTTTCGTGGCATGACTATTCCCTCTCTGTTAGTATCACCTTCACGGTTTCCCTATCGTCACTCTTGAACTCTTGCGCTTCTTCTTCGGTCATTTTACTAAGCGCCGCATTCTTCCAACTAACCCGGCCCTTTACAAGATGTGGCTCAATGTGGAAGATATGGTGATCAGTAATTACATTGCCGATCCCAACCTTTGAGCGTCGAGCTAGCCAGTTACTCAGGTTGTCGATAGGCACATTACGCTTCTTCAGTTCCGTATCTATCTCAGCCTTTTGGGCAAGTAGCTTTTCCCGACCCTTTAACAACTCGGCTAACTCTTCAGCGTGGGCTTTGTCATCGTCATTAAGGTCTAGTTTGACGTTACGCTCAAGCTCCACATAGTCATCAATTACACCCTCTGGCTTCTTCAGCCATACCCCACTCTCGGTGTTATGGTCCTGCCAGAAGCCACATGGAAACATCTTGTAGTCACATTCCGGTATCTCTTCCCTCTCAGCTAACGCCTCAATCTGCAACACCCGAGCCTTAATCTTACCCAAACTATATGGCGGTTCCCTATAGACATGGATTGGTTCAAAGCCTATGATCGGCCGATGCCCATTCTCGTCCTCTGTACCCTTTTCCCCCTTCTGAGCCTTCACGTACACAGCCGGGAGTCCAGTCCCCACCATTTCTACACTCAACTGCCATGCGTAGTTGGGGATGGCTTGTATACCTTCCCGCCTAAACTTGTCGATGAATGCCTTACCTAGTGCCTTGGCCTCGACTACAACAAGTTCACGTAGCTCTAACTCTGAGCCGAGGGGTACAGCGAACACCCTACCGATACCGTCAGGATGGCAACGGACAACGGCGGTAGTGCCAACTGGTATCTCTAGCTCTACTTGCCCGTCATGCAACTCGTGATACCCCAACACATCAAGATCATACTCCCCAAGAAGATTAACCCCCCCGCCACCACCCGGAATAGTCGTGGGCCGCTGTAGCCAATTGAGGATTTCCGGTTCAAGGTGCTTTCCTGTGTCGAAAGCAGCTTGCATGAACTCAGGCGCAGGGTCAGGAGTAATACCCAAACGGCAACGGACCAAATGACCAATGCAGTTTCCCAATCCTGAGGCACGGTAAACCCACTTGTCTATCTCGGGGTCGAAGTAAACGGTTGGCTGATCTTGGCGCTTAGTCATGCCCGGTCCATGCCCGGAACGCTGCCGCCTCGTGCTTGTATCGGGTAACGGTATGACCGGGAGTGCCGATACCGCCACGCCATTGACTGTGATAGACACCGTTGCGGCTAGTATGCAAAGTATGGTTACAGGCAATCCAGTGCCAGTTGAAACCGTCGTGGCCGTACTGAGTAAAATTCTCCCAATTACAAACGGCAACCGCACCTTCCTGTTCGTGGGCTTGGGCTGTCCCGAGTGCTGAACTTACCCATGCAATAGTAATAAGCAAAGCTAGGGCAAGCCAGCCTATCAGAAGCTTCTTCATGGTCCTTCCTCTTTCAGTTGTTGGATTTGATTTGCTCAATGACATTACGGATATACTTTACGCACTCGTCCCGGCTGTTGAATCTACCGGTGATGTAGAACATTCTTCCCCACGTAGTAGAGTGGAGAGAATCAAGGTAAGTGTTAATGGCTCTGTCTAGAGCTTCTGACTGGTGTTGCTTGTAAAGCTCTGCCATCTGATCACTCGTTCGTGGGGGGTGATCGTCGGTCCAACTATGTTCTTCAGGTTCAGGCCATAATTGAGGACACTCAACAGCATCCCTCATTGTTGTGTGAGTCCAACCCTTAGAGCCGGGATCATCCTCGAAACCACTTATGGTAATCGGTTTATTACAGAATCTACAATTCATCCCTCTACCCTTTCCTTCCCCTTAGTTTCCCCTTAAACCGAGCACTAGCCACTCCGGGGAAAGGGGATTACCCGGAGTGGCTAGTGGCCTCTAAGCCTTGGGCCGAGCCTTGAACCCTTACGACTGAGGACTTCTTGAGGCGAGAGCAGCAGACCAAAGGTATTTGCTTTGCCCTCACTTGCCACCTTATCGGTTGACCTCTTACTCGTCAACCTCAAAGATATCTTCCCCATCCTCGTCCTCGTCAGCGTCAACCTCGGGGTCGGCCTCATCAACCGTCTCGTCGGCATCCTCTTCGGAAGTCTCGGCCGGGGGGACGTACTCGATTGCCTCAGCGTTGTACCGGGCAAACAGGTACGACTCGTCAACCTCAACCCCGTTCTCGTCGTCCTGGGCACGGATTCCCGTGAACTCCCAAGCCTCGACCTCTCCGGGGTACTTGACCTGACGCTCCTGCTTGTTCAGGCTATTGGCCGCAGTCTGAGCACCATAACGGGTATGGAAAGTACCGATGCGGACCCAGCGGCCCCCACCATTACCGTCCTCGTCAAGCTCATCACCGTGGGCCGCAACCTGGGGAAGCAGCGCATCGTAAACACTCGACCGGCCACCGCCGCCACCCTTGCGCTTCGGCTTGGGGGGCAGTTCGTCAACCAGTTCGATTCCATAGTCGGGACGGTCTGACCGTTCCTTAACCTCTGTATCTGACATTGGGTAACCTTTCCTGTGATTCTCGGCTAGTCCCTCTGACTGGCCGGTGAAGAGAGTAAACCATACTCCCGGCTTCCCGTCAAGAACTTTTTTGGAAAGTGCGGAGAAGGGGTGCAGCAAGGCAACGACTCCAAGCCCACGACAACTTGGCAGTCGTCGCTCCCGGCCTCACGGTACGGGACACCCCCACTCCACTTCCTAGGGGCTACTCAGCCCGAGCTACGGCCCTCTGCCACACACTGCCCTCATCGGTCGCCTTCATGGCGTCCTCAATGGCAGGGGTAGTGTCGAGAGCGTCGAATACCTTCTCCATGAACTCTTCATGGGTTTCGGACTCATCGGCAAGAGCGTCCATCTGTGCCAGCACATCGGTAGGAACCTCACCGTTGGCGTCAGCACTAGCCTTCTTCTTCTTGGCCGGTGCTGGCGCTTCAGAGTCCGTGGCCTCGGCGGCAGGCTTTGATGCCTTCTTACCGCTGGCCTTCGTACTCGCACCCCCAGCTTCCCCGAGATAACTGGTAGCGACAAGCCGATTGATCTTGCCGATATCGCCACCGTAATCTGTCTCCACTTGATTCATGTGAAAACGCAGTCCATCAAGCAGACTGGCATCCTGTGGAGTCAGGTCATTTAGGTTGTTGCGCTCCTGAAGAACGCCAAGAGCGTCCTCAAGCTCAAAGACGCTACCAAGCAGCAACCCAAAGGCACCCCGCTTGTTGAAGTTCTTCTTCTTACCATCTTCCCTCTCGGCAGTCTTACCTTTGTCGAGAGTCGTCCAACCCTGACCACACGAATACCTAGCTGTGAATGGTTCGTCATAGTCGTCGTCGTCAATTTCAAGATCGGTCTTAAACACCAACACGTCTCCGTCTTGGTATTCGGGATCAAACTCAAAG
>Ga0137465_1000796_pt1 | contig 10549 bp, 5 predicted proteins | sample EasRivERMGT828_2_FD_104906 | JGI IMG/M metagenome (GOLD analysis project Ga0137465, IMG submission 104906) | Soil microbial communities from meander-bound floodplain in the East River, Colorado, USA - East River MetaG ERMGT828_2 | ecosystem: Environmental > Terrestrial > Soil > Floodplain ... | reverse complement strand
CTGTTATTAATATAAAACCTGAATGTTTTATTCTTTTCCTTCTCTACCCCCTTCTCATACTTCTCAACAAGGATAAGCAGGGCTATAAGTCTTTCTTCGTGTACTTTTGATTTTAATAATTCTTTCAGTTCAGTGAAGCTAAGATTTAAAAATTCTTTTGCAATTTTTCTTTGAACCGGAACTTTTATTCCCGCAAAAATATCTCCTTCTCCATATTCTCCTTTTCCTGTTTTGAAGAACCAAAGCATAGCTTCTGCATGTTTTTTGTTGGAGACCCGTTTAATCTTTTCTCTTAATTTATTAATTGACATATTCTGATATTTATATTGGTAATCAAAAATAGAGTGAGCATAAACAAAATAGTATTTTTATTTTTTAGCTGAGCGTTCAAAGAAGAGATATAAATTTTATCGCAACCGGCAGAAATAAATTACTTTTTTTTAAGAAGTGATTTTTTCCAACAAAGATATTAAATCTTTTTTAGCAAATGGCTTAACTAAAAATTCATCTGCACCGGCTTTATAAAATTGCTGGATTTTATCCCGCATAAACTCGCTGGATATGATGAGCAGAGGAATCTCAACAGCATTATCAGACTTGAGTTTTTTGCAAAGGTCAATTCCTTTATCCCAATAGTTCTTTGTAATATCCATTATAATAACCCGAAAATTATCCTCACGAACTACATTAGAATCAAACCCCCTGTAATTGTACACTTTAATCTGGTAGCTTCCTTTAAGAAATGCCTTTAATAATTCGAACGATTCGCCTGTGTCATCAAGCATTAATATTTTAGCAGCACCATTTGCTTCAACAGCATATTTTTCTTTTATGGAAACACTCTTTTTCGACAACGGCAATGTGAAAGTAAAAGTTGTTCCAACACTTTTTATGCTGTCGACAATCAATGATCCGCCCATTTTTTCTATATATCTTTTAGCTAATGCCAATCCCAAACCGTTACCTTCAAAGTTTCGTCCGACATCCAGGTTTTCCTGGCTGAAAGGGCGGTAAAGATGATCAAGATATTCAGTAGATATACCGATACCCGTATCCTTAACTTTACAAACAGCAAGGTCTCTTTCCTTCAGCAATCCGACTTCAACATCAATAAATCCCTGCTGGGTAAACTTTACGGCATTATCCAATAAATTATTAATCACATTTTCGGTGCACTGTAAATCTATTTCAACTAGAACACTCTCAGATTCAAAGCTTGTTTTAAAGTCTAATTTTTTTTCTTCAGCAATTTTCTTATATGGTGCGATGCAATGGTTGAATACATTTATCAGGTCATAGCTGTCAATATTTAACTGGTAATTACCAGCTTCAATCTGGGCAAATTCCAGCATTTGGGTAATACTTTTAAACAGCCGTTCGCTGCCTGAATAAAGGTTATCTAAATAAATTTTTTCTTCATTTGTGATTTTATCTTTTAAACTTTCCTTAATAATAGTTGCGTATCCGAGAATAATATTAAGCGGAGTTCGCAGTTCGTGTGACAGAACATTCAGAAATGTGCTTTTTAATCTTTCGGCTTCTTTGCTGGCATCACGGGATTTTTGAATTTCATTTTCCGCAAGCACCATTTCCGTGTGATCTTCATGCAGAAGAACAGCATAATTTTTGTTTTGATAACTTAACGGGAAAACGCTCGTTCTTAGCAGAGGGACTGCTGATTCACGATTTGTAAGAAGACTATCAGTGTAATTATTTATTGAAGCATAGTTTTTATTTTCAAGAGTATCCGTGATTGTCTGTATAATTCCGTTCCTCCGCAGCTCAGGATCTTTGAATATTACATATTCCCGAAGTTCTGTCATTGAATATCCCCACTGAACGGTAAATTCATTATTGATATAAACTATATATCCCTTTTCATCAATGATCTGAACAGGAAACCTCAGCGAGTCGTATAGCAGCTTAAAATATTTATCCAGAGTATCAGGCATTTCTAATTCACCGGTAATGAAAATTGAATCGATGTTCCGGTATCACTATTCAATAACACAATCTCACCATTATGACGATCGATGATGCTCTTACAAAGGAATAAGCCATAACTGCCTTTATGTAAACCAAATGTGTCAAATGAACCGGAATTAATATTTTCGGGTAAACCAGGACCGTCATCCGAAATAATTACACAAATTTTATTGTCTTTTGCAAATGACTTTAGAAACACCGCCGCATCTTTTTTTGCCTCTGCAGAATTTGTAATGAGAAGAACAATCAAATGTTGAATCTGTTCTGAATCATAATTACACAGCGGCAATGCATTCAATTCTGTTTTAAATATTAACGAACTGTATTTCTTCATAGGGGAAAGATATTTAATGACAGATTGAATTGTTCTATTTAAATCCCCGCTGTCTTTGTTAAGATTCATAATAGAAGTTTCCAGCAGCACCTGTGCATATTTCTGAATGCTGCGGATACTGTCGACTGCAACTTTTGACTTAAGCTTAAGACGGTCAAATACCAGCGATTCGGGTGCATCTGATACATCATCAAATTCATACTGTGTTTTTTCAATCATCCTTAGTAAACTTTCCGTTTCCAGAAGTGCAAGATGTACAAGTCCTTGTAATGATTTTCCAATCTCTGCATCGATACCGGATTTTAATGTTTTTCTTTCTGCTTCTATCAACTGAGCATTGGCTTCCTGCAAAGCATTATAAGCAGCTATCTGTCCATCATAAAGTTGTGCATTACGAATTGCTGAAGCAGCCTGCCCGGCTAAGATTTCAAAAGTGCCTGTAATCTCCCTTACTTTAACTTTTTGCAGATGTTTGCTATCGACGTATATAACACCAATCTTTTTTTCATTGGTTATCAGCGGTGAGCAAAGGATTGTTTGTAAATCAAGCTGAAGAATACTTTTTGTAGGATCGTTGGCTGAATCACTTTGTGCGCCTTCAATAAAAATTGACTGCCCGTTTAAGAAAACATCTTCCACAACAGTGTTGCTTACAAGAAAAGAACTTTCTGATAAGGAGTGATTCTTAGAATCCATTCCTATTTTATATTCAAGAGTTCCGAGAGAATTTTGAAGAACAATAAATCCACGTTCTGAGTTTGTAAGTCTTATCGCATTCTTAAGCACAAGTTCAAGCACATCTTCCAGTATCAATGAGCGATTTATTGTATTAACAATATTCAGAATAGCTTCAAGATTTTTTACTCTTTCGGATGATTCATCTTCGGTAAGTATGTTTTTAATTCCATCATCTATATTCTTTTTAAATTCCGAGAACTTCATCACATTAACCTGTCATAAGTAATTTTATTTTAACTTCTGTCACAGTATTTTGGGGCAATTAATCTTTTAATAGTTTGAAAGATATAAACCATTCCCAATCATTTATTTTATCTGACCATGCTTTAGCAATTCCTGCTGAAAGTGTTGATTCTAAATTATACCAGTGTTTTAATTTTAAATCCATTTGGGCACCAACATCAACCCAGTAATCTCCTATATCAGAACGCGTTAATAATCCCTGTGTATAAACCGAAAAATCAACATGGTTAAGCAGCTGATTTGCGAACTCAATGTTACTAAATCTTATTGGCGGAAAAGCATTTTCAAATAAGATTTTTCCAAATTTCTCGGTCATCATGCTATAGATCGGTATTCCGGGAAACCTGAAAACTTTTCTAAACTGCTTAATTTCGTCATTATCAAAACCTCTGTTTCCAAAACCACCAAAATAAAACCTTGCCTGGATCAATTGTTCATTATCCCAGAGATAACCGCCCGCAAATTTTACGTGTAAAACGTTGTGATCTGCAATCCAGGTTGAAAAATCGCTGAATTCTGCATAAGTATTCACAGCTATTTCAGCAGAGTCAAAATTTGTACCGTATAGCGTTAATGTATAGTCAAAATTGGTTCCAAACTCATAATCAGAACTTCCAATGCTTCTACGCAGATTTTTTGAATTCAGATTCGTTGCTAAAACAGAAAAATCCGGTTGAGAAACTCTGATTAGGTTATCGTTGATAAACTCAACACTTCTGTAAACTGTAAGCGTTGAGGACTGCTTAATCTTATGCGGATTATCATATATCCAGAAATGATTATGACCAAGTCTATAACTTTCGCCTAACATACTTCTTTTTCTATCATTGAATAAATCAAAGAAGTCAGATCCATTGTAGCTTACTTCCAAAAATAAAAACTGTTTAAAATCATATTTGAATTTTAAATGAAACTGCGGATAACTAGGTGTTTCTTTTAAAGGTGATACACCAAATTCCAAACTAAAATCATGAATTAATAACGGATCACCGATATGTGTGAAAAATCCAAACACAACCTGGTTTTGAAATCCACTTACGACCGGTACAAAGGAATGAATATTCAGGTTTGTTAGAGCATTGTATTCTTTTTCTCTGGTGTATTTGAAAGGATCACTGGTTTCATAAGAATCAGGCAGCACCCATTTCATAACTTCCGGGTTTTTATTCAGAACTTCCTGCCCCATATAATTTATTGCGGGTAAATAATCTGCTGGCTGGTTTAACAGCATCACAGGAATAAATCCTTCAGTTGTATACTCAAAAGCTAATAACGAATCATGTGTAATTTCTATTGGTTTAACAAGTCCAGTTAGACAATGTGAAATTGCTTTAATGTCCAAACTTTCAAAACTGTACCGATAAATATTTGAAACTCCATTTGTAAAGGCATTCCAGTAAAGGAATTTTCCATCTTCACTCCAGGATGGATTCTCAGGACTTCCGCTTCTTGTTAAAGTGTTGAATTCAAAATTCCCGCCAGATAATAATTTTTTTACATCAGTTAATATTATTGACTGAAGTCCGTTAGAACGGTGCAGCACAGCTGCAAGCTTATCACCGGTTTGGTTCACAGCCAGATTAAAAATATCATCGCCAGCTTCAAAGGAAGCGATTTGACTAACCTTGTTGTAAGGATAAGGCATAACAACCAAAGTTTTTATTCCTCCGTTAACCTCTACTCCCCAGAGGTCACGTGTTCCGGGTGAAATACTTAAATCTCCAACCCTGTAATTTTCAAATAATAATTTTTTCTCGCCGGATTGTGTATCGAGCACCCAAATATCTCTGAACAACAGATTATTATTTGTAGTAAAAAAAAACAACCCCGAACCCGGGTCGAATGCGGTTGAAGCAACCTGGATCATACTCGGTGTTGGTAATGATTCAATATTTTCTCCGGCTTCGGACCGGAGATCCAATTTTAGTATTGAAGCAAGCTGATGGGATTTATGATAACCGAAAAAAACATTTTGTGTCAGAGGATCAAAGTGAGGCTGTGTTACCCATCCAAAGTTCTGATAACCAATTCTTTTTACTTGAGTTGTTTCAGATTTATTTAATACTTCAAGGTTCTTTGACTGAAATTCTTTTTCATGATTTATAAAATCTTCCCAGGCTTCATCAAAATCTCTATTAAACACAGTTTCAAATTTATTTTGAAATCCGGGGTAAGAATCGTCCTGTTCAACTTTTATCCATTTAATCAGATTTTCATAACCATATACTATGCTGAGATAACTCACAAACCTGGCTCCGTAAATATAAGAGAGTGTTTCAACCAACATTGAATTATGGCTCCCAATTGTTTCTATTTCCACTTGAGAATAGAAATTTTTACTTTTAACCATTATTGTTCTGAAGTACATTTCATCAAAACTTCCTAACAGCCTACCATAACCACCGCTAAACCAGGTTTCAATAAATACTGCAAAAGATTCCTGATACCACCTTGGAGTATATCTTTTAAAATTAGTTAACAAACTATAAAAGATTGTTGTCGGCTGATTTTTCTCAGGGGGAACTTTTCCAAAAATTTTACGTAGGAATGCTTCAACTCCGGTAGAATGATCATTCACAACAATATGTACAAGTTCATGGCTGAGCAGCCATTGAATTCTGTCATTATAGGGAACAATTTCATAACCAGGTTCAAGGGGTTCAATCTCTAAACGAATGAAGTTCTGAGGAACGGTTGTTATACTGCCAAAACCAAAATCGTTTACATCATAAGTGTTGATAATAATTTTTTCTTTTGGTTTATAATCGAAGAGACTCATCAGGGGCCTTAATGCATTTTCAGCATCGCTCAAAATCTTATTTACCAGGTAAGCATGATTTTTTCTGTAAACAATTTTAAAATGTTCACTTTCACGTTCATACCAATCAGAGTCTATACGTTCAAAAAGATGGATTTTAATTTCATCTTTGTGTGCAGAATTTAATATTTCAACAGCAACATTTTCAGAAACATTTTTTAAATAGATTTCTACGTCTCCCCGATCATTATAAATTAATATATCTTCAATTAATCCTTTTGGTCCTATATCAGAAAATTCTTTAGATATCACATTTGAATTTTTTATTCTCAAAGTGAAAGTTCGTTCCGCCGTCTTTTCAACGTTCAGATTCATTCGATCTTTAGTTTTCAAATATAAATATGTGTCGTCGTCCGATTCATTAATTTCTATATGCAGGATTGAGTTCACTCCGGGAATTTCATCAACGAGAGATATTTTATTAGGACTTAAGATAATTATTGCTCTATGAGATGCAAGACTAAAAAGGTTAACAGCTTCGATGATCGGTACAAAAATCAATTTATCCATTAAATGGGAAGATTTTTTTAACTGATGAGATATGGATTGGTTTGTTTCTTTTGAATAAATAGTTGCAAACGGATTTCTTGAAGTAAAGGACAAAACATTATCAGGAAAATCAATTTCAATTTTTTCTGAATTGATGGATACTGTTGAAACAAGCTCAAGTGCGTCTGCGATTTTTTCAACAGCTATGTAAATTGTTCCATTAAAATTATATGCAGGTATTTGAAATGAATTGTTATTTACAGTGAATGTTACGCCGGAAATTGTTTGTGCAGTTAAAAATGCACTCGAGAGAGTGAAGAGTAAGAGTGTTTTTTTTAGCATTTATAAATGAGTAAAACAATAATATCGATTTTAGATTTAGTTTTTATCTCTCATTTAAAAGTAAACAAAATTAAAATATCATGTTTAGTCGATATAAAAAAAGCCTTCAAACTAAATTTGAAGGCTTTTAAAGCAGGCAATTTGGAGAACTAAATTATACCACTTTATTACCGAACCCAACCATATAGGCTGCCAAGCTCATCAAGCTGTGTTGATGATCTTACCCAACCATATAGGCTGCCAAGCTCATCAAGCTGTGTCGATGATCTTACCCAACCATATAGGCTACCAAGCTCATCAAGCTGTGTCGATGATCTTACCCAACCATATAGGCTGCCAAGCTCATCAAGCTGTGTCGATGATCTTACCCAACCATATAGGCTGCCAAGTTCATCAAGCTGTGTCGATGATCTTACCCAACCATATAGGCTGCCAAGCTCATCAAGCTGCGTCGATGATCTTACCCAACCATATAGACTGCCAAGTTCTTCTAACTGCGCATTCGAGCGCTGTTCAAGAACTCTCATGTCAGAATGATTTTCCTCAAGAATTGAGGTATTATTGTGGGATTCAGTAACAGCGGTTATATTATCCTCTGAAATTCGGTATCGGACTGCCTGATCAACATTGTCGGCAATCTGGGCGATTCCAGAAAAGAATAGTCCCCCAAAAATAACCAGGGATAATATAAGAATACGCATAGCGCCCACTCACTGTTATTAAATAATATGACACACTTGAACTGCGGTTACAACTCACCCGTAACTGTGTGCACACAGTTCTATTTAAGCAGATAAAAAAGTCAATGTTTGTGCCATGGGAAAAGAGAGTATGATTTGAAATTTTAATCTATTTAGCTTATTTGAAAGGTAATAATTACCAAAACACACTTGTAATTATGCTAGTTTGTAAAAAATGTTTACAGTTTTATGAAGAAACCCTGATTATTTCATTGCTAACTAAAATACGAAAATAATTAAAAAATGAAGTTATTTGTAATTATTCACTCCAAAAACGTAACAAGCTATTTTTGTTTTTCCAGTAAAGTATCAAGTTTAGGTCTTGAAATACCGAGCAGTTTTGCTGTACGTGTTTTATTTCCTTCCAGCTTTTCCAAAACCTTTTCAGCATAATATTTCTCTAACCTCCTCAAGTTTGTCGAACCATAATTCACTTCGAATTTTACCAGATGCTTGTTCTCTTCCGCATGATTTTCATCCAGAACAGCTTTGATAGAAACTGATTTAATCAGATTTGAAAAATCTTCCAATGTTAATCTTCCATTATCAGAAAGTAAAACTGCACGCTCAATTGCATTTCTTAATTCTCTAACGTTTCCCGGCCAGGGATAACCCAAAAGAAAATGTTTTATATCCTTATCAACCTTTCTAATCGTTCTATTAAACTGTTTATTAAATTCATTAATGAAATGATTCGCCAGGATGATCACATCTTCACCACGTTCTCTCAATGGAGGTACATCGATAGTAACAACATTAAGTCTGTGGTAAAGATCTCTTCGAAATAAATTTTCTTCCACCATTTGTTCAATATTCCTGTTTGTTGCTGAAATTATGCGTGCATTAATAGGAATATCCACTACTCCACCTAATCTTTTAATTACTTTTTTTTCGATGGCACGCAATAATTTTGTTTGAATATTAGGACTCAAATCACCAATTTCATCCAGGAACAATGTTCCTCTGTCAGCTAATTCAAACAATCCGATTTTTCTATTCCTTGCACTTGTAAATGCCCCAGCCTCGTAACCGAATAATTCCGATTCCAATAAAGTTTCAGGAATAGCTGTGCACACAATATCAATAAAAGGAAATTGACCTGTTCTCCCATTGTTATGTATTGCTCTAGCAAAAAGTCCTTTGCCGGTCCCTGTTTCTCCAAGTAATAACACACTTGCGCCGCTCTTTTCAGAAACTTTTTTTGCCAGATCCACAACCCGAACAAACTTATCCGATTCACCAATTATTGATTTGATACCACGGCGATTAATTCCAAATGCTCCAATTCTGTCTGTCTCGGTAACGTAAGATTTATTTGAAATAATCTCGGCAAGAAATGAAGTGAATTTCAGTATTTCATAAGGAAATATAAATATATCATGAAATCCTTTTTTAAGCAGTGAAGTAACCTGCAGTGAGTCCCCATTCCGCATCACGATTAAAAATATATTTGAATTATCTTTTCTGACTGCAAGGGCTTTCTTAAGAAATACTGATTCCTGAGATTCGATGTGCAGCACAATAATTTCATTATCAAAAACTTCAAAATTCTCTTCGAAGCTAACAGAGATAGGCATCCCTTTAAGTTCCAGCTGTTTAAGTGCAGACGATACTGAAACCGTATCCTGTGAATCAGTAAATACTTTTATTTTAATCTGGGAATCGGACATATATTCTAAACCGAACTGTAAGTCTCAATTTTTTCTAAAGCTAACTTAACATCTTTCTGATTTATATATGACTTCCTTAACTGAGGAGATTGTATATTTTCTGCGATAAAATTTATCAATTCCTTTGCATAGATAAAAAATCCTTTGGCTTTGTTAAAATTCCCTCTTTCAAAGTATATTTCGGATAAAGCTAATAAAACCTTCCAGGTTAATTCCGAAATGCTCTTATCCTTTATTAATTCATACGATCTTTCCAAGTATTCAATCGTTGGCGAAAGTCTTTCAGACTCATAAACCGATGCAATTTTTGCCAGAAAATATTCCCTTTGTGATTCTAATATACTGTTTTGATTAATTAATTCAATAAATACTTGGTCATTTATTTCGTTTAGCGCTTGTTCATAATTCTTTTGATCAATCAAAACTTTGATAATGGTAAAATTTACTTCGGTATACTTATTCCTTTCGTCCATCTCAACAAAGGCGTCTCTGATTGATTTTAACTCACTCACCTCAGGAAATTTATTGTCTAGAATTCTAAATAAGGCATCAATATACTTCAAGGAATATCTATGCTTTGGCAGTAAACTTTTTTCTTTGATTAATTTTCTAAATCGATCTAAGATATCTTTCATTCTATTCATACTGCCAATCAGGTTATAGAAATTGCCGTAAAGATATAATACTTCAGCAAGTTCAGCATTGTTGTCATTCGCCTCAAAGATTTGCATAGCTTGTTGCAGAGAATTGAAAACGTGTTGATACTCGCAGCCGGTCATATAAACTTCGGCAAGATTGTACAAAACCAGGCCCTGATTTATTTGATTACCCAGGCTTAAAAATATTTTGATTGCACTTTTATAGTTTTCTGCCGCTCTATCAAATTTCTGGTGGTTATAATAATATATTCCGGTATTTAAAAGGATCAATCCTTCCTGTTCAAGGTTTCCAATAGATTCGTTTATATCCGATGCCCTGTTCCAATGTTCCTCTGCTTTTGGGTAGATTCCTAATATATTATATATGTTGCCTACATTGACTTCAACTCCTGCCACACGTCTTGGCAGACCAGCCTGTTTATAATTTTCAATGGCAAAGATAAACTCGGTCAAAGCAGAATGAAGTTCATTATCCTTATATATATTGCACATTGCAAGCAGGTTATGACAACGTCCTCTGAGTTCAAATG
>Ga0137465_1000795_pt1 | contig 10551 bp, 8 predicted proteins | sample EasRivERMGT828_2_FD_104906 | JGI IMG/M metagenome (GOLD analysis project Ga0137465, IMG submission 104906) | Soil microbial communities from meander-bound floodplain in the East River, Colorado, USA - East River MetaG ERMGT828_2 | ecosystem: Environmental > Terrestrial > Soil > Floodplain ... | reverse complement strand
GACGTCGTGAAGCCGATGTACCTGGATTTCAATGCGAGTACGCCGTGATGAACATTCTCATCATCCTCAACGACCCTCCGTACGGCACCGAGCGCTCCTACAACGGCCTCCGGCTCGCCGGCTCACTCGCCAAGCGCGATGGAACGGCCGTCAAAGTATTTCTCATGGGCGACGCGGCCGGCTGCGCCAAGGCCGGGCAGAAGCTCCCCCAGGGCTACTACCACTTGGAACGGATGCTCAAGGTACCGCTGCAACACGGCGCTGCCGTCGGCGTCTGCGGGTCGTGTATGGACGCACGCGGGCTGACCGACGCCGAACTGGTCGCAGGGACCCATCGCAGCTCGCTCGACGAGCTGACCGACTGGACGCTGTGGGCGGACCGAGTCATCGTCTTCTAGGAGATCGTGTATGGCCGAGATCGTGATCGTCGGAGGCGGCGTCGGGGGCCTGGTGGCGGCGAAGCGGCTGCGCCGCTCGCTCGGGGACGGGCACCGCGTCACGGTGATTGACCGAGCGCGGGATCACCTCTTCCAGCCGTCGCTCCTCTGGGTCGCCGACGGGACTCGACGTCCGGAACGCCTCTCTCGCCCGCTCACCCGCCTGAACCGCCGCGGCATATCATTCCGCTTCGGCGCCGTGCAGGGGATCGACTTGAGCACACGCCGGGTGCGCCTCGACGATGGTGAGGTGCCCTACGATTACCTGCTCCTGTCGCCTGGTGCCGAGCTGCGGCCCGAGGCACTGTCCGGGCTCGCGCAGGGTGGGCGCAATCTCTATACGCTGGAGGGGGCGGCTGGCCTGAACGCCGACGTCTCCCGCTTCCAAGGCGGCAGGCTCGTGGTGCTGGTCGCCGCGATGCCGTTCAAGTGTCCCGCCGCGCCCTACGAGGCGGCGATGCTGCTCGAGGCGCGCCTCCGCGCCCAAGGCATCCGGGCTCGCGCGGAGGTCGCTCTCTACACCCCCGAGCCGCAGCCGATGCCGGTCGCGGGGCCGGCCCTCGGCGCCGCCGTGCGCGACATGCTCGCGTCGCGTGGCATCGACTACTTCCCCGGCCACAAGCCCGTCGCCGTCGAGCCGGGCAGCCGCACGATCCGGTTCGAGTCGGGCGATGTCGCGAAGTATGACCTGCTCGTCTACGTCCCGCCCCACGCCGCGCCCGCGTTCGTCGTGGATGCCAGTCTGGCGCCTGCGGGTGGGTGGGTGAAGGTCGATCCTAGGACGCTCGCCACTCCGTTCGAGCGCGTGTGGGCGGTGGGCGACGTCACGGGGATTCCCCTTCCGAACGGGAAGTCACTTCCGAAGGCGGGGGTGTTCGCGGAAGGGCAGGCGGAGGTCGTGGCGCGAAACATCGCGGCGCTCGTGCGTGGCGCGGCGCCCGCCGCGCAGTTCGGCGGTGAGGGTGCCTGCTTCGTCGAGATGGGCGGGGGGTGGGCGGGATTCGCCACGGGGAACTTCTACGCCACGCCCGATCCCGTCGTCCGGCTCAAGACCCCCGGCCGCCGGTGGCATTGGGGGAAAGTGCTGCTCGAGCGAACCTGGTTCCCGCGGTGGCTCTAAGGCGGTTGCTCGAGCGTTGTGAGTTTTGTTGTGATTCTCGTACTACTCTTCTTCATGCTGCGCGCCGTGCTGTGCGTAATACCCTTCCCCTCGTCGCCCACTTCCACCGAATCGAGTGCGAGCTACGGGGTGCGATGACGCGAGGGAGTCATCTCGGCGACCCGACTGCCAACCGTTTGAGGGCGGCATTCGCCTCCGCCACCTCGCGTCGGAGTTCGGGGTCGGCAGTTCGCCAGAGATCTGCGAGATATTGGTATTCTCGCACGGCGTTGTCGCGCTGGCCGAGCCGCTCGGCGACCCGCGCCCGCTCGAGCCGCCAGAGCCCTTCGGCGGGGTCCAGCCAGTCGATGGGCCAGGAGCTTTCCAGGACGGCCGCTGCCTCCGCGGGCCTGCCGTGGGCCTGGAGGAGCTGGGCAGTGACGACCCGATCGAGCAGGCACGGGCAGACGGAGTCCGGCAGACCGACGAACCTGCGTAGTGCATCGGCAGTATCGTGGCGCGCGAGTGCCACGAACGCTTGACCGGAAGCCGCGCCGTACAGCGCCCAAAGTCTCAGCTCGACGTTTGGCCCCGCTCCCGATGCGATCGCGCGCCAGCGCCGCACGGAGGCCTGCAGCGAACTCGTATCCCCCCGAGCTGCCCACCACGGCAAGGCAGTGAGCCGCGGCGCAAGGAGGTCGAAGCTGAATTGTCGGGGCAGGGGCTCGGCGAGCCAACCGGCGAAGGTTGCCCGAGCGCTCTCCGGGGGAACGCCGCCGAGCAGTGCGACCTGGGCGAACTCCGCGGTAAAACGCGTGCCCCCCAAGGCATGCGCCTCTCGCAGGTGACCTCGATGCGCGAGTGCGTTCGTCAGCACCCACTCTCGGACCATTGGATCATCGAAAACGGGCTCGCCCGTGTGGCGGCTGCTGACGAGTGCTCGGGCCAACCGCACGTCGGTTTCAGCGGAATCCGGAAGGTGCCGCAACACGTTCCAGGCGGCTATCAGCGCATGGCTCGAGGCCGTGTCGATCTGCCTTTGCATCCTGGCTGGCGAGGGCTGCGGGCGAACCAGGAGTTGCTCGACCAGCCCCATCCCCTCGCTATTCAAATCGGCTTGGTCCAGCGCGAGGTACGCTGCGAGATAGCGGCGAGCCGCGGCAGGGCGTCCGAGGCGGAGGGCGACCTCCACAGGATGGATGTACGCCGGGCCGAAGGCCGAGTCGAGGGCAATCGCGCGATCGAAGGCCTCCAAGATCTGCTCCGGCGTCGTGCGCCCGACCAACGGCCAGTGCATCCGCGCATCCCCAAGCTCGTACCACGCCTCCGGGTCGTTGGGATAGCGTCTCACGGCTTCATCGAGCGTCGTGAACAGCCGCGTGTGGTGCTCCCGCCCAGCGGGATCGGTGGGTCCATCCAAGAGGGCCTGGTAAAGCGAATCGGCCGCGACGAGCAAGCTTTCCCGCGGGGGCAGTCCTCGATTCAAACTCCCCGCGAGAAGACCATACGTGTATCCGAACGGGTCTCCGAGACCTCCCCTTCTCCAACAGCCCTGCACGGCGCCCATCCGACTCCAGGCGATTGTGAACGTGCTGTCCAGCGCCACGGCGCGTTGGTAGTGCGTCAGTGCCGAATCCCACGCGGCGCGACGAAAGAACTGCTCTCCTCGCAAGAACGTACTCAGCGCGGGCAGCGACCTTGCGCCCAGACTGGCGTGCTGGAACGCACCGATTGGTCGCGTGCGGTTCAGCTCACGCAGCAGACCGACCGTGATTGAATCGGTTAACCGGTCCATCCGGGAAGTCATGTCTCTGATTTCGATCACTTCTCCCAGCACCTTGCCCGTGGCGACGTCCAGCCACCTCGCGGTGACGCGGGCAGAGTCCCCACCTGCGCCAATCACCGTTCCCAAAACCACCAGCTTGGCACCCGTGCGCCGGCCCAGGTTCGCGGCGCCCGCCTGGTCCCCGCGGCCGCTCCAGTTGTGGATCACCATGGTCGGCGACACCGTCCGAAGTGGCCCGGCACCATCGAGGTTCGCTGACAGCACGTCCACAAGGCCTTCCCGCCAGCGCGCCAGGTTCGGGTCCAGAACGTCGAATGGGGCTACGGCGACGACGTTGGGGTCGAGCGCACTACCGCTGCCGACCACCGAAGCGCGGCGCGCTAGCACTATGGCCCCGATGGCCGTAAACGCGACGACGAGCGGCAGTACAACACGGGCGAGGAGAGCGCGTCGCGACGCGCGTGGCGCGGGGCTTCCTATCCGTAGCGCTTCGACAAACTGCGCGGCGGTGGCGAAACGATCCGCTGGCGCCTTCGCCAGGGCCTTCACCACCGCGCGCTCGAATTCCTCGGGCACTGTCTCCCGCACCGTCCGCAGCCGCGGCACGGGATCCAAGGATTGCCGCGCCAGGATCGCCCGTGCTGACGCGCCCAGAAAGGGAGGGTTTCCGGCGAGCATCTCGTACAGGACGCAGGCGAGACTGTACACATCGCTGCGGCCGTCCAGCTCCCGCTCTCCCGCTGCCTGCTCTGGGCTCATGTAACCCGGGGTCCCGACGGTCACGCCTGTCTGAGTCAACCTCTCGCCGCCTGCGGCCGTGATCGCGCGCGCGATCCCGAAGTCGCTCACGACCGCCTGCCCGGCTTGGAGCAAAATGTTCTCGGGCTTGATGTCTCGGTGCACCACACCGCGGCTGTGCGCGTAGCTCAAGGCCGTCGCCACCTCACCGGTGATCCGCAACGCGTCCTCGAGCGGCAACTGCTTCTCGCGCGTCAGCCGCTCACGCAGCGACTCGCCCTCGACGCACGGCATGACATAGTAGAGGAAGCCCGCGGCCTCGCCCGAATCATAGAGCGGCACGATGTGTGGATGAGTGAGACCAGCGACGGTCTCAATCTCGCCGAGGAACCGCTCGGCCCCGAGAGCCATGGCGAGCTCCGGCCGGAGCACCTTGATGGCGACCGCTCGGCGGTGCTTCAGGTCCTGCGCGAGGAAGACGACCGCCATCCCTCCTTGGCCCAACTCCCGTTCGATCGCGTAGCGATCGACGAGTGCTGCCTTGAGGCGGACGAGGAGGTCGGTCATGTTGGTTCGCGCTAGAGATCCAGCGCTCTACAAGAGTACACCCTGAGCATGTTTGCCGTAATGTTTGCCGGTCCATAGGAGCCAGTAGGTGCCAATGCGGTCGTGTGGCGCGCGTAAGTGCCGATTAAACAACAGCCCCGCATGGGGGCCGTTGCATTCAAATCCCGCCGTCCCGACTCGGCCCGTCCGCTCGGCGGAGGCGACCCTGTTTTCTATTTCTCTTTTGTTGCAAGCGAAGCCGCCCTCGTCATCCTGAGCGCCGCAGGCGCGAAGGATCTGCTTTTCCCCGTACATTACACCTCTATGCGCAACATTCGTGTGGCGACACTTCGGAGCGTCCTTCTGACGGCACTGGCCGCCCCCGCGCTTGCCCAAACCGTGCGCGTCGACGTCACACCGGGCCACGCCATCAACGCCTTCGATCCCGACAGCGCGCTCGGCAGCTCGATCGACGTCCTCTCGCGCACCGACATCAACCGCATCTACACGCCGCACATCATCCAGGAAGCGCTCTCGGCCGGCTGGGGACCGATCACCTATCGGGTCAACACCGAGCTCCGGATGGCCGCCTGGCATTGGACCGAGAACGGCACCTGGAGTGATGCCGCGCATCGCAGCGGATACTTCACCGGCAGCGCCGACCTCAAAGACCCGATCCGCTACATCCTGGCCTACGCGCTGCCGCACCGCGGATTCGCGACCAGCGGCGATCGGCCGATCCAGGGTCCACATCTGACGTACTGGAAGAGCAATCCATATCTGACGCGTGACTTCACCGGTGAAAGCGATTCCTTGCTGCCGCAATGGGTGGTCGTCGACCTGCAAGCGGAGCAGCCGGTGAGCGCGGTCCGCATCGCGTGGGCGAGCCCCTATGCGACGACCTACCGGGTGGAGTATTGGGTGGGCACAGACGCACTCGACTTTGATGGAGGACCGAAGGGGGAATGGAGGGTTTTTCCCTCAGGCGCTCTGAAAAACGCGCAGGGTGGAGCTGTCACGTTGAAGGTTACGGACGCTCCGGTCTCGACCCGCTACGTGCGGATTCTGATGACCGAATCTTCCAACAGCTGTGACGAGCACGGATCAGGCGACAAGCGAAACTGCGTGGGCTACGCCATCCAGCAAATCGACGCGGGGGAGCTCGATCGGAGCGGCGCATTCGTCGCAGTGACCAGGAATCCCAACGATCGGCGCACCACGTACACCGTCTCATCAATAGATCCCTGGCATTCAGAAGACGATGTCAACGACGGCGGCGGCTACCAGCACACCGGCTTCGACCTCTTCTTCACCAGCGGGCTGACGAACAACCTGCCGGCGATGATTCCGGTCACGATGCTCTACGGCACGCCCGACGACGCGGCGGCGCAGATCGCGTACATCGAAAGCCGAGGCTATCCCATCGCGTACGTCGAGCTGGGCGAAGAGCCCGACGGCAAACACGCCATGCCGGAAGACTATGCGGCGCTGTACCTGCAGTGGGCCAGGGCGTTGCACCAGGTCGACCCGAAGCTGCGGCTCGGCGGTCCGATTTTCGAGGGTGTCACCGAAGACGTCCGGGTGTGGCCCGATGCACGGGGCCGCACGTCGTGGATGGGTCGCTTTGTCGACTACCTCAAAGCCCACGGCCGGCTCGCCGATTTGGCCTTCGTCTCTTTCGAACATTATCCGTTCGAGCCCTGCGACATCACCTGGAAGAGTCTCTACAGCGAGCCGCGCTTGATGAAGCACATCCTGCAAGTGTGGCGCGAGGACGGCGTGCCTAAGACCGTCCCGCTGATCGTGACCGAGAGTCATCTGTCATGGAGCTTGACCGGACCGATGACGACGATCTTCGGGGGCCTGTGGCTCGCCGATAACATCGGCTCTTTTCTAGAGGGCGGCGGCGCGGCCTTCTACCACTCACCGATTCAGCCGCAGGGGGTTCGCAACACCTGTCTCGGGTGGGCCTCGTGGTCGAATTTCGTTTCCGACGAGACCTACGAGATCAAGGGGTACACGTCGGCCTACTTCGCCGCGCGCATGATCAACTTGGAATGGGTGCAGCACCGCGCTGGCCTCCATCACATGTTCCCCAGCTCGACCGATGTCACGGACTCGGCGGGCAATGTTCTGGTGACGTCCTATGCCGTCCGGCGTCCCGACGGAACCTGGTCACTGATGCTGGTCAACCGCGACTCGGGCCAAGCTCACACGGTGCGCGTGGTATTCAACGACGCGAAGAGCAAACGAACGGCGTCCTTCTCCGGACCGGTCACGTCCGTGTCCTGGGGCAGCGAACAGTACGTGTGGATCAACGATGGACCGAACAGTCATCCTGATCCCGATCATCCGCCGGTCGCCATGCTGCTGCCGGGGTCGCCGTCGACGTTTACCCTCCCGAAAGCCTCAGTCACCGTGTTGCGGGGCAGGGTGGTTCTCGGCTCATGAACACCGACGACGGCGTTTTCTGCTTTTCCGTTCTTCAACGGAACCGCGATGCGTTGAATGCTCGGTGATGTCCGCGGCGCACCTTGCTTGCCATGCCCGCCGAGCGCGCCTACGTTCCGAAGATGGCTCCCGCACTGATGACCGCCGAGGAGTTGCTGCACGCGAACATTCCCGACAAGCGCACGGAGCTCGTCCGCGGCGTGCTCGTCGTTCGTGAACCCCCGGGCGGGCGGCACGGCAGCGTCACCATGAACCTCGCGCTGCGCCTCGGCAATCACGTGGAACGCACCGGCGCCGGGCAGGTGTTCGCGGCCGAGACGGGCTTCACCCTGTCGCGGGGACCCGATACCGTCCGAGCGCCCGATATTGCCTTCGTACGGCGCGAACGCCTCCCCGAGCCGATCCCCGTCGGCTTTCCAGAAGTCGCGCCCGACCTCGTCGTCGAGGTGGTCTCGCCCGGGGACCGGCCGGGCGAAATCCTGGCCAAGGTGGCCGATTGGCTGAACGCCGGCACCAGGCTCGTTTGGACCGTGGATCCGGAACGCCGAGTGGCTCGCGTGTACCGGCACGACGGGAGCATGACCGTCGTGACGGCGAGCGAAGCGCTCGACGGGGAAGACGTGGTACCGGGCTTCACTTGCCCGCTCGCGTCCTTCCTATCGCCGCCGTAAGCCACACCCCCCTCCCCCACCACTGGCACGTGCGATCGGCAGGTATCTCACTGAGAGGTTTCAGCCATGACGAGCGATCGAACGATTCTCATCACCGGAGTGACAGGCCATCAGGGCGGCGCGGTCGCGCAGGCGCTCGAGGGCAGCGGGTTCCGTTTGCGCGGCCTGACGCGCAAGCCGGACAGCGAGCGGGCGGCCGCGCTGGCGCGCCACGGCGTCGACGTCGTCAAGGGCGATCTCGATGACGAGGCGACGCTGCGCCGTGCGTTGGCCGGCGCGTGGGGCGTCTTCGGCGTGCAGAACACGTGGGAGGCGGGCGTCGAGCGGGAAGAGGTGCAGGGCAAGCGTCTGGCGACGCTGGCGCGCGAGGCCGGCGTCGCACACTACGTCTACACATCCGTGGGATCGGCGCACCAGCGGACGGGCATCCCGCACTTCGACAACAAGTGGCGCATCGAGGAAACCGTGCGCGGCCTCCGCTTCCCCTCGCACGTGATCCTGCGTCCGGTGTTCTTCATGGAGAACCTGCTGGCGCCCTACAGTCTCCAGGGCGACACGCTGTCCGCGGCGCTCGGGCCGGGCACGAAGCTGCAGATGATTGCGGTGCACGACATCGGCTGGTTCGGCGCGCGCGCGTTCACCCACGCCGCGGCCTTGAACCGCCGCGAGATCGATCTCGCCGGTGACGTGCGCACGATGCCGCAGGCGGCGGAGATCCTGACGCAGGCGCTGGGTCGGCCGATTACGTTCGCGCAGACGCCAATCGCACAGGTCCGGCAGTACAGCGAGGATATGGCGTTGATGCTGGAGTGGTTCGAGCGCGTCGGTTACAGCGCCGACATCGCCGGCCTGGAACGCGAGTTCGGCCGCGCGCTCACGAAGCTCCCCGACTGGGCACGCCAAGCAGGCGGCTAAACGCTCCACCGCGCCTCGGTTCATCGTCAGGGGGTGAGGCCATCACGCCGCCGGCTTTACGACATCCGGCGTCTGCCCACCACCGCCGCAGCCGTGATCACCGGACGCAGCCCGAAGAGCACCTCCTTCGACTGATCGCTCACCAGCGACTCTCCGTACAGCGCCTGGTCGAACCGCTGGAGATCACGGAGCGTCGAGTACAGTCCGCCCGCCGCAGTCACGCCGATGTGCGGAGCGTTCTCATATCCGCCGAAGGTCTGCGCATAACCCGCCGCGCGTTTCTCAACCAGCGGGCCGAGCAGACTGACACCGGTCTGGCTCATGCCGGCCCGATCGAGCACGCGCTCGCGCAGGGCCTGCCAGTAGGACTGCCCGGTGACGCGTTCGATGATCGCGCCGAGGACCGCGTAGCCGTCGCTGCTGTAGCCGTAACTCGTGCCAGGCTCGAAGCGCAGCGGACGCGCGGCGATGAGCTTGACGAGTGAATCGTTCGAGAGCAGATCGGCGTTGATGGCCGCGATGATCGCTGGAACGCTGTTCGGATCGTTGCTGAACGCGATGTCCTGCTGCAGACCAGAGCTGTGGTTCAGGAGCTGGTCGACGGTGATGCGAGTGCCGGTCTCCTGGGGATAGAACGGGAGCAGCGCAGAGACCCTGGTATCCAGGCGGAGCTTCCCCTCCTGCACGAGCTGCAGTATGAGGATCGCCGTCATGGGCTTCGTCATCGACGCGATCTCGAACCGCGTATCGAGCGTATTCGGGACGCGCCATTCGATGTTGGCTTCGCCGAAGGCCCGTTCATACACCTTACGCCCGCCGTCCACGACGAGTATGGCGCCGTTGAACTGTCGATAACTGGCCGCGCGACTGATGAACGAGTCGATCCGCGCCGCTGCGGTTTCGGGCGTCGGACTCTGAGCGGAAAGTCCAGGGGCGACGGCCACCACAGCGGTGATCGCTGCGAGCCTCAATTGTCGGGCGGTGACTCGCGTTCAGGAACGCGAGAATCATCCTGGATATCCTAATCGCTGAACATGTTTGCAGTAATGCCGGCACGCGCGCGAAGCGAGGGATCTGCTTTCGCGAGGGATCTGCTTTTTAGGGAGGAGCGACATCCAACGATGTGCAGTCCTGTTTGGATACCATTGGCATTGTTATGATACGGCTGGGGATCACACCAGGAGCTATCATGCCCGACGACATGGGGACATTCCGCGTTGATGTCGAGATCGAAAACGCCGCCCGCCCAGGCGAGCGGCGGACCCTTAGGTCCGTGCTCGTGGACACCGGTGCAGAGCTGTCGTGGGTGCCCGCCGCCGTTCTGGAGTCGCTCGGGATCGAGCGCTACTCCACCTGGCGGTTTCGGCAGGCCGACGGGACCGTGATCGAACGATGGGTCGGCGCGGCTTTTGTTCACGTCGCGGGAAAGCGAACGACCGACGACCTCGTATTCGGGGAGCCAGGTGATCTGGTCCTCCTCGGCTCCCGGACCCTGGAAGGACTGAACTTCCGCGTGGAGCCTGTCACGAAACGCCTGGTAGACGCCGGGCCGGCACCAGCGGCCGCAGCGGCTTAGGGTGTGGTGCTGCTACCTCCCCGGATCGTCCCCCGAGGGTCCGTAGATCGAGGGGACCTTCCCCCCCATCGGTCGAATGTACGTGCTCAGCTGCCCGGGATGATGAATCGCGTCGAAAAAGAGATACCAGAGGAAATTGCCGAGCGGTTGTTCCATGAGCGTGTCGCCCACATACAGTTTCGCTGAGCGCGTCCACTGCTCCTCGCCCAGCGCGTTTACGCGATCATCGAGGGCCTGGTAGTTGGCGTGGAATGTCTTGACCGCCTCCCCTGCGGCCGGCGCTGCCTAGTGCGGCTCACCGACGATTTCCAAGGCATCCGGCGCGAACTCGG
>Ga0137465_1000793_pt1 | contig 10563 bp, 9 predicted proteins | sample EasRivERMGT828_2_FD_104906 | JGI IMG/M metagenome (GOLD analysis project Ga0137465, IMG submission 104906) | Soil microbial communities from meander-bound floodplain in the East River, Colorado, USA - East River MetaG ERMGT828_2 | ecosystem: Environmental > Terrestrial > Soil > Floodplain ... | reverse complement strand
TGAAGGTAGAGCCGCTCGACTGAGCCGCGGCACCGACCAACACCCCGGCGACCTACGCCTGGTACGTCGCCGGCCTCGTGTTCCAGTGGCTGAAGAAAGAGGGCGGCCTTGTCCCACCGCTCGCGCATGAACATCCCGTTCACCCTCGCGGATCCCAAGCTCAACGGCGAATTCCTGAAAGGCGCCGAAGCGCGCGGCATGGTGCAACTCTAAGGCCACCGCGCCGTCGGCGGCATACGCGCGTCGATCTACGACGCCATGCCGATCAAGGGCGTGAAGCGGCTGGTCGAGTACATGAGGGAGTTTGAGGCGAAGTACGGCTGAACCTCGCGGTACGTCCGTAAATCTGAAACATTCATTTTCGGAGACCCGCGTCTGGCGCGGGTTAGCGGGCTATTTTGGTACAGATATCTGTACCAAATTCGATCAGAGACTTAGCCTTCCTTAAACCATCTATCACCCTGTCCACTTTTGTACGGCAACGCTACGACGGTGTCCGCACAAGTCTTTTCGGATGAGGGTTAAACTGGCTGTCGTGATAGATGGTTCTTTCGGAGAATGATTGCACGTTAGAAGCCAGCCCGCAGTCCAGCCGAGATTACGAATATGAGCAAGCCTTCCGGCAAGCGAACAACCGAAGACATTGGGATGGATGTCATCGCTGCCATGGACCGCGAGTTCCATGAGCAGCCTGATCGCGTCGTGGCAATCGTCGGAGCGGCATACCTGGATTCTACTCTCGACTCGCTACTTCGAGCGGTACTCATCGACTCACATGACGATGTAGAGAGATTACTTGGACCAAATGGCGCACTGGGCGCTAGCGGAGCGCGATGCCAACTCGCCTATTGCTTAGGGCTGATTACTCGAGACCAGCGCGACGATATTAAAACAATCGCTAAGATTCGAAACAATTTTGCTCACGATTTCAATATCACAGCGTTTGACCTGTTGCCAATTCGGGACTACTGCGCGTCGCTGAAGTATCCCGCTCAATTTGCCGCGATGCCCGCGCAGCTTTTCTCGCACCATGTTGCTAGTCAAATGACTGAGTACGTAAGGGAAATTACTTCGTCGCCGCGCGACCAATTTAGGATGTCGGTGATTGGGTTGTTCGGTTCATTGCTCAGACGGGTTCACTATGTGCGGCGTGAAGGCCATGAATGGTTCTCTTACGACCCGGATGCCTTAAAAGGCTCGTCCGCTAGGTGATGTGCCGCCTAATCCTAAGTGGAACAGACAGGCCTCTACTGGGGCGCTATTTGGAGCTAGGAACAGAGCGAAAGGGGTCAGGTTCGACGTTTTCAAAAATAATCCCCGACCCCACCCCTAGTGTCCTAAACTGGATTGAATTTCCTTTCTGTCCGACGAGAGGGAACGCCCGTCGATCTATTTCAAAATGAATGACTTGTTTCGGCTAAGTATTGGCGACAACGGCTCTGTGGCGGTCGTTGCAAATATCTGGTTCGCGCTTGCAATCGCGGGCGTGTTGGCCGCCTCCGTGTTCCTTTTCCGTTGGGTACGAGACACCTTGTTTCGGCAAGATTTCGAGATCGACGAAATCGAAATCGGGACTGGATCAGGGAAAGTTAAGATAAAACCGAATCACGAGGACCTCCAGATTGCATACCGACTCTGGGTAGAACTAAGAACGCGAAAGCTCGGCCTGCCGTTCGAGGAGGATCACGACGTCATCACCGAGGTTTACAGCTCGTGGTACGAGTTCTTCAGAATTACGAGAGAGCTAATTAAGGCGGTGCCAATCTCGAAAGTCCGACGACAGGAAAGTACCCAGCTCCTAGTGAAGATCTCGATAGATGTTCTAAACAAGGCTATCCGCCCACACCTTACGAAATGGCAGGCTCGGTATCGCCATTGGATAGAGATGGAACTGAGGAGACAGGGTGGCAATGATGTTCCTCCGCAGGAGCTGCAGAAGCGGTTTCCGGAGTACAAGCAGTTGGTGTCTGAACTAAAGAATACGAACGCTCAACTTGTTGCGTACGCTAAAATTCTTGCTGAAATTCTTCAGCTTGATCCAAAAGCGAACGCGAGAACGAAACCCATCTAAAGAAAGGAGAGAAAAGTGGCGGCAGAGATCAAAAATATCTTCATTAGTCATGTGCACGAGGACGATTCCATGCTGCCGGAATTTAAGGAACTATTGGCGCGCAATGGCTACCAGATCCGCGATGCGTCTATCGATAGCTCTAAGCCCAACGATGCGCAAGATCCTGATTACATAAAATCGCAAATACTGGCGCCGCGTATTCAATGGGCTAGTGCAGTAGTTGTTCTGATTTCTCCGGAGACCCATACAAGCGAATACGTGAACTGGGAGATTGAATACGCCGTTAAGCAAGGGAAAAAAGTTATCGGTGTGTTCGTCCGTGGAGGTATGGACTCTGACATTCCAGAAGCCCTTGAGATATATGGTGATGGCGACGCATGTGGATGGAACGCGCAGAGCGTGATTGATGCAATCGAGGCGAATCCCAAGGAGTGGGTGAACGATAAGGGTGAGGTTCGGCCCGAGCGCCCCCTGGAGCGCTACAAGTGCTAATACCGGTATCAAACACTTAGGTGCAGCTTTTTTCCTACGTTATTGCGAGAGACTACGGGTTTGCTCCCAATCCGTTCTATCGCGTTTGCACCTTGGCGACTTGCAAGCCTCGAATTCGTAAGACAGCGAAGGTTGGTGATTGGATTGTGGGTACAGGATCCAAGTCCAATGGGCGGGATGGTTATGTCGTCTACGCAATGAAAGTAGATGAAATCCTTACCTTTGATAAATACTGGAATTCGCCTCGTTTCCGGGAAAAGCGACCGCTTCTCAACGGAAGCCTTAAGCAGAGATTTGGCGACAACATCTATCGGCCTGGCAAAAAAGCAGGCGAATGGATCCAAGCAAATTCTCATCACACCTTTGCGGACGGCACGCCGAATCCGCGAAACATCGCTCGCGACACGGGCACAACCACGCGCGTGCTTATTGGGGCGGAGTACACGTACTGGGGTCGTTTTGGTCCCAAGGTGCCTGCACGTTTCAGGCAGCAGGGCAGCGATGTCTGCTGCACTACACAGGGTCATAAATGCAAATTTGATGAGAAACTCGTCACTGCTTTTATTTCTTGGATTACGTCGTTGGGACTAGTGGGGTTCGCTGGTGCGCCAACGGAATTTCCTTAGTCGCTCACTGAGCATAGGGGGGCACTGATGCTCTATTGCGAGGAGTCTCGAAGGCATGAACCCCTCACGCTAGACGGCTATCAGAGGCGCGCACTGCAGTCAGACCAGAATGAGCGCGTTGGGGCGGATGGATTGAGAGTCCCGCTACTTGGTCTATTCGGAGAAATGGGAAGTCTTTTGACTTTGCCAAAGCGGAAACAACGAGAAACTTCCACCTACTATCGCGCGGCAATTATTGAAGAATTCGGTGACGTACTCTGGTATCTGAGCAACTTAGCGGCTCGTCATCATCTGCCGCTATCGGCTTTGGCAAGAGCTGTCGGCGCTGGCGAGGACCTTCGCGTGGTAAATGCTAGAGCATTGCGGACGTTGACATTCCGCGACGTGCAGAAGAAGCCGGCTTTGAAGTCTCGACGTAGCAATAGAGCTTCGGAAGCAGATTATTTTGCACTAGGTGGTGCTGTGGGGCGTCTAATGAGCGAGTTCGCGGCTGGAGAACACTGGGAACTGGACAGGGCTGAATTTGTGCGCCATTTGGCACGAACGTTTCGCCTACTTGTTCTTGCCGCGAGCAATGGTGCGGTCGATCTTAGTTTCTGTGCTCACAACAACCTGGCCAAGATTGCGTCTCGCTGGCCGCAGAAGAGGATATATATGCGGCCGTTTGATTCTGACTGCGAGTTGAATGAGCAACTGCCACGTCGAATTGAGATGTACTTTGAGGAACGTACAGTCGGGGGCAAGACGTATGTTTTTCAAAGTTGTCACGGAATCAACGTTGGAGACCGTTTGACGGACAATCGAACGGAGCAAGACGACTATCGCTTTCACGATGTTTTTCACCTCGCCTATGTTGCGTTCCTAGGATGGTCACCAGTCCTGCGGGCTCTGTTTAAGGTAAAGCGGAAGAGCAGACCATCTGACGATGAAAATCAGGACGGTGCCCGCGCAATTCTGATCGAAGAAGGCGTGGCAACGTGGATCTTCAATCATGGCTTGGACCATTATCTTTTTAGGAATGTGGAGAAACTTGACTATTCATTGCTCAAAGCAATACGACACCTAGTTGCTGGGTACGAAGTGGCGAAATGTCCGCTTTGGCAGTGGCAGGAAGCCATCCTGGAGGGATTTCGAGTTTTTCGAGCACTGAAACAGCATCGCGGTGGCTGGGTAACTGCGGATCTAAAGGCCCGTACGATTGCGTTTAGCGTTCTTGAGCCGCGGAGAAGATAGGACTGACCTTCCACCATGGGGATTTCTTTCGCGAACGCTGGTGCGATTGTGGTCAGTTAAGAACTAGGCGGCAAAATCATGTTTGAACCTGTGGTGGCCGCCCAGCCTCCGATGAAAGACTTTCGTCTTTCCTCTGGAAAGGTGTTGCCAACCACACCTGTTTTCGATATCTATTGGCGCTTCGCGTTTGAGCGCCAAGAGATGTTTTATCGCCGCGTCGAAGGGGCGCAACCTCCTTGGACAACGGATCCCATTCTGAGAGCGTATCGATTTACAAACCCGTATCGTGCAGCTGATAGGGTCAGTCAGTATCTGATCCGGCACGTCATTTACGACGGGGATCAGTCAGCGGAGGAAGTGTGTTTTCGAACTCTACTGTTTAAGGTGTTCAATCGAATCGAAACATGGACTCTTCTCAAGGAACAGATCGGTACGCTATCTTGGCGATCCTTTGATTTGAAACAGTATGACGCTGTGCTTGGCGAAGCAATGCGTACGGGAGCGAAGATATATTCGCCTGCTTACATAATGCCTTCACCCTCATTTGGGTCACAAAGAAAACACACAAATCATCTACATCTTCTGAAAAAAATGATGGAGACAGGCCTGCCCGAGCAGGTTGCGTCGGCGAAGTCGCTAAAAGACGTGTATCTGAAATTGCGATCCTACCCGTCGCTGGGGAGCTTTCTTGGCTTCCAGTTCGCCATTGATCTGAACTACAGCGAGGTGATGAGGTTTTCTGAAATGGACTGCGTAATTGCAGGGCCTGGGGCGCGAAGCGGAATTCGAAAGGCTTTTCTAGATGTGGGCGAACTATCTGATGAAGACATCATTCGTGAGGTGACTGAAGCGGCGGAACGAGAATTTTCTGACCGAGGGCTCGAGTTTCGGAAGCTCTGGGGACGACCGCTTCAATTAATAGATTGCCAGAACTTGTTTTGCGAGGTGGACAAATACTCTCGGGTCGCGCTGCCAAGTTTTGAAGGCGGAGGAAGAACGCGAATAAAGAGAAGATATAGCGCGTCCTTAAGCCAGATTCCTCAATGGTATCCGCCCAAATGGGGCCTAAGGGTACCGGGCAGTTTTTCTCAATCTAAGAATCGATGAAAGACGGCGAGCGGATTGTTTCGGAGGCCGGGCGGTGAACGTGCTGCTTGTCCGTGTGGGTGCTGACCTCAGTCCCGGCGGCGGTTCCTGGAATGGGCCGGTCGACGGAGAGTCCGGTGATTTCGCGTATGTTGCCATTCCGGAAACTAGCCCAGTCCACATTGGAACGGAGAAGCGGTACGACACCCTCACTTCAGTGCTGGCACGCTTTCATGTCGAGTTGCCGGTATACCTGCGCCTTCAGCATATGCACCTGGACCCCGACTTTGCGCATCTAACGTACGGCGACCGCGGCGAGCGCGCGAAACAGTTGCGTACTAACCTGCAAGCAAACGACACGATCGTGTTCTACGCGGGGCTTGAAGACGTGCACGGTGCAACTGAGCTGGTGTACGCCATTATCGGCCTGTTCGTCGTCCAAGATTTCGTTCTCGCCTCGGACATCCCCGCACATGATCGCGACACCAACGCCCATTCGCGGCGCGTTCTCGCGCCGGGTGCCCAGGACCTCGTTGTGCGCGGTTGTCCGCACGTGTCGGGGCGGCTCAAGCGTTGCTTGCCGATCGGCGAGTACCGTGACCGAGCCTACCGCGTGAGGCGAAACCTTCTCGACGAGTGGGGTGGGTTGTCGGTCAAGGATGGCTATCTGCAGCGTAGTGCCAGGTTACCGCGGTTCCTCAACCCGCCGCGGTTTCTCCGCTGGATGGAGAGGCAACGGCCAGTCCTGGTTCAAGCAAATAACTAAGGCGTCCATGCCCAGGATCTACTTCTACAAACTCACCGCGGATGACGGCGGCGCGCCTTGCGTGCAGGACGGATTGCTCTCACTGGCTATCTGCAAGCCAATGATCCGCATCACGGCGGAGCTGGAAGATGTGATCTTCGGGTTCGCGGCGAATTCATTACACCGCGATAATCGACTGATTTACATTGCGCGGATCGGGACGAAGGTCTGCAACGGTGACTACTACCGTGAAAAACGATTCAAGAACCGCGGCGACTGTGTCTATGAGTGGCATCAAAGCCACTTCGTGTGGCGTCAGGGGGCACTTCATCATGGCCCTGAAGATCTCGTCCACGACCTAGGCCAGTCGCCTGACTACAAGAAGGCCAACGTTCTTCTCAGCACAGACTTTCGGTATTTCGGTTCCAGTGGAACCGCCGATTACAAATCCCAATTCCAACTTGTGAAGGAAGCAGTCGAACAACTCGGTCGAGGGCACCGGGTCACGAACGCCGAGCCGTTGCGTATGGAACTGATGGAGTTCAAGCAACAGGCGTGGGAGAGTAACCCGAACAGGGTCACGGGCGAGCCTACTGGTGCACCCCGATACGGCGTATGTCATCGCGGTAGTTCGTGTGGCGTTCTCGTCAATTCCGATAACGACGATGTGTGGTCAAGGGATGCCTAGTGCGCGGTTTGCGGACGAAGCAATAAGGGCTAGGTCATTTGCGCGATCGTGATTAATCTGGCGAGTTCTCGGTAGCGGCATAGTCCGTTTGCCCACAGCATTTGCTCGGGCGTTCTGCAATCCGGCTCGAAAAGCCGCGGACTCGCCACGACTATGACAACGCCCCGGGCCCGACTCGTGGCAACGTTGAATCGATGCGGATCGTAGAGGAAGGACATGCCCCGCGGAGCGTCCTGAGGTGACGATGCGGTGCAGGAGTAAATGACTACGGGTGCCTCCTGGCCTTGGAACTTGTCGACGGTGCCTACCCGTGTCACCTCGAACGGAGAGAGCTGGCGTCGCAGTGCACTGACTTGGGCATTGTAGGGCGCGACAACGAGCACGTCGCTAGGCTTAAGTGCGCGTGTACGGTCATCGCGATCTGTCCAGGTTGTGCCATGCCGCAACAAATTCTGCACTATGAGAGTCACCGCGTCGGCTTCCTCGTTTGATTGTGCCTGGTTACCTTCGTGGGGTACCTCGACGAGGAACAAGCCAGCCCCAGCGAACGGAGTCTCGCCGCCGAGCTTTTGCCGTTCGAGTCCATCAGCGGGCAGAAGGCGGCTCGTGTAGTACAAGTCCGAGGTAAACCTGCAAATCTCCGGATGGAGGCGATAGGTACGATCTAGAAACAGACCCTGTTCGTCGCGCAAGGTCGGCTGGTCTTTGCCGAGGACGTGCACAAGCGCGGCGACATCCGCGCCATCCGGATGGGCACCCTTAGTCGGTTGTTCAAGCTGCTGTGGATCGCCCAGCAATACGACGTTGCGAGCAGAACGTGCCGCTGCCAGAGCCTGGGCCAGCGCCATTTGGCCTGCCTCGTCGATGAACAAGTAGTCGAGACACTCAGCAGCCTCGTCGCTCGCCCATAGCCATACTGTGCCGCCAACGATGGCACGCTCGCCAATAGCACCTAGCGCCTCGCGCGCACTCGTTGTGTACTCGATGCCTCTTGGAGGGTCCTCGTCGTGCTTGTGCAACAGGCGAAGCGGTTGCATGTCCGGTGTCATTGAGTCGCGGATCGCCTCGAGAAGGTTATCGATAACCTTGTGACTGACGGCAGTAATACCCACTCTCTTTCCGGCTTGGGCCAGGGAAACGATGGCGCGTGCACCATTGAACGTCTTGCCCGAACCAGGCGGTCCTTGAATCGGCAGCACGCCACCGTCGAGTTCGCCACACAAGCGCCTAAGGGCTTCCAGAATAGATTCTTCCGGGTTTCGCAAGGGACTGGCGGTGCCTGAGCGCAGACGCGGCGGCCGACGCAAAAGGAGCTCACAAGCCGCGGCGAATGGGCCCGTCGAGGAGAAACCTTGAGTGCGTACAGACTCCGCGAAGCTTAGGAGCGAATTCTCGAGCGGCTCGCCACCCACCACCTGGTTCCGAAATACCACGCTTGGCTGACACTCACCCGCGGCCTTGCTCACCTTGAATACAACCGTACCCGCAGCAAGATCGATGTCGGCCACAGTCAGGGAAGTGCTCTTCCCATCGGTCGCCGGATCTTCGGCCTTAGTGAAGACAACTCGGTCGCCCGCGTCGATCGCTGTGTCCTGCTGCGGGAAGCGATACTGGTGGCGAAGATTTCTTTCCTTACCTTCCTTTGCTAGCACGCCGACGAACTGCAATCCCGCCAGCATTTCGCGCTCCTCGAACTGCTCTTCAGGTGGAAGCTCACGTAAGCGGTAAAATTCCCACCAAGCGTTCTTTTCCTCTTGCCTGAAGTAGCCGAGCATTGAGGCAAGTAAGGCCTGCGCGGCTTGCTCCGCCGATCGATCGGCCGGATCTTGTGGCAGATCGTCGATCAAATCCTCCTTTAGCCTCTCAATGCGTTGATCGCGTTCGCTGACCTGAGCGCTCGGCTCGGTGTCACCAAGAGGTGGCCGCGGAATTATCTGGCCCCGTCCGATCGCGTCGGAACGCTGCCGCTCCAACCATTTGTGAAGAGACTCAGTCGAAAGGCAGTCGTCGCGGTTATAGGCTGCCACTTGTTCGCGTACCTCCGGGAGGATTGAGTCCCTATCTCCCAGTTCGAGCGCAAGTTCGAGGTCACGGCGCGCGAGTGCAGCGTTGCGTAGATCGAGGCGACGGCTATAAGTGTGAAGGGATTCCAGCTCCTTGAGGCCGTAGCGTTCGACTCCGATCCGAAACGCTTCGCGGACGACCGTGTGTAGATCGACGAAGCATCCACCTCGAAGTAGACGATCAAGATCCTCGCCTCGCGTAGCATAGCGGGCGCACAGACGCTTCAACACAGATGGCTCGTAAGACCCGAAGTGGTAAATGTGTAAGCCACGGTGCTCGCGTAGGCGCGTCATAACAAAATCGATGAAGTGCTCGCAGGCGGCTTTCTCCCCAAAGGATTCATACGCCCAGTGCTGCTCGAAGGATATGAGTCCTTGCGCATCACGTACACAGAACCCCGTCAGGTACTCTAGGCCGTGTTCGCCGACGAACGGATCTCCCTCGAAGTCCAGAAAAACATCGCCGAGAGACGGATCGGGCAGGCGCTGGAGACCGCGGTTTGATTCGATTGGCAGGACGTCTACAGGCGGTAACGCGGTGTTCCGGGCCTTAAGCTGTAGTTTTGCTTGGTGACCAAGGCGAGCAAACGTCTCACCGCTGCCTCGAGTCGGCTTAGCTGGCAGCTTGCCCTCGGACTCTGCTATCGCAGTCAGTGTCGGGATGCCTTGTCGCTGGAACTCGCGTACATGCGCAGTACGGATATCAGCGATGAGGGACGGGTGATCATCGCGGCGGCGACGATCGTCACAGAACTTCCAGTAGCTGCACACGTCGCAATGTGGAACAGGGTCTGGGTAAGTCTGCGGTGGCGGCACCGCTGTAACAGCGACCTGCAAGCGTCCACGTATGAAGCGATAGTAGGCGGCAAAATCGACGGTGCGGAAGCACTCTTCCTTGACGGAGGTCGCGACGTGAAAACGGGCTGGCAAAAGCTGCTGCATGGGTTCCAGCATCTCGCAGTAGGCACACAACTGCACAATGGTGCCTGCGCGAGTCTCCCGCGAGAGCTTTGTATCGAGCGGCTCGTAGGAATGGTCGCCCAATGCCGAGGGCGTATTCACACGCAAAAGCACGTCTGCGATCCCTGCGAGCCAAGTATTGCCCAGCGGTGCTTGAACTATGGCTCCGTACCCCTTCTGCATAGCCGCGAGAGTAGCCGCAGGATCGTTGGTCCCATGGAGGTCGCAAATGCTCTGCCCCGCGCTGCGCAAGCGCTCAACATAGGCCCTTTCATGTTGCTTGCCTCGCTCCTGCATGGCTTGAAGCCGGGGATCAGGGATGAACTCCACTGCGAGTTCACCAGCGCGCCGTTGACGCTCAAGCTGGGTTAGGTGCGGACAGGCTAAGTGACCTGCGAGTTGCGTCGGACTCAGTGTGTTCGGCTTTGGTGTCTTAGTTTCATGGAGCAAGGGACTTTCTCCTCAAACACACTGTGGTCCACGACATGGTAGCAAGTCCTGCTCTAGTGACCTGACCCCCGCAAGCAGTGCCAGAGCGATGTTAGTAGAGTCCGTTTCTGAGAGGAGAAGCGGACATGAAGAAGCGGTTCAGCGAAGAG
>Ga0137465_1000791_pt1 | contig 10598 bp, 9 predicted proteins | sample EasRivERMGT828_2_FD_104906 | JGI IMG/M metagenome (GOLD analysis project Ga0137465, IMG submission 104906) | Soil microbial communities from meander-bound floodplain in the East River, Colorado, USA - East River MetaG ERMGT828_2 | ecosystem: Environmental > Terrestrial > Soil > Floodplain ... | reverse complement strand
CCAAAACCCGTCACGGTGGTAAAGGTCGATCGGGAAGGAACCTATGAGATGATGGTGAATATCATTGATGAGCTTAACCTTGCGAACGTCACGCGTTTCAGTCTCGCGCCGATGACCGACAAGGATAAGGAAGTGCTGACCAAACTGAAGCAATAGGAGGGAACCGATATGAGCACAGCGTCAGCAGCCGCTATTCCAACCGGCGGACAATACGGGGCGATTGAACTCAAGACGACGTACCGGAAGAACTGGTTGCGTGGCTTCGCCATTAGTGTTGGTGTCCACCTTGCAATTGTCGGGACCTATTACCTTGCCCAGGTCATTGGAGAAGAGGAGCGACCTGCAGGGATCGTCAGACACATCAACCTCAGCGAGATTGGCCCCCCTCCTTCCATCAGTAATGCAAGCACGCCTCCACCGATTGCTGTATCGGCCCCAACAGCCAAGCCTTCTGTTGGTGCTCCGGTGCCCGTTCCGGATGCCGAGGTAAGTCCGGAGCAGACCATTGCAACTCAGGAGGAAATGAGCCAACAGGTGGCCCCGATCGGCGACGGAACGGGTGACGGCATGATCGTAGAGGACGACATCGTGATCGACGATGGCCCGCCCGCGGATTTTGTTCCTGTCGAGAAGGAACCCCAGATTATCAAGCAGGTGAAGCCCGAGTATCCTGAGCTCGCCATGCGTGCTGCCCTCGAAGGAAAAGTCTGGGTCAAGATCTGGGTTGACAAAGAAGGGAAGCCACGGGAAGTTGTGGTCCTGAAAAGTGATGCCGAGATTTTCAACGAACCGGCAATCAATGCTGCAAAGCAATTTCTCTTTACCCCGGCATACATGAACAACGGCCCTGTTTCGGTGTGGGTCTCTGTTCCATTCAATTTCAAATTAGCTGATAGAAATTAGGACTTCCCGCCGCCACATCAATCGGCGTCGGGTTCCGGGATGGTTATAGGGAGAGGGAAATTCGGGTTGATCAGCAAGGGAAGGACGGAACATTCTGCCTTCCCTTTTCATTTTCCGGCCCGTTGTGTACCGTCTGTATGGACGTAGCAAGTGTTCTGAGAATTGCTGTTCTGGTGCTGTCGACAGGGGCGATGCTTGCAGGAATAGCCGTTATGATCGGACTCCTCGTTCCCAGGAACTTCCCCGGGGAGTATCGTTTCTTGATGGGAGTTGTGATATTCCTCTACGGTGCGTATCGTTTCGTGGTTGGCTACTATCGAAAGAAGGATGAGTCATGAAGGGGCTGTTGTTCTGCGGAATTTTCGCTGCTGTGCTGACCGGTTGTCAGCAGCGCACGGAAGTGACCACAACCAAGGGAAGTATTTCAGTGCATTCTGACGAAGCCCTTCTCCCGTTGATGAAGCTTCTCGTCGCGGAATTCCAGCAACGATACCCTGAAGCAGCCATTACGATTGTTCCTCGCGAAGCCCGGTCAGCCGTCGTGGACTTCGTCAACGACTCGACCCGGATGATTGTCGTCGATAGACCTCTAAACCGGGAGGAGCTGGAGGCACTCCAGGGAGCGAATATAGAATACCGGGAATATGCGTTCGCATACGACGCTGTCGGAGTCATTGTCCACCCAACGAATCCCATCCGAGAAATGAGGGTCGGACAGCTTGACAGCGTTCTCAACGGAATGACCTTCCGGTGGCCGGCACGGAAAGGAGTCCTTCTACCCATCCAGCTTGCGCTTTGCGGTCCAAATTCGAGTACGAACGAGATCACGCGTACAAAGATCATGGGCGATCACCAATTCTCCCCTGCCGCACAATATTTCGCATCCAACAGTGAGGTGCTTGATTTCGTTCAAAGCAATGAGGGCGCACTCGGGCTAGTTTCCCTGAGCTGGCTTCAGGGAGCGGACGACAGCATCACGATTCTCAAACTTGGTGACCCCGGCCATCCGCCTGATTCAACACAACCGCCGGGGCTCTTCTATGGTCCGGAGCAGGCACATGTGTATCGAAACTACTATCCTCTGTCCACCAAAGCCTCTATCTATAACAGAGAGCTCCTCCGGACTGTTGGACTTGGCCTGATATCGTTCATCAATGGCATCGAGGGCCAGAAGATTGTTCAGAAGAATGGACTTGTCCCGGCAACAATGCCGGTTCGTCTTGTCGAAACCACATCCACACAGGTAAACACTCAATGAAGATTCTTTTTGGCGCTTTGCTCGTTTTCGTGGCATCAACAACCGGAACCGCTCAGGATATTTACAACAGAGCCAGGTCGTCCCTCAGTGCAGGTGACACGGCAAAGGCAGTGAGCGGATTTCAGGAGGCCCTGCGCGCAGGCCAGAAAGTCGGCGATTCAAACTACTATCTTGGAATCATTGCCCTCGCAAGAGGAAAAACCGATGAGGCAGTGGGGTTTCTCTCAAAGGCGGCTGACCTTGAGGACGATAATGTGAGTATCCTGCGGGCCGCGGGCGATGCCCACCTTGCCAAGGGTGATGTGCAGGCCGCCCTTCCCATGTACAGGAAGGCAGCCAAGCTGGCTCCGGCCGACCCCGATATTGCGGCAGCATATGGAACCGCCCTCCTTGAGGCCGACTCGATCGATGCGGCCATCGTCCGCATTTCCTCAGCAAGTGTCCTGAACCCCGAGAGTTCTTCGCTGCACGTCGCGCTGGGTGACGCCTACATGAAGCAAAACGTCACAGCACTCGCAATCACCAATTATCAGAAAGGTGTTGAGCTGGATCCGAAAGACGTCAAGGCGCGCATGAAACTCGCCTCGGCTTTTGAGAAAGAACGGAAATGGACCGATGCCGTCAATGTGTACAGAGAAATCCAAAAGTTGGATTCGACAAAAGCTGAAGCATACTTTCAGGAAGGCAGGATCTGGTTCAAGGCGAAACGCTACAAAGACGCCGTCGTGCCCCTCAAGAAATATGTTACTTTCAGCCCCAAGTCGGTCGAGGGAATGTCCCTCCTTGCCCAGTCAGCGGTCGAGGCAAAGGATCCTGCTGCGCCGACGTTCACCAAGCGCGCGATTGAACTCGACTCTGCTTCCGTGGTTCTCCGGAGGGCGCATTTTTATGCCCTGGTCGATACGAAAGACTTCGCAGGGGCCGACAAGGCTTTGGTGGATCTCCAGAAAAGAGACACTCTTCAGGTGAGCGACTACCTGCGCATTGGAGCCCTCTATTTTGATCTTGATCGGGAAGAAGAGGCTTTGGGCTGGTACCTGAAAGCTATCAAGGCAGATTCTACCAATTGTGAGCCATACTTTAACCTTGGTTCGCTTTACATGCGTCGACAGGCTTTCGACACCGCTGCTGCAATGTTTGAGAAGAAGATTGCATGCGAGCCGAAATCACTTTCGGCCCTTCTGAATTGTGGGATTTGCTACCTGACGCTCAAAGACTTCCCCGCCTCGCGGCAGAAACTCCTTGCCGCAGTCGAGTTGAAACCTGACTATGACGTCAGCCGCCTTTGGCTCGCCCGCTATTACTCGCAGGTCGATTCCCTCGATAAAGCTGTGGAACAGTACGATATGGTCTTAAAACAGGTCGAGAACAATCCCGCAAAAAAGAAAGTAGCCGGAGAAGCACATTACCTGAAGGGATTCGCCTTTTTTGTGAAACTCAAGTTCGAACCCGCCCTCGATTCTTTCCGCAAGGCATTGACCAACGGGTATGAGACCGACAACCTTCACCTGATGATGGGACAGGCAACGTTGCAAACCCTGAACCCGACAGGGGCCGAATCCGAAAACCAGGCAAAAACAGCGGATGCTGTGAAGTCATTTCGCCGATGTGTCGCCATGAACCCTAACAATGCAGAGGGTCACTACGGTCTTGGCGACTCACTCATCCGGTCAAGAGTCATGGGTGCAGACGAGAAGAACAAGGAACTCAAATCAGAAGCATGTGCAGAATTCCAGAAATCCCTGAAGTTGAACCCGAACCTTGAATCCGCAAAGAAAGCCATGGAATTGTATGGCTGTTAAGGGCGGCTAGAGACAACCTGGTCTGCAGGACAGAGGATGTTCTGAACGCATTGGTTCGCATGTAAGGCTGATTTCTCAAGAGTAGTCACAAATCAGATACCGATCCTGGGTAGTGTCTCAGTTTGAATTTCCATGAACTCACCCCCTAGCAAGGATCAAACCCGTCTCGAGACGAGGTCTCGGCCGGAGGCCGGACCATTTCCCCCTCCCTTACCAAGGGAGGGGGAACCTGAGTCTCGATAGCTGGGGGAGAGTTGTATGAAAACAAATCAAATTGGGACACTACCCGATCCTGTGATCCCTTGCCAGGATCCGGACATTTCTCCCGGTACATCTCCCGAGCTTCGCGATAAACCCCTCCGCTTCATACGCTCAAGGGGAACAACAACGTCAGGTTCATAGATTAAGGAGCTCCACATTCCATGGAAGTCTTGACAACGCTCTCTCCGTTCGTTGGAGTCCTCGGGTTGCTTGTTGCTTTCCTCCTCTATATTGCGATTACCAGGCAACCGGCCGGTTCCGAGATCATGCGGGGGATTGCAGAACAGATCGAAATCGGCGCAATGACGTTTCTCCGCCGTGAGTATACCGTGCTCTCCGTGTTTGTCGTCATTGTCGCCGGACTTCTCGGACTTTTCCTGAACTGGGAAACAGCGCTTGCATTCCTGAGCGGGGGCGTTTGCTCGGTGCTCGCAGGATTCTTCGGTATGAAGGCCGCAACAAAAGCCAATGTCCGCACCGCTGAAGCGGCCCAAAGTTCGGGACAGGGCAAGGCGCTCCTGACCGCTTTCAATGGTGGAGCAGTCATGGGTGTAAGCGTCGCTAGTCTGGGACTTATCGGCGTCGGAGTATTCTTTCTGTATTACGGCAAGCCGGAGACCGCAAGCATTATCAATGGATTTGCAATGGGCGCAAGCTCCATTGCACTGTTTGCCCGGGTCGGCGGGGGTATCTACACAAAAGCAGCGGATGTGGGAGCAGACCTGGTCGGGAAGGTCGAGGCAGGCATCCCTGAGGATGACCCGAGAAACCCCGGGGTTATTGCAGACAACGTTGGCGACAATGTTGGCGATGTTGCCGGTATGGGTGCCGATATCTTTGAGTCATACGTTGGCTCAATCGTTGCAAGCATCGCAATCGCCGCTACTCTCCTGCCCGACATGCTCGGAATGATGAAAGCGAATCCGACCGTGAGCAATGAAGGGATCAGGTTTTTTCTGATGTCCCTTCCCCTTGTCCTTTCTGCTCTTGGCCTGCTTGCGTCATTCGTCGGCATTGGCTCGATGAGAATCCTGAAGCAGTATTCTCCTGCTGCTGCTCTGCGGTATTCCACGTTCATCGCCGCCGGACTCTTCCTTCTGTCGTCGTACTTCCTGATCAGGAATTATGAAGTCAGCAACAATGTGTTCTGGGCGATTTTCTTCGGCACCCTGTCAGGAATCCTGATTGGCCTTATCACGGAATATTATACATCGGCCAAACCGGTCAGGAGAATTGCTCTGGCATCCAAAACCGGTTCAGCAACAAACATCATTGCCGGCCTTGCCGTAGGGCTGGAGTCTACGGCTCTCCCTGTTCTCACGATCTGCATTGCGATCTTTATTGCAAACGATGTGGCCGGCCTGTACGGAATTGGCATTGCGGCCGTCGGCATGCTCGCGACCGTCGGCATCACGATGTCGGTCGACGCCTACGGACCGATAGCAGACAATGCAGGAGGGATTTCAGAAATGTCAGGCCTCGGACCCGATGTCCGAAAGATTACCGATGGTCTGGATGCTCTCGGCAATACAACCGCAGCGATTGGAAAAGGATTTGCCATCGGGTCTGCTGCCCTCACCGCTCTCGCCCTCTTCGCGGCATACTCACAGGCCATCTCGGCTGTAATTGGAGAACGACTGCATGAAATGGCAACACAGCATGCATCACCGGAAGGGATCTGGAAGACCTACGCGGCGCGGTGGATCAACGGAGATCCACCATTGGATATCTCCGTTACTGAGCCAATGGTTGTCATTGGACTATTCATAGGGGGAGTTCTCCCTTTCCTGATTGCTGCATTCACGATGACCGCAGTCGGACGCGCGGCGGGACAGATGGTTGAGGAGATCCGGAGACAGTTCCGTGAGATACCGGGACTTCTCGAGGGAAGGAAAGGTGTACACCCCGATGCCGCCCGTTGTGTCGACATTTCCACAAGTGCAGCCCTCAAGGAAATGATTGTTCCGGGCGTCACGGCGGTTCTCGCCCCCGTCTTCGTCGGATTCCTGCTCGGTCCTGCTGCTCTGGGAGGGATGCTCGCAGGTGCAACGGTTGCAGGGGTTCTGCTCGCCCTCATGATGGCGAACGCCGGAGGTGCATGGGACAATGCCAAGAAATCCATTGAAAAGGGTGAAATTGAGGGCGAACGAAAAGGGACCGATGCTCACAAAGCTGCCGTGGTTGGTGACACGGTTGGAGACCCGTTCAAGGATACCTCGGGACCGGCGATGAACATTCTCATAAAACTGATGTCGATCGTCTCCCTGGTAATCGCTCCCCTTCTCATCTGAAAAATGTCGTCTTTGACTGGAAGGGACGACCCAGCAATCTCCTTCCAGGTTGAACCTGGCCCGGTACATTTGCTCATGAGATACATTCTGATCATCTGGCTGCTCCTCTTCTCTTCGTCCTGGACCCGGACACAGATCCTCTTCCAGGACGAACATGGCACACGGCATCCCCGGTCATTCGATGTACTTCATTACAAGCTGGACCTGAGCTTCAACGAAGCCAGGAAAGAGGTGAGCGGAATTGCTCACATCACCCTCACCCCACTTGTCGATCGCCTCGATTCCATTGTCCTTCACGCGATCAGGATGAACATTGACTCTGTGGGATCACAGTCGGACCTCCCCGTTTCTTATCGCAGCGACAGCACCTTACTTACGCTGACCTTCAGCGATCCTCCTCACACCTTTGACACCATTGCGATATCAATTCAATATTCCTGCTCCCCGAAAGAAGGACTCTACTTCATCCAACCCGATTCATCGGACCTCACACGCCGGTGGCAGTTCTGGACTCAGGGGGAAGAATCGGAGAACCGGCACTGGTTTCCCTCTTATGATTCTCCGGACGACAAGGCAACATCAGAGGTAATCGCAACGGTACGCGACTCCTACGTTGTCCTCTCAAATGGGAATCTCGTCTCAGAAACAAGAGACACGGTGAACGGAACAAGGACGTTCCATTGGCGACAGGAAAAACCTCATTCCTCCTACCTCATCATGCTTGCGGCCGGAGAATATGACATCCTCCGGGATGATGGAGGACGAATTCCCATCTCGAACTATGTTCCGTCGGGTGAAGCTGCGAAAGGCCTCGTGAGCTTTCGCAATACACGACAAATCCTGGAAGGCATTGAGAAAATCGTCGGTTATCCATATCCATGGACCAAATACTCTCAGATCATCATTCATGATTTCATGTGGGGTGGGATGGAAAATACATCGGCGGTCACCCTGAATGAAGCCTATCTCTATGATGAGCGGACTGCTCTTGAATTCTCTGCAGACGCTGTCATCGCGCACGAGGTCGCGCATCAATGGTGGGGGGACCTTCTAACGTGCCGGGACTGGTCGCATCTCTGGCTGCAGGAAGGATTTGCCAACTACTATGAGGCTCTGTATAAACGGTCACAGAACGGCTTCGATGAATACCAGTACGAGGCTTACCAGTGGGCAAAGTCCATCAGGAGTCTTGACGAAACGGCGGGGCGAAAACCGGTCGTCAGCAACGAGAGTTTCAGTATTAACCTCTACCAGCGCGGCGGATGGATCCTCAGAATGCTTGCGAACCTGCTTGGTGAAGAGAACCTTCTCAATTACCTGAGCCAGTACGCAAAGCGGCACGAGTTTGAAGCGGTAACAACGGAGGACCTGATTTCAGCCCTGGAAGACTTCTCAGGAAAAGACCTTCGGTGGTTTTTCGATCAATGGGTCTATGGCACTGGTTACCCGTCGCTCGATGTCACAACCGATTGGGACGATGACGGCAGTGTCCTGCGAGTTACCGTGAACCAGGTCCAGGAAACCGATAGTCTCACAGACCTTTTTGCTTTTCCGCTGGATATCGAGGTGACGACAGCCACCGGGAAACACCTCAGCAAGATCTGGGTCAGCGAGCGCGAGGAGACATTTGTCTTGCCGCTCGACGAGAAACCCTTGATGATGATTTTCGACAAGGGGTTGAATGTGTTGAAATCCCTGAATCAGGGGAAAACGAAGTCTGAGTACCTGTATCAGTTGGCGAATGCATCTGAAGCGATCGATCGGCTGGATGCGTGTCAGGGACTTTCAACCTTTAAGGAGGATGACGAGGTATTCGATGCCTTCCGCAAGGCGGCACGTAACGATCCGTTCTGGGCCGTGCGCGTAAAGGCTCTGAACACTCTGGTGGACATGGAAATGGACGAAGACATGGAAGTAGTGACGGAGTTCTATAACGACAGCGATCCCCGGGTTCGCTCTGCAGCGATTGCGGCACTGGGCAAGCATGAAACACCGGAAGCTGCCTTGTTTCTGGAGAGAGTGGCGGTGGAGGATTCTGTCTATTCAGTCCTTTCATCCTGCATTCGAACCCTCGCGCGTGTCGATTCGGCACGGGGTTTCCAACTCGCAGCACGGACGGTGGAAATGGATTCATACCGGGACATGATCCGTGTTGCCTCACTGAATGCACTCCGCACCCTGAAAACCGCCTCCTCCATCCCGATCGCCCTCCGCTATCTTGGCCCCTCCTATGAGACCGGGACACGGGTTATTGCCGCGGGAATTCTTGCCGACAATGGGCAAGCAAACAGCGAGGCGAGGGAAACAATTGCAAGGCTTGTAAGTGATTCGAACAGGAGAATGAGACTGGCTGCCATCCAGGCGCTGGACGCCTGGGATGGGGCTGAAAGTGAAAAGATCCTGAAGGAGCGCGTGGTCCAGGAGTCGGATTCCGGCGTCAGGGAGGCAATTGAGCGTGCTCTTTCCGAAGAAAAGACTGAGTAGGCCCGGCTGGCCTACCTCTGTATTCGACTGACGGTTTCCAGCTTGTCAAGCAGTAACCGCACGATCATTGCGGTCGCCCCCCAGATAATGTGTTTGCCGGTGTCGTAGTGCCACACTTCGTACCGGCGACCTTTGACCTCACGGAACTCCTGCCTTCCATTCTTCGAGTCCATGAAAAACGATAATGGCATTTCGAAAACCTCGGCAACCTCGCTGTCATTGAGATGCATTTCAGGCCGTGACCGCAGGAATCCGACCACGGGGGTGATCACGAATCCGATCGGGGTTGCGATATCATTGAGAAAGCCCAGCGGATGAACCGCGGACGGTGGAATGCCGATTTCCTCATGTGCTTCACGCAAAGCCGTTGCAACCAGATCGGCATCCGACTCTTCCACCATTCCCCCGGGAAATGAGATCTGCCCCTTGTGAGTCTCGACTGATTCGGTTCTCCTGGTGAAGAGAAGTTTAAGTTCTTCATCCCCACCGATGAGAGGAACAAGTACAGCCGCTTGCCGGAAGCCGTCAATTGTGAGTGTCTCGCGCCTTTGCCTTGCCAGTTCCTCAGACAGAATGCGGGCAGTTTCGTTTCCGTGTGACAACGTCATATCAAAAGATAGACAACACGTGTAGAAGACGCAAAGGATCCACTTGAATGGTGGGATGTATTTTTTGTATGTTGTCAATAATGATAGAATGGGATGATGAGTACCCGCGCTGAAAGTCCGATCTTCACCATTGACGTTGCCCATCCGCCGCTGCCCCAGCAGGAAGTGGAGAGTCTTCTTCTCAGTACTCTGTCACAACTCAGCAATCACCCGAACACCCGTATTCTGAAAATCGTTCATGGTTACGGCAGCACTGGGAAGGGTGGAAAAACAAAGGAGGTCGTCCTTAACTGGACATTCAGAAACAGATCGCGATTTCGCAGGGTCTTTAAGGGAGAAGAGTATACGCCATTCAACAGAGAGGTTCAGGAAATGAGAACCGAGGTGGGATTGTTTGAAGACGTCGATCTGCGGACACCGAATCCGGGCATCACAATCTGCTGGGTGAGATGAGCGAGGAAAAAGACAAGAAAGTAAAAATTGTCAGTTGGATGGGTGGAGAGCACTGGTATATTGGAAACATGCATTTCCTCCGGCTTGAGGAAGCTATCGCGTTTTGTGAACGTCATTCCCTTGATTATGAAGTAGTCAAAGACCCCAGGTATATGCATCGCCATGAGGGTGGATAAGGCTCAGTCCTTTCGATCCCTAAAACGTTAGACCCTTCCCGCAACACTCCTCTGCTCTATGTCCCTCACAACCCTACCCCTACCACATGTGATCGCCGTCAACCGATCCGTCGACATCCCCCAACTCTAACCCTCTTAATACAAAACGAGTTAAGAGAAGCAAAAACATTCTCCTTGACTTTTGAATTTTTCGGCCTATATTACCCGTTGTTTTCGTTTTCCCCATTTACGTGTACCACGGAAAAGAGTATGAAACGACTAACAAACATATTCCTTTACATATCAATGGTTTACCTGATTCTATTGGCATTTCCACACCTTGGGCTTGCCCAGACCCACCAGGATCGATTTTCCCTCGGATT
>Ga0137465_1000789_pt1 | contig 10612 bp, 10 predicted proteins | sample EasRivERMGT828_2_FD_104906 | JGI IMG/M metagenome (GOLD analysis project Ga0137465, IMG submission 104906) | Soil microbial communities from meander-bound floodplain in the East River, Colorado, USA - East River MetaG ERMGT828_2 | ecosystem: Environmental > Terrestrial > Soil > Floodplain ... | reverse complement strand
GGGCTTGTCCTCCTTCGGCAGCAGATAGGGCTTGACCGCCGGGAGTTTCTGGTTGAAGAAGTCGGTCTGGTCGATCACGAGGTCGCGCAGGACCGGGAAATGATTGAGCGGCTCGATCCGGACTTTGCCAGGATAGTAGTCGCGCAGGAACGTGTGGCAGGAGAGCTCCGGCTTGCCGTTCACCATCTTGCCGCAGCTGCCGCAGATCGCCATGCGGCACGACCAGCGGAAGGTGAGGCTGCCATCGAGATGGTCCTTGATGTGCTGCAGGCCCTGCAGCACCGAAGTGTCGTGAGTGAAGGGCACCTTGAACGTCTGGAAATGCGGCTCGGCGTCCTTCTCCGGGTTGTAGCGCAGCACTTCGATTTCGATTGTCCGGGGTTCGGCCATGCGCAGTCCTCAGATCAATACGGTCTTTTTGCCTTCGCCGCCATAGACTCGCGTCTTGGGCGGGGACTTGGTGATGGTCACCGGCGCGTACTCGAGCCGGGGCGGCCCGTCGCCGGTGCGGTACGCGAGCGTGTGTTTCAGGTAATTCGCGTCGTCGCGCTCCTTGAACTCGTCGAGCCGTGTATGCGCGCCGCGCGATTCCTTGCGATTGAGCGCCGACTGCGCGATCACCTCGGCGATCTCCAGCGTGAAGCCGAGCTCGATCGCCGACAGCCACTCGGTGTTGAACGCGCGGTTGCGGTCGTCGAGCTTGAGGCCCCGTCCGTAGCGGTCGCGCAGCAGGGCGAGCCTGGCGCAGGCGGCCTGCATTCCCTCCGCCTTGCGGAAGATGCCGACGCCGGTTTCCATGGCATCGTGCATCTCGTCGCGTATCGTCGCCACGCGCTCACCCTTGTCCCGGCCGAGCAATGCGACCAGTCGCGCCTCCACGGCGTCCGCCTGCCGGCGCGCCGCTTCGCTCTTGCCCGCTGGAGCCGCCTTCGCGTACTGCGCCGCCCGTTCACCGGCGACCTTGCCGAACACCACGATTTCCGCGAGCGAGTTGGAGCCCAGGCGGTTGGCGCCGTGTATGCCTACGCTCGAGCACTCGCCCGCCGCGTAGAGCCCCTTCAGGGGTGTTTCGGTATGAGCGTTGCAGGGAATGCCGCCCATCGTGTAGTGCACGGCGGGGCGTACCGGTATGGGTGCCACGACGGGATCGACGCCCGCAAAGGTCTTCGCGACTTCCGTAATGAGCGGCAGCCGCTCGTGTATCGTCGCAGCGCCCAAGTGACGCAGGTCCAGCCACACGACCTGGCCCAAGGGGGTCGCAACCGTCCGTCCTTTCTGCTCCTCGTGCCAGAACGCCTGCGACAGGCGGTCGCGCGGGCCGAGCTCCATCGCTTTCGGACGCGGCCACGGGTCGGGCGGCCCCAAGCCGTAGTCCTGGAGATAGCGATAGCCGTCCTTGTTGGTGAGGATCGCGCCGTCCCCGCGGCAGCCCTCGGTGATCAGGATGCCGGTGCCGGGTAACGCCGTGGGATGCCACTGCATGAACTCCATGTCGCGCAGGGGCACCCCATGGCGGAAGGCGATGCCCATGCCGTCGCCGGTGACGATGCCGGCGTTGGTGTTCTGGCCGTAGACGCGCCCCGCTCCTCCGGTGCAGATGATCGCCGCCTTGCATTCGAGCAGCAAAAACTCCCCGGTCGCGATGTCGATCGCGACCACGCCTTGCACCCGGCCATCCTCCACGACGAGGTCGGCGCAGAAGTACTCGTCATAGCGCTTGATCGAGGGGTGCTTGAGGGACGTTTGAAACAGCGTGTGCAGAATGTGGAAGCCGGTCTTGTCCGCCGCGAACCACGTGCGCTGGACCTTCATGCCGCCGAAGAAGCGCACGTTGACGTGACCGTCGTCCTTCCGGCTCCACGGGCAGCCCCAGTGCTCGAGTTGGGTCATTTCCTCCGTGCAATGGGCCACGAAGTACTCGACCACGTCCTGGTCGCACAACCAGTCGCCGCCACCCACGGTGTCGTCGAAGTGACTGTCGAGATTGTCGTCGGTACGGATTACCCCGGCCGAACCGCCCTCGGCAGCCACCGTATGGCTGCGCATCGGAACGACCTTCGAGACGAGAGCGATGCGAAGCCGCGGATCGCTTTGCGCCACCGCGATCGCGGCGCGCAATCCCGCGCCCCCGCCGCCTACCACCACGACATCGGTCTGAACCGACTGCATCCGACACGCTCCTTCGCGTCAATACGACGCGAACAAATAATGCGTTAGGGGTTCTCCCCGCGGTTTGATCCAGATCAAACCCGACGGCAGGTTTCCGGTCAGGCCACGGTCACCGGAATCTTCCCTATTTTCGCGCGCCATTCGCGCGGGCCGCTCTCATGCACCGCGTTTCCTTTGGTATCAACGGCGACCGTCACCGGCATGTCCTTGACGTCGAATTCGTGCACCGCTTCCATGCCGAGTTCCTTGAAAGCGAGCACGCGCGCCGCGCGTATGGCCTTCGCCACCAGATAAGCTGCGCCCCCTATCGCGATCAGGTGAACGCCCTTGTGCTGTTTGATCACCTTTACTGCCTCCGCGCCGCGCTCCGATTTTCCGATCGAGCCCAGCATTCCGGTCTTGGCGAGCATGGCGTCCATGAACTTGTCCATGCGGCGGGAAGTGGTCGGGCCGGCGGGGCCGACGACTTCATCGCGCACCGCGTCCACCGGCCCGACGTAGTAGATGAGGCGGTTGGTGAGATCCACCGGCAGCTTTTCTCCCTTGGCGATGAGATCGGTGAGGCGCTTGTGTGCGGCGTCGCGTCCGGTCAGGATCTTGCCGGTGAGCAGCAGCCGGTCCCCCGCCTTCCACGTTGCGGTCTCGGCCTTGGTCAGCTTTTCCAGGTCGACGCGCTTCGCACCGGCACCGAGATCGAGGGCGATCTTGGGCCAGTTATCGAGGCTCGGCGCTTCGAAACGGGCAGGCCCGCTGCCGTCGAGGTGGAATTCGATATGGCGCGTCGCCGCGCAATTCGGAACGATGGCGACCGGCTTCATCACCGCATGGGTGGGGTAGTCGAGCACCTTGACGTCGAGGACCGTGGTCAGCCCGCCGAGCCCCTGCGCCCCCACGCCCAGCGCGTTGACCTTCTCGTGGAGCTCGAGCCGCAATTCTTCGGCGCGGTTTTTCGCCCCGCGCTTTCTGAGCTCGTTGATGTCGATGGATGCCATCAACGATTCTTTGGCCATCACCATCGCCTTTTCCGGCGTGCCGCCTATGCCCACGCCGAGCATGCCGGGCGGGCACCAGTCGCCCCCCATGGTCGGCACCTGGCCGAGTATCCACTCCACCACGTCGTCGCTCGGGTTGAGGACGGCAAAGCGCGACTTGCTCTCGGAGCCGCCGCCCTTGGCCGCGAGCTTGACTTCGAGGCGATCCCCCGGCACGACCTCCATGTGGACCACCGCCGGCGAATTGTCGCGCGTGTTCGTGCGCGCGCCGTCCGGGTCCGTGAGAACGGATGCGCGCAGGGGGTTGTCCTTGTCGGTGTACGCGCGGCGCACGCCTTCATCCACCATTTCCTGGACGCTCAGGGTGGCGTCCCAGCGCAGGTTCATCCCGATCTTGAGAAAGACGACGGCGATGCCCGTGTCCTGGCACATCGGCCGGTGGCCTTCCGCCGACATGCGGCTGTTGATGAGAATCTGCGCAATGGCATTCTTGGCCGCGGGCGATTGCTCGCCCTCGTAAGCCTTGCCCATCGCCCGGATGAAATCGACCGGATGGTAGTAGGAAATGAACTGGAACGCGTCGGCGATGCTCTGTATGAAATCCTGCTGTTTGATCGTGGTGGTCATGGGGTCTCTCCCACTGATGCATCGGCCAGGGCAATGTTACCCTTCGAGGGTCGCAATTTCATGCTGTACCTTAGCTTGGAAGAAGCGGCACCGGTTGACTTAGATCAACTCTGGAATTCATCGAGGCGCAATAATCGAAATCGCAAAGGAGGGAATTCATGCCTGAAGCTGCCAACCGGGGAAAAGGCCAGGAAAATGCGCTGAAGCTCGAACTGGTGCGTAATTCGGCCCTTGCGGTGGAGTTGACGGGAGACCAGTGCGGCGTCCTCGCCGAGTTGGTGTCGGTTCGCAGCCTGGCGGACGGTGAAGTCCTCGTCCCGGAGGGCGCGAGCGACAATCATCTCTACGCGATCGTCGTCGGCGCGCTTGCCGTCGCCAGGCAGGTCGAGGCGGACGGGCAGTGGATCAACCTGCACCTGCTGACCAAAGGCGACCTCGCCGGCGAGCTGGGTTTCATGGATGGCCGGCCGCACTATGCGGCGTTGCGCGCGACCGGACCGACCCAGGTCTTGTGCCTCGCGCGCGAAAAGCTGGAGTCTCTGCTCGAGCGCGAGCCGGTCATTGTCTACCGCGTCATGCGCGCGATCTTCCGCGTCGTGCACGTCATCCTGAACCGCATGTCCATGCAGACGAGCGAGCTCACGAACTACATCTTCAAGGTGCACGGCAAGTACTGATCGCAGGCGTGGAGGTGGTCGCCTGACGGTCTTTGCGGGATGAGCCTCGTTTGGCCGCTATAATCGCGGTCAGCGAGCGGTCCCATGAAACTCATCCAGTACGTCAAATTCCGCGAAGAGAAGTTCGGCGGCGTGCTGTTCGAGACGCGCTCCGAGAAGGTCTACACGCTCAATCCCACCGCGAGCGCGGTGGTGCTGGAGATCCAGGCGGGAAGCGATGCAGCCGACATCCCGGCGCGGCTGAAGGAGCGCTTCCGCGACGATAGCGGCGCGATCGAGCGCGAGGCGGCCGCCTTCATCGCCGAGTTGCGTCAAAAAGGTCTGGTGGAGGACTGATTCGGTGGCGACGCCGCCAAGCGGTCCCGGGGCCGGCTCCCCGTCGCCGGTGACCACTCCGGCTGCCACCGGGTCCGGAGACCTGGGCGCGCCGCTCTACATCGCCTGGCAGGTGACCAACGAATGCAACCTCGCCTGCCTGCATTGCATCGAGGAAAGCGGTCCCGGCAAGGCGTTTCGCGATGAGCTCCCCGATGAGCAGGTATTCAAGGTCCTTGAGCAGGCGATGGACCTCGAGGTCCCCTACCTCTCGTTCTCGGGCGGGGAGCCGATGATCCATCCCCGCTTCTTCGACATGGTGGAGTATGTCTGTGGACGCAACGGCCAGTTGAAGATCGAGACCAACGGCCACTACCTCGGCCCGGACAACTGCGCGCGCCTGAAGCGCCTCGGTGTGAAGGCGGTGCAGGTGAGTCTCGACGGCGCCTCGCGCCAGACCTTCAACCGCATACGGGTGCGCGGGGACTTCGACCGGGTCCTGGAAGGCGTGCGCAACCTGCGCGCGGCCGGTGTGCCGATCGAGGTCAATTTTTCCCCGACGAGCTTCAACGCGCAGGAGATCGGCGCGGCGGTGGACCTGGCCGCGGAGCTGGGCGCGTACAGCTTCTACACCGGTCGCACGATGTACACCGGCAATGCCGTCAAGACCTGGCACCGGCTGGCGCCCTCGGAGGCGCAGTACGACGCGTTCTTCGAAGTGCTCCACCGCAAGACCGAGGAATACCGCGGCCGCATGCGGGTCCACTTCCACGAGCTGGGACTGCTCGAGGAATTGCGCTACCGGCTGCGCCATCCCGCGGCCCTCTTGATCGTGCTCCCGAACGGCCTGGTCAAGCTCATCAACGCGCTACCGTTCGTGTGTGGAGATCTGCGGCAGCAGACGCTCGGCGAGATCTGGGGCCGGTTCCAGCGCGCGTGGCAGGATCCGCGCGTCGCGAAATTCGTCGAGGACCTCGCCGAGGATCCGCGCAAGACGGCATCGCTGCACCAATGGGTCTATCTCTGACGACGCCCCCGCATCAGCACCGCGGCGCCGAGCAATCGCCTTGGCGCCGGCTGCTGCTGGTCGTCAGCCTGGTGCGCTACCGCTTCTTTCTCTATGCCGGCTTGCTGCCTTATCTGCTGGGCGCCGCCTGGGCCCATGCCGCGGAGGGCGCGTTCGATGCGCCCGTCTTCTGGAGCGGGCTCGGCGGGATTGTGCTCGCCGTCATCGGCGTGGAGTCTTTCAACGAATACTTCGATTCCCAGATGGGCACTGACCGCGTGTTCAATCCGGAGGAGCTGCCGCCGATGTCCGGCTGGGTCCTGTGCCTCGGCATCGTTGCGTTTGTCGGCGCACTGGCGGTCGGCATCTATCTCACCTACCGGAGTGGCTGGCCGATCCTCGCGTTCGCGGTACTGGGAGGCCTTGCTGCGATCTTTTACGTGGCGCCTCCGATACGCTGGGCCTACCGCGGCCTGGGCGAGACCGTAATCGCATTGTCGTACGGGCCGTGGATGGTGCTCGGCAGCCTGTACCTGCACACCCGTGAAATCTCGTGGGGAGCATTCTGGGCATCGCTCGTGCCGGGATTTCTGATCATGGCGCTCGCCGTGGTGAATGCGATACCCGACTATCACCAGGACCGGCTCGTCGGCAAGCGCAACCTCGTCGTCCGGCTCGGCCGCCGGCGCGGCGTGTGGCTCTATCTCGCGCTCGCCGCAGCGGGGCTGCTCGCCGCTGCGATCGGCGTGGCCGCCGGCGTATTACCCGTCGCATGCCTGGCGGCATTGCTGCCGCTGCCGTTGCTCGCGTCGAGCGCGCGGATCGCGCTGCGCACCTATGAGTCCCCACGGCAGTTCGTGCCTGCAATCCGCGCGGTAGTCGGCTGCTATCTCCTCGCCGTCACCTTGTTCGGCGCGGGGATTCTCGCGCAGCCGTGAAGCCGCCTGCCGTCGCGAACCGGATCGACAGCCTGAAGGCGCCGCTGTTCGTCTCCTGGCAGATCACCCGCGATTGCGACCTCTCCTGCCTGCATTGCTGCACCGATTCGGCCCCCGGGAAGCGCCTGCCCGATGAACTGGCAGCGGACGAGGCGATGCGGGTGGCGGGCGAGATTGCCCGCAACGAAGTGCCGTACGTGATGCTGTGCGGCGGCGAGCCCCTGGTCGTGCCGCATTTCTTCCAGATCGCAGAGGCGCTGGGGACGGCCGGGGTGCAGCTCAAGATCGAGACCAATGGCCAGCGATTCGATGCCGGCGTCGCCGAGCGGCTCGCCCGCCTGCCGATCCGATCGATCCAGGTGAGCCTCGATGGCGACAGCCAGGAGGTCTACGAGCGCCAGCGTCCGGGAGGATCCCTCGCGAAGGCGCACGCGGCGTGCCGCGCGGCAAGGGCGGCAGGCCTGCCGCTGGAAATCACCTTCGCCCCGACGCGTTTCAACCTCCACGAAGCCGGGGCGGTGATCCACCGCGCCCGGGAGCTCGGGGCGTTCCGATTCAATAGTGGCAAGCTGATGCGGATCGGAACCGCGGCTCGCCACTGGCCGCGCGTCGCGCCGGCGCCCGAGGCGTGGGGCGCCTTGCGCGAGCTCTTCGCGCGCGAGGCCGCGCGCGGGGCCATGGAAATCTGCTACGAGCCGTTCAGCCTCGAGGATGGCCTGCGCGCGAGCCTGGCCGCACCGCCCGCCACGCTGCTGGTCCTGCCGAACGGGTGGGTCAAGGTCGCGGCCGCGTTGCCCCACGCCTGCGCCGACCTGCGGCGTTGCAGCCTGCCGGAAGCGTGGCGCGCTTATCAACGCGCGTGGCGCGAGGACGCGATAGCAGAGGCCGCGCGCGGCGCGATCGCCGATGAATCGCGTCACGGGCTGGCCAACACCTGGGTGATGATGAAATGCTAGGACTCTCGGGAAGGAGACGACATGGCAACGGAACCGGAAGGTGCGACACAGGGCGGAATTCAAGGCCGAAAACTCCCGCAATTGCCGCAAATGCCACCAGTTCACGCCCGAAACCCTGGCGAAACAGAAGGAGTTCGCGAGGCCGATGCACCGGCAGGTGCTCGACGGCAACGCGACCTGCATCGATTGCCACAAGGGTGTCTGAGTGATCTTGGAGACGAAAGGGAACTCTGCTATTCTGTGTTCACGAAGTCTGAGACTCGGAGGCGACATGGGCGACATGAAAGTGAACCTGCAGGGCGAGAAAACGGAACAGGAAGCGAAGACCGACAAGATCAATCCGGGCGAGCGGCTGAACTGGGAAACGCCCAGGATGGAGGACGTCTCCGAGCAAGTCATGGCTCAGCCGTACATCCGCTTCACCTGAGATACCTTCCCCAATGCAGGGGCGCGCGGTAGACGAATACCGCGCGCCCCTTTTTCTTGCCTGGCAACTGACTAACCGCTGCGGCGCGCGCTGCATCGCCTGCTGCGAGGAATCCGGCCCGGACAAGGCGTGGCACGACGAGCTCGAGCGCGCCGAGGCGCTGGAGCTCGCTCGGCGTATCGTCGCTTCTAGCATCCCGTATGTCGCATTCGGCGGCGGCGAGCCTCTCGGCGCGAGCCACTGTTGGGAGTTGTTCGAGCTGCTCGCCGCAGGCGGCGTTGCGCTGAAAATCGAGACTGACGGGGCTCACATCGACGATGCGGCAGCCGCGCGCCTCGCCCGGCTCGGCGTCCAATGCGTGCAGGTGTCGGTGGATGGGGCAACGGCCGCGACGCACGAGCGCGTGCGCCCGGGCTCGAGCTTCGGCGCGGCCACCGCCGCGATCCGGCGACTCACGGCGCGCGGCCTTGCGCCGCAACTCGTGTTCGTTCCCACCCGGTGGAATCTTCCCGAAGCCGTCGCGACCTATGACCTGGCGATCGAGCTGGGCTGCAGCGCCTTCGTGACCGGGCCGCTGATGCGGATCGGTCGCGCGGCGGCTGATTGGGACCGCATCGCGTGCCGGGAAGAGGACTGGCAGGCCGCCGTCCTCGCGCTGCGGAGACATGCGCTGTCGCGCAACGCCGCGACCGCGCTCTCGATCTACCCCTGGGATATCCTCGCCGAGCTGGAACAGCGGCTCGCGAGCCCGCAGGCGATGTTGCTCGTCGTGCCCAACGGCAAGGTCAAGCTCCTGAACGCCCTGCCGTTCTCGCCGGCCGACCTGCGGCACGACTCCCTGGAGCAGGCCTGGCACGCCTATCGCGACGCGTGGCGCTCGAGCGAAGTGCGTGAATTCATCGCAGCCTGCCGGCTGAACCCCGGCCTGCTCAGGCACGCGAACGAAACCTGGGCGCCCGGCGACAAGCTCGCATCGCGTGCGGGCTTGCTCCGATCCGTGCCCTGAGGTATCGTCGCTTTTGGGGAGCACGAGGAGGTGCCTCCCCGTTCCATCCCCAAGAAATAATCTCCCGTCGTCGGGTGTCGACGCGGGAGGATGCGGCGCGCTGGTCGCGCCGTCCCGTTCCGGTCTGTTGAACTTGCAGCCAGTCAAGCGCGAAAAAGGAGAGACCGATGATTCCTGCGGCATTCGACTATCACCGACCCGGCACGCTCGACGAGGCTTTGAAGCTGCTCACGAGCCACGGCGACCAGGCGAAAGTGCTCTCGGGCGGCATGAGCCTGCTGCCGATGCTGAAGCTCCGCCTTGCGTCGTTCGCCCACCTGGTGGATATCGGCCGCGTACCGGGGCTCGACTTCATCAAGGAGGAGGGCGGGTCGCTGCGCATCGGGGCGATGACGCGCCAGTCGACGCTCGAGCGCTCCGATCTCATCCGGTCCAAGTATCCGATTCTCGCGGACGCGGTTCCGCTGATCGCCGATCCGCTGGTGCGCAACCGCGGAACCGTCGGCGGAAACGTGGCGAACGGTGATCCCGGCAACGACCAGCCCGCGATCATGATCGCGCTGGGCGCGACCTTTGTCGCGAAAGGGCCCAAGGGCGAGCGCAGCGTGCCGGCGAACCAGTTCTACAAGGGGCTTTACGAGACCGCCCTCGCTCGCAATGAGATTCTCACCGAGGTCCGCATCCCCGTGCCCCCGGCGCGAAGCGGCGGAGCCTACGCCAAGCTGAAGCGCAAGACTGGCGACTTCGCCGTCGCAGCCGCGGCGGTGCAGCTGACGCTGGACGCAAAAGGCGCCGTCGAGCGCGCTGGAATTGCGCTCACGAACGCCGGACTGACGCCGCTCAATGCGGCAGACGCGGCGAAGTATCTCGTCGGCAAGATGCCGGATGAAAAAACCATCGTGGAAGCGGCGAAGATGGCCGCGGCGAAAAGCTCACCCAGCGCCGACCGGCGCGGCTCGGTCGAGTACAAGAAGGAAATGGCGCGCGTCTTGACGACGCGTGCGTTGCGCAAAGCGGTTCAGCGGGCGGGAGGGAAGTGACCATGGCCAAGCACAAGATCAGCGTCACCATCAACGGCGCCGTGCGCGAGGCGGAAGTCGAGTCGCGCCTGCTGCTCGTGCACCTCATCCGCGAAGACTTCCGCATGACCGGGACGCACATCGGCTGCGATACTTCGCACTGCGGCGCCTGCACGGTGATCCTGGACGGCAATCCCGTGAAGTCGTGCACGGTGCTCGCGGTGCAGGCCGACGGCGCGAAGATCACCACGGTCGAGGGCCTGGAGCAGGGCGGCAAGCTGCACGCGGTGCAGGAAGCGTTCCACCAGGAGCACGCGCTGCAGTGCGGCTTCTGCACGCCCGGGATGCTGATGACCACCAGCGCGCTGCTCGCGCGCAACAAGAAGCCGAGCGAGCTGGAAATCCGCCAGGCGATCAGCGGCAACCTCTGCCGCTGCACCGTGTACCTCAATATCGTGAAAGCGGTGAAGCACGCCGCGG
>Ga0137465_1000788_pt1 | contig 10645 bp, 10 predicted proteins | sample EasRivERMGT828_2_FD_104906 | JGI IMG/M metagenome (GOLD analysis project Ga0137465, IMG submission 104906) | Soil microbial communities from meander-bound floodplain in the East River, Colorado, USA - East River MetaG ERMGT828_2 | ecosystem: Environmental > Terrestrial > Soil > Floodplain ... | reverse complement strand
TTCAACTACGCCCAGATTTTCTCGGAGAACAGCTTTTCAGGAGGCGATCGCATCAACGATGCCGACCAGCTTACCGTGGCGCTCACTTCCCGAGCGTTGTGGTCCTCGTCAGGCCAAGAAATGCTTCGCGGCACGATTGCTCAACGCTATTACTTCAAAGACCAGCAGGTCACGCTGAATCCCACTGATCCGCCGCGGACCTACAACAGCTCGGACTGGCTCGCCGCGCTTTCAGGGCGAGTCGCTCAGCACTGGAGCTCCGAAGTCACGACCCAGTACAACCAGCGGGACAACCAATTCGAACGCCTGACGGTGTCGACCCGCTATCAGCCCGAGCCGTTCAAGACGCTCAATCTGAGCTACCGTTTCCTGCGCGATCAGATCAATCAGGTGGACCTTTCCGGGCAGTGGCCTCTGTACGGCCGCTGGTATGGCGTGGGGCGATTCAACTATTCTCTGCCCGACCGCCGTACCGTCGAGAGCATCGGGGGTCTCGAGTACGGAGCGGACTGCTGGATAGGCCGCATCGCGCTGCAACGATTTGCGCTGACAGCCGGCGAATCGACAAGGTCCTTTTTCCTGCACCTGGAGCTGAACGGATTCTCGCGCCTTGGGTCGAATCCTTTGGAGGCTTTGAAACGCAATGTTCCGGGTTACCAGCGGGTCGGTACGTCGGTTACCGGAACAAGCCCCGACGGTCAGATTGATCTCTACGACTGATCGAACCTGAAGTTCGGCTCGTGCGCATACGCGCATTCGGCGACAATATTGCAAAATAAGCAGACGATGAGACTCTACCTTGCTGCTCTGTTGACGATTGCCTGGGGCTCCGCGGTTGCACAGCTCGCGCGCCCGGAACCGGCTGCCTCGGCTCGCGCCGCATTGGTCGATCGGATCGTCGCCGTTGTCAACAAGGAAGTCGTCACCGAATATGAACTTGCCGAACGCATAAGTCGCATTCGAAAGGATCTGCAGCGCCGCGGAACGCCCTTTCCCGATCGCGGCGAGATCGAGCAGCAGGTGCTCGAACGTCTCATCATCGAGAAAGTGCAGTTGCAGTTTGCCCGGGAGACGGGGCTGCGAGTGGACGATCTCGAGCTTGACCGTACCGTCAGCCGGGTCGCCGAGGGAAACAAGTTGTCGCTGACCGCATTTCGCCAGATGCTGGAGCGCGACGCAATCCCCTTCGACGTATTTCGGGAGGAGTTGCGCAGCGAAATTCTGATCACGCGATTGCGCGAACGCGAGGTTACCAGCAAGATCACGGTCAGCGAAGGAGAGATAGACACTTTTCTGATCGAGCAGAGTGAAAGAAAGGGCACGGCTACCGAATTCAACGTTGCACACATTCTGGTGAGGGTGCCCGAGCGGGCGAGTCCCGAGCAGCTCGACACCCGGCGCGCGCGTGCCGAGGAGGCAGTCAAACGGCTCCGGGAGGGCGCAGGTTTCGCTCAGATCGCCGCAGCCTATTCCGATGCCCCGGATGCGCTGCAGGGTGGAGCCATGGGTTGGCGCGGCCAGGAACGGTTGCCGGAGTTGTTCGTCGACGCCTTGACGAAGCTCAAGCCCGGGGACATCAGCAGCGCGCTTCGCAGCCCGGCAGGGTTTCACGTGCTGAAGCTTGTGGAGCTGCGCGGCGCCGGAGCGCCACAGCTCGTTGAGCAGGCGCACGTCCGGCATATTCTGGTGCGGACCAACGAGCTTGTTTCCGAGGATGAGGCCAGGAGGAAGCTTTCAAACCTGCGCGAGCGCATCGTAAATGGAGTGGGTTTCGCCGAGCTTGCCCGTCTGAACTCGGACGACGGTTCAGCTTCGCGAGGCGGGGACCTCGGATGGGTCTATGCGGGCGATACTGTGCCGGAGTTCGAGCGTGCCTTCGCGGAGCTGAAGCCGATGGAGGTGAGTCAGCCCGTAAAGACGCCCTTCGGATGGCATCTCATTCAACTGATCGAGCGGCGCACCTCGGATATGTCCTCGGAGCGAAAGCGTCTGGAGGCGCGCAAGGCGTTGCGAGAGCGAAAGGGCGACGAGGCCTATCAGGAGTGGTTGCGCCAGTTGCGCGACCGTGCCTACGTCGAGCTGCGGCTTGAAGAGCGGTGAGCGCCCGAGTTGACAGCGCGGCAGTGGCCCGATCCCCTGCTCTCTCGGAATCGAAGTCCAACCCGGTCATCGCCGTGACCTCCGGGGAGCCGGCGGGCATAGGCCCCGATATCTGCCTGGCGCTCGCGCGACGCAACTTTCCAGCGGGGATTGTCGTGCTGGGCGACCGGGAGCTGCTCGAGAGCCGTGCGCGGCAACTTCACCTCAGCCTGCGGATCTCCGACCCCGCGGCCGGCGCGACGCCGGATTCAATCGCCTGCCTGCATGTCCCCCTCGCCTCCGCGTGCAAGGCGGGCTCACTCGACCGGCGTAACGCGCGCTACGTGATTTCGCTGCTCGATCGCGCCGTCGCGGGGTGCGAGGCAGGCGAATTCGCGGCGCTTGTGACCGCACCCGTGCACAAGGGCGTGATCAATGACGGCGGTATTCCGTTCGTCGGCCACACGGAGTATCTCGCCGAGTGCACAGGCACGGATCGGGTGGTGATGATGCTCGTGGGAGGAGGCTTGCGTGTCGCGCTCGCGACCACGCACTTAGCTTTGAAAGACGTAGCCCGAGCACTGACCCGGGAAGGTCTTGAGCGGACTCTGCGAATTCTGTGCGCGGAACTCACCCGGCGGTTTGGCATTTCCTCACCGCGGATCCTTGTCGCCGGTCTGAATCCGCACGGCGGGGAAGGGGGCTACTTCGGGACAGAAGAGATCGAGCTGATCGGCCCGGTCCTCGAGAAATTGCGCGCAGAAGGTTTCCGCCTTACGGGGCCGCTGCCGGCCGACACGCTGTTCGTGCCGGCCCGGCTCGAGAGCGCCGATTGCGTGTTGGCGATGTATCACGATCAGGGGCTGCCTGTACTCAAGTACGCGAGCTTCGGCAAGGGGATCAACGTCACGCTCGGCTTGCCGATGATCCGCACGTCGGTCGACCACGGCACAGCGCTCGAGCTTGCCGGCACCGGGCGGGCGGACCCGGAAAGCCTCTTCGTGGCTGTGCAGGCGGCGATCGATATGGCGCTAACGGCGGCGCGCGCACCGAGCTAGCGTGCAGTGGCGGCGCGCCGGCACGTCCCGCGAAAGAGGCTGGGTCAGCACTTTCTCGTTGATCGGGGGATTATCGAGCGCATCGTCGCCGCAATCGATGCGCAGCGCGGGGAGCACATCGTCGAAATCGGCCCCGGGCCGGGGGCGCTGACCGCTCCGCTCCTTGAACGCATCGAGCACCTGCACGTCGTCGAGATCGACCGCGACTTGGGCGAGCGCCTGCGCGAACGTTATCCCCCCGAGCGCCTGGCGGTCCATCAGGCCGACGCCCTGCGCTTCGATTTTGCAACGCTGCCCGCGCCCCTCAGAATCGTTGGCAATCTTCCCTACAACATCTCCACGCCGCTCCTGTTCCACGTTGCCGCTGTGGCGGCCCGGTGCGTGGATCTGCATTTCATGCTGCAAAAGGAGGTCGTGGACCGCATGGTCGCGAAACCCTCGGATCCCGAGTACGGACGGCTCTCGGTCATGCTGCAATATCGGTTCCGCTTGCAGCGGCTTTTCACGGTTGCGCCGGAGGCGTTTCGACCCCCTCCCAAGGTCCACTCCGCTTTTGTGCGGCTCGTTCCACGCCCGTTGCCGGAACTCGATGCTCTGGATGAGGCTGTTTTTTTCAGGGTCGTCGCCAAGGCGTTTTCGATGCGAAGGAAGACGCTGAGAAATGCTCTTTACGGATTGATTTCGGCGTCTGACCTCGCCGCGCTTGCTATCGACCCGGGGGTGCGTGCGGAAACCCTGCCGGTCGCAGCTTTTGTCGCGATCGCAAACCGGGTGGCGCAGCAGCGGACCTAGACTGCGCAAACGCGTGCTGGCAAAATGGTGTATAGATAGTGCGATACAAGAGCGGGAGCAGGAGATTGCGATGGGCCTTCTTGACGACTTGAAGAAACAGGCGGACTTGGTCAAGACCCAGCAGATTCTTGAGCAGAATCTGCTGGGTGACAAGGTCAAGCTGGTCGAGGACAAGATGAAGCAAACGTTCCAGTACGTGCACGAGCTGCTCAAACAGCTCGCCGTGCTGAAACCCACCAGCCCGCTGGTCTACGCTATTCCCAGCGTGGGAGAGTTCAGAAATCTCGCCTTCACCGAGTCGTTCATAGACTATCGGCGCAAGCGCATCAAGGATAAGGAATACTTCGATACGATCCATTTTTTCATCAAGTGGGCATCGCCCGAAACGATCGTGATCGAGAAAGACATGCCGCCGGCAATGCAGCAGATTCGCGAGTCCTTGTGGCTGAGCAAGGTCAAGTTCATCGAAGAGGAGAAGAAGAACGCCAGGGGTTTCGTCGTGGGCGCAAAGTTCGTCGTGCCGGCAACGGTCCTAACCGATATCGTGGTCAAGGCCGACCACGAGCTGGGCAGATTGGTCTTTCAGGCCACGCACATCTTCGGACTGGGCGTGGAACAATTCATCGTACCGGCGCCCGAAATCAGCGACGAGATGCTGGAGGATTTCGCCAAGGCCCTCATCGGGCAGCAGAGCGCGATCCGCAAGTACCGCGTCGTGGGAAAGCCCGGAAGCTTGCGCTAAGGCCGGCTGCTGGGGCCGCCCGCCCTTGGGCCCGTAACCGCAGTTCTCCTGTTGCGGAAACCTAGCTCCGTTCGATCAGCTCGATCTTGTAGCCGTCGGGGTCCTCGACAAAGGCGATTATGGTCGTGCCGTGCTTCATCGGCCCGGCCTCGCGCGTGACCTTTCCGCCGCGACGCTTCACTTCCTCGCAAGCCTTGCGGGCGTCGTCGACCGCGATGGCGACGTGGCCGTAGGCATTCCCAAGTTCGTATTTGTCCACGCCCCAGTTGTGGGTGAGCTCGAGGACAGACGTGTCCGACTCCTCGCCGTAGCCGACGAAGGCGAGTGTGAACTTACCCTCCAGGTAGTCCTTGCGGCGCAGCAACCTCATGCCGAGTACTTCGGTGTAGAAACGCAGCGATCGTTCGAGGTCGCCCACTCGCAACATGGTGTGAAGCATTCGCATCGCAGTCTCCTTTGACTCTGAACTTGGCGTTCGGAGAAAGCCTGATGAGGACGGCTTCCCGTTTCCTTAAAGCTCGGGCAGCGTGTGCGCCAGGGTGTTCAACTCGCGACGCGCCGAACGGTGGTCCGGATACAGGTTGGCGACCACGGCCCAGAAGCGCGGCGAGTGATTGAGCTCGCGCAAGTGGGCGAGCTCGTGCGCCACCACGTAATCGATCAGCCGCGGTGGCAGCAGCATCAGCCGCCAGTTGAGGAGCAGGCGCCCGTTGGCGCTGCAGCTTCCCCACCGCGTCCGGGCGTCTGAAAGACCAACGCCGGAGACACGGAGGCCGAGCGGGCGCGACAGCACCGCAACGCGCTCCCGGAAAAAGGCGCGGGCCTCGCTGTGTATCCATTCGAGTGCCCGTTCGCGCAAGTTCGCGCCGTCGGCGAGTCCAAGTCTGAGCTCGTCCTCCGAGAGCCACAAGCCGATCTCGCGATCCCGAAGGACGAGCGTCAACATTCGCCCGAGCCAAGGCAGCCTCGCCCCGGCCTGCCAAATGAAGGGGACACGCCGCGGCCCGGCGAGGCGCTTGCGGATCCACCGCTCCTTCTCCCGGATAAAGGCGTCGATGTCGGAGAGCGGGGCGCGGCGCGGCGCTCGAACCTCGATGCCGTCGCCCGCGACGGACAATCCGAGGGTGCAGCGCTTTGCGCGCACGAGGCGGTAGGCGAGGATCCCGCCGGCAAGCAGTACATGGTGAAGTCGCCGCGGCTTTTCCGACGGCGGTGCGATGTCAAACGGCAGCTGCATCTGTCTCAGGGCCCGGGACATAGCGCGATCATGCGCCCCTCTATCCATTCCTCCACTGTTGCGATGAGAGACTCCGGGGTGTGGTCACGAGGGTCGATGGCGGCGCCAATCTCGACCGTGATTGTGCCCGGGCGTTTCAAGAACGCTCCCCGGCCCCACAACAGCCCGGCGTTGTGGGCGACCGGCACTACGGGCGCTTCGCAGTTCACGGCGAGCCACGCCCCGCCCAGGTGGTATTTTCCGCGTCTGCCGGGCTGCACGCGCGTTCCTTCCGGGAAGATGGCGATCCAGAACCCTTGCGCGAGGCGCTTGCGGCCCTGTTCAACCATGCGCCTGAGCGCCCGGACTCCGCTGCTGCGATTGATGGCGATCGGACTGGTGAGAGCGAGTCCCCAACCGAAGAACGGAATCCACAACAACTCCCGCTTCAGCACCAGGACGTGAGGCGGGAAAATCTCCTGGAAGGCGAGGGTTTCCCAGGCCGATTGATGCTTGGACAGAATCACCGCAGGGGTCCGCGGAAGATTCTCCATGCCGATCACCCGGTAGTCGATGCCGAGCACGGTCCTCGCGAGCCAGATCATCGCGCGAGACCAGCCTGCGATAAGACGAAAACGCGCAAGCGGCGCGAGCGGCGCGGTAGTGAGGGCGAAGATCGAGTAGGGTGCAGTAACGAGGATCTGGGCGACGACGAAGACGAGCGAGCGCAGGAAGATCATTGACATAGCACCTGCGCCACCGCGGCAAGGTCCGGATAGACGGCGGTCCCTTCCGGCAATCCGCCGCCGGCGCGAGTTTCCTTGCCCTTGCCGGTGAGAACCAGGATCGGCTGGGCTCCTACCGCGGCCGCGGCCTGAAGGTCGCGCAGGCTGTCGCCTACCGCCGGAACGCGCTCGAGCGTCGCGTTGTAACGTTCCGCAATGGCGAAGAACATCCCGGGACTGGGTTTGCGGCAGGGCGATTGCGACTCTGCGGTGTCAGGGCAGTAGAACACCGCCTCGATCCGGCCACCGGCCTGATTCACGGCCTTGTGCATCTTGGCGTGGATGGCGTTGAGCGTCGCCATGTCGAACAGGCCGCGGCCGACACCGGACTGATTGGTCGCGACCACGATGCGCCAGCCATCCTGCGTCAGGCGGGCGATGGCGTCGAGGCTTCCCGGGATGGGCCGCCACTCGTCGGGGTCTTTGATGAAACCGTTGCTGTCGAAATTGATGACGCCGTCGCGGTCGAGGATGACGAGTTTCATTTTTCGACAGCGAGCTTGGAGATGTCGGAAAACCGGTTCATCGCCTTGCGCATGTCGGTGAGCAGCGCAAGCCGATTCTGCCGGAGCTTCTTGTCGTCGGCCATGACCATGACTGCATCGAAGAACAAGTCCACCGGATTCTTCAATGAGGCGAAGGTTTTCAGGTATCCGGAGAAATCGCCGGAGTCGAACAACGGCTTCGCCGAACGTGATGCCGCTTGCAGGGCCTCGAACAGCGTGATTTCAGCAGGTTCCTTGAGCTCGGAAACGTCGGCATCAGCAAATGACTCGCCCTTGCTTTCCGCTTGTCGCAGTATGTTGGCGATTCGCTTGTTTGCGGCGGCAAGGCTGGCCGCTTCCGGAAGTTCGGAAAACGCGCGAACAGCCTCGAGTTGCTTGGGAATCAGAGTTATCGCAACCGGGTTAAGGCTGAGAACCGCCTCGACCTCGTTTGCGGTATAGCCGCCCTCCTGGAAATAGCCACGCATGCGTTCTGTGAAAAACATCTGAAGATCCGTTTGCGCCTTGCCCTTGAAAGGTTCGAAAGCCGCGCTTACGAGATCCCATAGCGACAAGGAAAGTTGATTTTCAACAATGATCCTGATGACCCCGAGGGCCGCGCGGCGAAGTCCGAACGGATCCTTGTCCCCGGTCGGTTGCTCGCCGATGCTGAACAGCCCCGCGAGCACGTCAAGCTTGTCCGCAAGTGCCACCGCGCATGCGATCGGCGCCTCGGGAAGGGAGTCGCCGGCAAAGCGAGGGCGGTAGTGCGCTTCGATCGCTTCGGCCACCTCGCGCGGCTCGCCATCATGCAGCGCGTAGTAGCGTCCCATAACGCCCTGCAACTCTGGAAATTCGCCGACCATGCCCGTGAGCAGATCCGCCTTGGAGAGCTCGGCGGCGCGCTCGGCCTGCATGACATCCACCCGAAGCGAGCGCGCAATCTCTCCGGCCAACAGCTTGATTCTCTGCAGACGTTCGAGTTGGCTGCCAAGCTTGTTGTGGAACACAACTTTCGCCAACTGCGGAACGCGCGCCTCGAGGCGGGTCTTCCGATCCTGGTTGAAGAAGAACCGCGCGTCCTCGAGTCTGGGTCGGACAACTCGCTCGTTGCCGATGACGATCTGGCGCGGATCGGTGACCCTCATGTTCGACACGATCAGGAACTTTGGCAGCAACTCTCCGGACGCCTTGAACAGGGGGAAGTACTTCTGGTTCTGCCGCATGGTGAGGACTAGGCATTCCTGCGGCACATCTAGGTAGGCATTATCGAACTCACCCACGTAAACGGTTGGATACTCGACGAGGGCAGTTACCTCTTCGAGCAGGCTTTGACACTCCCCGAGGCTCGCTTTGTGCCTTTTCGCCTCAGCGATAAGTTGCTTCTCGATCTCTGCTCGGCGCGCGCCGAAATCGGCGAGGACCTTGCCGTCTTTGAGCAGCCTGTGCTCATACTCTTCCGCCTTGGCGAGTCGGATCACGCTCGCGCCCATGAAGCGGTGGCCCTGAGTTGTATTGCCGGCGGCTATGCCGAGCACGCTGCCGGAGATCACGCGCTTGCCGTGCATCATTACCAAACCGTGAACCGGACGCACGAACTCGGCATCTCCATCTCCCCAGCGCATGACTTTGCGAACCGGGAGCTTACGGAGAAGGTCAGCAAGTTCGAGATCCAGGGCGTGACCGAGGAAGTCACCCTGCGTTACGGTGTGATAGACGAAGCGTTCACCCTTGGTGTCCTTTTCGCGGGCCAACCGATCGAATTGAAGGCCGTTCTTGTTCATCCAGCCCGCTAGGGCTTGGGTCGGATTGCCCGCACTGTCGAGACCCTGTGCCACGGACGGGCCGCGGAAAGTGTGCGGCTTATCGGCAGTCTTTTCCGCAACCTGAGTGACCAACGCGGCAAGACGCCGAGGGGTTGCGTAAATCGTAAGTTCGCTCTGGGGTCCAGCAAATCCCCTCTCGCGTAGCACGTTGAATAGTCCCGACGCGAATGTCTCGGCAAGTCGCACCAGTGACTTCGGCGGGAGCTCTTCCGTCAGAAGCTCGACGAGAAGGCTTTCGGACACGAGCGCCCTGGTGTTCTTCCTGTTCGCCATTGTCTAATTTAGGCGCGGCGTCTCTTCTTCGGGGCTGATTGCTGCATCCCCATCGGGAAACCGAGGCGCTTGCGCGATTCGAAATACGCCTCGGCTACGAGTTGTGCAAGCGTGCGCACGCGGCGTATGTAAGCCTGACGTTCGGTGACCGAGATCGCCCCCCGCGCGTCGAGCAGATTGAACGTGTGCGAGGACTTCATCACCATCTCATAGCCTGGCAGGGGCAATCCGGCTTCGATCAGGCGCTTGGCCTGAGATTCGTAGTCGTTGAATTGCGACAACAACCAATCGGCGTCGCTCGCCTCGAAGTTGTATTTGGATTGCTCGACTTCGTTCTGGTGGTAAACATCGCCGTAGGTGACGCCATCCACCCATACGAGATCGAAGACGCTCTCCTTTTCCTGCAGGTACATCGCCAAGCGCTCGAGCCCGTAGGTCAGCTCGCCCAGCACCGGCCTGCAGTCCAGGCCGCCGACTTGCTGGAAATACGTGAACTGCGTGACCTCCATGCCGTTCAGCCACACTTCCCAGCCCAAGCCCCAGGCGCCGAGGGTGGGTGATTCCCAGTCGTCTTCGACGAAGCGGATATCGTTCTTGCGCGCGTCGATGCCCAATGCCTTGAGCGAGCCTAGATAAAGATCCTGGAGATCGTGCGGCGAGGGCTTGAGCACCACTTGATACTGGTAATAGTGCTGCAGGCGGTTGGGATTGTCGCCGTAGCGCCCATCCTTTGGGCGGCGGGAGGGTTGCACGTAGGCCGCTTTCCAGGGCTCGGGGCCGATCGCGCGCAGGAAGGTCGCGGTGTGAAACGTACCCGCGCCCATTTCCATGTCATAGGGCTGCAGCAGCGCGCAGCCCTTGCCGCCCCAGTAACTCTGCAGCTTGAGGATCAGTTGCTGGAAGGTGAGCATGAGCGTCAGGGGCCTGCGATGGATTCTACCGAGTTTCCCGGACCCGCCCCAGGCTGTGGCGGCGCCGGAACGCAAGCGCCGCGAGCAATACGACGCAGGCAAGCACGATCGGCATGTTGCCGAACTTCACGTAAGGCGATGCGCCGGTGTAGCCGCGCGCCTCTCCGCTCAGAGCGCCCTCGGTGAACTGCGGCAAGCTCGCGACGACCTTGCCCTGCGGATCGATGATCGCGGTAACCCCCGTATTGGTCGCGCGCAGCATGGTGCGCCCGGCCTCGATTGCGCGCATGCGGGCGATCTGCAGGTGCTGGCTGGGGGCGAGCGAGTCGCCGAACCAGGCGACGTTGGAAAAATTGACGAGCAGCGTCGCTCCAGGCAGCGCCCGGATGATCTCCTCGCCGAAGGCGTCCTCCCAGCAGATGTTCGGCGCGACGAGCTGCCCGGCGAGCGCGAGCGGCCTCGCGTTTCCCGGGCCCGA
>Ga0137465_1000787_pt1 | contig 10650 bp, 9 predicted proteins | sample EasRivERMGT828_2_FD_104906 | JGI IMG/M metagenome (GOLD analysis project Ga0137465, IMG submission 104906) | Soil microbial communities from meander-bound floodplain in the East River, Colorado, USA - East River MetaG ERMGT828_2 | ecosystem: Environmental > Terrestrial > Soil > Floodplain ... | reverse complement strand
GATTCGTGATTCGTGAATCGTGAATAGAATGACCCTGTTTCCGTCAGGCCAGAAACCGGGTTTTGCCAATCACTATTCACCATTCACCATTCACCGTTTTTAGTAGAATAGGCCATGCCCGCCGACACCCCGGCCATCAACGAGCGAGCTCAGCTCCTGCTGAAAACGCTGGTTGAGCGCTACATTACCGACGGCCAGCCGGTAGGCTCCCGGGCGCTGTCGAAATACTCGGGGCTGGACCTCTCGCCCGCCAGCATCCGCAACGTGATGGCCGATCTCGAGGAGCTGGGCTTCATCGCCAGCCCCCACACCTCGGCGGGTCGAATACCGACCGCGCGGGGCTACCGCTTCTTCGTGGACACCCTGCTCACGGTAAAGCCGCTCGCCACGGTCGAGATCAACCAGCTCGAGGGGCAGCTGCACGCGGACAATACGCAGAAGCTCGTCGCCTCCGCGTCGCAACTCCTGTCCGACCTCACGCACTTTGCGGGCGTGGTGATGACCCCCCGGCGCAGCGTGGGCTTCCGGCACATCGAGTTCCTCAAGCTCTCAGACACGCGCGTCCTGCTGATCCTCGTCACACCCGAAGGCGACGTGCAGAACCGCATTCTGAACGCCGAAAAATCGTACACGCCCTCCGAGCTGACCGAGGCGGCAAACATACTCAACCAGCATTACGCCGGGCTCACCTTCGATGAGATCCGTCGGCGCATCCGCGATGAGTTGAAGCAGTTGACCGAAGACATGACAAAGCTCATGACCGCGGCACTGGAAGCGGGCAGTCAGGCCGCGAGCGAGTCCGCCGAGGACATGGTGATTTCCGGAGAAAGCAACCTGCTCGACTCGCAGGACCTGTCCTCCAATATGGCGAACCTGCGCCGGCTGTTCGACTTGTTTGACCGCAAGACCGGGCTCATGCAGCTGCTCGACATCTCGAGCCGCGCGCAGGGCGTGCAGATCTTCATAGGCGGCGAGTCGGGGGTGGAGCCGCTCGACGAGTGCAGCGTGATCACGGCCTCATACAAGGTGGACGGCCAGGTGCTCGGCACCGTCGGGGTGATCGGTCCCACCCGGATGGCCTACGAGCGCGTCATACCCATCGTGGACGTCACGGCCAAGTTGCTCTCCAGCATGCTCACCCAGCGCTGAGTGACGGGTGACGAGTGACGAGTGACGGAATCAGGGTGCGGCTAGCCGCGGTTTTCTCCTTATCCCTCATCCCTCATCCCTCATCCCTCGGAGCGTAGCGCATGTCCCGCTACGCTCCCGAGCCGCCTTACTCGCACGGCGCCTCCCCCCGCGTCGGCATCCTACTGATCAATCTCGGCACGCCGGAGGCGCCGACTCCTGGGGCAGTACGCACCTATCTCAAGGAATTCCTGTCCGACCCGCGCGTGATCGAGATCCCGCGCATCCTCTGGTGGCCTATTCTTAACCTGTTCGTGCTCACCACGCGTCCCAAGGCTTCGGCCCAGCGCTACGCCCAGGTGTGGATGAGCGAAGGCTCCCCGTTGCGGGTGCATACCGAGCGCCAGACGACGCTGCTGCGCGGATATCTCGGCGAGCGCGCGAAATCGCTGCCGTTCTCCGTGGATTACGCGATGCGCTACGGCAGGCCCTCGATCCCGGACAAGCTGCAAGAGATGAAAGCGCTGCGCTGCGATCGCATCCTGCTGTTGCCGCTCTACCCTCAGTATTCGGCCAGCGCCTCGGCAACCGCTTTCGACGCGGCTTTCCGCTGCCTCCAGGAGATGCGCAACCAGCCGGCGCTACGAACTGTCCGGGGCTTCCACGACCATCCGGGCTACATCGCCGCCCTCGCGCAGAATGTGCGCGACTACTGGATGAAGAGCCAGCGGCCGGACGTGCTGGTGATGAGTTTTCACGGCGTGCCACGCGCGACGCTGGACAAGGGCGACCCCTACCATTGCGAGTGCCAGAAAACAGGGCGGCTGCTCGCGGAGGCGCTGGGACTGAAACAGGAGCGGTACCGGATCACGTTCCAGTCGCGCTTCGGCCGCGCGGAGTGGCTCAGACCCTATACCGCGGACGCGCTCGTCGAGCTGGCCAGGCAGAAAGCCGGGCGCGTCGATGTAATCTGCCCGGGTTTCGTCTCCGATTGCCTCGAAACGCTCGAAGAGATCGCGATCGAGGGCAAGGCGATTTATCTCAACGCGGGCGGGCGCGATTTTCATTTCATCCCCTGCCTCAACGAGCGCAACGACTGGATCCACGCGCTGGCCGACATCATCACGTCCAACCTCGTCGGCTGGGGCGATGCGGCGACCCATGAGACGCTCGAGATGTCGCGGCTGCGCGCCCTGTCCATGGGGGCCAAGAGCTGACACCCGCGACTCGCGGATCGCGGGCAGCGGATGGCGGCCGGCGAGAAACAATATTTCCGGAGAACATCCATGAAACTGCTGATCGTCTGGATCATCAACGCACTGTCGCTGCTCGCTCTGCCTTACCTGTTCGACTCCATCAGGATTGACAGCTTCTATACAGCGATGATCGTCGCGCTCGTTCTGGGACTGGTAAATGCCGTCATCCGCCCGTTCCTGATCGTGCTCTCGTTTCCGGTCACGATCCTGACACTGGGGCTCTTCATCTTCGTCATCAACGGACTGCTGTTCTGGTTCGTTGCGTCCTTTATCGAAGGATTCGCTGTCGCCGGTTTCTGGCCGGCACTGTTCGGCGCGATCGCCTATAGCGTCATCAGCTGGCTTTGCAGTGCGCTAATTCTTGGCGATAAAAAAACCTAGCCTGCCGTCACGAAAGCCGCTACTGGGAAGCACTGCACCGGGCAGGCTGGCAGTTGCAATGCATAAAATATAGATAAAACAACAACATATATAATTCGATTCGCCCCTTGAAATATCCCGATCCAGCCTAATATTCAATGGGTTAACAGTTAACCACCTGACATCGAAACCGAAAGTTGCCGTGACTCAGCCTGAAATTACGCCTGCCGCGGAATCCGCCAGCGAAGCCGCCACCGGCCTCGAAGAACAACTGAAGAAGTCGGAGCTGGCCGCCGCGGAACATCACGACGCCTGGTTGCGTGCCAAGGCGGAAGCCGACAACGTTCGCAAACGCGCGCAGGTCGAAATCGCTAACGCCCACAAGTTCGCGGTGGAGAACTTCACTTCGGAACTACTCCCTGTGAAAGACAGCCTCGAAGCCGCGCTTGCCGCCGAAAACGCAATGGTGGGGAGCATGAAAAGCGGCGTGGAACTGACCCTCAGGCAACTGAAAAACGTGTTCGAAAAATTCAACGTCGTCGAGATCAGCCCGGAAGGCCAGAAATTCGATCCCCACTGCCACCAGGCGATCGCTACGGTGGAATCCGACGCCGAACCCAATACCGTAGTCCAGGTGCTGCAGAAGGGCTACCGGCTCCATGACCGGGTGATCCGCCCCGCCCTTGTGATGGTCGCGAAGTCCGTTGAAAGTTAAGAGCTCGCCCCCATATCCGGGATATGACAATTTTTATTTGGAAAGCAACGAGGTAGAGCATGGCTAAGATCATCGGTATCGACCTGGGTACGACCAACTCGTGCGTGGCCGTCATGGAAAACGGCCAGCCCAAGGTAATAGAGAACTCCGAGGGCGCCCGCACCACTCCCTCCATCGTCGCCTACATGGAAGACGGGGAAATACTCACCGGTGCGCCAGCCAAGCGCCAGGCGGTCACCAACCCCAAGAACACGCTCTACGCAGTGAAGCGCCTGATCGGCCGCCGTTTCGGAGACGCCGAAGTGCAAAAGGCTCACAAGGTGGTGCCGTACCAGATCGTGGAGGCGCCCAACAAGGACGCCTGGGTCGAGGTGCGCGGCAAGAAAATGGCGCCGCCCGAAATCTCCGCGCAGGTGCTGATGAAGATGAAGAAGACCGCCGAGGACTACCTTGGCGAGCCTGTCACCGAGGCGGTGATCACGGTGCCCGCGTACTTCAACGACTCCCAGCGCCAGGCGACCAAGGACGCCGGCCGCATCGCGGGCCTCGATGTGAAGCGCATCATCAACGAGCCGACGGCGGCCGCGCTCGCGTTCGGCATGGACAAGCAGGAGAAGAAGGATCGCAAGATCGCGGTATACGACCTCGGCGGCGGCACCTTCGACATCTCGATCATCGAGATCGCCAACGTCGAGGGCGAACACCAGTTCGAGGTGCTCTCCACCAACGGCGACACCTTCCTCGGGGGCGAGGACTTCGACCAGCGCCTGATCGAGTACGTGTGCGACGAATTCAAAAAGGAAAGCGGCATCGATCTGCGCAAGGACATGCTCGCGCTGCAGCGGCTCAAGGACGCGGCCGAAAAAGCAAAGATCGAGCTCTCCTCCAGCGCACAGACCGAGATCAACCTGCCGTACATCACGGCCGACCAGTCGGGACCCAAGCACCTGGCGGTCAAGGTCACGCGCACCAAGTTCGAGAGCCTGGTCGAGGACCTGATCGAGCGCACCATCGAGCCCTGCCGCATGGCGATCAAGGACGCCGGCATCAAGGCGGCCGACATCAGCGACGTCATTCTAGTGGGTGGGCAGACGCGCATGCCCGAGGTGCAGGAGAAGGTGAAGGAATTCTTCGGGCGCGAGCCGCGCAAGGACGTCAACCCCGACGAAGCAGTGGCTGTCGGCGCGGGGATCCAGGCCGGCGTGCTGAAGGGCGACGTCAAGGATGTGCTGCTGCTCGACGTCACCCCGCTCTCCCTCGGCATCGAGACGCTCGGTGGCGTGATGACCAAGCTCATCCAGAAGAACACCACGATACCGACCAAGGCGCAGCAGGTGTTCTCGACCGCCGAGGATAGCCAGACCGCGGTCACCATCCACGTGCTCCAGGGCGAGCGCGAGATGGCGCGCGGCAACAAGAGCCTCGGGCAGTTCAACCTGACCGACATCCCGCCGGCGCCGCGCGGCATGCCGCAGGTCGAGGTCACATTCGACATCGACGCCAACGGCATCCTGCACGTCTCGGCCAAGGACAAGGCGACCGGCAAGGAGAACAAGATCAAGATCCAGGCGAGCTCGGGACTCACCGAGGAAGAAATCAAGCGCATGGTGCGGGACGCCGAGGAGAACGCCGAGGAAGACCGCAAGGCGCACGAGCTGGTGGAAGCGCGCAACCTGTGCGATCACATGATCCACTCGGTGAAGAAGGCGCTGAAGGATCACGGCGACAAGGCCGATGCCGGCGAGAAGGAAAAGATCGAAGCCGCGCTCAAGGAAGCGGAAGCCGCGATGAAGGGCGAGGACAAGGGCGAGATCGAAGCCAAGACGAAGGCGCTCACCGAGGCCGCGCACAAGCTCGCCGAGCAGGTGTACAAGGAAGAGCAGGCGAAGCAGCAGGCCCAGCCAGCGGGCGGTGAGGCAAAGGCGGCCGACGGGGCCAAGAAGGAAGACGGCAACGTCGTGGATGCGGAGTACACCGAGGTCAAGGACAAGAAGTAACTGCGTGAGGGGTGAGGTGCAGGCCTTACCCCTTGCATGTTTGTACATGCGCCTGATCCCTGACGCCTAACGCCTCACGAAATCAATGGCAAAGCGCGACTACTACGAAGTACTGGGGGTGAACCGGGACGCCTCGGAAGAGGATATCAAGAAGTCGTACCGCAAGCTCGCCATGAAGTGGCATCCGGATCGCAACCCGGACAACCCCAAGTCCGAGGACCACTTCAAGGAAGCCAAGGAAGCCTACGAGATCCTGTCTGATTCGCAGAAACGGGCGGCCTACGATCAGTTCGGGCATGCCGGGGTGGACCCGACGGCCGCGGCGGGTGCCGGAGCCGGCGCGGGTTTCGGGAATTTTTCCGATGCTTTCGGCGACATCTTCGGAGATATTTTTGGCGGCGGGCGCGGGCGCTCAAACGTGTACCGCGGCGCGGACCTGCGCTACAACCTCGAGATCGCACTGGAGGAAGCCGCACGCGGCACCGAAACGCGCATCCGCATCCCCGCGATGGCGGAATGCGCGACCTGCCACGGTTCCGGCGCCAAGCCCGGCACCCAGCCCACGACCTGTCCCAACTGCAACGGCCACGGCCAGGTGCGCATGCAGCAGGGTTTCTTCTCGATCCAGCAGACCTGCCCGCGCTGCCACGGCAGCGGCAAAGTCGTGGCCTCGCCCTGCGCTACCTGCGGTGGTGCCGGGCGCATCAAGGAACACAAGACCCTGTCGGTGAAGATCCCCGCCGGCGTGGACGAAGGTGACCGGATTCGGCTATCGGGCGAAGGCGAAGCCGGCGTGAACGGCGGCCCGCCGGGCGACCTCTACGTCGTGATTCACCTGAAGCCCCATCCGGTCTTCACGCGCGACCACAATGACCTCCACTGCGAGATGCCCGTCAGCTTCTCCACCGCGGCGCTCGGCAGTGACATCGAGATCCCGACGCTTGACGGCTACGCCAAGATCAAGATCCCGGCGGGCACGCAAACCAGCCAGATGTTCCGGCTGCGCGGCAAGGGCATCAAGGGCGTGCGCTCGAGCGGGCACGGCGACCTTATCTGTCACGTCGCGGTCGAGACCCCGGTGAACCTGACCTCGCGCCAGAAGGAACTGCTCGCGGAACTCGAGGCGATCAATCAAAAAGACGGCGGCAAGCACAATCCGCGGGCCAAATCCTGGATGGAGAAGGTCAAGGAATTCTTCGCGCAGTAACTAGATCGTTGCGCGACCGGTCACTGGTCACCGACTAGAGCCACTTGGCCTTGCGGAAGCGTATGAAGAGGTACGTGTCTATCACCACCATCAGTCCGACCGCAAACGGGTAGCCCCAGACCCAGTCCAGCTCCGGCATGTGCTTGAAGTTCATGCCGTAGACGCCGGCAATCATGGTCGGCACCGCCACCAGCGCGGCGTAAGCCGCGAGCCGCTTGGTGGTTTCGTTTTCTCCGATCGTAATCATCGACAGGTTCACCGAGATCGCCGTGGTCACCATGTCACGCAGACTGTCGATCGACTGATTGAGGCGCTGCAGGTGGTCGGCGATGTCACGAAAGTACTCCTGGGTATAGGCGCAAACCGCGGGTACTCGCCCGCCGTAGAGTCTGCCGACCGCTTCGTGCAGGGGCCCCACCGCGTGCTTGAGTGTCATGAGTTTCTGCTTGAGGGCGTAGAGCGCCTCGATGTTCGCGCGCGCCGGGGTTTTCTCGTCGAAGATACGCTCCTCCACCTGCTCGAGCTGATCCTCCAGCACGTCGAGCACCGGGAAATAGCGGTCCACCACGGTATCCATCAGCGCATAGAGCACGAACGCCGAGCCGTGCTTGAGCAGGTGCGGTTCGCGCTCGCTGCGCTGGCGCACGTTGACGAAACCCTGCTCGGAGCGATTACGCACCGACAGCACGTAGTTCCTGCCGACGAAGATGTTCACCTCGCCTACGCGCAGTTCCTCGCCGGCGGGCTCGATCGCATGCAGCACCGCGAACAACGAGTCGCCGTACTCCTCGATCTTCGGACGCTGGTGCCCATGTTGCGCGTCCTCGACGGCGAGCTCGTGGAGCCCGAACTGCTGCTTCATCTCCGCGAGCTCCTCGGGCGTCGCATCCTTCAGGGCCACCCACACGAAGCAGTCGGTCCGGCCCAGGTAGTCGTGGATCTCCTCCTTGCGGATGTCTCCGAGCTTCTTGCCCTTCTGGTATGCGGCGCAATTGATGAGCATGATGGGTTCCCCGCTGTGCGGGCAATGATATTCCCGCCGGGGAGGATTAGGAAGCTGTCAGGCCCGGTGCTTGTCCACGAAACCCCAGTCGATCTCGATGCCGAAGCCGGGTTTGTCGTTCAGGTAAACGTAGCTGTCCCGGGTGTCCACGTGTTCCGTATAGAGGTGGTGCGAGATCGGGTCGCGCTCCGCGTCCCCGTGCGATTCCACCGCGTAGCCGCAGCGAGGGAAGGCCATCAGCAAGTGCCCGTGTATCTCCGGCACGGTGTGAGGCGCGATCATGACACCGTGCTGCTCGGCGAGCTGGGCGACCCGCAGCGCCTCGGTAAAGCCGGCGAAACGGGTCGAATCGAACTGCACGTAACGGATGGCGCCCTGGGCAATGAAGTCGCGCACCGTGAAGCGCGTCAGCTCGCGCTCGCCGTGCGCGAGCGGGATCGGCGTCGCCGCGGCGAGACGCACGAAATCGGCCGGCTGCAGGTACCAATGCAGCGGTTCCTCCAGCCAGAAAATGTTCAGCGGCTCGACCGCCCGCGCGAAAGCGAGGCAGTCGTCGATGTCGTATGGGGCGTTCATGTCGAGCATCAGCAGCGTGTCTTTGCCGATCGCGGCCCGCACCTCCGCCACCCGCTTCGCCTCCTCCCTTACCGCGAAGCCCCCGGTCTTCAGCTTGACTGCCTTGAAGCCTGCCCTGACGAAGCCGGCAAGCTCGTCGGCGTAGACCTTGTTGGGCTCACCGAGCCGGTAGTAGCCGCCGGTGGCGTAGGTAAACAGCGGCCGCTTCTCCGCTCCCAACAGCTTGTATACAGGCATCCGCGCTGCCTTGCCGCGGATGTCCCACAGCGCGATGTCGATACCCGCGATGGCCGACATGACCTGCGGCCGGGCGCTGCGCGGAAACGGCGCGGGCATCAGCCCGTCGCGTCCGCCCATGCCGTTGGGACGCGGCGAGGTCAGGGAGAACATCTTTTCCCAGACCGCGACGGTGGCGGTGGCATCCATACCCTTGATAACGCCGGACAGGCGCGCGACCCATTCGCAGATCGCCTTCTGAGGCGAGCCGTGGATCTGCCCGACCCCGGTGATACCGTCGTCGGTACGCACTTCGACCAGGATCGCGCTCGAGTCCTTCAACTCCTCGTGCGCCGTCCACAGCACCTGCTTCAGCGGTATCGAGATGGGATGCGTCTTGATTTCTGCGATCTTGCTCATCGGTTCTCCCGGTTACTCGTCACTCAAAGCAATATGCCCACCGCCGCCCCGGTCATGAGCGTCGCGAGCGTGCCGGCGACAATCGAACGCAAGCCGAGCGCGACGATCTCGTCGCGCCGCTCCGGCACCATGGTCGCCATGCCCCCGATCAATATTCCGAGGCTGCCGAAGTTGGCGAAACCGCACAGGCAGTAGGTCATGATGATGCGGCTGCGCGCGTCCAGCGCATCCGCCGGCAGCTTAGCCAGCTCCGCGTAGGCGATGAATTCGTTCAAGACGGTCTTGGTGCCCATCAGGGCGCCCGCAGCGCCCGCCTCGTTCCACGGAATGCCCGCGAGCCAGACCAGCGGCGCCATCAGCCAGCCCAGCACCCGCTGCAACGTCACCGCCGCGCCGTTCCATTCCGGCAACAGCCCCAGCCCCAGGTTGACGAGAGTCACCAGCGCGATCAGCACGATCAGCATCGCGATGATGCCAAGAGCGAGCGCGAGACCGTCGAGCGTGCCGCGGGTGATCGCGTCCATGCTGCTTTGCGCCGGTTGCGGCGGCAACAGGCTGCCGGATGTCGGCGCGCCGCGCGGCGGCACCATGACGGCCGCGATGAGGATCGCCGCCGGGGCGCTGATGATGGACGCGGACAGGATATGGCCCATCGCTTCCGGCACTACCGGTCCCAGCATGCTGGCATAGAGCACCATCACCGTGCCGGCAATGCCCGCCATGCCGCAGGTCATGACGATGAAGAGCTCGCCGCGGCTCATGGCGGCCAGGTACGGCCGTATCACCAGCGGCGCTTCCACCATGCCGACGAAAATATTGGCGGCGGCGGAGAGCCCGACCGCTCCTCCCACGCCCATCGCCTTCTCCAGCAGGAGGGAGATAGCCCGCACGATTGCGGGCAGCACCCGCCAGTAGAACAGGAGCGAGGACAGGGCACTCACCACCAGGAGCAGCGGTAGCGCACGAAAAGCGAGCGCGAAGCTAGATGTCCCGGGCCGCTCCTCGAATGGCTGCGGCCCGCCGCCGAGGAAACCGAACACGAAGCGGGTACCCTCCTGCGTCGCCCTCTCCAGCGCGGACAGCCCTTCGTTCAAGGCGAGGAACAGGTCGCGGAATACCGGCACCTTGAGCAGCAACGCCGCCAGCACGATCTGCATCAGCGCGCCGGAGATCACGATGCGCCACGGCACCGCGCGCCGGTTTTCCGACGCGAGCCATGCGATCAGGAAAATACAGATGAAACCGAAGGCGCTTTGCAGGGCGAGCACTGGGCCTCCGGGCGCGCGGCGCTAGTTGCGCCGCCAGATCGTTCCCTTGGGGGAATCCTCGAGCGCGACGCCCGCCGCCAGCAGTTCGTCTCGGATACGGTCGGCCTCGGCGAAGTTCTTCGCTTTCCGCGCGGCCACGCGGGCGGCGATCAGCGCTTCGATCTTTTCGGGGGTCAGGCCGTCGCCGGCCGGCGTCGCCTGCAGGAATTCACTCGGCCGGCGGTCGAGCAGGCCGAGGATTGCGGCCAGCGATTTCAGCAGGCTCGCATCATTCGCGGACCGGCTCTTGTTCAGCTCGTTGGCGAGGTCGAACAGCACCGCGACGGCTTCCGGCGTGTTGAAGTCGTCGTTCATCGCGTCGCGGAAACGGGCGGCGTGCGGGCCGGTCCAGTCGACCGCCCCCGCCTTCGCCTCGATGTCCTTCAACGCGGTATAGAGCCGCGCCAGCGCGTGCCTGGCATCGTCGAGATGAGCGTCGGAATAGCTGATCGGGCTGCGATAGTG
>Ga0137465_1000784_pt1 | contig 10669 bp, 5 predicted proteins | sample EasRivERMGT828_2_FD_104906 | JGI IMG/M metagenome (GOLD analysis project Ga0137465, IMG submission 104906) | Soil microbial communities from meander-bound floodplain in the East River, Colorado, USA - East River MetaG ERMGT828_2 | ecosystem: Environmental > Terrestrial > Soil > Floodplain ... | reverse complement strand
GGAGACAACTCGCCGATTTTGCACTTGCGCACGAATTCATGCCCGACCGCCATGTCATCGACGACTTTGGCTGCCGGGTCCGGTGTTGATGCCTTGTCGTCCAGTGTCCCCGCGCGTTCACGTCGCAGCGTTCGCATTTCATCGACGACCGAATTCTCAACGATGCGCGTTGCCCAGCCCCAGAAGAGATCGCGCCCTCGGCACGAGGCAATGCTTGAAACAATCGAGGCGAGCGCTGCCGATGCAGCGTCTATCCCCAGCTCGCGGGTCTGGTCTTCGGAGAGCTTGAGGGCGTACCTTCTTCGCCAGGAACCCACGGAACGGAGTGCTGCCTTGACCAGATATCCTCGCGCGGCGGCCTCCACTGAACCTTCGACCTCCGGAGTTGTGTCAAATAGCTGTCGGGCGGCTTGTTCGCGCGCGCTGCTCGAGTCGGAGCTCAGGCTGTCGTAGATACGCGCGAAGTACTCCGTTAGGCAAGCACGCTCAACGGCCTTGCCATCCGCGCGCCGCCGGTCGCTCTCGGCTGCTAGACGGCCCGCCACGTCCTTGGCGAATTCAGTCAACGAGTCCATTCGCCAGCCGTACGTCTGCGCGAGCTTCTTAGTCGTCCGCTCGCACTGCGCTGCCATGGCTGGAGCCTCTGCGATGGCCATCCTTTAGTACCTCAACTGCAATAGACGGCGTTCCACCACAAATATTTCAGACATTTGGACCAATCTGGTGAAAGAAACTACGTGCGCCACCGTCCAGTGGGGTTGTTGGCAATCAGCCCCGCCACAACAAAGGAGGTGACGCAGGGCCGATAACGCGTAAACGAAGCGTGAGTATAGCAGGAACCAAGGCATTTTGCGAAAGGAATCAGCAATGCAAGAGGAGAGGAATTACACTGTCGTTGCGACGACCAGTACTTGGGCCGTAACCCGTGCCGTCGTCCTGGTCGCCCTCGTTATAGCGATAGGCCTCGCGACAGCGGTGCTGCCGGGCGGGCCGTCAGCGAAGGCCAATACGGGCTTCAAGCTCCCGTGGGCTTCTGGGGTTGCTCACCGCGTTAATCAGAACTGGGGTACGGACTGCTCGTCCGCACCAGGTGCTTCAAACTATTGCAGCCACGGCTGCGACAACAACCGCTACAACTGTTATGGATACGACTTCCAGATGAGCACAGGAACTACTGTGCTCGCTTCCGCAGGCGGAACCGTAACGAGAGCGAACCGCGCGAACACGAGTGGCCAGTGCGGAGGAGCGCTGAACGAGGTTCACATTACCCACGGTGACGGCTCCCGCACGGTTTACATGCACCTTAATGATGTCAGCGTTGACGTAAACGCGGTCATTAGCCAAGGCGCATCAATTGGTCACGCTGGGTGTACGGGATTCGCAACTGGACCACATCTACACTTTCAGCGAGACGCTGGGAACCCCCGAACTTCCCAGCCGGTTTATTTCGACGAATACAAAGGCCAGGCGCTCGCATATGGTCAGTCTTACACTTCGCAGAATTCAGGAGGGCCTCCGCCGCCACCGACCTCATGCACCACCGCTCAAGGCGATTCAATGCAGTCCGGCCAGTGTCTCCTTGCGGGCCAGAGGATAACGTCCGCAAGCGGTTGCCACTACTTGATTTACCAGGGCGATGGCAATCTGGTGCTCTACCGCCGCAACGGCCAGCCAATCTGGGCATCGAGGACCGATGGGACATCGCAGGGGCGTGCGATTATGCAGACGGACGGAAATCTTGTCGTATACGACGGTGGCGGCGTGCCTCGGTGGGCTTCAAATACAGCCGGAAATTCCGGTGCCTATTTGGTCGTGCAAAACGACGCGAACGCCGTCATCTACCGCGCCAGCGGCGGAGCTGCGTGGGCTAGCAACACAGTTGAGTCCCCTTGCACGCCGCCGCCGCCGCCAACACCTACTTGCGCCCAGACGCTCGCAGATGGGTGCATCCTGCGGGGCAATCCCAGTCTGTCACTACGCCTCATCTTCGGAGGAGCCCGGTTCTTCCTCAACTGGCCTGCGGACTGTGACATGCTCGGCCTAAATTGCAGCCAGTCCGGATTTACGGAGGTCACAGACGCCTTCATCGCGTCGTTGCCAACCGTACCGCGTGACGGCACGCTGTTGAAGGAGCACGACGACCCGGCGGTGTACGTGATGTATGGCGGTATGAAGTCGCACATACAGAGTCCGGACATCCTCCTTGACTGCGGGTACATGTGGGAGAATGTCGGCGTCGTTCCGAACGGTGCATTGGGTCCGCTGGCGACGACGTTCCCGCTCGGCTACCCGTCGTGCGCGCCGGAAGCACCGCCACCGGATCTACCCGGGGATAACTTTGACGATTCCACCGAAATCCCGACGCTCCCGCATCTCTGGAGTTCGTCTACGGAAGGCTATACAACGGAGCCGGGCGAACCCGTGAATCCCAATAGCTGCCTCGGAGCGGGGAGTGCGATCGGGCGCACGGCTTGGTACAGGTTCACCGCGCCGGAGCACGGCGACGTCTTTGCCGATGCGTTAGGCAGCGACTTCGACACCGTGCTTTCCGCATATTCCGGATCAAGTCTGCAGAATCTTGTGTTGCGGGCGTGCAACGACGACTCAAGCGGATTGCAGTCGAGGATTAGTTTCCCGGTTGTCGCGGGAGGAACGTACTACTTGCAGCTTGGTGGCTACAACAGTTCGTTCGGATCGTCCGCTTTGAATATCTCGCTATCCACGCCTCCGCCGCCAGCCAAGCCTGTGAGCTTTGCGATGGGCGTGGATAGTGACGGAAATGGTACGAACGACTGTGGGACTGGCGTACCGTCCGCGATTGGCAATGGAGCCCCAGATGCCGTGCCGGTCGAGATCACGAACTCGACTTGTAATGCGCCACTGGGGTCGAATCTGCGGGCCAGCGTCTATCTCATGGACAATGCAGGTGTTGCCTACGCGGGAGCGCAGTCGCACCTCTACTTCAACGGCATCGGTGCTAAAGGGCGAGGTAGTTTCCTATGGGCGTGCCATACGTTCGACGCAACCTATGGCGGCGCTGGCGTCGAGAGCGCAGCCAGCGCGATTGGTATTGGCGCGCCTTGCAACGTTCCGCAGGCAAATCTGGGCGTGATGAATAGGTTCACGTTCACGTGCGCCGCGAGTGGTACGCTGCAATTGGCTCATGGCGTGGGCGAAACGGCCTTGACGGACAACTCGCTGGTCGAGCACCGCGACGTAGGGTCAGACGTCCTGGCGATCAATTGTGAAGCGCCTCCAACGCCCACACGCACGGCAACGGCACTGACGCCAACATCCACGTTCACGCCGCGCTCACCAACGCCCACCTTCACGCCGGACAGCGTCACAGTGACGCGAACGCCAACGCATGTAAGCGTTCCGCCGACTGCTACACGTACCGCAACGCAACCTCATGTTGCGACGCCCACCGCAACGGTTGGCGTACTGCCTAGAGTGGAACTCAATGTGTCGGCCGCCAGCGTTTCGCCTGGTGCGCTAACAGTGGCCGTGCTCCAGGCAATAGCGGAAAGTCCTGGCGTTGGTGCGTACACCATTGATCTTGTGTACGACCCCTCAGTTGTGCGCGCTGTCGGCTGCGACGTTCCGGCGTTCGGTGTATGCAGCACCGGCTTCGGCCCGGATCAAGTCCGCATAACGAGCGTCTCTGCGAACGGCGTTGTCGGTTCGGTTACTCTTGGCGAAGTTGTCTTCGAGGCAGCCGGAGAGCCTGGCGATTGCAGTGACTTGTGGATCGAGGTAGCGTTGCTCGCTGAGCCTGGCGGTCAGAGTCTGCCCTTCTCAGCAAGCGCCGGTCGGATATGTGTTGAGGATACGGGTGCTATCGGCGACACGGACTGCGACCGCAGCATTACGTCCCTCGATGCCTTGTACATCGTTCAGTATGCTGCCGGCATAGTGAATTCGCTTGTGTGCCAAGATGGCGCTGACGCAAATCGAGATGGACGTGTCGACGCCCTTGACGCGATGCTCATCCTTCAGTACGTGGCTGGCGTCCTTTCGCGCTTGTCGTAGAGGGCCACTGGCTAAAGTAGCTCGATTGACATCGGATAGCAGGAGGCCCGCGCTAAGCGGGCCTCCTCCATTACGTTACTACCTTGCCGCCCCGCTCTAGCTCCGGCGCAGGGATCTCCTCACAGTTCGGCACGCTGTCTTTCGGCCAGCGCGGACAATTGGGCTGCATGTGCCAGTCGTCGGCTTCAATACGGCGGCGTAGGATGAGGGCCATACTCGACGCTAGCAGGGCGCGCCAGCATCGTCAAATTCACCTGAACCCGCTACCGTACAACTTGGCATGTCCCCTCAACTTAAGGCCGTTCCGATCAACAGTAGGCGCTGGAGACCTGTCTCGCCTTGCGTCGGCCAACCTCTGACGCTTGGACGTTTGCATCGCGATTTATCGGGGTTAATGTGAACGGAAACCAAGTGGCAAGAACCCCTTTAGAGAGATTCTGGCAACACACGCTCCCGATGCCGGGCGACGATGACGCCTTGCGAGACCTTCGTGACGTTGCATCCCAATGGCAGACCGAAGGCAACGATCTAGGCGCGGGCATGGCTATGGAAAAGGCAGCTAGGGCTGCCTGGGGAAATCTTGATCAACTTTCTTCCTGTGTCAGCGCAGCGCTCGAAAGCTTTGAGCGTTGCATGCGAAGTGGCGATTGCTCAGCCAAGGGCTTCATAGCGATAAAGAAGGCAGCTCAACTGCATTGGATGCCCAGCAACGCATCCAGGCGCAGTTTTGACGAGTTGCAACAGGCGCTCGCCGATCGACTGGAGTGGTGCAGCGAGAGTTCGGAGCATGTTGAGAGCTACCTCGTGCGTGGGTTGGTGATCGAGACGGATTTCGAACGCACCTTTAACATCCTTTATCCGGACTACGATGTTGATGGAAGCACCGAAACGGCCGGCGGCGGTAAAGCTCAAGTCACCATTCCCGGTGCCTTTCAACTCTTTGTCACTATGGGTGACTATCATAGCGCCCACAGGATCGCTACCAGTTTCCCCGCTGCCTTCACCAGCGATAGCCTCCAGGGCTGGAAGGCCGCCGTCCGAGGACTCACCGGCACTGGTGAGCCCGCCCTAGATTTCGAGGCCGCTGCTGAGGCATTCGCCCTTGACCGGCTTCCACAGCCCGGCGAATTAAGATATGGACGATCCTGGAGCTCGATTAACGTTGAACTCTGGTCACCATACTTCCGGTCGCGTTCCGCCATGGCTACGGCAATCGACGATCCGCGCCAGGTGCGTCAATACGTCGAGGTAGCTGCGGATACTGCGCCCCAAATGCAAAGCGGCTGGCACCACCCTACAGTCGCTCGTTACGTGATTCTCGTAAACGCCCTTGCGAGGTTGTTACGCGACGGCTCGCCGCTGGTTCTGCAAAAAGCACAAGACGCGATGACTGCCGAACAAAGGCTTACAGGCGAGCAGCCTGAAGACCAACTGATCACACGCTTCCTGGCGATAGCCGCCGAGTCATTCGAAGGGTTTCAGGCCGACCCGGAACGGGAGATTACATCCGGTCGACTCCGAGATGCGCTCCTGATCCTCGGCAGGATTCCAATCATAGAACCCGGATTTGCAAATGCCTTGGCCCCTGCACTGGGGAATCAGGCGATTAGTGCATTGCAAGGTCCTGTTAGGACTCGGATGTACCGCGCGCTCGAGGCCATCCGTGACGAACGGCAACTCCAGCAGATCGTGCTCCGCCTTTCTCAAGCCTCTTTGCCAGCATACGCCCAGCTCAGCTCTCGACCGATCTAAGATCCGCCTCAATCATCAGATCGCCCGTTCTAAAGGGGGCTTTAAGTTGAGGCAACCGGGCGGTGAGGAGTGGAATAGCTCATGAGTGTAGACAGTAAAAAGGCTATTTTGCAAAACGGACAAGAAAAAAAGGGGTCGTCCAGCAATGCAGACGCCATCCCGGCGCACCTGCGCAAGCACCCGCCTGCCAATGTCCGCTCCGCGTCGAGGGGCCGCCCCAGGCTGACCCCTGAGCAGCGCGAGGCGCGCGAACTCGCTCGCGATCGAGAGGCCGAGAAGGGCCGCGCCCTCAATAGGGTGAACGCGCTCAAGCACGCCATGACCTCCAAGGTCCCGGTTATCCCGGAGCTCGAGTCTGAGGAGGACTGGAACCGCCATCTTGAGGGCGTTCGCTCCAGCCTCAATCCCGAGGGCTACCTGGAGGAGTTCCTCACGCGCCGCATCGCTTCCTGCTCTGGCGCTTCGACCGCATCACCAACTACGAGCTCTCCTCCACCATGGGCCACATCGACGGATCCGTGACCGCCCTCGCGTTCAGCGCCCAGATCCACAGCATCCAAAGCGGCATGGAGTTCGTCCCTCCGGGACCTGAAGCCATTCGCGAGACGCAGCAGGCGCGCATCCTGCCCCCGGATGATGTCCGCTCGACCATCATGCGCCACGAGACCGGCAACCACCGCCTCTGGATCCAGACGCAGAACCAACTGTTCGCCCTGCAAGCGCGCCGCCGCGGCGAGCGCGTCCCGATGGCCTTCGTCGACTACAACTCTCCACCGGACATGGGCCCTTTCCGCTCGCCACCCAACCCGGACCACGCCGCCGCCATAGCCGCCAACGATCGCGCCCTCAAAACCATCAAACGACATGAACGCACCACCCAAGCCTAGCGCCCTGTCGTGCAGAAACTCTGTTTCTGCCAAGCAACGCCCAGCGTTGCCGTTCCCCCTTCCCTTTAGGGAAGGGGGCTAGGGGGTTTGGTAAGCAACGCGCAGCGTTGCCGGGATGGGGTTAGGTAAGCGTGCAAAACGAAGCTTCTGCTGTAGGCGATTGTGGCTCCCACAATCGCGACTGTTACCATGATCCGGATCATGGACAAGAGCCCGAATCCGCTAAGACTGGCGTTCTGATGCAAAAAGGCCGCATTCGCAACTTCTGCATCATCGCCCACATCGACCACGGAAAGTCGACGCTGGCAGACCGCTTTCTGGAACAGACCGGTCTACTCGATGGCACGCGTGGCGAGAAGGTCGAGCAGATCCTCGACTCGATGGACCTTGAGCGTGAGAAGGGCGTGACGATCAAGGCGAAGGCCGTCCGCCTGCCGTACACGGCCGACGACGGCATCGAGTACGAGTTGAACCTGATCGACACGCCGGGCCACGTCGACTTCTCCTATGAGGTGTCCCGCGCCCTCGCTGCCTGCGAAGGGGCGATCCTCGTCGTCGATGCGACGCAGGGCATCCAGGCCCAGACGCTCGCCAACGTCCACGTTGCGCTCGAACACGATCTGACGTTGGTGCCCGTCATCAACAAGATCGACCTGCCCGGCGCCGACCCGGACGCCGTGACTGCCCAGATCTGCGACGTGATCGGCTTCCGCCCCGACGAGGTGCTGCGCGCTTCGGCCAAAGAAGGCACCGGTACGCGGGAAGTGTTGGAAGCAGTGATAGCACGGGTCGCGCCGCCCGGCGGCGTGGACGGTGCGCCCCTGCGCGCGCTCGTCTTCGACTCCAAATACGACGCCTACAAGGGCGTCGTCGCCTACGTCCGCGTTGTCGATGGTGAGATCGAGGGAGGCCACGACCTGCGCCTCATGGCCGCCGACCGCGCGGTGGAGGCGTTGGAGGTCGGCTACTTCACACTGGAGTCGGAGCCGATCAAGCGTCTGGCGACCGGTGAGGTCGGCTACGTCGCGACCGGCTTGAAGGATGTCCGTCAGTGCCGTGTTGGCGATACGCTGACACACGGGTCGCACGCCGCCGCCGAAGCCTTGCCTGGCTACCGGCAAGCCAAGCCGATGGTGTTCGCCGGCCTCTACCCAACCCAACCGAACGACTACAGCCTGCTGCGCGAGGCGCTCGAGAAGCTGCAACTGAACGATGCCGCGCTGGCGTTCGAGCCGGAGCAGAGCGTCGCGCTGGGGCCCGGCTACCGCTGCGGCTTCCTTGGCCTGCTCCACATGGAGATCGTGCAGGAACGCTTGGAACGCGAGTACAACCTGGAGCTGCTGATGACGGCGCCCAGCGTCGAGTACCAGGTGCGCACGACCGGTGGCGAAGAGATCGTGATCGACAACCCCGCCGACCTGCCGACGCCGGACAAGGTGGAGATCATCCGCGAGCCGTGGATGAACATCACCGTCGTCTGCCCGGACCGCTACATCGGAGCGGTAATGGAGCTAGTCACCGGCCGTCGCGGCGAGTACAAGCGGATGGAGTACCTCCAGCGCGGCCACGAACAGGAAGCAGCGCACTCCATCAAAGTCGAAGGGCAGGTGCTGCTCGAATACCAGATCCCTCTTTCGGAAATACTGGTCGACTTCTACGACAGCTTGAAGTCTGTTACGCAGGGCTACGCCAGCCTCGACTACTCGTTCTCGCACTACACGCCGGCCAAACTCGTTAAGCTCGATATCCTCGTGAACGGCGAACCCGTCGATGCCCTGTCGCTCATCACGCATTCGGCCAAGGCATCGACCCAAGGCCGCCTGCTTGTCGACCGCCTGCGCAAGCTCATCCCGCGTCAGCTCTTCGATGTGCCAATCCAGGCTGCAATCGGCGGGCGTATCGTTGCCCGCGAAACCGTGCGCGCGATGCGCAAGAACGTCCTGGCGAAGTGCTACGGCGGCGACGTGACGCGAAAGCGGAAGCTGTTAGAGAAGCAGAAGGAGGGCAAGAAGCGCATGAAGCGTGTCGGGAACGTGGAGATCCCGCAGGAAGCCTTCCTGGCCGTCCTGCGCTTAGAGAAGTAGGCCAGGGCGTTGGTCTGGCCTACGGAACGAACGGGCGTGAGCCCCGGCGACGAGCGTTTGCTCTCCGCCTAGTTTACTAGGACCCTCGTCGCCGAGACTCGACAGTTGTTCAGTTCGTTACTTTCCGGCACCTGCGAAGTGTCATCCGCGCACACGAGCACATAGTACAGTTCCAGCGCTGCCCCGGCCGGAACGCGGATCCGCGTGTTGCCCGATGACGATGTTCCAGCGGAAAGCCTGCCGATCGAACGCGAGCCGGAAAGCAGGATGTCCCCCGCGGTCTTTGTCGCATCCAAGGACAGATAGAAGCGCGTTGTCGATCTATCCGCGCGAACCGTCCCCTGGTTGCGCACCGTATCACTCACGTAGAATCGCGAGCCGCGCGCTGCCGTTGGCGGTGGATTCCCGACCGCCGTTTCGACAAGATCAGGCCCGGTCAACACTGGAGTTGGCGTTGCGGTTGGCGGTGATGGCGGAGTGTTCGTCGGCGTCGGCGGCAGCGGCGTGTTGGTAGGTGTCGGCGTAGCCGTCGGCGTAGGTGGAGGCGTTGGAGTGTTGGTTGGCGTCGGGGTGCTGGTCGGTGCGTCTGTTGGTGAGTTTGTAGGTGTCGGTGGCGCGCCGCCTGTCAGTAGAGCGACCGACGCCTCAGCATCGATCACGCCCCAGCCGTAGACCGGGTCCCAGCCCGCCGCGCCGCGGTCGCGCGCGGTGGACTCGATGAACGTTCGTACTTCGTTGGGCGTGAGCGATGGATCCTCGCCCAGGAGGAGCGCCGCAAGCCCAGCAACGTGTGGCGTCGCCATCGAAGTTCCCGACATGAAGATGTCGCAGAACGCATCGTACGCGCCCGAGAAGAGCAACGAAAGCCAGTCAAGGCAGTAGGTGTCCTGCACGACGCCGTCGCTAAAGCCGTCGCCGTTCTGGTCGACATTCGGGTCGCCGCCGGGCGCGGTGACATCGAGTGCCGCGCCGAAGTTTGAATACGGCGCGATCTGGCCGTCGAAGCGGTTGGCCGCGACGGAGATCACCGTTGAGTACGCGCCCGGGCATGCCACGGAGTCGCCCCCTCCATTCCCAGCAGCCGCGACAACCGCTACATTGTTGGAGTGCGCATAGTCGAGCGCTGCATTCAACCCGACGATCTCGGTGCAGTAGACACCATTTGCGTCAGGCGTTCCGGTTCCGGCAAATCCCAGGCTCATACTGATGACATCTGCTCCATGATCGACGGCGTAGTGGATCGCTTCGACCGTGTGCGCGTCCTCTCCAAAACCTCCGTAATCGAGCACTTTGATCGGCATGATCGTGGTGTTGTATGCGACGCCTGCGACGCCGTAACTGTTGTTGGTGTCTTGCGCGAGCGTGCCTGTGACGTGAGTCCCGTGGCCGTTGTCGTCGTTGGCGTGTGCGTCATTGTTCACGTAGTCCCATGGATCACCGAACGTCACCGTCGCGAGGTCAGGTGATTGGACAAAGTGCTGCGGGAACACACCACCCAACGATCCATCATAGTTTTCATACGCAACGCCGGTGTCAATGACGGCGACGATGGCACCTTCACCGCGGTTCGGTGCGATCGGCCACGCGCCCTCGGCATGAATGCCGCCTACCGTATTGTGCATGTGCCACTGATACGCGTAGTTCGTGTCATTTGGCGCATCGAACGCCTGCGCGACGCGACTCACGCCTGCCTCGGCGACAAGCGGGCTGTCTCGCAGGGCGCTCACCACGCTTACAGGCGACTGGCCGTCAGCTACATCGACCACGTGGAGACCCGACCGCGGCGCGATCTCATGGACGCTGCCGTACGTCGAGCTGTTGACGACGCCTGCCAGTTTGGGGACGCTGTCCTCGTAGCGGATGATAACCTTGTTGCCGTTGACGCGTACGCCGGCGGCGCCGGCGAAGCGCTCG
>Ga0137465_1000783_pt1 | contig 10679 bp, 14 predicted proteins | sample EasRivERMGT828_2_FD_104906 | JGI IMG/M metagenome (GOLD analysis project Ga0137465, IMG submission 104906) | Soil microbial communities from meander-bound floodplain in the East River, Colorado, USA - East River MetaG ERMGT828_2 | ecosystem: Environmental > Terrestrial > Soil > Floodplain ... | reverse complement strand
GTAGTTCTATCAGCTCAAGCTGCAATAGCGGATACTATCTTGTCTGTTACGTCAACAGCGAATATTATCCCTGGGATGTTGTTACGCCCAGATGGAGCTGCAACTGAAGTAATGCTTGTTCTTGGTGTAATTGGAACTACACAGATTCAAGTGCAACGGGGGGTTGGTAACGTAGCTCCTGCTATTATTGCTATTAGCACTCTGTGTATCCAGATGGGTAATGCTTCGGAAGAAGCGTCACTTCGACCGTTAGCAGTTTCAATTAGTACTGTTCTGCAAACTAACTTAACCCAGATTTACAGAAATACTTGGGCAGTTAGCGGAACAGCTGCTGAAACTAAGATGATTGCTGGTGAAGGGAATACTGCTGAATCCAAGATGGATTGTGCTGCTCTCCACTCATCTGATATGGAGAAAGGTGTCATCTGGGGTCAGAAGTTCCTTGGAATGAAGAATAACCAATTGTTCCACACAATGGATGGTATTGTTTCTATTGTTGGTGCATTGGCTCCTTCAAACGTAACAACTCTTGGTGCAACTACTACCTTTACCCAATTAGAAACTGCAATTGATCCGGTATTTAATGTAAGAACGGATCAAATGATTGGGAATGAGCGTATCATGTTTGTTGGTGGTTTTGCACGCAGAGTTCTCAACAACATCTTCCGCCTAAATAGTTCTTACTTCGTCCAAAATGGACAAACATCGTATGGCTTGCAATTTGATACTGCCAAGCTAACTCGCGGTGTTATTAGAATCGTTGAGCATCCTCTTCTGAATGCTTACGGTTCTACATCTTCGTTTGCTAAGATGGCAATTGTTGTTGATCTTGCTTCATTCAATCTTGCCTACCTTGGTAATCGCAAAACAAAAGCCCTAGATATTATGGGTGAAGATGGAATTGATGCTGTTGGTGGAACACTTACTACGGAAATGACTTGCTTGATTAAGAATCCTCAAGCATTTGCAATTCTGTACAACTTTACCGCTGTTGCTGTTGGTTAATCTAAACTAATAACTGGGAGGGAGGGAAACTTCTCTCTCAGTTATTCTTTTGTCCTAAAAAGGAGTATTAAAATGAGTTCCAAACGGTATTATTCTAAGATTGCGGGTTCGAGATTTTGTTTTTCTGATGGACAAGATGTTGTATTTGCTTTTGGTTTTGCTGATGTTAGTGAAAAAAGTGCTTCTGGTAAGTTTCAAGGAACTACTAAGGATGATCCTAATAATGGACGTCTTAGGTATGTAGTTTATCAAGAAGAACTTGATGCAATTCTTGGCAGAAATCCTCTTATTTTTGTCCAAGAGAAGCTTCCTGAAAATATGCCAGAAGTTAAGCAAAATGCTGAGTCCGAAGCTGCGATAAGAGAGAAAGAAGCTGCACTTGTTAGAGCCGCTGGTGGAAATGTTAGAACTCAACAAGAAATTAACGTTGCTGGAGATGGGCAACCTACTGATCCAAATGCAAGTACTGCTGATCCAATACTAAGGCAAGCATTTGCTAATGATGGTGCTCAAGTGGTTCCAATAGCAAGTTCTGGAAATGGAAAGTTAGCACAAATTCGAGCGGAAGCAGAAGCAAGAGCTAAAGTTCAAAGTGAAAGTGCAGTTCAATCAATTTCTGGTGCCTAACTAGAGACTGGATGCGCTTATTATGACTACTCCTTACGAACGTATTTATCAATATGTTCAAGACGACATAAAACGTCCGGATTTGGTGGATGTCATTGGTAGGCGTGTCCAGCGTGCTTTACTTAAATATCATAGAATTGATGTTTGGAAAAAAGATCTCATTGAAGCACGTTATATATTTCCTACTGCAAATTCAGCAGTTATAGTTCAAGAAGTAGTTGGTGGTAATTCTTTATTTATGAACTCGATGCAGCAAGTTGGACAACTTTACATCCAACAGATAAATAAAGAACTACTAACAAGAGTTCGTAAGATTATGTATATCCGGAAATGGGTTACTACGGATCAGAATGGCTTGGCCGTGTTCGATCCAAGTTCTGGAACACTTGGAACTTCTGCTGGTGGTGATCTTACTGAAAGAAGCCCAGATAGAATGTTTGATGGTTATGGTGGTGATCTTAATGATATTTTTTATGAAAGTGGTCAATGGATAAATGTAAGAAGTTCTACTCCCCTTTCTCAAGTATTTATTGGTTATTTTTCTGATCCAATAATTGAACCAATAACAAGTGCTGCGAGTTGGATTGCAGTTGATTATCCACAGTTGATCGCTGCTGAAGTAGCTTATAGAGTAGCACTCTCAATTGGAAAAAATGAAGAAGCTGGTGGATTCAAAGATTCTGTAAATCAAGAATTAGCTCTTTTACAAGCAAATAATATTTGTCTTGCCTTAAGTTAAAGAACAGGAGAAATATATGAGTCAAACAATTTGGGGTGATGCTGGTGGTGGTGATGGTGCTGCTACACTAATTAATTATCCAGTCACAATTACGGTAACAAGTCAGCAAATTCTTGGTGTAAATGCAGCAAGGAGATTACTTAAGATTTATAATCTCCATGCAACTGAAGATATTTATATAAACTTCGGGGCTGCTGCTACAGTTGCTAATGGAATTAGAATTCGTGCATTGAATAATAATCCTGCTGGACTTCCACAAGAATTTAGTCCTGCTCCTTCTAATACTGTTAATATGATTGCTGCTGGAACTAATGCTTCAGTGATTGTAACTGAAGGAACATAATATGGCAAGTTATGTAGTTGATGCAGCAAATGCTAATAGTCCAACTGATGTTCAAGGTGCTAAACAAGGTGCTGAAGAATTTCGTGCATTAAAATTAAGAGTTAATACTCTTGGCGCAGCAGTTGGTGGAACTATTGGAACTTTTAAGAATAGAATTTATAATAGTTCGTGGCGTTTTGACCAGATAAATGAAGGTGCGCTATATACTGCTGCTGCTGGCATTTTTAATGCTGTAGATGGGTGGTCTACCATACTTGTTGGTGCAGGTGTTTTTAAGCTGCGTCGACTTGTTGATACAACTCGGTTTTTACCCAATAATTCTGGTTTTATTTTGGAAGTAACTTGTACTACTGCTGATGCAGCAATAGCTGCAGGTGATGAATATGCTATAGATCATGCAATTGAAGGGTATGATGTTGCTGACTTACTTTCTGGAACGTCTGGTGCAAAACAGATAACAATAAGGTTTCCGATGAACTTTAGTGTTGTCGGAACTTATGGGGTAGCAATTAGAAATAGTGCTGCTGATCGCACTTATATTGGGACAGTTACGCAAAACGTTGCTGGAGCAGATGAAGTAAAAACTGTTACACTTACACTTGATACAGCAGGAACTTGGTTAAAAACAAATGGAGTTGGATTACAGGTATCTTTTTGTCTTGCAGCAGGCACTACTTACCAAGCTACTGCTGGAAGTTGGCAAGCAGGTAATTTTTTAACAACTTCTGCTCAAGTCAACTTTATGTCGAATATCGCCAATACTGGTTATATTGGGCGTATTCAGTTGGAGAAAGGCGCGGTAGCAACTGAATTTGAAGAATTGAGTATACAACAAGATTTGGCAAGATGCCAGAGATACTATTGGAAAACATTTGCACAAGGAACAGCAGTTGCACAAGCTGCTGGTCGTGTTGGTGCAATCTCATATCGAGCAGTTGTAACAGGAGTAGGCCCATTTGGTTGTGTAATGACATATTTTCCAGTAGAACAAAGAGCTAATGGAACGATAACATATTACAGTCCCGATGTTGCTAGCGCTAATTGGCGTAACATTGGTGTTGGAGAAAGTGGTGCAGCAACGTCAGAAGGAACACCAAGTCCACATCGAATTGCTATTTTAAATACACAAGTTGCTGGTGATAATGCTGGTGCACTTCTTCAGATTCATGCTACAGTAAATTCAAGACTTTCCTAATGTTTAAACTTACTCAAATTAATGGTATTCAACAAATTTCCAATGGCGCGTTCCTTCCTGCCAGATTCGAGAATGGGAAACTAGTGGAACTTGACGAACATTCTCCATTTATAAAAGAATTACGTGAATGGATAGCAATGGGAAATATATTAAATCCTGCTGATCCTATTCCTGAGCCAATACCTGTAAAAGATATTTTAGATAAAATTCTGGATCTTTCACCTGCTAGAAAAGCACTTCTTAAAACTGAATTAGGAAGATTATAATTTCTTATGTCACAGGTAGCTTATAGAGCAAATCTTAATTCTGGGTTTTTTCCATTTCTTTCCCGTTATCAGGGGCAAACTGTTATTATTTCTGGAAAAGACCAAGCATTTAAAAATTCTCAAGTAATCGGTGAAACTGACAAAGATGAAGATAAAGGAATTCCACAACTTTATTATTGCCATAACGTTATTCCTACAGTTCAAGGAATTCAGTCAATAGGAATTGTACAAAGATTTGCTGGAATTCCTGGAGTTACTATTTTTTCTGAAATTTTTTCCATAAGAGATATAGAAGAAAATAAGTTTTTATTCTCTCCAAGTGGTGGAGTAAACTATATCTACAATGCAAATTTCGGAATGTGGCAAAGTGTAAGTCCTCTTGTTCAATATGCTTCAAATGCACTTACTACTATTGCTTACTTAAATGGTGAAACGTATATCTTTTTTGACCAAATTGGATGTTTTAAATACAATAGAGTTACTAATTTATTAGAACCTGTAGTTTTAGTTGGATTAAATGTAACTTTAATTCATGGTATTTGTGAATCTAGTGGTTTTTTACTTTGTTGGGATGATTTCACAATTTATCGTTCTCAAATTGTAAACCCATTAGATTTTACACCAGATCCATCACTTGGAAGTGGTAGCAGTATTCCACAAGGTTTGGAAGGAAAAATTGTTATTTGCTTACATATTAATGATGGATTTGTTATATACTCAACAAGAAATATAATTGGAGCTTCATTTTCTCAGAATATTAGGTTTCCATTTATTTATAATGAAGTTGATGGAAGTGCCGGAATTGCAAATTCATCTCATGTAGCTTGGCTTAATAATACTGGAGTTCATTATGCTTGGACAAAAGCTGGACTTCTTTCTGTAAATAAAACAAAAGCAGTTATTGTTTTTCCTGAAGTTACTGATTTTCTAATTGCAAAGATTTTTGAAGATTATGATGATATTACAGATACTTTTACAGTAACTAGAACTCCTGGAAATAATTTAAATGTTTCTTTAGCTGTTACAGGAAAAAGATTTCTAGTTATAAGTTATGGAATTTCTGAATTTACTCATGCTTTAGTATACGATCTTTCAATTAAACGCTGGGGTAAGGTTAAATTAACTCATGTTGCTGCTTTTGAATTAGCAATTCCTAATTTATCTGGGGATATTACATGGGAAATGTTTGGTGATCTTACTTGGGATGATTTAGGAGATACTACTTGGGCTGATCTTGAATTTGGACTTGATACAATTGAACAGCCAAAAGAAACACTTGCTTTTTTATCTAAAGATGGAACTGTAAATGTAATTGAAATGGATCAAGTTGGAATAGCTCATACAGGAGTTGCTATTTTTGGTAAATACCAATATATTCGTGAGAGAGTTCTTCAACTAGATGAAATTGAATTTGAAAATATTGATCAACAAATTACTAATTTTGAACTGAAAGTTTTATCCAGTACAAATGGTAAAACTATTGATCAGATAACAACTCCTTATTTAAATGTAAATACGGATACTTATCGCCAGTATCTTACAACTGTAAATGGAAAAAATCATTCTCTTGTAACTAAAGGAACATTTTTCCATTCACATCTTGCATTGAATTTTAATTTAGCAGGACGCCCATAGTGGCACAGAATCAGAATTTTAATTCAGCTATAAATTTAGCTTTACCAGTAAGTCCACCAGATTCATTAAAGAGTCCTGAAGTTTTATCTGTTTATAGAGCTCTTATAACCTCTTCTAATAACTTACTTGCAGCAATAGAACAATTTGTTGGAGTAACTCAGAAAACTATTGATCTTTGGAGTCAACTTCTTCCACAAGATACAATTTTAAGACATCTTGCTGGAAGATTTTATGTAAAGTTCTCAGAAGCAATGGTATTTGGAGATTTTGTCAATATCCATAATGTTGCTGGAGTAGCAAATGCAAGAAAAGCTAATGCTGCTTCAGGATTAGTAAAACCAGCTAGAGGTTATTGCAATGTTATTGATGGAGTTGCTGCTGGAAGTTTTGGTGAAGTAATTCTTTCACAAGGATTCTTTGTAATTTCTGGTCTTGTTTCTGGTCAAGCAATTTACTTATCAGTAACAACACCAGGACTAGCAACTACTGTTCCTCCATCTGCTGCTGGTGAACTAGAACAATTTCTTGGTTTTGGAATTGCATCAAACTTAGCCTATATAGATATTTCTCAAGGAACTTATATTCAGCATTAGGAGATTAAAATGGATAAGGTATTTATTACACTTGATGGAAAATATTACAGAGCTAAAGAACCAAAAACTGAACATTGTGCTGAAATGAATTTTCCAACTGAAGATCATCTAACTCATCTTACTGAAGTTCCAATAACCGAACTTCAATTTGGAATATTAGTTCATAAGGCACGTATTTATGGCTAGAACAGAGTATCTCATTGAGCAAGTAATGTCTGCTGCTAATGAAAATGATACTATTATTATTATTCAGAAAGGTTCTGGATCTGAAGAAATTATAGAAGAAGAAGATTCTGAAGAAAAATGGAATGAAGATATTTTAGATATGATGTTTGGTGGAAATGAAGGAAATTCTTTTGGTGGTGGTGGAAGTGGTGATTCTCAAGATGCAATACTTATGGATAATCCTAATCAATCATGAGTAAAGAATTTTCACAGTTTCCAAATGGCGATCCACCAGTAGCTACAGATCGTTGGTTATTTGGACGTGTGGATGGTACAAGTCCAACAGGTTTCTCTAATTTTCATGTAACTTTTACTCAACTTGCTGCTGCTATTGGTAGTGGTGGTGGTGCTCCTGTTGATGCAGAATACATAGTTGGTGCTCTCCATGCAGGACTTTCTGCAGAACGTCTTGTTACGGACAATGCAGAAATTATCTTTGATCTTGCTACGCTTGGTCAACTTAAAGCTAACGTAGGCATTATTGCACAAGCTAAGGTTACTAATCTAGTAGTTGATCTTGCAGGAAAAGAAGCTACTGGAGTCGCTGCTGCACTTATGGCAGCTCACGTTGCAGATGCAGACCCTCATCCTCAGTATCTAACTGTTGCTGAAGGAAATGCAACTTATGATGCTCTTGGAGCTGCTGCTGCTAGACAACAGAATATTCAATTCAAGGATGAAGGTGTAAATCAAGGTGCTGCTGGTGCTGTAGGTATTGTTAATTTTGTAGGTGCAGGTGTAGCAGCAGTAGAAGCTGGCGGAACTCTTACAGTTACTATTGCTGGAGGCGGTGGAGGAAGTGCAGATATAGTTGCTGCAACAGCAAATGTGGCAGTTCCTACAATGAATGCAGAAGTAGTTATTGTTGATGCAGCAATAACTCCTACTGATAGGATTAATGTTAATTGGGGAAATTGTGCACAGACTGACGCGAATCATCCAAGTATGGGAGAAGTAGCGTTCAATGCCATTGCTGGAACAGGCCAGTTTATTCTTGAGATTTTCTCCCTTGACCAAAGTCAGCTTTTTGGTGATTTTAAGATTAACTACATGAGAGCCGCATAATGCCATCATTAGTAGACGCCAGAGGAAATGAATTTCAAGGACAATTAGATCAAATTGGCGGTGGTGTAATTACCGACGCTAGAGTATCTAGTGCTGTTCTTGGTGCAGTAAATGCTGAATTGCTGATGGATTTAAATGGTCAAGCTGTTGCGCTATTCGATGTAAGAAATGGAGCTGCGGCAACTCTGACATTGCTATTTGAAGGAACAATTGATGGCGTTAATTACTACCCACTTCCTGCTTTTGCTAATAACCAAACAATTGCTGCTGCTCTATTAGCGGAGGAATATGTTCCATCAATTATTCTTGCAGCACAAACAGTAACAAGTAATTATACTGTTGGCTGTTCTGGATATAGACGAGTTCGTGCACGGCTTTCTGCTTGGACTTCAGGTAACGTAACTGTTGCCGCAAGAGCTTCGGTATCAGACCAAATTATTTATGCACGACCATTTCCTGCAACTAAGCATGTAACTGTTACTGCTGCTGCAAATACTGCTGCTACAATTACTCTCCCAGCGGCCGGAGTAGGACTTTTCCACTACATCACTTACCTGAACTGTCGGCGCAATGCAACTGCTGCACTTGCGGGAACAGCAACACTTATAATTACATCCACCAATCTGCCTGGAACTCCTGCTTGGAGTAATGGAAATGCAATGGTTGCTGGTGGAACTGTAGAAGATATTAATATGCAACCAAGTAGCCCTCTTAAGAGTTTGCTCGCAAATACAGCGACAACGATTGTTATGCCTGCGCCAGGATTAGCAGTTCTCAATCGTGGTAACTGTTCTTACTATGTAGGTTCGTAAAGGAGCAGTATTGATGACACTCGGTGAAAAGCAAAGGCTTTTTGTTTACCTGCAAGGAGTTTTTATCCTTTGGTGTTATGCTAATGATTATGAACTGAGTAAAAAACATGCAAAAACAATATAATGAAAATGGAATTTTTGAACGACGTGCACAAAGTGTCGTGCAGGTCATTATTACTTTGATACTTTCTTGGATTGGTTTTAGTGTTGTTGATCTTGGTAAAAGCGTTGTTGCTTTACAAGTTCAAACTGCTGCAACTGCATTAATTATTACTGAAATGAAAGCTGATGGAGTGGTGTTAAGAACACAGGTATCTACTGCTGCTCTTGCTGCAAACACTGCTGCTACTGCTGCTACTACTGCTGCGGCTCTAGCTGCAACTGCTGCAACAACAGCAGCAGCTTTGGCTGCACAGTCCCAACAGTCCCAACAGTCCTCACAGCAAAAAACACGTTAAAAATGCAATAGGAGATTAATTCGTGAAACTTAAACCTGGAGTAAAAGTTACTAATCTTACACCACAAATACTACTCGCAGCAATAGTTGCTGAAAGCATCTTTCGTGGATACATTCCTTATGCTTATCATCTTACAATTACTAGTTGTGATGATGGTAAACATGGTGATGATACTTGGCATGGAGACGGAAGAGCTATTGATGTTAGGACTAATGACCTTCCTCCATCTGTAGATAAAAAGAAATTAACTCAAACAATAAAAGAAGCTCTTCCAGGATATGATGTGATTTTTGAATATGAAGGAACAGATAATGAACATATTCATATTGAATATGATCCTGATAAGGAAAAAGGTTAATGGTTGCTCCTCTACTTTTACTTCTTCCTAAACTTATTTCTCTTGCTAGTATTGTTCCATCTTTAATGAAGTATGCTGGTGCTGGAGACAATACTATTAAGATTGCTGAACAAGCTGTAGGTATTGCTCAAGTAGTAACAGGAGCAACTACACCTGATGCAGCTATTGAAATTCTTAATACAAATCCTGAAAAAGCACTTGAATTTCGTACTAAGATTCAACTTTTAGAAAAAGATTGGGATGCTCTTTATCTTGCTGATATTCAGAATGCACGAGATAGAGATGTTAGACTTGCTCAAGCAGGGTATAGAAATAGTCGCGCAAACAGCATGTATTTCCTTGCTGTTGCTATTATTCTACTTCTTGTGTATCTTATTTGGGCTGATGAAACACTCAATGAATACGTAAAAGGAATTTTCACTCTTGTCCTTGGAAGATTTCTTGGTTATCTTGATGGTATTTACAATTTTGAATTTGGAACTACTCGCGCAAGCAAGAGTAAAGATGATACTATTAGTAAGTTGACTAATGGAGGTAATTAGCTATGGCTGAACCCAGAGTTTCTGGTGGAGACTATAAAGATATTACTGATTTAGGAAATCTTTTTGTCCAGATGGGTGGACTTTATGGAAGTGGAAAAACTACTGAAACTTCTAGTTCTTCTACTGAATCTAATCGACAACAGCAAAAGTTGTTGGACCAAATTCTAGGTATGAATAATAGTCAATACTTAGATGATATGACAGCAAATATTATGAATAGAGCAAAACAAGAATTTGCTCCTATTCTTGGACAAAGTATGGGAGCTGGTGAAAGAGCTTATAGTTCAACAGTTATAAAGCAATTAGCAGATGAAGCAATGGCAAGAGCAACTGCTGCTTCTGGACAAGCAAGATTAGAATTTCTTTCAGCTAACCAAAAGACTGCGGCAGGACTTATAACAACTAAAATGCAGTCTGAAAAAACTACTACACGTAAAACTGGTAAAGCTCCTGCTGCTACAGCTCTTAATGTTATTGGAACTGGACTTACAGGTTATTCACTTTTTGATAAATTTCAACAAAGAAAAGTTAAGTCTCCTAATGCTGAACCTGAACTTCTTAATCAATATGAAACTCCAGGTGTTTCAGATCCAGGTGTTACTTTTAGTGGAGAACCTAGTGGATTTGTACCTAATGCTGAAATACTCAGTAATCAGCCTCAGGATATAGTTACTGAATTACTAAATCTAGTTCCAGAAGTTGTAACAAATAACTTTGATATAAACGCAAATGTTAATCCATCTGATTTTGCTATACCTTCTGATAATTCTTTTACCTCAGATCCAGTAACTATTTCTGATGTTCCTGATGTTCCTG
>Ga0137465_1000782_pt1 | contig 10686 bp, 10 predicted proteins | sample EasRivERMGT828_2_FD_104906 | JGI IMG/M metagenome (GOLD analysis project Ga0137465, IMG submission 104906) | Soil microbial communities from meander-bound floodplain in the East River, Colorado, USA - East River MetaG ERMGT828_2 | ecosystem: Environmental > Terrestrial > Soil > Floodplain ... | reverse complement strand
TCCGTCTTTAGTGACGGATTGTTCTCATAGATGACGTAGCACTTGTAAACCTTGTTCATGCCCGGAACCTTGCGGACATTGACAGTGCGCTTCGCGTTCGTGAGAACTTGCATTCCCTTGAACACATCCACAGCACGCTCAAAGTTTGTGTTGATTGCTTTGAGTTGACCTTGCATTTCCGCAAAGGTTTCACGCTGTTCCGTTGTGCGGTCTTCTTCCGCTTTCAAGTCTTCGAAGACCTTAGCGAACTTAATGCCAGCGGGTGTCTGTTCACGCCAAAACGTCAACAGAATGTCACGCTTGTTCGCATTAGGCGCGGTCAAGCGGGGCATCAATGACGCAATCACATCGGCATGTTCAACAGCCTGCCAGAGTGCGCCTGTCCGCTGTTGCGCTGGCAATGTGGCTTGCGCCAACATGTCATCACCAAAAGCAACAAGGCCGGAAGTGTTAGACTTAGCGTTTGTCATCGTAGTAGTTCCTTTGTTGATTGTGTCACGCGTTGCATTATTGCTTCGCGTGTTAGGCGTATCCAAACGGAGCGTACAGTGAAGCCGCTTTGCCGCGCGTGTCCGCACAAGTGCAAGTGCACAAGTCGTAAGAGAGACACTAGTTGGAACCCTGCGATGTGACCCAAGAGAAGCGGGTGTGCCGCTTCAGGGAACCGCCGTCAACCAACTGTCACCAGAATAACAGAAGCTAAATCACCCGCAAGTGTTTTTCATCATACTATATCTAGCATCAACTCTACTACGTCAGGCACAAGCTGTTGTGCTTTGTGCTATGTCTCATGACGCGTGGCGATATACTCGGTATATCTACCGCACACAAATAGCGAAGCACAATCAACAGCTTAGCAGCATAGCAGACAAGTTGTATATCTGATAAGCACACGCGAGCACCACAATATTCCATAACATGTTCTGCTTTAGTACTACTTTGATAGCCTCACAGTCTGCGTAGGAGCCTCACTGGTGCGCTGTAATTTGCCCGCTACCTAGCATCATCTTGTCGCTAGAAACGCACCAGTGACGTTTTCATGTTTTGTTCTTTAGCCTAGATATTCCATAACACGTACTTGGTTTGTTCACCTAACAGGCGGCACAATGACAGCGTATATACTCACATCGAGCACAAGCTACCGTCACCCGGATAGCCTCTTGTTGTACTCATGCCGAGCATAACACGGTCGGTCGATGCCGCCTCGCCGTCGCCTCGTGTCCAAGCTAATCGTGCTCACATATAGCGTGTGCGATTGCTTATCACGCGATGCAATGGTGTGCGTGGTATAGCGTGCGGTGTGCGAGCGTGTGCGCGTGTGCAGGAAGACAGTCCCCCGCTTGAAACCAAAGGAGCTTTACTTTACTTGCTTGCTGACTGGAGATGAGCACCAACGCAAGCCCCTCGCACAGTTGAAATGCATTTGACGCGTGTATGAGATAAAACCCAAACGCTGTATGTGTGTAGTACTCTAGTCTATATGACATATAAAAAGAACGCCCTATATGGCCCTCGTTATGAGAGACATATAAGGCGTCAAGTTTACTACCACGACAGATGTAGTATAACACAATCTCAAACACATGCAAGGATAGATGGGGTGTAGTAGCTGTAGTATGTGTCAGTTAGGAGCTAGGGCTAGAGTAAGGCCAGCCGACCGGCACTTCGTGCCGGATATATACTGAGTATACTTGACAAACGACACTAGATGTGCTACCCGCGATGATCGACTTCCTCTATATGTAGTAGGAGATAACGATCATGCCAGCATGGGCAGGCGGTTGGGACGGCACATTCGGTGAGCCACACAGACTTACCAACCAAGCTACATCACACATGCGTAACGTCGCACGCAGCAATGCATCATATGGCGGTCAGCACTTCGGTGAGATAGGTCGTGCACTCGCGAACGGTGTTGGTGCTAATGCTGAATACACCATCGCACAGGTGCAAGCACGACAGCACAATCACATGGACATGGGTGGCAAGATACCTATCGTTCCTTATGCTGTTGTACCTCTCCATGCTACGACTATCGCTGAGAAGGAAGCCTTCCAAGCGCAGATGACACCCTACTTCGCACCTATGCCACTCGCAGCTACACCTAACGTAGCAACGAGCGGCTATCCTGTAGACAAGTCAGGTAACAGCGGCGGTGGCTTCTTAGGTACTGTCAACAAGTAGGAGTTGCTATGCCTGTGAGTGCAAGCGGCGCTGAGCTGCCATACGCAGGTACGCCTGAGATGGATGCTCTATTACAGAACATCAATCAGAACCCGCAGATGTTGCAAGTTGTCGGCCAAGACCCTGCGTTGCTTGCTGAGATGATGAAGCACGTTGGCTTGAACACCAACGAGCAGCAGCTAATCGACATGGTTAGTGATTGGCCTGATGAAGCTGCACAAGCGTCTATTGGTCCCTCTGCTACAGGTGAAGCTGCACCTCCTGCCGTTGATGAAGCTGAAGATGAAGAAGACACCCAACCCCCTGACACAAGCGTACCTGTCGAAGACGAAGACGCAGAAGTTCAAGAAGCGAGCGTTCCAGATAGCAGGAGTACTCCTATGCCTCGCGGTCGTGGCGGCAATCCTATTGATGATCTAATCAGTGCACAGATGATGCAGTCTGCTGTTGGCAACCCTAACGCACCTGTGCCGCAGGGTATGCAAGTTGGCAGGCAACAGCGTCCAGCTATACCAGCTAACAGACAACCTAAGCCGGGTAACGAACGCCAGCAGATGATAGCTGACATCTTCCGCAAACAAGGTGGTGGTAAGTCGCCACCGAAGAAGAAGGCCAATGCCTGATCTACCTCTCGCCAATGGTCTTGTCATCGACACGTCAACTGGTCAGGCGATGCTCCCAAGCACGTCGCCAGATGCTGTTATTGAGCAGCAAACAAAGGCTAGCAGACAAAGCGAGAAGACAGCTACTATACGAGGTCGTGATCGCAACAACCGCGCTGTGCGGCGTGGTCTTATTGATCTACCTGCTGACAGCAAGGCTATAACTACTGCTGGTGTTGTTTGGTTATACTTCACACTCGGTATCAATGACGCAGAGATTGCAGAAGCGACAGGCTTGAAGCTCTCTCAAGTTGACATGATCAAAGGCTTGCAGTTATTCACGCAGCTTGATCAACTCCTCAAAGACAATCTAGCAGATATGCAAGCTGACAGTGTGCAGAAGCGCATTGACGCTATGAGTGGCAAAGCACTCGATCTGTTAGAAGACCTTACAACAGACGAAGAAACACGCCCAGCTACTAAAGCTCGCATCGCGATGAACATGCTTGATCGCGGCGGCTTCTCACCTAAACAAGTCATGGAGCATCGTCACTCTCTAGAGGGTGGGCTGGTCATCAGGCACATCAGAGAGATAGCACAACCGAAGCACATGCCGACAGTCGATGTCGATGCTAAGGATATAACTTCACAAATTGTTCAGGAGGGTCAGTGATGGCTATCGTACCTAACAAGGACGGACAAGGTATCAAAGCAAACGGCTTCTATGGTGAAGTTGATCCTAGCTACGAGATGCCTACTATGGTTGGCGCAGTGTTCCCTGCTGGTAACTCACTCTACTCGTCGCAGCTATACATCAACACAGCCGATGGCACAGTGTATCGCTCGCTGCAAGGTGGCACTACACGTTGGGCTGAGACTAACATCCGCTAATGGCACGCACTAGAACAGTCAACGTTGCTGAACGCCCTGAGCTACTACTGAAAGAAGGTAGTCTTCAGGATCGCTTCCTGCGTAGTAAAGCTAAGGTGCAGATATATGGCGGTGGCTTTGGCAATGGTAAGACTACTGCTGCGGTTATCAAGGCCATCCAGCTTGCTGACATGTATCCGGGTTGCACTGGTCTTATATCGCGCTCGACGTATCCTAAGCTGAATGACACTATACGTAAGGAGTTCTTGAAGTGGTGTCCGCCTACTTGGATCACATCTTTCGCAGTTGGGCAGAACGGCGACAACATATGTCACCTAAAGAATGGCACGACTATCTACTTCAGATATATAGCGCAACAAGGGACGAAGACAGAGAGCAGTTCTTCGAACTTGTTGAGCGCAACGTTCGATTGGGTAATAGTGGATCAGGTGGAAGACCCGGAGATAACACATAAAGACTTCCTCGATCTATTTGGCCGCTTACGTGGTCGCGCTCGTTACACTGGAGACGATCCTGCTATGCCTGTTACTGGGCCTCGTTGGATGATGCTCACGTGCAACCCAACAGGCAACTGGGTGTACACGAAGTTAGTGCGACCGCTGCTGCAATACAAACAAGGTGACTACATCACCGATGACTTGATCTGTGTTCGTGACGTTGATCGTAAGCCGGTGTTAGACGCACAAGGTAAGCCGCAGTTGTTGATCGAAGTCATAGAAGGCAGCACCTATGAGCTACGTCATGTCCACGAAGCTGAAGGCGGCGACTTCATACAAACTCTTGAGACAATGTACAGTGGTCAACAACGCGACCGCTTCCTACTCGGCAAATGGGTGGCCTATGAGGGCTTGGTATACCCGCAGTTTGACAACAGCGTACACACTCTGCAAGAGGGGAACATCACCGCATTGCTCGATGGTTATCATGAAACACATTATCACCCGAACTGGATAGAAGCATACGACTACGGTCAAGCTCAACAGAGTTGCTACCTACTCGGCTTCGTCACACCAGAACAACACGTCATCATCTGTGACGGCTTCTATCAGAAAGAGATGCCTCTAGATCATCAGATTGCAGCTATACGCCGTATACGCAATGAGTGGTCAGTTGAAGTAGACGACATGCACAAGGTACTAGCTGACCCATCTATCTTCGGTCGTCGCACAGTACACAAGCGCACAGTGGGTAAGACCATCGCTGACATGTTCAAGGAAGACGGCATCCACATGAAGCGTGGTAACAATGACATCAACAACGGTATCGTCAAGGTTGGTAGCTATCTCAACATTAACTATCGCTTGCTTCATCCTATTCAACGTAGTGCAAGTTCGCCGCGAATGTTCGTCAACTCTAAGCTCGACTGGTGGATTGACGAATGTACGGGCTACTTCTGGCAGCAATCTACCAGCGGCGAACGCATTGATAAACCAATGGACCGTAACGATCACGCTATGGACGCTACGCGCTACTTGTTGAGCGACATGCCAGATATAGGCAGGTACGTTGTACCAGAGAACCAGCGCGTACCTAGCTGGATGCTGTGGCAAGAGAGAGATAAGTCGAAGGACAACTCAAAGGCTCATCGCTATGGCTAAGTTGTGGGGTATACGTCATGTACGTTGGTTCTACTTGTCGTATCGCGTTCACAAGTGGGCGCGTGAGTGTGCTAGTGTTGGACTTGGTTTAGGTTATCCAAACGAGAGCGACATGCACACACTTGATGCTGTATGGCGAGGTGAACGCTGATGGCTGAACAGTACGAAACTGGTGAAGAATACAACCGTAGAGCAGAGCCTGCCACCACCGATCCGGCAGAGTTCAACACCTTTGACGGTGTGATGAAGCCTGAAGGTGCTGCTGTAGACGATCAACCTATCTACCGCGTGTTAGGTGAGAGTAAGATACCTGTCTCTAAGCATCGTGGTCCGTTGTGGCGTAGTCGCTACGACCAAGGCAAGTCTGCAATGTCTAAGAGCGTCGATGCGTGGAACGAAGCATATCGCTACTACCGCCATGATCACACGCGCAACAACGCGCCGTCTAGAGGCGAAGACAACACAACGTCTGCTAAGTCTCTCACTGGAGGCTTCGATAGCACTGAGAACTTAGTGTTCGCCAACGTCAGTGCACTTGTACCACTGCTGTTCACTAAGAACCCCGACGCTGAGTTCACATGTGAAGACAAGGAAGATGAACCACGCGCACGTGTAGTCGAACGTCTTGTCAACACACTCGCCAGCAAGAAGACAACACCGGGCTTGAACCTCAAGCGCAAAGTAAAGCGCAACATCGTCAGCACGTCGCTAACAAACATCGGTTGGTTCGAAGTCGGTTACACCTTACGCGAACAGAGTAGCGAAGCAGCACTAGAAGAAGTGCAGAAGCTATCAACAGAGCTAGAGAAGGCGAAGTCACAGAAGGACATCAAAGAGATTGAAGGCAAGCTGCTAGCACTAGAGCAAACGATTGACATGCTCACGCCCGCTGGTCCGTGGGTGAAAGTGCGTAGACCAGATCAGATCATCGTCGATCCTACAGCTACAGACCTAGACCTTAGTGGTCCGTGCAATTGGGTGATGATTGAAGACCTCATGTATACCGCTTTGTTGCGTGCCAAGTTCGGACGCAAGAAGCCCGGTACTGATGAATGGGAGAGTGTGTTCTCCCCTACTAATGTCATCAAGGCGGGTGTTTCTCCTGATCAGGGGGAACGCGGTCAAACAGACAACTTCCAACTGTTCAGCTACTCTACTAGCGAACACTCTAAGTACGGCTATGCAGATCAAGCTTCGTTCCTAGCAGCACAGATGACGAAGGTGGTCTATGTATGGGACAAAGTTACTCGTCGCGTTGAGCTATACAATTGTAACGACTGGAGCTATCCCCTTTGGGTTTGGGATGATCCTTATTCACTCGATCAATTCTTTACTGTGGTCCCAATGGAGTTTCACACAGACCCTATTAGCATGTACGCAAAGGGAGAAGTCACTTACTATCTTGATCAACAAGACGACATCAACATCATCAACAACGAGTGGGCCAAAGTACGCAAGTTCGCAGCAGGCAAAGTCGTGTTCGACAAGAACAGCATCAAAGACGGGACGATTTTGGAGAGCCTTATAGCTGGTACACATGACACCAACACAATCGGTGTTGACCTACCTGAAGGCAAGAAGATAGGTGACATCTTAGGCCCACTGTTGCCACCTAGTGCTGAAGCGATCAAGTTCTTCGACAAGAAGCCAGTGCTAGAAGCAATCGACCGCTTGTCAGGAGTAGCAAGTGTACAACGTGGTGTGGAGTATAAGACAAACACAACGAACAAAGCAATTGAGAGCTATGAAAGCCAAATACAGACGCGCGCTGACGAGAAGATGGACGCTATCGAGGATAGTGTGGGCACAGTACTCTGGCTTGTCGCGCAGATGTGTATGCAGTTCATGGACAAAGAAGAAGTCTCAGTCTTACTAGGTGACAAGTTCGCTGGTGATTGGGAGAAGATGGATGCACAAGCTATCCGCTCCACATTCACACCTCGCGTCGTTGGTGGAAGCACACTCAAGCCGACATCACGTGCGAAGAAGGAACAAGCACTACAGATCAGTCAAATCATTGGTCAGTTCACACGTGCAACACCCATCGCTGCTGTTGTTGCTCTCAAAGTACTCTCGCAAGCGTTCGACAACGTAGTTGTCAGCCAAGATGATTGGGAGTTGATCTACAAAGGCATCATGAAGGAAGTGCAAGGTCCAAGTCCACAAGAGGTACAGCAAGAGGGCCAGCAGCAAGAAGGTCAACAGCAGGGTCAAGATCGTAGACAACAGATGGTGATTGAGGCGATGAAAGCACGTGCACAAGCGCAAGGTGGCGCTGGTGGTGGTGCACCGCAACAAGGTGGTGGACAAAGTGGCCCACAGATTGACGACATCGCTCAAATAGTGCAACAAGTGGCGATGCTTATCGACGGCATGCCACCGCAGATGAAGCAACAACTCGGCGTACAACTTGCTCGCGGTAAGAGTGTAGCTGACATCGCTACAGAGATGATACAACAGTTGCAGCAAGGCGCAGCAGCGTAAAGGAGGCTACAATGCCTGAAGAAAAAGACCTCATGTCACAGGTTGGTGACACGTTTGGCATCAAAGACCCACCGCAAGGTGATCAACACGAAGATAGCGGTGGTGAAGAAGGTCAACTAGACCAACAGCAGCCACAGCAAGGCGTTGAAGATGGTCAAACTGCTGATCAAGGTGACGAGCAGCGACAAGAAACAGGCAGTGACCGTCACACACCGCGTGGGAAAGAGAAAGACGACCAGCTTTTCACCGATAAGCCGAAGAAAGGACCAAAAGGTGAGCTACTTGACCGCAATGGTCAGATCGTTGCTGCAACGCGACGAGAGAAACAGCTAGCATACAACCTAAATCGCGCTCAGTACGCTGCAAATCAAGCAACGCGCGATCTACGTCGCATGCAACAGCACTTCCAGAGCTTCCAACAGTTAGATGCGACGATGAAGCAGCACAACTTGTCGCCACAGATGGCACAAGAGGCGTTGCAACTGCGTGCTATGGCAGAAAAAGACCCTGTTATGGCCGTCCGTGACATCGTTGCGCGTGTTCTTGCTACTGGCGTCACTATGGAGGAACTGTTTGGCACAGATGCAGTGCCACAGATCAACGCACGTGTCATAACTAACGAACTTGACCGCAGATTGGGTCCGTTAGAGCAACAGACTAAGCAACGTCAGCAGCAAGCACAGATTGAAGAACGCGCTCAAGTGCAGATGGAGCAGTTTGTGCAACATCACCCCCATTCTGAAACGCATGGGGTAGAAATCAGCAATCTGGTGCAGCAACACGGCTTGTCACCAGAGAAAGCTTACTATGAGCTACGTAGTTGGGTTGAGCGTAGAGGATTTGACTTCACTTCACCGTTGAAGCCGCAGATCGAGGCAGCTATGCAGCGCCAACGCAGCGGCAATGGCAGAAGTAGGTCAACACCGGGCGATATGCGTGGTGTAGCTCCTAACGGCGGTCAGGTTCCAACTACAAACACTAACTCACGTGGAGACTTCCGCGCTAATGCTCCGTGGAAGGACATTGCTGCGGCTGTGTTCACAGAACTCAACTCTAAATAGGACACATCAACAATGCCTGTACTCCAGAACGTACTGGCTACGACAATTGAGCGTTCGCGCAAGAAGTTGATCGTAGCTGCTATGCAGAGCAACGCGCTCATGGCGTGGTGCTTCGCACGTGACCGCATTGAGAACGAAAGTAGCGGTTACAACATCACCAACCCGCTGTTGACTGGTCGCAACCCGACTGTCACCAGCTACAGCTACTATGACAGCTTGCCAGTGGTGCAGACCCAAGAGTTCACTAAGGTCGAGTACCGTTGGTCACGTGTTGCTGGTACTGTGATCATCTCCAACCAAGAGGAAGATGAGAACAAGGGTGAGCAAGCGGCTGTGAAGCTGTTGCAGGGCAAACTTGAAGCTCTTGAGTTGAGCATCAAGGAGAAGTTCTCTGCTTACCTCTACGGCTTGGGTGGTGGCAATGATCCGAACGGACTTGCACTACTCATTCCAGATGATCCAACTGTCGGCACGCTTGCTGGTATTGATCGTGCAACAGAAGTGCAGTGGCGTTCATCTAGCTATGACTTCGCAGGCACTCTCAACGCTACGAACATCGAAGAAGCCTACGACGATGTGTTGCTTGACTTGAAGCAAGGAACAGAGCGTCCGAAGGTGATCATCGCTGGTCGCAATCACTATCGCCTGTATCGTGCTGCCGTTCGTAGCAAGTTGACTATCCCGCTCACGAACACAAGCAGCGGCAAGCGCATGATGGACCTCGGCTTTGATGGTGTGAGCCACAACGGTGTGCCGATCATCTATGATGAAAGCTGCCCCGTTGATCGTGCTTACTTCATCAACGACACCTATCTGCGCCTGCATATCCTCGGTGACAACAACATGAAGAATGTTGATCTGACAGCACCGTGGACTATCGACGGCTACGGACAGCGTGTCATCACACAATGTCAGTTCGCAACGTGGCGGCAATACCGCACCCACGCTGTAGTGAACGACTAGTATACGGAGTATACGTCATATGGCTAGTGAACCAACACCAGTAGTCAGCTTCGAGAACAAGCAAACGCAACAGTCGTTTAGCATGGAGCAGAAGCAGAAGGCTATCCCTGCATACACTGTTGAGCCGATGAAGCGACGGACTGTAGTCAATCGCACTGTGAAAGATGAAATCGGCTTTCGTGTTGTGCCTACTGAGATTGAGGTTGAAGGCTATATGGTGCGTACACTTCGTGGTGACAGTGCGTTTCTTACGCAAGGCGATCTAGAGCGGTTGAGGTTAGATCGTAACTTGGTGCCGCTATACATGGAAGGCGGCGATGATACACCAGTTGGAATGCAGCAACAGTCTGCTGCATTATCGAACAAGCAGAAACAAACGCTTGATGTTCTCACGCAGCTACTTGAAAGAGACCCCCAACTGTTAGACAAGATGCTGCTTGCGAGCAAAGAGCAAGACGTGTTCAAACAAGAGGACAAATAACTATGGCCGTACAAGTCGCTGTTCCCAGCACTCGTCGCGTCAGTCATCGTGTAGCAGATATGTGCTATGCGGCTGACGTGGGCATTGATGGACTTACTACTGTTGACATCCCTGCGTGTGTAGCAGCGGGTGCAGGAGTGCTCGCTAACGCTGTCGTTCTTGCTGCTGCTGGCAATGTCGTGCCAACAGTGCCACAGACTGACGCAATCATGGGTCGCTATGGTCGCAACATCACTGTTACTGCTGGTGCTGGTGGCGCTGGTGTGATTGTGGGCTATGACTATCTCGGCCAAGGTATGCGAGAGAACGTTACACTTATCGCCGGTGCTGTCGGTGGTAAGAAGATGTTCAATGATGTGTCACACGTCATCGTACACGTTGGTGGCAAGGTCAGCACCGGTGTCGGTGTCATTCTCGGTGTG